>Ga0316217_10006067_pt1 | contig 12150 bp, 9 predicted proteins | sample 1anoAmetaG_FD_203633 | JGI IMG/M metagenome (GOLD analysis project Ga0316217, IMG submission 203633) | Freshwater microbial communities from Trout Bog Lake, Wisconsin, USA - 1anoA | ecosystem: Environmental > Aquatic > Freshwater > Lake > Hypolimnion/Profundal zone | place: USA: Wisconsin... | reverse complement strand
AGAACAACTTCTGCGACATGGGCGAACCCGCGAATGGCCTTGCGGGCGTCTACCAGACGTGCGGGTGGGGCCGCTGGGAGTGGCGCCAGAACATGGTTGTGCTGCCCGGCTCACTCGATTACCGCGATCTGCGCTTGCGCTACAAGATGATCCTGAACGCGATGTTCGTCGCCAACGCGAATCCGGCGACGACCTATCTACCCATCATGGGCTGCGAAGAGGCAGTAGCGCGGGTCATCGACCGGCTGTACGCGGCGCGGCAAGGCGGCGCGGTCTGGGAGATGCGCAAAGCCGAGGCCGATGCTGCGATCTGGGATTTGTTGAACGAGGAAGTGCAGAGCAAGCAGGGCCAGAATTACCGCACGCTTGCCTATGGCTCAGAAGCGCCACCAGTGCTAAATGGCGGCCAGTAGCAAACGCACCATCAACCACGAGAGGACGGAAATATGAATATCTTGGAAGAAGCAATCGCACAGGAAAAAGCAGCCTACGAAAAGATGAGAGCGCAGCAAGCCAACTGTGGGCAAGTTGCAGGTCTCGGAAATAAGTGCTGCGAAAAGCAAGAGACGACACGCGAACGTCTCCAGCGCAGACTGCGCAGTTCCAATGATGAGCATGTTCGCTTGAATCGCGTGCTTGATATTCTTGAGCGTCATCCCGAATTTGAAGAGTTTCTTGAGGTGCTTCGCTCAGACCTCGTTTAGCCCACCGCGCGAGGAGCGCACAACCGCAACAAACGGTCGAGGAGGCCGCGCAACATGAACGCACTTTTGCTCAATCCCTTTCCCGCTGGACTCGATTCCACGCAAACCGCACTTACCGCTAATGGCAGCGTGCAGCTTTTTGGAAGCGCCGTGGCTACTGGCGAGCCGATTAACTGGGCTGCACTGATCGACGGGCTTGGATACAACGAAGTCAACTTTGCAGGCAATGGTGTCCACGGCCAGAACACTGCGCAGACAACCGGATTCGCGGTCTCGGCTGGAATCGCCACCGTCACTGCCGCGAACAACTTCAGCACAGCCCAGCGGGTCACCTTCCAGGGCAACGCTGGAACACTTTCCGCGCTGTTCAACGGCCTCACCGTAACCGTCCTGACGGCCTCGGCCAGCCAATTCACCTTTGCCACCGCGCTGACCGGCACCACAACCACCGGCGACGTAGGCCTCGCCTATTCTGGGCGGCAGGTATTTCTGCCAGTGCCTGGCAACGGCGCAACGCTGCTTTCCACTGTCACCGCGCTCTCTGCGTCAGGCACTACGCTGACCGTGACCGCTGCAAACACGTATCTGCCGGGTGCGCAGGTCCAGGTCAACGTGGCAACGGGCACGCTCGGGCCGAAGTTGGCCGGCGTGAATCTGACCGTACTGAATTCCACCTCCACGGCATTCACTGCAGTCATGCCTTCCGCGCTCACTGGAACCACCGGCACCGGCACGGCCAGCGGGATTAACCCGCCGCAACCGTATTCGGTGAAATTCTGGTCTGCGCTGAATTCTGGCTACACCTACCAGTATTCGATGACGACCGGATGCCTATTTGTTGACCAGGTTCCCGCAGCGGCCACGCTGACCACGGCGCTTCCGCAATCGGCGCTGGCTGCGGCAGCTTACCCGGCAGGCGTGCTGAACGACGTGATTCTCTACGAAGCGAAGTTTGCCAAGGGGTAAGGAATGCCCGGTCAGCCTGTAGTTCTTGATTCATTCGGAGGACTTGTTACGACGGCGCGCCCTGAGGATCTTCCTGAGGGCGCATCGCCGCGCAATAACGACGTTGATTTTGTCGTTGGGCGCTTTATCCAGCGGCCCGGCTGCCAGAGCGTCTACACGCTTGCGCAGGCCGAGTATGGGCCCCATAGCGGAACATCTGCCGCAACTGTCGATACTGGCTCTGCGCCCTGGGTGAATCCAGCAAACATCCTGCTCGACAATGAAACCTACACCACTACTACGCTTGCCGGTCCCGCCGCGGCCAACTACGCGGTTCAGTCTGTGGCGATCACGCAGGGAGGCTACTACACGCTCGGTCAGACGCCCGTGGCCTCCCTGATCGGGGCTGGCGCGGGCGCAATAATCAGCGTTTCCACGGAAACTATCACCCCGTCTATGGGCGCGCCTTACAAGACGGTTACCGGCGTGACGGTGGATACAGGCGGAATCTATACCAGTCCGATCACAATTGCATTCTCGGGAGCCTCTGCGGGCAATGATGCCGCGGGCTCTGTCACGATGCAGACTTTGGTGTCAACCTTTGCGCTGTCCGACATTATCGGCGTGATAGGGTTCGTGCTGCCGATCACAGCCACCTACCAAATCAACGGAATCGGCGTGAATGTGCGCGGGTTTGCTGCTGCCGGCGCAACGGTCTTTGCGCAGTTGCTCAAGGCTGGCGTTCCGGTCGGGGACGTGGAAAGCCTTGCATTGCCCACAACAAACGGATACGTCGCGCTGGGAAGTCCGATTGATCTATGGCTTACGACGTGGTTGAATACCGATACCGACTCGCCAGAGTTTGGCGTGAATCTTTGGGTGGGATCAGAGTCAGCATCTGCTGTTTCTCTCGATTATGTCGAGATCGTCGTCTATGGAACACCAGAAAGCGCAAACTTCAATGGCATTGGTTCAGCCAACCTGAATCAGACAGACCAGACGACGCTTGCGCTCGATGCCAATGGGATCACATGGAAAGAGGACGCAAGCAACAATCCAGGGATTCTCTACCTTGAGGCCGGAATCCCCCCCGTCATGCTCGGCAGTTTCCTGAAGGCTATTGACGCGAACGGTGTGGCCTTCATGGCCTACTCAGACCTCACGCAAGGCACCGCGCAGCCCATGCAGTACAACGGCTCCTGGTGCGACCGCATTACACAAGTTGGGCCTGGTACAGCGCCGAACTTTACGCCGCAGCAAACCTCAACAAACAGCTTTAATGTTGCCACCATCACGCAACCCGCGCAAATGTCTGACCCTGCCGCCCCCGGGCGCATCAACACATTGCAGCAGAGCGCGGGACCGTCCAGCACGGCACCCGGCAATACGGTTACAGTGTTCTACGCCAATTCTCTGCATTATCCGCAAGACTCGGACCTTGTAGATGCTTACAACTCAGGAAACCCCGTCTACGTTCATGTTTCAGGCACAAGCCTCGCGGCGGCCAATGGGACATTTCTTGTAACAGGAATAGGGAACGCTATTCCTCCGGGCGGCTCCTATTACCGATGGTATTTCACTTTCCAGGTCGCAAGCACGGCCTATCAACAGTTCGGTGGGCCCGACAATTCGCCGGGCTACTATCAGCGCACGCTGGCAACGATGGTCGTTGCGACTCCCGTTCCTGGACTGACGGTCGGGAACCAGGTCACCATCTCTGGAAACTCGAACAGCAACTACAACGCGCAGTGGACCATCACGCAAGCGCTCAACTCTGGCGCATCGCGGATCACGGCCACCTCGGTTACCGGAGGTGTGGCGACTTACCAATATTCCTTGCAGAGCGGACAGCCGCCCGTTGCCGGCGAACTGGTTACGGTGACAAACACCACGAATGCCAATGGCGCGCTGAATGTGACTCAGGCGACAATCGCCTCGTCCACGGCCTACGGCGGTACAGTGAATACCTCTGGCGCTGCGGTAACCTGGGTCAGCGGAAACGACTTCTCTTCGTTGACGAACGGCGAAGCGATCACCATCAACAGCGTAGGGTACACGATTTCGACGGTGAACAGCCCGACGAGCATCACGCTATCGTCGAGCGCAGGAACGCTATCCGGGGCGGTTTACAACGCTGGCACCCTCAACGTGGGCAGCTTTACCGTACTGGTACCGATTACCGCTACCTATGCGTCCACCCCAGAGCCTTCCAACGCCAGCGCAACGACGGCGGGCACGGTCTTTACGTTCGATCCAGGGGCGCTGGTAGTTGGCACCTCGACAAACCCGATTTACGGAAGCGGCTACGGCGGTTCGTTCATCTTCGTCAGCGCGGCCAGTCAAGTTATCACGTCTGGCGTGAAGCAGGGTAGCGTGTTCTTCATTACCCGCGAGGGCGCGGTGACGCGGCCAGCTCCCCCTGTTCAGTTCACTGTGCCAGAGAACTGTGGCGCGATCATTGCGAATCAGGTTCCAGTCGGGCCGGAAAACGTTGTAGCGCGCGGGATCACATTCACGGAAAGCGGCCAGAATCAGGTTGCTGGCGCGAACTTCTACTACTACGACACGGCGCAGACCTACTACGTGAACGGCGTCAAGTACATGTCTGATGCGCTGATCATCCCGGATAACACAAGCACCAGCGCGACATTCTCCTTTTCAGACGCGGTTCTTCTCGCAAGCGACGAGATCGATATTCCCGGGAACGATTACTTCAACCTGATCGAGCTGGGCAATCCTGCCTGGATTTTCCAATATGCGAACCGGATGCTTTACGGCCTCTGCCAGACGAAGATTCAGAACTTCCTGAACATGAGTTTCGATGGGGGATACCTGCCTACTGGATCTTCGGCGCTTCCAATGCCGACAGGTTGGAGCGCTCCTGCGACCGACACGAACATAGGCCTAGTACAGTCGCTGGACTTTGGCAACGCATTCCGAATCACAAACCCTGGACTTTTGGCATGGACAAATGCGCAGGTTCTCTTCCAGTCCGCCTATCAGGACTATTTGAACGTCAACATTATCCAGCCGAACACACCCTACTCTGTGCGTGTGAAGGCGCGCTCAATCGACGCGGACGGGCAGACGGTCACGATCCAGCTTCCCGCCTACTCCAACAATGTTTTTTCGTCCATACTCTATGGGGCAGCGTTGTTCACTTTCAGCCAGGGAAACTACACGATTCAGACTGCCCCGCTGATTACCGGGAATGGGCTTGCGACGGTGCCGACCGCTCTTCATCTCGCGCTGGGCGTGAGCGAACTGGCTGTGGGCGCCGGAGTGGAGATCGACCGCATTGAAATCTTCCCGACAAACCGCCCGGTGGACACGACGACCATCTGGACCAGCTACGCAGGCAAGTTTGAATCGGTGGACATCAACACGGGTACGCTTGGCGTGGGCGCGGACAATGCGCAGGCGGCGACTGGCGCTTTCGAGATCCTGGAGCAGCTCTACATCGAGAAATCGCGCTCTCTTTGCGTAACGCAGGATTCGCCCAACTACGAGCCAAACAACTGGCAGGTTCGCCAAGCCAGTGACCGCGCCGGGGCTGTGGGGCCAAACGCGTTCGATGAGGGAGAGGAATTTGCGGTATCTGCCAGCCGGAATGGCGTCTACTTCTTCGATGGCGGCAAGCCGCAGCCAATTCTGCGCGAACTGCAAAACAGCGCAAAGGGGCTCAACCTCTGGGAATCGATCAATTGGAATGCAGGCGCGTCGATCTGGATTCGCAACGACCTGAACAATCGTCGCTTGATGATCGGCGTTCCGATGGACACGCCAAATCCATGGATTCCTGTTACCACTTATGGGGGCGTAGTTTCTGTACAGGTTGTCACGGGCGGAACTTATATCCTGCACTTGGGCGTCGGCGCGCCATCTGTGGTTTTTAGCGGGAATGGGTCTGGGGCTACCGGAATTGTGCATTTAAGCGTGAACAGCGTTGGGCAATATCAGGTTTCAAGCGTAACCGTTACAAATAGCGGACTTTACACTGGACCGGTAGCAATAAGTTTCGTTGGCGGTAATGGTTCTGGTGCGACAGGAACAGCAACGACAGGGCAAACCGCTCCGAGCAGCCCAAACGTGATCCTGATGTGCAACTATACGGGATGCCCAACCGGCGCAGAGCTTGCCGAATCCAGTGAGGTCCACGTCACGATGTTCGGCGACCTCAAAGAGATCGACATGCGGCGCAAATGGTCGCTGTGGCAGATTCCCTGCCCCGTGGCTGAGTTTGTGCCGCGCAACGACGGCTTCAGCGATCCGCTTTTCCTCTGCAACGGAAACGCCTCGGGCAAGATTTACCAGCTTCTTCCGGGCGCCGCGGATGGCAGCGGCCAGAATACCGATGACGGCGCGGCGATCAATTGGAGCTACACCACGGCCGGAATGGTCAAGGCGAAGGCTGGGCAGCAGGTTCCCAACCTGGGCGCACTGCGCAAAATCTGGTACTACCTTGCGGTGACCATGGAAGGAGTCGGGCAGGTGGCCGGCAAGCTCTATTCGAACTCGCTGGGGGCACTCCCGCGCAACACTTTCACGATACCGCTGCCGTTCACGCTCAGCTCGCCGCAGCAGAACGACCAGGAGCGCGTGCTGGAGATCGGCGGCCAGCGGTTGTTTATCGAGTTCAAGTCTGTCGGGTCCGGTGGATATGCGGAAGTCGGTCCCGTTATGCTTGACGGCGAGATGGACAAGGTTTCGCCTCACCGCGGGGTGTCCTCATGAGCACCAGCACAAAAGGAACGTTGTCTGGTGGCCGCGCCCTCACGAAATGGATGCAGGAAAACCCCACGCAAGGTTCGCTGCTCCAGAAGATCATCACCGCGGTCAACACATTGGGCGACAATACTGCGTCCAGCGCCGTGGGCCGCAGTGCACCGCCGCCGCCCATCAATGCGCTCAACGTCAAGGTGGCCGGCGAATATGCCCATGTGACCATCACGCACACCGGGAACATCCAGCAGGGCGTCCACTACTTTGTCGAGGCGGCGAACAACCCGCAGTTCAACGGAGCGCATCCGATCCACTTTGGCACCAGCCGGACGCGCGATCCGATCCACCTGGCAGCAAACGATGACGCTGGGAATCCGCAAAAGTGGTATTTGCGCGGATATGCGCAGTATCCGGGTTCTGACCCATCCACGCCGGTCAACCATGGCGGCACCGAACCCACCGCGATTACAACCACAGGCGCAACGAACCTTTCGTGGCAGACCTCAACTGGCAGCGGTACAGCATCAAATTCCGGCCAGCAGGCGGCCTGGGGTTTCGGGAAGATCGCGCGGAGGCAGAAATCTTGAACAGTAAAGGACTCAATTTGCTATCATCAAATCGGCATCGGACGGATGCTCGCGGGGGTACCGTCTAATGTTTGGATTCGGCTCAGGTCTAGGAACGATTGCCAAGAACGCAGCCAACACAGCGGCAGATACCGGCGCAGGGTATGGCAACAATGCATCCGCAGTCAATGCGCAGCTCATGCCCTTCCTTACCCGCGAACTCAATGCCCCTCAAGGCTACACGCAACAGCAGACAGGTTCGATGCTCAATGCGGCCCAGGCTGGCGCAGGCGGAGCGGCTGCCGGACTTAATACCGAGGCCAATCTTGCATCAGCGCGGAATCGCAACAGCGGCGGGTTCTCTGGGGCGCTCGATGAGGCCGCCCGCGAGAAGATGAAGACGCTCTCGAATACCTCCAGCGGAATTGCAGCGCAAGATGCCAATCTCCAGCAGCAGCACCAGCAGGCAGCGGCCTCCGGCCTGAGCAATATGTACGGGCAGGACACTGGAGCGCAGTTGAAGGCAATGGGGCTTGTGGCTCCAGACGTGAATGCAGCAACCAGCGCCGATTCTGCTCCATGGAATGAATTGACAAACATGGTCAACGCAGGCGCAAATGCGGCTTCTGCTGCCAGTAAGTGGAAGTAGGATAGAGGGCTATGAGCACGATTCCATACTTTCTTCGCAATCCGAACCTTGACGATCAGGCTCAGCAGCCCATGACGATGGCCCCCGCTGCTGCCCCGCAGGGGATGGCCGCACAAGTCGTTCAGCATCCCATGCATGCGATGATTGCGCCGATTGTGGGCGCTCCGTTGCGCATGTCTACGATGCGCCCCGCAGAAGATCCCGGCCAGGAACCCGCCGCGATGAGCCAAGGGAATATTTCCAGCGTTGGTGGCGACCAGATGAGTGCTCCGGTTCAAGCTATTCCTTCAGCTATCGAACCCAAACAGCCCACCGTGCGCACCATGAGCCCCATTGAACGCCGGGAAGATCAGCTACAGCAAGGCATGGCGCAGAAGCCGGAGGGTTTCTGGGGTAACCTCAAGCACTACGCAGGGATGGCCGGTCGCATCGCTGGCGATATTGTTGCGCCTGGTCAGACCGAAATGATTGTGCACGATCTCGGCAAAGAGGGCATCGGGCCGCGCGCCAACGAATTCCGCAATGCAGAAATGCGCGGATTGGAAAAAGAGCAGAGCGAGCAGGCTTTGCAGGGTGCGCAAACAGGCAATCAACAGGCAGAGACAGACCTGCACAATACGCAAGAGAAAGCCGCTCAGCTTGTTGAAATCAGTCCTGAAGAAGCGCGGTCGATGGGCAATCCAGCGCTTGCCGGCCAGCAGGTTACGCAGGGCGTCTACCAGCACCTTTTGACGAACGCCACAACCGTGCAAGGGCGGCATGATGTTGCTGAAATGAACAACACCACGAAAAGCGACATCGCAGACGCCAACAACCTAACAAAAGAGACTATCGCCAAACTCAAGCCGGAACAGCGTGACGATCGCGCCATTCATATCATGCAAAAGCCTCCGGAAGATCGCACACAGGAGGAGAACGCATACCTGGGCGCTTATGGGCGCTGGGTGCAGCAGACGAAAGTCGAGCCAGGAATTGCCCGCGCACAGGCGTTCGGTATGTTCCGTCCTGTACAGGTTCTTGGTCCAAATGGCGATGTGCAGTATCAGTTCTCAGGCAACGCCATAAAGAGCGGCGCATCGACTCCGCAGAGTATGAATTTCCGCACCGGCGTCGGCATGGCAAAGTTCATGACCTCCGGCAAGGGCGGCCAGACGATCACCGCCTACAATACGGCGAACGACCATCTTGACCTGCTCGGTAAGGCGATGGATGCGCTCCAGAATGGCGACGTGCAGGGCTTGAACCAACTGAACAATTCCTTCAAGCAGCAGTTCGGGTCCGCCGCGCCTACGAATGTAAACGCGGTCAAGGCTATGCTCGCCGGAGAACTCGCCAACGTGGCGAAGGTCACAGGTGCGACTGACCAGGAAATCAACGAGCAGAAGGACAATATCAACCGCGCGGCATCGCCTGAGCAGATCAAGGGCTTTATCGACACAAATCACGACCTCATGGACCAAAAAGCCTACGAGATGTATCAGCAGTACCAGCAGGGGATGCAGGGCCAGCCCGCATTCGGCACCGGGCGGCCTCTGAATGGTCCAGGCGGCGCTCATCCTGCGCAGGGCGGCGGCAATACGCCTCAGCGCCCCGCAGGCGTTCCCGCGAATGCTCAGTACACCACTGATCCCAAAACGGGCAAGAAAGGATGGGCCTGGTAATGCCGCCACCGACTCATTTCGTGCCTGACGAGACTCCGCAATACACGCACTTTGTGCCCGATGATAGTGCTCAACTCCCCGCGCCGTCCATGACCGCCAACCCGCAGCCGTCCATGACCGCCAACCCGCAGCCGTCCATGCTTCAGCGCGGAATGAATATGGCGGGGGACGTGCTCGCGGGAGCCGGGAAAGGGCTATTACATACGGTTTCCGGAGCAGACGATTGGATGCGTGCGCATGGGCCCGCCTTCATGACTAATTCAAATTTCGGATTTGGGCCACCAGCAAATCTTGAACACGTAAAGCAGATGGCAACGCCGACTAATACCGCGCAAAAAATCGGCTACGGCGGCGAGCAGGCTGCTGAGTTTCTCATTCCTGGCGGCGCAGAAGAGGCAGGAGCGGCGAAGCTGGCAACTCTGGCCCCGCGCCTTGGCAGGGCCGCAAAGCCGTTGGCGCGCATGGCTACTGCCGCTCTATCCTCCGGGGCCGTGAACGCTGCGCAGGGCGGCTCTCCGGTGACCGGGGCGGCAATGGGCGCGGGCGGTCAAGTTCTCGGGCAGGGATTGAAAGCTATGGCCCCGGCGATTGCAGAGGGTGCGCTCAATATCCGTAAACTCGACCGCGCATATGGAAAGGGGGGCGGTTCGATTGGACGCGCCATTCTCGATGAAACAAACGGTATACGCCCCGGAACTATTGCGCAGAGCGCTGAGGACAGGCTGGGAGAATTGAATCCGCAATTGAATGCGGCGGCAGACCGAGCAAGCGTGCAGCCTAATCCGGCGCGCGGCCTTCTTACTGCGCCTCCTGAAGAAATCCCTTTGGCCGCCAAAACGCGCGCTCCTAAGATGCACCCAATGGCTTTTGACGCTCAAGTCAATCCAGAGGAGGCATGGGAGCCAAGATCGGGCGACTCGATGGCGCCGATCTCCGATTATCCAGGAGCGAATCCGCATTACCTGAGCGGTTCGGCGCATCCTGAGCTAAGCGGAAGAATTCCAACTGCTCAAGGCGTGCTTATTCGTCCTGCTGCGGCAACAAGTAGGCCTATTCCGTCAATGATTGCAAATCCTTCCGCGTCTCTTGGTTCGGCGCGCGGTACACTTACGGACGCCTTCGGCACCGCTGTTCGCCAAGGAGAGCGCACGACAGCCGGACAGCTTCAGCCGATGGCGACTCATTTGGGCGAAACGATGACGGGGGAACCTATCCCGCAGAATGTCACGCCGCGCCAACTGCTCGACCTCAAGCGCGGGTTCGGAAACGAGTTCATTCATCGCTGGAATCCCGAAACTATGACCGGCGTCAAGGGGACGGCAGCACGCACCTATCACGCAATGGCCGATGAGTTCAACCGCACGGTCCCCGAGGCGGAGGGCTTGAATAGCCGCATCTCGAACTTGATTCCAGTCGCCAAGCGCGCCTCCAGTGAAGAGCTGAATGCGCCAACCGTGCAACGTGCTTTCAATCGCTTCGCAGCGCATACAGGCGCACTCACGGGCGCTGGAATAGGCGGTGCGGTAGGCTATAAGGAAGGTGGCGTTCCTGGGGCTGTTGCTGGGGGTTTGACAGGTGTCTTTGCTCCAGAGTTGATAGCATCTCCGGAAGGGCAAATGGCAACGGCGCGGCTACTGAACAAAGCGTCTTCGCTTCGGCCTCTTGTTGGAACAGCCGCACAGTTTACGCGAAAGAGGAACAACGAATGATTTTTGTATTCTGCGCAGTTCTGCTTTTGATCCGCGTTCTGTATTCGCTCGCTGAAATCTACTTTGAGCGCGATTGGCCGCGCCGCACATGGAGAGGGTTGGCGCTCTCGCTGATTCTCCTCGTATTCTGCATTTCGATCTTCGCTTAAGGAGCAATAACCATGCCCACGATGAACGTTTCCGCATTCGCACCGCTGCCCGAAGTTGTCCTTCCGGGCAAGCCAGCGTACCTCTACGGCTCACTCGCCACCGACACGCAGGATACGCTGCTTCAGGTGACCAACGTCGCGCTGACGAGCAACGTCGCAACCGTCTCGGTCTACGTCTGCGCGGGCAATATCCCGGTTGTCGGCAATCTGATCTCGATTGCCGGGACGCAAACGGCCAGCGGCGCGTTCAACGTGTCCTCGACTGCGTTGACCAACGTTACCATCAGCGCCACAACCGGCGTCGGCACCGTAACCTTTGCGCTGACTCATGCTGACGTGGCAAGCGTGGTGGACTCCGGCCAGGCCCTCGTGCCTATCCAAGAGGTTCCCGAGACTCTGGCGGCCAATACGAGCGTGCCGATCTACGTTCCCTCGCAGGAACCGAACGACATGGGCGAGAAGAGCATCACGACGGCGGTCACCTTCCCGACCATGCCTACGACGGCAACGGTAAAGCTCTACTCCGCGATCAACCTGCCGAAGAACCTGCCGGGGTCTGCTGGGTCCGAGTGGACGCTGGCGGGTACGGTGGCGACGGTGGCGGCTTCCGCGCAGACCGTTGGCCCGCTGACCACTTTTGACACTTCTGCAGCAGCCGTAAACCTCGCCGGCCGGTTCTTCTGCTTGCAGGTTACGGGAATCACAGGAACTGGATCGATCATCGCGAAGATCGTCAGCTAGTCAGGAGCGGACATGGCAACCTATTACCGGCGCGACGACGATGTGCAGAATGGCCTTGGCGAAGCCATGCCGAATATCGCCGTCACCTATTACACGCAACCAGGCGGCGCGCTGGCCACGATCTACGCAGACGCCGCCGGGACGGTGCCCACGGCAAACCCGCAGTATACGAATGGACTGGGCCAGACTGCCGCGTACATGGCGCCGGGTCTGTACACCGTCGTCTATTCCGGCGCGCAGATCCAGACGCTCACATACCCAGACCAGATCGTTGGCGAAGGAGCAGCGGGCGCAAGCACGCCGC
>Ga0316217_10006066_pt1 | contig 12152 bp, 8 predicted proteins | sample 1anoAmetaG_FD_203633 | JGI IMG/M metagenome (GOLD analysis project Ga0316217, IMG submission 203633) | Freshwater microbial communities from Trout Bog Lake, Wisconsin, USA - 1anoA | ecosystem: Environmental > Aquatic > Freshwater > Lake > Hypolimnion/Profundal zone | place: USA: Wisconsin... | reverse complement strand
CCAATTATCAAATCACCGCCAGCATGAGCCGCAAAGGCAACTGTTATGACAACGCCCTGGCCGAATCCTTTTTCGCCACCCTCAAAACCGAAGCGTTCGAGGACGGCATCCCCTGAGGCTTCTTCGATTTTGCAGACACGGGCGCGGAGTGGTAGAAAAGAAAGCGAAGACCTATGCCACAAACACCCGTCACGAAGTTATTCTGTTTTCGTTCGCACCGCCCAGCGCCGGATCAACACCGAGCCGCCGAGCAACACTCCAAACACTCCCAGCGCCACGTTGACCGGCTCCGGCACGGCGGTGATGTCCAGACTCCAGCCGTTAAGGGTTGTGACATTGGCGCCATCACCGCCCGACAGGTCCGCAAAAAACAACGTCCAGTTCCCATTGGGATTCAGTCCATTGAACGCCGAGAAGGCCACGCTAGGCTGATAAGTGCCACTCGTTGCTGTTCCGCCGTAGCTGTCAATGCTGCTGGTGCCGCTGTCGCTCAAGCTGAACGGTGAAGTGAAGCTCATGCCGGTGTAGCCCAAGGGTGAAGGATTGTTCAATCCTGGCCGATTGAGCAGTTGCACGGTCGTGCCATCGTAACTTAAATACGCAACCAAATCCCCAATATTTCCACCACTCAAGTTCAAGGTCACGCCCACGGAACTCAAGCTCGGTCCCGCTCCGCTCACCGTGGCCACACTGGTAATGCCCACCGGGTTTCCATCCGGGATGATCGCGTTCGGTGTGTTGTAGGTAATACTCAAAGTGGCCGACGCGCTGGCCAGGCCCAGAGCTAATCCGCAAACCGCGCCCAATAACTTGATCGAATTCGTTTTCATGTTGTTTTCAGTATGTTGTTTCGGTTGGTTCTGTCCTGCCTCACGGGGCTGAGCGCAATTGGTAATAGACCGAGTTGGGATTGGAGGGCGGCGAAGGATCGGTTACGGTGAATGCGCCGCCGCTAGGGGCAGTGATAACGCCACTGCCATCCACGCTGGTGCCGTCCGGCGTCACGGTGACATTGCTCAAATCCTGCCAGTCGTTCAAACTGTTTACGGAGCGCTGCACCACGTAGTGATAGCCTGGCACGCCAAAGAAGCCCAGTGTGGCGGTTTGACCGGCAAGATTAATAGTCGCCTGCCCCGTCACATTATTGATGGTGATGGTAACCGTGCCACTCACCATGCCGCCATGACCGTCATTGATGGTGTAGCTGAAAGAATCACCGGAATTGGCGGCGCTGCTCGGATAGACGAGGATGGCGCTGTTACCTGTCGTCTGCCCGTTGTTTCCAAGCGTCACACTATTGGCCGTCGTGCTGACGCAATGATCGAACGTCGCCGTATAGCCTAAGAACGTGTCCACTGTGGCCGTGGCCGCCAAATCACTGGCGTGTATTTTGAGGGCCACGCCTGGCGCACGGGAATATGTCTTGCCAGCCACCGTGGGCTTTTTGGCCACCGTCAACACGACGTTGCCGCTATTATCGGCGGCAATTGACCCATAATGTGTGGAATCAATGGCCGTGCCCGTGACTGTGAATGTCCCCGACGCACTCACATTGCCACTGGTTTGATGGACGACGTTGTAATTGCCAGAGCTCAAAGTTGAACCATTGACCGTGAACGCATTGCCGTTCAACTGCAATGTGCCCTGTGAAATGGTCAGCGCCGGATGCGAGCCATCATAGGTCAGGGTAATAGCCTGCGAACCCAAATTCACCGTGCCGGCGGAAGCTCCATTAATCGTCGCCGCGCTGGCCGCGCCCGAGGCATTCAAAGTGGTGCTGCTGCTCAACGTGTAGCTGGAAATCGCGGACACATCCAACGTCGCCCCCGCCGCGATGGAAATACTTGCGCTGTTGTTGATCGAACCACTGCCGCTCAATGCTAATGTGCCAGCGCTGATGGTCGTGTTGCCGGTGTAGGTGCTCGGTCCGGTCAACGTCATTGTTCCCAAACCTTGTTTGGTCAGACCGCCACTGGTGTTGGCGCTGGAGCTCGCACTGCCAGATGGTGTCACGGTGCCACCGCCACCGGTAAAGGTAAAGGTCGGGGTTCCAGTGTAACCCACGCCGGGGCTGGTAAGGGTGACGCCCGTCAGATTACCACTGCCATCAATCGTGGCGATGGCACTCGCCCCGGTGCCCGTGCCGCTGATGTCCACAATCGGCGGGGCCACAAACCCCGATCCGCTCACCGACAGCGTGCCCAGACTCACGCCGCTGCCAGTCGTGGGCGTCAACAGCGGCTGCGCAATGGTGATGGCATTGCCTCCGTCATCGATGACTGCGCCACCGCCAAAGACGTAAGCGGCAGTCAAACCGCCCATGAAACTTGTCGTCGCTTTGTTCGCTTTCAAAGTGCCGCCATTGAAATTGAAATAACCGGTGCCACTGCCACCTTGGGTAACCGATGGCGTGGTGATTGTGCCGCCGTTCAAATTGACAATCCCGGCGACACCACTGTTGACTCCCAATTCCAGCGTGGCAGGAGCTGTTGTGTTCAGGATATTCAACGCCGCCGAACCGGAAACCGTCAGGATGCCATTGGCATTTTCACCCGCAAAGACCGAACCGCCCGCGCTGGCGCTGGTGCCCACCGTCGTGGTGCCGCCCGTCAAATTCGCGACACTCGTATTGGCTGCGCCGTTGTTAAATGACCCGATGGTCAGTTGATTGGCACTCACCGTCAATGTCCCGCTGCTCACGGTCAGCTCTCCACGCGCCGCGCCGCCCGCAACAGTGGACCGGCCCAAGGCGAGGTAACTGCCAATCGTGGCGGTGCCGCCACCGACATTCAATGCGCCCAACGCGCTCTGGCTGACGGTGCCCACGGAACCCAGCCACAATTCCGATGCCGCGTTCAAGGTGCCGGAACTCAAATTGATCGCGCCATTGGCTCCGCTCGCCGTGCCGGCTTGCAGGCTGGGTGCCGTGACATAGGTGGCGTTCACCGTGCCGCCGGCAATGTTCAACACGCCAGCCGTGGTGGCTGCATTGGCTACGGAGACTTGTCCCACATTGGCGGCGTTACCGTTGTTAATCGCCCCACCAGTGCCAACCGTTAGCGCGCCAGCGCTCACCGTGGTGGCTCCGGAGTAGGTATTCAGCCCGGAAAGCGTCAGCGTGCCGGCACCCGTCTTGGTCAGTGTGCCACCGCTGCTGGTCAGGGCGGTTACGAAAGAAACCGATTGGCCGGCAGTGTCAATGCTGATAGGCTGGCTTGCCGCCGTGCTGAAACGTGAAGAATAGTCTGCCGTGTCGGCCGAACTGTATTGCAGCGTGCCGCCTCCGAAACTGATTGTGCCGCTCGCGCCCAGCGGGCCGCTGGTGCCTGCGGTTTCGGTGCCGCCCACATTCAAAATTCCATTGTTGATATTCACGCCGCCGGTAAAGGTGTTCGCACCGGAAAGTATCTGCGTGCCGCTGCCAACTTTTATTAGACTTAAAGTGCCTGCCCCGTTTTGGATTTTGCCCGCAAATGTGGTGCTCGATGCATTGTTCCCTCCAATAGAATATATGGTCGCAGTAGTATTGCCGCTGCCTTCCGCGCCTAGCAGGGACGTGGTGCTATCGCCGCTCAGCGAACCGAATGAGATGGTTCCGGTCTGGGTGCTGCGCTTTTCAAGCGAAACGTTCGAACCGAGCACCAAGGCTACGTTGGCATTACCAAAAAACGAACCGTTGTTAATTCTTAAAGTGGTAGAGGGGCCATTAACATTCTGGATGCTTAATGTCCCACTAAGCGAAAAGGTCGAGGACGTCAAGTCCATCGTGCATATTTTACTGTTAGCGGTTTTAACATCGATTTCCAAATTACCGCTACCAGTCAACCCTGCCACCGATGGGATGGCAGTGGTTGAGGTGGCATCTGATTGAACATTCGCTGCCCCAGTCGCGTTCAGGGTGTTTGCCGGCGCAAGTTGGTTAATGTTCAACGTGCCGGCACTCAAGTTCACGGTGCCGCTGCCCAACGCGGAAGCAGTCGTAATGGCCAGGGTTCCCGAATTCAGCGTGGTGCCGCCGGAATAGGTATTGGCGGTAGAAAGAGTCAGGGTCTTGGTGCCGGACTTGGTCAAGGCCGCGTTGCCAGTAATGATGCCGCTGCCGGAAACGGTGTAGTTGTAGGTCGAGTTATTGGCCGTCACGCTCGTTGGCGTCACCGTGCTGCTCAGGGTCACCGTGGTGTCGGCGCTGATATTCGCATCAGTAAACTGAACTTGGTCTCCGGGCAGATCGGCCTCGCTATAGGTCGTGGCGGTGCCGCTGTTGTCTTTCCAGTTGCCCGCGTCGCTGGTGTTCCAAATGCCTGTCCCGCCTGAGGTCCAGGAAAGCGGTTCCTTGTTGCTGTCAATCACCAGATAGAGCGTGGTGCCTGATACCGTCAGGTGACCCGTAATGCTGCGCGGCGCGGTAATTGTGATGCTGGACGGAGCCGTGATGGACCCGCTGCCCCAGGTCATCAGCGGATATTGCGTGCCGACGACCGCAGCATTGCCATCCATTTCCACTGTCATGGTCGGTGAGGTGGTGAACGCGGCGGCCCCGGTGACTTTCAATGGTGCCAAGGTGGTGCTGGGAACCAGTGAACCAAAATTGAAATCAAGCCCCGAACTGGTGCCGCCATTGTTGACAGTCAGACTCGAGCAGGTCCATTGCTTCGTGATGTCCGTGATGGAAACACCCAGAACAGCCGTGTTGCCGCTCGTTGCCGCCACGGAAACGGCACTGTTCGCGCAACTGCCACCGACTACGCCAACCAGCGTGCCCTTGCTGATCGTGGTTGCGCCGCCATAAGTGTTCGCGCCGGACAGCGTCATGGTGCCGCCGGCGACTGTCAGCGCCACGGTCTTGTTGCCGCTGCCAAGAGTATTTTGAATGATGCCGCCAAACGATGACGAACCAGCGCTGTTAAAAGTGAGCGTGGAGTTATTTGCCGTGCTGCTATTGCCGATGATTTGGCTGGAAGCCGTCGCGCCGCTGCCGATGGCCAGACCACCGACCTGCTGATTGTATCCAGCCAAATCCAGTGTTCCCGCCGTGCTGCTGCCGCCCAGGGTCACGGTTGAGGCGGTGGGAAGGGTATTGTTCACCCCCAATTTCAGGGTGCCGCTGCCAATCGTCGTGCCGCCGGGATATGTGACCGCGCTGGAGAGAGTTAAACTGCCTGTGGCCGGCGTCGAGTTCACCACCGTCAGCGAGCCGCTGCCGCTGTTGCCAATGGCGTTAGCCAGCGTGACCGTGTTGCCGTTGACATCCAGCGTGCCGCCGCCGGAATTGATCGTGACTGTCTGCGCGGAAATGTCATAAGTGTTGCCACTCCATTGCAACGTGCCGCCGTTAAATGTGAAACCACCGGTGCCCAAATTGCCGGAGGCGCCAAATTGCAATGTGCCGGAATCCAGCACTGTGCCGCCGGTATAAGTGTTTGCGCCACTCAAAACCACCGTGCCGGTGGCATTCACTGCGGTTGTATTAGCCGTGCCGCTGCCGGTGCCGGGAACTTGGCCGGCTACGTTTCCGTTGGCACTGGAAGCAGGAATGCCAATCGTGAGCGGGCCGGTGCCGCTCGCGCCGCTGACAGCACCGTCCACAGTCATGGTATATCCTGAGACAGCCGCCAAGCCGCCGCCATTGTTGCCCAGAACAACCGGATGAGCTGTCGCGGAACTGCCGTTGTCCAAGGTGATGGTGCTTGCATTGCCGACCAGCGTGCCACCATTTAAATTAATTGCTTGATACGATGTGGCTGCTCCGATTGAACCATTACCAGCTATCAGCGTCACGCCGCCATTGAGGTAGCTCTGGCCGGCGTAGCCGCTACTGGTTCCAGTAATTGACACGGTTCCAGATCCCGCCTGAACATAAGTCGCATTCGCCGACTTTGAATTGGCAATTGTGCCGCCAAGAATCAATTCGCCTAACATGTTGTTTTGCCAGACAGTCAACGCGGTGCCAGCGCCGCTACTGGGGCGAAGACTGCCGCCACTGTATGTCACATTATAAGCGCCCACATTGGGCGTTACCAAAATAGTGGGAAGAGTCAAAGTTCCACCGTTGCCAGTTTCTGAAACTGAAATATTCGCACTGATGCTGGTATTGAACCGCATGCTGCCGAGATACGGCTGCGCGGACCAGGCGGTGATGTTGCCACTGACGTCCAGATTGCCAGAGGATCCAGCTGTGCCACTGGCGGTTGTGTAGAATCCAGAAATCTGGCTGCCGCCTACTACTGTGTAAGGCGATGATGATCCCGTCGTGGCCGCAAAATCATAAAGGCCAACGGTCGCATAAAACGCTCCACTACTACTCCCGACAAATGCGGAGTTGCCACTCGCCGTGGTGGTAATGCTTGCCGTGGCAGAAACGCTGCTGCCGCCAGAGCCAATTGTGGCAGGGCCGGTGAATTCCACTGTGCCACCCGCGTTGGCCGTAAAACCATTCAAAGTTAAAGTTGGCAGGGTTGAACCAGAGGCTGGTGCGGCCGAAATGATGGAGTTGCCCGCGTTCAGCGCAGTGGAAGCAAACGTCTGACTACTGGCCGTGCCGGTTTTGCCATTAATATTTAGCGTGCCGCCGCCGAGGGTGAGCGCCGAACTGCTGCTGATAATGGTGCTGGCCGCGCCGCTGGCATTAAAATCTTCCTTTAGCGTGCCAGCATTAATAGTCGTTCCTCCGGTATAGGTGTTGGCATCAGAGAGCGTCAGCGTGCCCGTGCCGGACTTGGTCAAGGCGGTTGTGGAGCCCGCAATGGCTCCGCTGCCGGAAATGGTGTAGTTATAGGTCGAGTTATTGGCCGTCACGCTGGTCGGTGTCACCGTGCTGTTCAAGGTCACGGTGGTGTTGGCAGTGATGTAATTGTCGGCAAACACCACTTGGTCACCCGGCAGCACTGCTTCGCTGTAGGTCGTGGCGGTGCCGCTGTTGTCTTTCCAGTTGGCCGTGCTGGTGTCCCAAGTGCCCGAGGTGCTGGTCGCCCACGTCAGCGGCTCCTTGTTGCTGTCAATCACCAGATAGAGCGTGCTGCCCGATACCGTTAAGTGGGCGGCGACGTGCGAACCGGTCACCGTGACGCTGGACGGAGCCGTGCCGGAAGTGCTACCCCAGGTCATCAGCGGATATTGTGTCCCCGCACCACCGATACCGCTGTTGGGGAGCTCCACCGTTACGACTGGCGTGGTGGTAAAGGCGGCGGCACTGGTGACTTTCAAAGGTGCCAAGGTGGTGCTGGGAACCAGTGAACCAAAATTGAAATCCAAGCTGCTGCTGGTGCCGGCATTGTTGACGGTCAGGCTTGAGCACGTCCACTGCTTCGTGATGTCCGTGATGGAAACACCCAGAACGGCAGTGTTGCCACTAGTCGCCGCCACGGAAACGGCGCTGCTGGCGCAACTGCCACCAACCACGCCAATCAACGTGCCATTTTTAATTGTCGTCGCCCCGCTGTAAGTATTGGCGGTGGACAACGTCAGTGTGGCACTTCCCGCTTTTGTGAGTCCATATCCATGGGAGCCATCTCCGATGGCTCCGCTGATTGTCATCGGAGCATTAATGGTAAGCTGCCGGGTTGCATTCTGAAGAGTCCATGTGCCACTCCAATTCAAAGAGTTCGGATTAGCTGCGCTGCCGAGTGTGGAGTCAGCGCTTACGTTGACAGCTACACCAGGGGTTTTGCCAGTTGTAGCCTCATCCACTGTTCCTCCGGCAAGGGTTAGTAAAGCACCGCTTTTACCACCAAGAAAAGAACTGGTTGCGCCGCTTTGAATCGTTAATGTTCCGCCAGAGTTCACCGTGGCGGTGTAACCAACAGTGCTTCCTGGAGAATTTGCCCAGTCGGCAAGAAAAGTGCCACCAGAGTTTACAGTAATTGCTGTGGCGTCAGGAAGTGCCGGCGCAGCATTGCCTTTCATGTCTAAAATCCCAGAATTAACTGTAATTGTCGCCGTAGAAGTTTCGCTGGCACTTAAAATTAAAGTGTTCGCTGCAGAAGAAGCACTCACAGCAAAGCTACCACTGAGCACAGAACCGATGGTGACACCGCCGCTGTTGTTTACGGCGATGGTCGGTGTTCCAGAAAGTGTGATAGTGCCGCCGCTTACGGTGTAAGGCGAAGTAACGGTCGGGAAGGTGATGTTTCCTACCGTGATGGTTCCAGCGGTGATGGTTCCACCCGCACCGCCATTCCCAATGGTGGCATTCCAAACGGGGGAGTTACCCCAGTTCACTGCCGTGCCAGAACCATTTAAAAGCCAGTCAGCGTGCGAGGTGTCCCAACTGCCGGTGCCATCGGTAATGCTGGAGCCGCCGGTGGTGGACGTCCATGTATATGAAGGATTTGTTGCATAGGAAAGCGCCGGGGCGAGCAGGAGTCCGGCTAAAGCCAGCCAACAACTCCATTGGGTTGGCGCAGATTGAACCAGGCGACCCATGGCGAAGATGAGCTTTTTCATTGGAGGCTTGGGGTTTGTTCGAGTTGGAAGGAATTTCATAAGCGATGGGTGTTTGGGTTTTACTCTGAAAATGAATTACCAATTACTGCGTCCAATGTCATTGGGGCCTTAAGGTGGCTCCCGGTCTGGCAAAGAATCACACCGCCGGCCGTTGGAGTCGAGGCATCAGCCAATCGAAACGTATTAGGGAACATTTTTCTAAAATTAACCAAATTTCAGAAAGAAAACATCGCCAGTTCTGGTGATGAATCCCTCCCCAGCGCATCACCAACGACGTTTGATTCCGGCTTCCGTTGCGCTGCCAGCTCAATCGGCTCGTCAAGCTCATGGTCGTTGATCGGCTGTTAAACGGCGTAGTCGAGCCCAAAACATCCGAGTTTGATTGGCCGGTGGAGCCCCGGCCAGTTTCCATACGGTAGTGCTGTCTATGCCGAGTTGGCCATTAGCACGGCGGCAAAATCCACTTCGATGATCAAGCCGACGCGGACAGAAACCTGCCAAGATAGGCAAGACAACTCACGATTTCACGCTGATTTGAACGGCCGCAAGGTTTTTTTGGGGAAATGGAGGAGGCCGTTTTTGACATCGGTGTAAGCCACGGCCCCAGCCACCAGCAGGAAGGTGGGTATCTTCTCTGGATGCCGATCCAGAAAACTCATCAAATCGGCCCGGCACTTAAGCTGCCGGGCCAGGACAATAAAGGCGCACAAGGCCCACATATCGGCTTCCCATTCCCTGCCGGCGGTCCGGTGGAACATAAACCGCAAATGGCGCCGCAGTTTGAAACAAATGGCCGTCAACCGTTCGCTGTGCCAGTTTTTGCGCAAATACCAGGGGCTGTAATCCCGCTGCGGGTTGAGATGATGCACCACAAAATGACCGATTTCGTGGAGCAGGGTGAAAACATGTTCCACGCGCGGCTGGTGGGCGTTGATCAAAATCCGCCGCTCGCGGGGCAGCAATTGGCCGTGAACATCGGCCTTGAAATAGCTGACAAATTTGACCTTCAAGCTAAAATGCCCGGCCAGTTCGCGCAGCGTGTTTTTGACCTGATGCTTCATTTGCTGGTGGAACGCTGCCGGCTGACAAAGCGCTCGATTATTTTCTGAACCTGGCCCAACTGACCGGCGGGCACTTCGGCCAGTGTCCGCATGATGGGACCGGCTTCTTCCTTGCGGAAAAACTCCAGCGCCGTGTTGTCCGGCTTTTTCGCCACGCGGTTCAATTCACCCCGGGGGATGTTCAACACCCGCTCCAGTTGGGTGATGGCGGCGTTGGACGGCACACTGCGTTCGCCGTTGAGCAGATAGGAAAGATACGCCGGCGAAAGGTCGGCGCGCCGGGCGACTTCACGCAGGGACGGTTGGTCCGGGTGTTCGTCCATCGCTTTTTTGAGCAAGCGGACAAACTCGGCGGCGGCCTTGCTGGGCTTGGGATTTGCCATTTCGCTGCCAGCCTAGCCAATGTTAACCAATTGTCAACACTTTTTGCATCCCCGGCACGTTTTCCACTTGTTCACAGACTGTGAACGGTGGCATAGTGGCCCCGCAATGATTCGCCGTCTGGAAAACAAATTAGCCGAGTGCCGCGCCGCGAAAGGGATCAACAAGTCGCAGTTGGCGCTTCGTCTCCACAAGAGTCGCGCCTATGTAACGCGGCTGGAGCGCGGCGACCTCCATCCCAGCTTCGAAACGGCGGTGCGCATTGCGCGCTATTTCAAACGACCGGTTGAGGAGATTTTTCAACTGGTCGAGGCAGACCCGAAAACGCTTTCCCGTCCGCGCCCGGCAGCGGACAGGAACCACCAATGACGCCGGGAAACAAACTAAACGAAAGGCAGTAACATGGTCATGACCCTGACGGTATTCAAAGAAGTGCATAACACTTGGCCGGCCAAGAATGGCAAGCCGGGCGGCGAGTCGTATGATTTGCTGTGCATGGACATGAGCAACCCGGCGGAACACCGCATGGAGGAAATGCTCTATTATCGGACCAAGGAAGAAGAGCGGCCGCGCATCTGGGGCCAGGCCGTGGGCACGACCCTTCAGGTGGGCGTGTCGAAAATCCGGCATGGTGACAACGGCGGCAAGGCCACCCTGATTGGCCAGATCATCAGCGAGCCGAAAAAGTAACTGGTTATGGCTCGCAACCCTCGGATGGACAGAAATTGGCGTGACCCGTGGTCACGGTCCGAGCGGCTGGCGGATTTCGCCTTAATCCTGGCGCGTGTGCAATGGGATCTCTTTTGCTCACCAACGTTCAAGGGCAGCGTCCCAAGACCCGCGATAGCCTATGGGCTGGTCTTTCGTTGGTGTCAGGATTTGGCGAAACACTGTCAGGTTCCTTACAAACACCTGCTTCTGGGAATTCGTGGGGAGCTTGGTGAGAAAAATGGACGGTTCCACCCGCACTGTCTGATCGGTGGGACCCATACGCGAAATTATGAATCTTTGTGTCACTACGCCGAATGGCTGTGGAAGCGTTCGACCGGTGGGGCAAGGATCGACGTGCGCCCGTATGACCGCTCACAAGCCGGAGCGGATTATATCTGCAAATGCCTGGGGGCAAATGCGTATGAGTTGAACAAATACAACCTGGCGCTCGACGTGACGCTCTCCGATTCGGTGATCCGCCTCATAACGGGCATTGATTCGAGTGGGGAGAGACGCGGCGGTTTGGACACGTGAAAAAACGGGCTGGTGGCCAAAGTGGCGGTTCTGACGGTCGGAACGTCCTCCGCTGCAAGTAACCTTTACGATGAGACAGCCTCGGCAATTGCGGGCATGACGGAGTGGTCTGGCTTGACGTAGTTAATTTTACGATGTTGGACAAAAAACGCTCCGCCGAAAATCCGCCAACGGTTTGCCGATCAAACGCCAAAGCGATTGTGGCGCGTGTCAAATTTAACCGGATCCCTTGGCCGGGGGCCGGCGGGCGGGCGCGGAGCGCCCGTCCGTCGGTCCTCGGCTAAGGCTCCTTGTAGAACTCTATTGCCTAAATTGGACGGGCATACTGGCGGCTGAACCGCCGGCTGATTGGATGCTATGCGTGACGATCAACACAGATTCTTGATGCTGCTGGGCCAGTTGCCGGCCCGCCTGACGGCGGAGCAGGCGGCCTGGGTGTTGAATTGCCAGGTGCATGACATCCCGGCACTGGTCGCGGCCAAGCTGCTCAAGCCGCTGGGCAATCCGCCGCCGAATGGCATCAAATTCTTTGCCACGGCGGATCTGCTCGAAAACAGGAACGACCGGCAATGGCTGGTGCGCGTCACCAGCACCATCTATCAGCACTGGCACGCCAAAAACGCCCGCCAGAAAGAACTCGCGACGGACGGACAGGCTTCGCTGGCGGCGGTAGCCTGAAACATACTTCTTTCCGCCCGGCGGAAAGCTGCGCGTCAGCGATCCGGCCAGCGCGAGCGGGTGACGAGTCCAGAGACCCTGTCTCTGGCGCGGGGTTTGGGGACGGCGGCAGTCCCCAAAAAAGACCAACAGCGGTTGAGTCGGCAGAGACTCAACCGCCCGATTTTTTTCAGGCCATTACCACTGGCGGCAAGCTGGCGGCCTTCCGCTCGTAATCGTCAAGGCTCGGCACAATGATGACGGCTTTCTTGGCGTAGGCGCGATGAATCGCCTTGCTATCGTGCCCCAGCGCGGCCTGCGCGAACCGTTCCGGCATCCCGACGGTTTTGGCGCGTTCAGCCCATG
>Ga0316217_10006064_pt1 | contig 12160 bp, 12 predicted proteins | sample 1anoAmetaG_FD_203633 | JGI IMG/M metagenome (GOLD analysis project Ga0316217, IMG submission 203633) | Freshwater microbial communities from Trout Bog Lake, Wisconsin, USA - 1anoA | ecosystem: Environmental > Aquatic > Freshwater > Lake > Hypolimnion/Profundal zone | place: USA: Wisconsin... | reverse complement strand
CTACAACTCATCGAATATTACGCAGGAGATCGACAGCAACGGACAGGTCAAGAAGACCGAGAACGAGGAGTTCGAACATTTTTTTGTCAACAGTCACAGAATTACGCGCCTGGTAAAGAAAGACGGCAAGCCGCTGGGCGACAAGGAGCAGGAGAAGGAGACCGAACGGGTGACCAAGCTGGTGGAGAAGGCGGAGAAGACGCCGCCCGACCAGGAACTGGAAGGCCAGACGATCGGCATCGCCCGCATATTGGAGATCATGGACGTGCGCAAACCGCGGCGCGAAACCTATCGCGGTCGGCCAACCATCGTCTTCGACTTCGCGGGGCGCAAGGATGTGAAGACGCACGGGCTGGCCGAGGACGCCTCGAAGAAGCTGCAAGGAACGATCTGGATCGACGAGGCCGATCGCCAGGTGGCCCACATGGACGTGAGCTTCGTCGACAACTTTCGCGTCGGCGGCGGCCTGCTGGCCAGCATCCAGAAAGGCTCCAACTTCCACTTCGATCAGGCCCCGGTCAATGGCGAGCTGTGGCTTCCCACCGGCGCCGAGGGCGCCATGCAAGCCCGCGTGCTGCTGATGAAGAACATCCGCGGGCATTTCACCGAGCGCGACTACGACTACAAGCGCTTCCGCGTGGAGACGCAGCAGGTCAAGGACGCCAAGGCCGTGGCGGAGAAGGGCAAATAACGCGTTCCCGGCAGGTCATCGCGAATCGATTAAAGTGGACTCATGTTCGTCCGCAAGCTCTCCATCGAGCGAATCGACACCGCCGGCGCGGCGCATCCCTGCCCGATCCGCTGGATCGACAAGTTCGCCATGCGCAACTTCACCAACGACGCGGTCTTCGACGACACATTGCCGCTGGCCGACGGGCTACTGGAAGCGGGCCATCGCGTACCGCTCGAGCGCCTTCGGCCGGCCATGGAAGACTGGTTTCGCCGCAAGGGCTACCTCCAGCCCGAAGAGCGGCTTGCGGTGCGCGAGGTCGATGCGCCTGCGCCGTGACGGCCTCACTGATAGGCTCGCCTCCGATAGGGAATCTGTCTGCCGCCCGCCGTCTTCGCCGCCCTCAGTGCGCCGGCGCGGGCGATCTCCCCGCCAGTCCCTCGAAGTCGGCCAAAAGGGCGTTCAGCGCGAGGTCGAAGTTATGGTCGTGGGTCTTTTGCAGGAACGCGATCTCGATGGACTCGGTGAGAGCCCATAGAACGTAGTGGGATTTGCGGTCGTAGATCGCCAGCCGGAACATCGGCACCGGATCGGCGGCGCCGTTCTGTTTGTTCGCCGTCATGCTCACCGTGGAGCCGCTGGGCGCGGTGAGTTGCAGTTCCAGCACCAGGTCCGCATCCGCCGGGTCGTTTACCAGTTGAAATTGGTTTGAGGCCTTGAGTCCGGCGTAGAACTGGTTGTAGCCGCGGTTCGGATCGCCGCTGAAGGGCGAGGGAAACAGCCCGCTGTCGGCCCCGCCGTTGGAGACGAAGATGCTCTTGGCAGCGCGAATCGCCGGTGGAATGGGACCGGCAACCGACTTCGCCGACGTCTGGGCCGGAGCAACGATCGCCGGAAACAGCGCGGCGCAGATGGTCAGGTGAAGCAGAAGACGAATATGGCTCACGGGAAACTCCTTCGCTCGAATCGGGGTGTTTGCAGGATTAGACGGCGCGGAGGGCGAAATCGTCTTCGCAAGTCGAGCCTGGGAAATCGAATAGTATATGCCGCCAACCATGCATTTTGCATCCCGTTTGGTGCAAATAGCAAATCATAGAAAACAAACGCGTTGCTGCGGCGCGCTCGGGAAATTCACAGATTTCGGGCAGATTTCCTCGTGTATTTCTCGATAATAGTTGAGCGAAGGAGTATCGACTTAGTAAAATGGGTAGATGGTGATTCGACGAAAACAAAGCATCATGAGCCTGAAAACCCCGTTCCGGATATGGCTGCTGGCGGGCGCTTCCTCGGTTGCATTGGCCGCTGTGGTGTTTACTCTCTCCACACGGACTGTGCAAGCGAATGCGCTTCTTTCCAGACCAGCCGCGACCGCGCTTCCCGCGGCCCCGGTAGCGAGCGCGACGCCGGCTTTGCTTGCGCCGCAAAAACCCGCCGCCTTCGAGTCGGCCGAACTCCTGCATGGCATTGCCTCCTGGTATGGCAGTGTCTTCAACGGACGGCGTACAGCGAGCGGTGAACGGTTCGACATGTATGCCATGACGGCTTGCCATCCGACGCTTCCCTTTGGCACCCTGGTGCGCGTCAAAAACCTCGACAACAACCGGTCGGTCGTGGTTCGCATTACCGATCGCGGGTACCTGTTTGAAGGACGGGTTATCGATCTCTCGTACGGCGCGGCCCAGAAGCTGGCAATGACCAAGTCTGGACTGGCCAAGGTCGATTTGCACGTCATCTCCCTGGGCGGAACTCACCAAAAGAAGTAAGCCAACCGCATCTGCCTAATCGGAAACGGCCAGCCCTCGGGCTGGCCGTTTCTGTTGAGCAGGAGGATTGCGCGACTTGAAATGCGACGGGCATCTTGCGAATGTCTGGATGGCCAGCCGCCGAAAGCAGGGAGAGCCCCTTATTCTTCGTCCCGCAGGCGAAACTTGCGCAGCCGCCCGACCAGCGATGCCGGGCCGCTGACCGTCAGATGCACCAGGTTGCCCTCGTACTCCCGGCGATGCACGATCATTCCAGCCTCGATGGCCGCCAGCGCCGCGCCCTCGTGCTGGGGAACGCGCAACTCCGCCTCGATCACCGGATCGGAGTAGAGAACGCTGTCGATGGCCTTGAGCAGGGCCTCCATGCCCTCGCCGGTGCGCGCCGAGACGGCTACTTCGCCTCCGCCCTGGAACCGCGCCTGGAAGCCTTTCTGTTGGTCTTCCCCCAGCAGGTCGATCTTGTTCAGCACCTCGATGCGCGGCTTGTCCAGCACTTCCAACTCGCCCAGAACCTTCTCTACCTGGGATCGCTGTTCTTCGCCGTAGGTGGAAGAGGCGTCGCGGACATGGAGCAGCACCTCGGCCTGCGCCACCTCTTCCAGAGTGGCGCGAAAGCTGGTGACCAGCGTGTGCGGCAGGTTGCGGATGAACCCCACCGTGTCGGACAGCAGGATCTTGCGCCGGCTGGGCAACTCGAGGGCCCGCAGTTTCGGATCGAGGGTAGCGAACATGCGCGAGGATTGCAGAACCCCGGCGCCGGTCAGCTGATTGAAGAGCGTGCTCTTGCCGGCGTTGGTGTAGCCCACCAAGGCGACCGTGGGCACGGGGACGGCCTCGCGCCGCTGGCGCTGCTGCTTGCGGACGCGGCGAACGGCGTCCAGCTCTTCCTTGAGGTGGTCGATGCGGCGCTGAATCTGGCGGCGATCCGTCTCCAGCTTGGTTTCGCCGGGGCCGCGGGTGCCGATGCCGCCGCCCAACTGCGACATCGCCTTGCCCTTGCCGGTCAGGCGCGGCAGCATGTACTGAAGCTGCGCCAGCTCCACTTGCAACTTGCCCTCGCTGGTGCGCGCATGGCGGGCAAAGATGTCCAGAATCAACTGCGTACGGTCCAGCACCCGGCAGGGAAGCGCGGCTTCAAGGTTGCGCAATTGGGTGGGTGTCAGGTCGTGGTCGAAGAGCACCAGATCGGCCTCGGTCGAGGCGGCCACTCCGGCGATTTCCTCTACCTTGCCCGCGCCCACCAATGTGGCTGGGTCGGGCCGGGCACGCCGCTGCACCAACTCGGCAGCCACTTCGCCGCCGGCGCTGGTGACCAATTCGCGGAATTCGGCGAGCGATTCCTCGGCATTGAGCGCCGTCGCCAACGGGTCGCTGGGCCGAAACTCGGCGGAAGACGCGCCAGAGTCCAGCGCGGCCTCATCCAGCGCGGCTGCGTCGAGGCACTCGGCATCCGGGCGCTCCACGGCGAGGCGCGCACCGGCAATGCCGGCACGGCTGGCGCGCGAGCGGCTTCCCGGCTCTCGTTGCGTCAGTTCCACTTCCACCAGAACAGCGCGCTCCGGCCGGGGGCCCCCGCGGCCAGAACCTGCCGCCGGGGCCCCCGAACTCATGCCGGACGCGCTATTTCCAGTTGGTTCAACCGCCAAGCGAGACTGCTCCCCCCCGCGTGCTATCGTGACTCCGCTGCAACCGCAGAGGCTGGCGCGGTTACTGCCGATGGTCCAAGACCGGACGGCATCGACATCGAGGAGGGACGGTGCTCGGAATGAAGCACGCTCCGGTTGCTTACGACGGTCGAAATGGCGTGTTTGAAGATCAACTGCTCCTGGCTGTTGTTCTCCAGCAGCACGGAATACTTGTCAAAAGAACGAATTTTGCCGGTCAGCTTGACGCCGCTGACCAGGTAAATCGTAATGGGTGTTTTGTCCTTGCGGACCGTATTCAGGAAAGTGTCCTGAATGTTTTGTGCCGGCTTGTTCTCCATTTGCCGATCTCCTACTTTCTTTCGAGTGGTTGGATGTGACGGTACTGCACCAAAAGGGCCCAACAAATTCCGCGGGAGCGATGCCAGAAATCCCGGAGCCGCTAAGTCCCGCAATGTGACAACATTATATGCATTTACAAACCTTTTCAACCGTGCGGCCTGTGTTGCGATGCCACTGGACCTAAAATATACTCGCTCTGCCGGCGGCTTTCCCCGGCCGCCAATTCTGAGTCCAAGTCACTTTACCGTACACCGCTGGAATATTCCTTTCAACCGCGAAGAAACTCCTCCCCGCAGTCCCGTTCCAGCCCGTGCCGTGGGACGTTGCGCCCACTTCGGCTGGTACCATAATCAGGTGAAAAATACTCCCGATCCGCTTCCGAGTCCCGCACAAGATCCGCAACCGGTGCCCATGTTGGACCTCAAGCGGCAGTACCGCCCCATCCACCAGGAACTGCTGAATGCCGTGGGGCATGTTCTAGAGACGCAGCAGTTCATCCTAGGCGAGCCGGTGGCCGCCTTCGAGCGGGCAGCGGAACAGCACCTGGGCGTGGCGCATGCCATCGGCTGCTCTTCGGGTACGGATGCCCTGTGGCTGGCCTTGGCGGCCGCGGGCATCGGGCCAGGGATGGCCGTGGTCACCACGCCCTTCAGCTTCTTCGCCTCAGTCAGCTCGATTCTGCGCGCCGGAGCCACGGCCGTGCTGGCGGACATCGAACCCTCCACTTTCAATCTCGATCCTGCCGCCGTCGAAGCCGCACTGGACGGTCCGCGCGGCGAGAACGTTCGCGCCATTCTGCCCGTGCATCTCTACGGCCAATGCGCCGATTTTGCCTCCTTTGCCCGCCTGGGCAAAGCGCGCGGACTCAAACTGATCGAGGACGCCGCCCAGGCCTGGGGCGCGGAGTGGCAAGGCGTCAAGGCGGGCGCGCTGGGCGATGCCGCCGCCTTCAGCTTTTATCCCACCAAGAACCTGAGCGCGGCGGGCGATGCCGGCATGGTGACGACCAATTCCGCCGAACTAGCCGAGCGCGCACGGATGCTGCGCCAGCACGGGATGCGCCGCCGCTACTACCACGACGAGGTCGGCTGGAACACCCGCCTGGACGGCTTCCAGGGCGCCATCCTGAACGTCAAGCTGAAGTATGTCGACGGCTGGAACGAAGGCCGCCGCGCCGTGGCAGCGCGCTACCATGAACTCTTTGCCGCCGCGGGACTGGCCGAGGCCGGCCCCTATCCTACCTGTGGCGTGGTGCTGCCGCACGAGGTTGCGGGCAGTCGGCACGTCTGGCATCAGTATGTGGTCCGCACGCCGCGCCGCGACGAACTACGCGCGTTTCTGGCCGCCCGCAAGATCGGCTCGGAGATCTACTACCCCGTGCCGCTGCATAGGCAGGACGCCCTGAAGGACCTGGGCTACGCCGAAGGCAGCTTCCCGGAGGCAGAACGCGCCGCCCGCGAAGTGCTGGCCCTGCCGATTTTCCCGGAGCTGCGCCTGGACGAGCAGGAAACGGTGGTCGCCGCCATTGCCGAGTTCCTCAGCTAGGAAACTCGGCGTGTCGCCGTTGATCGTTACCAGCCCACCTGGCGCATCCGCTCTAGAATGACCGAGCTGTAGTGGGTCATGCGTTCGGGCCGCCGCTTGAGGGGTGCGGGCAGAATCGCGGCCAGCCGCGCCGCCTGTTCCCGCCCGATATTTCGGGCGCCGGTCCTGTCCCAGTAACGGCACGCGGGTTCCGCGCCATAGATACCGGGACCCCATTCGACCACGTTGAGATAGATCTCCAGAATGCGCTGCTTGCCGAGGACGAATTCCGCCACTGGCACCAGCGTGAACTCTGCGCCCTTGCGGAAGACCGAGCCGCCGGTTCCGAAGAACAGGTTCTTTACCAGTTGCTGCGTGATGGTGGAAGCTCCGCGGGTGCGCTCGCCTTCCATATCCTCTTTGGCCGCTTTTTCCAGTTCCTCCCAATCGAACCCATGGTGCTGGTAGAAGCGCGCGTCCTCCGCGGCCACCACGGCGTGCTGGAAATTGGGCGAGATTTGGCTGAGGGGAACGAATGTGTAGTGTTCGCTATATGGCTTGCTGTGTGTCCAGGCCTGGAGGCGGCGCTCGATGTGCAGGGCGGTGGTGGGCGGGTCGATCCAGCGCGCGGCCACCAGGGTCAGTGCGGCCAGCGACCAAAGAAACACGACACTGAGGGCGACCCATCGAACAATGGATCGGAGGAGACTTTTGCGGCGCGGGGTCTTGAGCGGGGTGTATGGAGTTGTCGTCACCTTTCAGGATAGTCTTCCGAGCAGGGGGGCTTCTGGCGGGATCTCGCGGGCAGCGCAAACGCAACCTCTCAAATCCGCGACTTGTTCAGGGCTTCCCTGGCGAGTTGGCCCCCGTTCGCAAGGGATTCGCGAGTTGGCTGGCGCTCCGATTGACGAAGGTTTCATCCCTCCGTTGCGCGCCGATCCAAATCGACGGGACGGCCAATCCGGCTTTCAGGCGCCAAACCAGCCCTTCTGCCGGGCCTCTTCGAGGCGAAATTCCAGATACGCCCACAGCGCCGGGCAGCCCGCCGCGATCTCCGGGGCAATGCGCCGCACCACGCGCTCGTAGCTGACGCCGTTTTCCACCCAGCTTTGGCCTTTGTTGGAGAGGTTCAGCAGCACCGGCATGGCGCGATCCACGGCGTGGGCGAAGCGGGCTTCCGGCGTCTCGCCGAACTCGAACTCCCGCCACAGGGCCAGAAAGGCCGCCCCTTGCGGCTCCGGCAGCATCCCGAAGATGCGGGTTACCGCCGCCAGTTCGGCTGCCTGGCGCTCTTCCCAGCCGCCTTCGACGAATACCATCACGTCGCCGGCGTCGATTTCGCCGATGTCGTGCACCAGCAACATGCCGATTACCCGGCCGATCTCGACCGGTTGCGCGGCGTAGTGCGCGAGCGACGCGGCCATCAGGGCAATCTGCCAACTGTGCTCGGCGGAGTTCTCGTAGCGATCGAGCCCCAGCGGGCGGACCTTGCGCGTCACGCCTTTGAGCTTTTCCAGTTCCAGAATGAAATCGACGATCTGCTGCACGATCTGACCTCAACAGACACTATATCCAACCATCCCCGCGGGCCGAAGCGAAGACGGCAAACTTTGGCCGGGAAATTCCGCGAGCGCACCGGGTTGGACGCGGCCTCTCTTGGCGGAGTATTCTCGCCAGCACCAGGCAAACGGCAAGACCAGCCTCGGAGAGGCACAAAGGAGAACGCCGATGAAATGCTTTGTTTTGGCCGTAGTTCTCACCCTCCTCACGACGTCCGCGTGGGCGGGTCCCGAGCCCAAGGCCAAAGAAGTGCGCGGGGAAGGCTGCGTCGAGCCGGGCGTGGAGGCGCGCTGCCTGGTGCTGCGGGACCTGAAGAGCGGCAAGCTCTATAACCTGCTGGGCAAAGACCCGCGGCCGGCGCCGGGCGAGGGAATCGAGTTCACCGGAGTGCTCTTCGACGGAATGACCTACTGCATGCAGGGAACCGCGGTCGAGGTGACTGCCTGGACGCACAAGGACTCGGTGAAGTGCACCCAGGGGGCAGCGCCCAAGAAATAGCGCCGCGCGGCGCGTCCCATGCACAGGGCAATCGCATGAAGACTGTTTTGAAAGGGCACGGCTTCAGCCGTGCCGCAAGACAGCCAGAAGAATCCTGGGCTTCAGCCGCTGAGGGATGGTTTTGATGCCTTCAATACGTCCCTCCGCGGCTAAAGCCGGCGCATTCTGGGCTTGGAAATTGGCACGGCTGAAGCCGTGCCCTTTCAAAGCCTCTCATCCTGCGCTTTGAATCTCCATGCAATTGCCCTGGTTCAATGCATTCTCTTGGGCGATTACCGAGCGCAGTGATTATATTGCTGTTATGACTCAGAGATCCTTGTGGGTGCCGTTCTCTCTTTTACTTGCGCTCGCCGCGACGGTTTCTTCCGCCCAGCCAGCAAAGCCGGCCATCGCGCTGGACGAGTTTCTGAACACCACCGAGATTACGGCGGCGCGCCTCTCGCCCGATGGCAGCGCGGCGGCGATCGCCACCGAAAGCCCGGATTGGAAGGCAAGCATCTTCCGCCACGATCTCTGGCTATGGACGGCAGCGGCAGGTCTGCGCCCGCTGACGCACTCCGGGAGCGAAGAGAACCCGCAGTGGAGCCCGGACGGCAAATGGATCGCCTTCGTCACGGATCGCGCGCTGCCCGGCGAGGCGGCCGCAGCCGGTGGAGAGCCGGAGAGCGACGCCGCCAAGGCCGACCGTCTATGGCTGATTTCGGTGGCCGGCGGCGAGGCCCTGCCGCTCTATCGCGAGAAGCTCGACGTACATGCGTTTGCCTGGTCGGCGGACGGCGCGGCGCTTTACTACTCCGTGACCGCGCCGCTCTCACACGAGCGGGAAGAAGCCGAGAAAGCGGAGTGGAAGGATGTCATCCGCTGGCGCGAGCAGCATCGCGGCGATCTGCTGGTGAAGCAGGCCGTTGCGCCTGCTCTGGCTCGCGCTCTGGCGGTTGAGCCGCCGCCGGCCAAGCCTGCCTCTGACAAATCCGCGGCCAGCGAACCCGCGGCCTCGCTGCCCGCCGGCGCCGAGACGGTGGCCAGGAGCACGCTCTCGATCACACAGATTGCCCCCGCGCCGGACGGCAAGACCGTGGCCTTTCTCACCGGGCCGGTTCATCGCCGCGTCGAGAGCCCCGCGGACTACGAGATTTATCTGATGGCGGCAAGCGGCGGCGAAGCGCGGCGGATCACCCACAACGAGGCGATCGAGTCCGAATTGCACTGGTCCTCCGACAGCCGCTGGTTGCACTTCCAGGTCTCCGCCGCGGCTGGGTCGCTGGAGGGCAGCTACCGCGACGTGCAGGGCCGGCTCTACCGGCTCGATCCCGCCACCGGCAAGGTCGAGCGGCTGGGCGCAGCCTTTGACGGCTCTTTCGAACATTTCACGCTCCTGCCCGACGGACGGGAGCTGGCGGCGGGCCTGAAGGGAACCGAGCAGCAGCTCTACCTGATCGAGGGCGACAAGGCCACGCGGCTGCCAGGGCTGCCGGGCAGCTATGCGGGTCTGGAGTCCGCGCACGCCGGGAGCGCGCTCCTGATCCGCTATTCGGCCATCGATCGGCCCACTCAGGTCTATCTGGCCTCCGATCCTCTGCATCCCGATAAATTGACGGCGCTGACCGCGCTGAACCCCATCTTTGCCCAGCGCGCCCAGCCGGAGTGGCAGCCCTATACCTGGAAATCCGACGACGGCCGGACCGTAGAGGGTGTGCTGCTCTTTCCGCCGGGCAAGAAGGACACCAAGCATCTGCGCATGTTGACGCTGATTCACGGCGGTCCGGCGGACGCCGACGGCAACCGCTTCGGCGCGGACTGGTACGACTGGGCCGCTCTGGCCGCGTCCAACGGCTGGCTGGTCTTCCGGCCCAACTACCGCGGCTCGGCGGGTTACGGCGACGATTTCATGCTGGAAATCGCGCCCCACCTGGTCTCGAAGCCGGGGCGGGACATCCTGACCGGCGTGGACGCGCTGGTCAAGGACGGATACGCCGACCCCGCGCATCTGGCCATCGGCGGCTATAGCTATGGCGGCTACATGACCAACTGGCTGATTACCCAAACCACCCGCTTCAAGTCGGCCGTGACCGGCGCGGGCGCCGTGGAACACGCCGCCAACTGGGGCAACGACGACCTGACCAAGGACGACGCCTGGTATCTAGGCGGCAAACCGTGGGAAAACGCCGATCTCTACCAGAGCGAAGCGGCCCTTTTCCGCTTCGACAAGGTCAAGACGCCGACCCACCTGGTGCAGGGCGGCGCGGACATTCGCGTAAGCTATCTGGAGGGGGTCACCCTGGAAAGGGCCCTCGAACAGTTGGGGATTGCGCACAGCTTCCTGGTCTTTCCCGGCGAGGGCCACTCGCTGGCCAAGAACCCCTGGCACGGCTACATCAAGCTGCGCGAGGAACTCAAGTGGCTGGAAAAGTACGATGGAAGTAATCAGTAATCAGTTGTCAGTTTTCAGTTGTCAGTTGTCGGTTGTCAGTGAACAGTGGTCAGTGGCCGGCAGACAGGGAACGGTTTGCGACCAACGGGGTCAGGCGGGCATCAAACTGGGGCGAAGGCTGTAGTCTGTTCACTGACAACTGACAACTGACAACTGACTACTGACAACTGTTAGCCGTAGCAAAGGACGGAATGAACCAGGCCGATCACGCCCGCAGGGCCGCATTTCAGGAAACGCTGCTGAGTGCGCGCCGCACCATGCTCCTGAGCGAAATCCTCAAGCTGGCATTGGACAGCTTCCGTGCCAGCAAGGTGCGCTTTGCGCTCACCGCGCTGGGCATGGTGATCGGCACCGCTTCGGTCATCCTGGTGGCCACCATCGGCCTCACCGGCAAGCAGTACGTGCTGGAATTGATCCAGAAATTCGGAACCAATTCCGTGGAACTCGAATATGCCGGCGGCGGGGCAACGGCGGCCGAGCGCATTCTCTACAACGACTCCCTCACCCGCGAGGACGAGAAGGCCGTGCTGGCCAAGCTGCCGGGCGTCATGTTCTCTTCGCCGGTGCTGGAGATGCACTCGCGCATCGGCTTTGGCGGCGGAGTGGTCAAGGATACGCAGGTGCTGGGCGTCAGCCCGCAGTACCTCGACATCCACAACCTGCTGGTGCCGGTGGGCCGCTTTCTGGACGATACGGACGACTCGGCCCACATCAAATGCGCCGTGGTCAGCGAGATGTTCGCGCGGCAGCGGTTTGGCAGCTCCGACGCCGCCGTCGGCCAAAACTTCGAGATCAGCGGCATTCCCTTCACCATCATCGGCGTCTTCCGCATGAGCGTGGACGATTTCGGTCAGTCGGAGATCGCCGATCAGACCATCCTGATTCCCTTTTCCGTGGCGCGCTACTTCACCGGCACCGAGAATGTGAACCAGATTTACTTCTCCATGCGCAGCATGGACGAGGTTCCCGACGCCGCCAAGGAGATTGTGCGCATCGTGCAGGCGCGCCACCGGCCCGATTCCGTCTACAAGGCGCAGACTCTCAAAGAGCTGCTGACCATGGCCGCCCAGATTGCCGACGCGCTGACCGCGGTGCTGATGCTGGTGGCCGCCGTCACTCTGGCCGTGGGCGGCGTGGGCATCATGAACATCATGCTGGCCAACGTGCGGGCGCGCACCCGCGAGATCGGCATCCGCAAGGCGCTGGGCGCCACCTATCGCGAGATCAAACTGCAATTCCTGGCCGAGGCGATCATCATCTCGCTGGTGGGCGGCGTGGCGGGGGTGGTGGCGGGACTGGCCTTGCCGCTGTCCGTACGCCTCTTCACCAACTACGCGGTGCCGATCAACCTCTGGTCGATTGCGATTGCGCTGGGCGTGGCCGTAATGGTGGGAGTGGTTTTCGGCACGGTTCCGGCTACGCGCGCCGCCCAGATGGACCCTGTCGAGTCGCTGAAGTATGAGTGAGCCGCAGATTTCGCCGCCCGAGGGCGACCGCGACGACGCGCCCGCACCGGGGCCGAGCCTCACGCTGCTTTTCTCGCTGGTTGCCTTGGCGCTGGCCGCGGCCATCGGCTTCGCGCTGCTGATCGTGTTGCCGTTCTACCACCGGCGGTAGGGGTGCTCCGAGTTCGATTCGCTCTGGATAAAGATGCGCCTGAACAACCAGTGTGCACCTTGGCCTGCGTCATCCTTCGCGGGCCGGCGGAGCTGCTGTGTTGCACCCCATA
>Ga0316217_10006063_pt1 | contig 12163 bp, 10 predicted proteins | sample 1anoAmetaG_FD_203633 | JGI IMG/M metagenome (GOLD analysis project Ga0316217, IMG submission 203633) | Freshwater microbial communities from Trout Bog Lake, Wisconsin, USA - 1anoA | ecosystem: Environmental > Aquatic > Freshwater > Lake > Hypolimnion/Profundal zone | place: USA: Wisconsin... | reverse complement strand
GGATACTGACTTCCCAAATCCATGTAGTGAAATGTACACTGCAACACAGGAGGCATTCCATGAAGAACGGCAAAATCGCTCCTCCCGGCTACGTGCTCCCCAACCGGCCCCGCTGGCAGGGCGGCTGGAATCTCCGCTCGCTCTTCGGCGCACTCCTCGCTTTTACTCTCGCTGCGGGCGCGGCGACCGAGTGGCTCGCGATTCGACTTCACAACCCCATCGAAATGGGAGACCCGCTCTTCCGGTTTGCCGGTACGCCGGTCTACCAGCCTTTCGCTGCCCTGATGCTCTGGAAGCATTTCGCCGACAGTCGCCTCATCAGCTCCGGTGTTCGCATGGATCTCTGGATCTCCCTCGGCGCAACCATCGTCGGAGGACTTTTCTTCGCTTATCTGACCTACTGGTTCCTCTCGCTCATCCGCGACCGCAAGAGCACCGACAGCCTGATGAATCTGCACGGATCGGCGACCTGGGCGACGCGCGAGGATATTGAAAAGCTCGGCCTGCTCGATGCAACCGACGGGGTCTACATCGGCGGCTGGCGCGATCCGAAGACAGTGCAGATTCATTACCTGCTGCACTCTGGCGCGGAGCCGGTCCTGCTCTTCGCGCCAAGCCGGAGCGGCAAGGGCGTCTCCGCCATTATCCCGACGCTCTGCCAGTGGCGGCAGAGCGTCTTCGTCTATGACCTCAAGGGGGAGAACTGGGAAAAGTCCGCCGGATTCCGCCACGCAATCGGTCAACGTGTTCTCAAGTTCGCGCCGACCCTGCCAGCGGAGAGCTGCTGCTACAACCCGCTCTCCGAAATCCGCTGGGAGACGGACTACGAGGTAGCCGACGCCCATTCCATCGCCAACGCCGTCATTCGCCACGGCGACGATGACAATCTCTACAAGCACTTCGAGGACGCCGCCGTTGATCTTGTTTCGGCTGGCATCATCCATCTTGGCTACGTCTACCGGAATCTTGCCCCGCCCCGTGAGCCCACTCTCCCCGACGTACTCGCTCACTACTCAACTCCGGGGATGGACTTCACCGACGTACTGGTTGAAATGCAGAAGACTGTTCACATGCCCGGCGGCAAATCCGCGCCGCGCTTGCAATGGTTCGATGTGAACGGCAAACCAACATTCACTCACCCCTATGTGAGCAAGGCCGTTCAGCGGCAGCTCAATCGCGCCGACCGCGAGGCATCGAGCATTCAGTCAAGCATCGTCACTCCGATGACGCTGTACGACGACCCAATCGTCCAGAAGACCGTTTCGCGCTCGGACTTCCGTGTGCGCGACTTGGTTTACGGCAAAGAGCCGATGAGCCTCTATTTCAAGGTTCCGCAGCCGGATCGCGACCGGCTCCGCCCACTCGTCCGGCTCATGCTTCAGCTCATCTTTAACCGGCTGATGGAGCAACTCGACGCAAACCGTCATCACCTGCTGCTGATGCTTGATGAGTTCCCGGAACTCAGAAAGATTCCAAATCTGGCGTCGGCGATGAGCCTTATGGCCGGTTACAAGATCAAACCTTACCTGATTGCGCAGACTCTCACGCAGATCGTCGAGGAGTACGGCCCGAACGAATCGATCACCGACAACTGCTACATCAAGGCCGCCTTCCAGACCGACAATCTCCAGACCTGCAAGAACCTCTCTGAGTTGAGCGGCAATATGACCGTTGAGAAGGAGACGGTCAACTACAGCGGCCAGCGCACCGACTTCTACCTTAAGCACATCTTCCGCAGTGTTGAGCAAATCCAGCGCCCGCTCATCACCGTCGATGAAATCCGCCGCATCAAGCCTCCGCTCAAAGCCACAAACGACCCCAACAGCAAGATCATTGCCCCCGGCGACATGCTCATCTTCATCAACGGCGTCGCGCCGATCTACGGCGTGCAGAGCCTCTACTTCATGAATGAGGCGCTGCTTGCCCGTACCAAACTCAAGCCGCCAGTTTTCCCTACGGCGGCCGACCAGGCCGCGGGGCATCCGGCAGCCGCTCAACACGAAGAAAGTGAATTCGCAACAATTGTTCGAGGAGCACTCGACGAAATCAATTTTGAGGAGAGGCTCAATGGAAATTCTTAACCAGGTCCTTCTTGCCGGCAATCTGACCGACCAGCCGAGTGTCTCCGACGCTGGCGGCCGTCAGTTCATTCGCGCCCGCCTTGCCCAGAGCTGGTTCTACGAGACCCAGGGTAAAACAGTCGAGCACCGGCAGTTCATTCCTCTCACCTTCTTTGGGGAAAGCACCATCGCCGCCAAATCCTTCCAGAAGGGCGACAACATCCATGTAACCGGTCAGCTCATCCGGCGCGATGCCCGCCCACGACCCGAAGAAGCGAATACTGGCCGGGAGCTGGGCACGATCTATGAGATCCATGTCATTCGTGCCTTCCGCATTGCCACAGGATCGAAGACGGAAGAAACCACGACACACCAAAACGAGATTCGTCGCACTAATGACGCGAAGCGCGTCCCTTCCTTCCTTGAGGAGAGTATCCGTGATTGGCCTGTTTAAGCGTTACATCGCTCGAATTCTTCGCGGGGTTGCGAGCCTGCGTGTAGTCTTTGTGTCGTTTGGCGCTCTGGCAATCGCAGCCATGCTTCTCTGGACCGGCTTCGGTGTCGTCTTCAACTACACGCATTCGGCGCCCTTCGGCCTATACCGTGAGCAATTTGACTCGGAGGCGGCGATTCACGGTCCAGCCCCTTACGTCTTCTTTTGCCCCGACCGTCGCTGGTCGTCGATGCACGGTGAGCCAAATTACCGCGATCCCATGCACACCTGCCCCGATGGATTCTCGCCTCTCATAAAGCCCGTTGTGGCGTGGCCCGGCGATCTTGTTTCGGTCTCGGCGGACGGCATCAGCGTCAACGGACACCTGCTAAAGAATTCAGCTCCAATTGAGCGCGACTCGAAAGGCCAGCAGCTTCGCCCGTTCGCTGCCGGTGACTACACAGTCGGCCCCAAAGAGCTTTGGGTTGTCAGCAGCTTCAGCCCACGCAGCTTCGACTCCAGATACTTCGGACCAATCCCGCTCAAAAGCGTTCACAGTTGGCTCCGCCCCTTACTTGTTGAACGTGCCTACCATCCGGCACCCGCAGGAGGTCAGGAGCGATGACCTTTCAAAAGCTACACTTGCCCGATAGTGCGAATTCCATCGCACACTTCGCAATTGCTGCCCTAGTTGGCGGACTCGGTTGGAGCGGCAACCCCACGCTGCATTTTCTGTCCCTTCTCTACCCATTCGTATACATCCACTCGCGCCGACGCCTCGACACGCTCAGCGCCGTTTTCTACTACGCCTCTTCCACGTGGCCTATCATCCCCGGCGCGCAGAGCTTCTTTCAGACGGGGCATCATCTAGGAAAACCAATTGCGATCTGGATAGCAATCACCGCGCTCGGTTCCTTGCCGTGGATTCTCTTCTACCACCGGCGCTTTCTTCCTCTTTCGGCAATCGCCGCGCTCTTAGCTCTTGCTCTGCCGCCCATGGGCCTTGTCACTGTAGCTCACCCGCTGATCGCCACGGGACTCTGGTTCCCAGGTACTCGCTGGTTCGGACTTGCATTGCCGCTCACCTTGATTGCAGCTCACAGACGCTTGGAAACGCCGCTCGTCTTCGCCGTCTTCATCCTGGCATCTCTCGCAGTTCATGCACGCTTCGCTCGCCCCGTCGCCGATCCGAACATCGTTGCCGTCAATACCAAGTTCAGCAATGGAAGCGGATCAGGTGCGCAGGCCGCTGAGCATAGATTGCAGCAAATCGCCCTCGACCATCCCAACGCCCTTGTGATCTTCCCGGAATCGGTGATCCCCGATTGGAGCGGCGCGCACGACGCGCGCTGGGCATCCACCTTTGCACAACTCAACACGCAGCACACAGGCATCCTCATCGGCACAACAATCCCGATTCCATACACAATGGCCAACCGCAACGTCCTGCTCTCCCGTGGCTTCACGGAGCATCTCTCCTACGTTCAACGCGTGCCCATTCCTCTCGGAATGTGGCAACTCGGGGAATCTCACCGCGGATTTCCGCTCTCGCTCCGTTTCCCAGCCGCTATTCGCGTCTGGAATCGCCGCGCAGGAGTTCTTCTTTGCTACGAGCAGATGACTTTCTGGCCTGCTGTCGAAACAATGGCACGAGACCCTGAGATGTTGATCGCCCCCTCGAATCTCTACTGGGCGCGAGACACATCCATTCCAGCCATCCAACATCTTGCCGCCCAGGACTGGGCCGACCTCTGGGCGATTTCGCTCTACGAGGCACGAAATCTATGAAAAGAATGCTCGCCGCCATACTTCTCGCGTCTGCGGTCTGTGGCCACGCACAAACGGCGGACATCGCCGCGCTCGGCCGGAAATGCGTTCCCGAAGCCCCACTCTCGACGCTCAACGCCATCGTACGCGTCGAATCCGGCGGCAATCAGAGCGCCATGCAAATCGACTTTCCCAAGACGCTGCTCAAACGATGGCATCTTCCAGCCGGAACTGTCGCAATCAAACGCCAGCCCGCGAATGCGCAGGAGGCGCTCGCATGGCTCCGCTTTTTCCAGACCTATGGAATCTATGTCGATCTTGGCCTGATGCAGGTCAGCAGCTACGAAGCAAAGCGCCGCAAGATTGATCCTGAATCGCTGCTCGATCCCTGCACCAATCTGCGAGCAGGTTGGCAGATCCTCGCAGACGCATACCGAATTGAGGTCGCCACCTACGGCCCTGGCCAGACCGCCCTCCAGCACGCGCTCTCGCGCTACAACACGGGCGACACCGCTCAGGGCTTTGATAACGGCTACGTTCCGAGGGTTCTTGCTGCCCTCCGCCGCCACCCCAGCCCATCCCAGTCCAACCCGGAGAACCGAAGATGATTGACGCAGAGGAATTCCAAATACCGAGCATCGGCACGATCAACAACAGACTCGGCATCACCAGTCCAGAGGCACTGGCCGCAGCGGTGACAGAGTGTTCGTCGCGTCGCCTGGCCGAGCTTCAGGCATCGCCCATTCGCGGCGGATTCGATGCTTCGCACCTTCAGGAAATTCACCGTTACCTCTATCAAGATGTCTTTGACTGGGCAGGCGAGTTGCGGCGCATCGAGAAGGGAGGTGCGCCAACTCCCGATCTGGAGAGCGCCCTCAATCGCATCTTCGACCGCTTGAGCCGCGAAAATCTACTGAAAGGCTTCGACAAGGACGAGTGGATGCGCCGGACAACTGACTACACCGAAGAGCTTCGCTCGCTCCATCCGTTTCTTACCGGCAATGACCTCGCCATCGAAGAATTCGCCACGGAACTCGCCCGCAAGAACAATCTGCAACTCGAATGGCGGGAAGCGCCGGAAGTCGCCAGCGATGCTGTCGCTTTTGCGGAACAGGCCGAACGCTCGGCGCAGTTGCGCCGCCTCATCATGCTCGCCGTCGATGCAGACCCAGCCGCCCCGATTACGCGCCTTCATCACGCATTCGAGCGCGGGAATGAGCTGTCGCTTTCCTTCCACGACCCGCGCTCCTGATGCGCGTCTCATCACGCAATACGCAATGAACCGTACATTCCAGTAAAGCAACGTAATTTGGCGAAGTTTTCCGTCATTGAGACGACACTATTTTGCGAGGTAATTGTCTGGCAAACTCAAATTGCCAGCGGCTAACTTGAGCAGTTTCCGAAACTTCAGCGTCCAATAAGGGTTGTACCAAAAAACGACAAAAGAGCACGAGTACGGAGCAAGGGCGTCTCGATGATCTCTCAATCACATTTGCTTTCTGCCGTACTTTTCGCCCCAATCTGCGTAATGATGCTGACGAAAAATGAGCAGGGAAAGCGGCTCGCTTTCCAAACCCATAGCTGCGACGAAATCTCGTACGCTTCGTCGCTCGATCGCTGACGGTCCTGTTCCCCCGGATTTGCGTGCAGGACCGCGCTAGGGAGCACGTGCGAATGGCCTTTCTGATCGAACACAAAGCGCAGGTTTTGTACATAGCGGCTTCATCAATCACGGAAAACGGAAAGAAGCACAAGATCGTCATCGAAAGCCGCCCGGAGTATGCCGTTATTTCCCTCCAGGGCCGGAAGGAAAAGTACCCCATCTCTTGGGAACATCTTTTCCGGACCGCGCAACAGCATCTTGAGTACAACCTGCGCCTCGAAGCCGCGGCAGACAAAAAGCACAACTCCGCTAGGAAGAGACCGTCCAAGTAGCTCTGGACGGCCTCGATTTTTGGTTTCGGCCAGAGCACAGCATTGCAGTACGGGCAAGGCTATTGCGCCGGTCCCGGCCTTAGCGAATTCTTTTCTTTGTAAGTGAAATGCACATTGCACATAGTGGTCATTGATTTTGCGATTGGCCGCAGTAGTCCAGGAGATGACACAGATGCAAACTGCGAATGGTATTACACATGAACAATTTGTGGATGGTCAGCGTGCAGCCGACTTTCTTGGACTTCCACGAAAAACTCTGCTGAATCTTGCCCGACGCGGATCGGTACCCGCCTATCCAATCGGCGACGGCGCACGTCACATCTGGCGCTTTCGGCTATCGGAATTGTCTTCCTGGGTGCAGTCGAAAACGGTAGAATCAGATAGCCATCGGGGTCGCAGAGAGGAGTCTATTCCTTGATTCGACCACGGTATCAACACGGCTTCTTTAGCCGGATCAAGCGCAAAAAGGGACCGGATGTCTGGATATATCGCTGGCGGGATGCTGATGGCAGCGGTAGACCGAAGATGCGTTCCCAGGTAGTCGGCTCAGTCGAACAATTTCCGACTGAAAAAGCAGCGTGGGCGGCAATCGAAACGTTGCGCCTGGACATCAACTATGAAACTCTCCGGCCAGAAGGACGGCCCGAGACATTCAAAGAACTGGCGGGGCACTACGGACTGGTAGAACTCGATCTTGAAAAGCACTCGGAAAGAAAGGTCAGTCAAACGAAGCAAGTCTACTCGGGTTATCTGAAAACGAGAATCGTTCCCCGCTGGGGAGGTTGCCGTATTCAGGAAATCAAGGCAGTAGCCGTCGAAAGATGGCTTGCGTCTTTGGAAGAGCTTTCCAACGGAACCAAAACCAAGATCAAGGGAATCATGAGCGACGTATTCCAGCACGCAATTCGCTATGGCTGGCTCAAGGATGGTGAGAACCCGATGTTCGCTGTGCGTCAAAGCACGAGGCGGACGAGGGTGACGGAACCTCTGGAAGCAGTTGAGTTCCGCGCGCTGATCCAGGAGTTGCCCCAGAAGATGCGCGTCATCGGCATCGTGGCTGCCACGACCGGGCTTCGTATCAGCGAGGTGCTAGGACTGAAGTGGAAGGACATTGACTGGAAGTCGTCACAGATGGAAGTGACCCGGTCAGTTGTAGACGGCGTCATCGGGAAATGCAAGACCGAAACTTCCCGGCGCCCGGTTCCAATTGACACGCTCACTGCCCAAGAAATGCTGGCATGGAAACAGGAAACCGCGTATGCCGACGCGGAAGATTGGGTCTTCGCCAGCGAGCACGTCCAGGGAAGAATGCCGCCCTGGCCAGACACCCTGCTGGATCGCGTCCTGCAACCTGCCGCCAAGCGGGCCAAGATCGCCAAATGGGTGGGTTTCCACACCTTTAGGCACACGTACTCAACACTGCTCAAGGCAAACGGTGAGGACGTGAAGGTGGTTCAAGAGCTGATGCGACACGCGAACATCTCGACGACCATGAATATCTACACGAAGGCCCTCACGCCAGCCAAACGGGAGGCGCAGAGTCGGGTAGTGGATGTGCTTATGGATCGTTCCAGAGGTGGTGCGGGAGAGGCTAAGGAAAACGCCGCTTAATCTTTCGACGTATCGTTGGCGTATCGCGTACTTTTTAGGTGATTCGCTAAATCGTTGATTTATTTGGTGGACCTGATCGGGATCGAACCGATGACCTCTTCCATGCCATGGAAGCGCGCTCCCAGCTGCGCCACAGGCCCACGTGTGGGGGATGCAACTTCTCTATTGTGTATGCTCGGGCCGGATTCGTCAAACTGGCGAGGGGGCGAGCCGCGAAATTCTTGTCGAAGAGGGGCCAGGGCCGCGGCAATCCCGGAGGTGCGGGCCCCTTCTGCCGGGATCGAAGGGGGCGCGCAGCGGCCTGAAAAAGGGGAGGGACACGGTTTTTACGGTATGTCCGGCAGGCGAGGCGGTTGCCGGGAGGATTTGCAGACAAGCGTGACCGGGAACACTTTTGGGGTGTTCCGGTGTCTAAGACAATAGGGGGCGCGGAGCAAGCCGTTTTGAAAGCCATGTTCCGTATCCCGCGCACTCCGTAGCAGTTTCGGATTCCTGGCGGCATTTTGGGCCGTTGGGGCGAGTGGCCGCAACAGACTTTTTGGACTCTTTTGGTCCTCCGCGAAATTGGCAGATGCCAAATGTGCGGATGTTGCGTTAATGTGGGAGGACTCTGATATGCAGGTGGACCTCGCCATGGGCAATCTTGCCAGCGCGCTAACGCTCCAATCCGAAGAAGCGGCTCTGATTGCGGAACTTCGAGCCGGTTCGGAGGAAGCTTTTGCGTGGTTGATCGCGCGCTTTCACCAACCGATCTACTCGCTGCTGGCGCGCACCGTACACGATCGCGCCGATGCTGCCGACCTGACCCAGGAAGTGTTTGTCAAGGTCTTCCGGGGAGTGGGCAATTTTCACGGCGAGTCGTCCTTGCGCACCTGGATTTACCGGATCGCGCTGCATGAGGCCTCGAACCAGCGGCGCTGGTGGATGCGGCACAAGCAGCAGGAGGTTCCCATCGAGCAGGAGATGGTGGACTCGGAATCCGGACCGCCGGTGCGGCTGAAAGAGATGCTGGTGGACCCCTCGGAGTCGCCCTATGAGATGGCGGCCCATGCGGAGAACCGGGCGCTGGTGGAGGCGGCTTTGGCGCAAGTGCCCGAGCCATTCCGGACCACGCTGATCTTGCGCGACATCGAGGGATTTGTGTACGAGGAAGTGGCGGAGATGCAGGGGGTGAATCTGGGGACGGTGAAATCGCGGCTGGTGCGCGGGCGCGCGCATCTGAAGGCGATTTTGATGGCTCCGGCGGTTCGCACAGAGTGTCCGTCGCGCACGGGATTTGAAATGCCCCTGGGAGAGGAGGCGCAATGAGTGGCTGCAATGCAACGCAAGCGAGGTTTTCCGAGTATCTGGACGGCCGGCTGACCGGACGTGAAATGCAGCGCGTTGCCGCCCACCTGGAGCGCTGCCGGGAGTGCGCCGCCGAATGGGCGTTGCTCAAGCAGGCGCAGGCGTCGCTGGCCGTGCTGGGCCCGGTGCAGGAACCGGAGGATTTGCTGCTGCGGATTCGCGTGGCGGTGAGCCAGGAGCGGGCGCGCAAGCGCCAGACGTTCTTCCACGGCTGGGGTCTGGCCTGGAAAAACACCGTGGGACCCTTCCTGCTGCAAGCTTCGGCCGGTTTCGCCAGCGCGGTGCTGCTGATGGGCACGGTGATTGTGCTGGTGACGATGTTTACTCAGCCGGAGTCGGCGCGGGCCAATCCCGACGAGCCGCTGGGCATGGCGACCGGTCCCCGCTGGCTGTATATCTCGGAGGGCGCGGGCAGCAACCAGATCGGTGCGGTCTCCGGACCGGTGGTGGTGGAGGCCTACATCAACGGGGCCGGGCAGGTGTACGACTATCGCATCGTCTCCGGGCCCACCGACGACCTGACCCGTTCTCAGGTAGAGAATCTGCTGCTGTGGAGCGTCTTCGAGCCGGCCAAACGATTTGGCCAGCCGGTGCGCGGCCTGGCGGTGCTCTCCTTCTCCGGCGTTTCGGTGCGGGGATAAGGCAGGGAACAGGGAATAGGGAACAGGGAGTAGTTTGCCCCGCCAGGCGTTGTCTGGGCGGGGCATTTTATTGCAGGGCGGCGGTGCAGTTGGTTCCGCGGTTGGGATCGACGGCGATCTTCCCCGTCTGGTCGCTGCAAAACCCCCGGTTTCCGCTATCGACACTGACCGGAACGGCCGTCAGACGATAGCTGGTGACGACGATTCTGCCGTTGTCAGCGGCCTTGATGCAGTTGTCGATGGTGAATCGGTAGCTGTTCTTTATTCCGTTGGGGTCTATCCCGGCCAGCGGCGCGGCGGTTTGCGTTCCGTCCGATGAGGCAAATTGGGCGGTCAAGTCCGAAAGCGAACACGCGTAGCCTCTTGGCGGAATGGAGATGTTGTACAGCGACTCTCCCATGTTGATGGCCCGAATCGTCTCCAGGGCGGATTTCTCATTCCTCGATGCCGAAATGTTGAGTGCGACCGGAATGCCAACAAAGAAGATCAGCAGGAGGATTGCGAACACTCCTCCAAAGAACTTGACAAAGGAGAGCATTGTCACGGGTTTGGTTCGAGGTTGCGCCGGCTTGGCCGTCGAATCCGTTGCCGAAGGAGCGGCGGGGCTGTTCGAGCGAAATTCGGGCGGCGGCTGCGGGCGAGCCGGCGCAGCCGCGTCTGCCTCCGGTTGTTCCGCTGCTTGCCGGAAAGTTCCGGATGCCGACGGTGCAGCAGCTTGCCGTTCAATTCGATCCAGTTCCGCCAGGAACTCGCCGATTTCAGGGCGCCGGCCGACCTCCGGGTCCAGCATTCTCAAGACAAGTGCGTCGAGTTCCGGATAGTTGGCCACCGCGGGCCGAAGAGTGCTTGGTTTGGGCGGGCGCACCTTCAACTGATTCTCCAGCCAATGTTCGCCAGCGCTCTCCCAGGGCGCGCGGCCGGCCAGCATCCTGTACAGGATGCCACCCAGCGAGTAGGAATCGGCGCGACCGTCGATGGGGGTGTCGTTCGAGTGGGTCCAGACTTCTGGGGCGGTAAAGACGCAGTTGTCTGTTGGGATAGCGACATCGCCTCCCAACCAGAGCGTCAATTGGTTGAATCCGACCTCAAAGATCTTTACCTGCTCTGCGCCTCCCGCAGTATGGACCACACGCAGGTTTTCTGGATCGATGTTCCCGTGGACGCAAGCATTCGCATGAATGGCCTTCAGGCCCGAGGCAACCCCGCGAGCGATGCGAAGCGCCCGGGGGATTTCAAAGAGGCCGCCGGCACGATCGAGAGCAGCCAGTAGAGTCTCTCCCTCGATATCCTCAAACGCGAGGTACAAGTCGGATCCATCGATGTGCGGGCCCGACGCCTCGGCCACGTTGGCGTGGTGAATGGTGGGAATCCGGGGCATTGGACCACTCCCCGCGCGGCCACGGAGCCAGTACAGGCGCCTGAGCAGCATCTTCGTGCCGGAAACCGTATCCCAAGCCTGGAAATCGTCTTCGTCTTTCGAACGGATGACACGATACCTACCGCAAATCAACTTGTCTTGCCCACCGGAATCCGGATTCGAGGATTCCGCGGACGGTTCCGCGCTACGATTCTGTGCGGCTTTGTGTGCATCGACCACGCGCTTGAGTTCCTGCAAGAAGTCGTCGGCGCTGGCCGGCCGGTCCTCACGCTGTTTGGCCATCAGTTTCAGCACCAGCGCATCGAGACCCGGATAGTCGAGAAGCTCTCGGCGCAGGCTGCTTGGAGGCGGAGGCGCCTCCTTGCAGTGCTTTTCCGCCCAGCCTCCTTCGGTTGCACGGCTGTCGTCTGGAAAACCGAAGGGCAATCGGCCGGTGAGCATCTCAAAGAAAACCACGCCCAATGCATAGAGATCGGTTCTGCCGTCCAATTCCGTGGTCGGAATCACCCCCAGGAATTGTTCCGGAGAGGCGTACGCCGGTGTCAGCGCGCGGCCCCGCGTGATCGATGTCCGGTCTTTGGCGTCGATGCGGGCCACGATGCCGAAATCTGCGATCTTCGGGATGGGAACGCCCTCCGGGCCGGCGGCCAGAAGGATATTCTCGGTTTTTATGTCGCGATGCACCAGTTGCGCCGCATGGGCTGCCTGAAGGCCTTGGGCGATCCCGCTGGCCAGGGCGAGGGCTTGTTCCACCGGCAGGCCGTTGGGATGACGGCTCACCAGATCGTAGAGCCCGGATTTCACGTACTCCATGCAGAGGAAGAAGCTGCCGTCCTGGCGCTGTTCCAGGGTGAAGATGCGCACCACATTGGGGTGGTCGATCTTGCTGGCCGCCTGGGCCTCGCGCATGAACCGGCGCACAAAGTGGGGATCTGTTTCCAAGCCCGCCATCAAAAACTTGAGCGCCCTGGGCTGTTGCAGCAGGAGGTCC
>Ga0316217_10006061_pt1 | contig 12165 bp, 19 predicted proteins | sample 1anoAmetaG_FD_203633 | JGI IMG/M metagenome (GOLD analysis project Ga0316217, IMG submission 203633) | Freshwater microbial communities from Trout Bog Lake, Wisconsin, USA - 1anoA | ecosystem: Environmental > Aquatic > Freshwater > Lake > Hypolimnion/Profundal zone | place: USA: Wisconsin... | reverse complement strand
CTCTCCAAACTACCAACGATAAATAGTGTTTGCCTCTTCCACAAAAACCTTCAAAGCCTTGAAGTTATTGATAGTGTTTTCCCCGATTTGGACTATATCTTTGTTGCTGAACTCTGACAAATCGATGGAAACAAAGGTTGGCAGGTTGCTCAACTGCATGGGAGCAATCATCATTTCCCCTTCCTCATTTTTGAAAGGGAACAAACACTCCTCACAAGGAAAGACCACTTTCAAGTGCTTAACCCTAGGGTAAACAGCTGCAATCAACTCACTGATATCTGCCTCAGCCCCCAAAAACAAGGGTGTGTCCGACAGTAAGCAAAGGAGAAGGTACTAAGCGAAGTTCTCGGAGCAGTAGGAAGAGAAGAAGCTCAGTAGTTCTTGTCTAAGTGCAGAGTAATCAGTGTTTAGCTCTTTGGGTATTTTGAACTTTTCGAGTGGATTCAAGTTTTACTAAGATACTTCCTCTTCTTAAGCTTTTCTCACAAAGTAGAGTTTGTTATGATCCGGGTAGTAAAAGGCAACTATGTTCACAACTTCACCCAACTTCAAATCTGACTTCCCATCCACAAAAAGTTCAAGTGAAGGAATAGAACCTTCAACCTTTTTGGCCCACTCAGTCTGACCAATAACTGGGAGACATTGAATCTGGTCTCTTTCGAGCATAACCTTTAGATACTCATGGCTGTCGATTACGTCATCAACATGTTAAATGTGTGGTTGATTGCCCCATCTAAACAGATGGAACTTGTCCTACTCCAAGAAAGGTCTTTTCATGATGAACGAGTAGTAGAAGAAGGGGTCGCGAATGTCTTGGACCATGATTCGAGCATATACGAGGGTAGGTTCCTTGAGAGAGTTGATGTCAATCTAATGCAGCTTCACCTTTGGCTTGAGCTTGGGAGTGAGATTGTTGACGAAGTCAGTGAGGGCTGGCTCTGTGGGGGCGTTCTTCAAAAACGCGCGGATTTATTAGTTGATGATTTACATTATAAGGCTACAGACTAGCCTCAGTATTTAAATGCCCATACTTACAGTTCTATAAATAAGTCAGCTATTGTTTCGTAAAAGCGGATATTATCATTTTCTGACCTTGGGACATGTGCTGGGCCTTTTCTGCTTGCAGGGGATGGTGGACAAATGGCGGTTATTTTGGTGCATGAGCAGAGCCTGGTCTCCCTTGGTTTGAACAAAGGCCTGCAGTTCTATTATAGCAGCCCAGATGTAATCTTTGGAGTTGGTGATATTTTTGAAAGTAGCCCCATTAAGTATCAACTTCACCATCAGCAAAAACTTCTACTCGACCTGCAGGTCTAGCTCAGAGCAGAGGTACCTTCGGGACAGGTTATCGCTAGATGCTTCAAAACCTAGCCAATCGCACAGTAATGCGGATGTTTGCTGATGCAGTGGCAACGGAAATCACTCTTCTTCTCACAGAATTTGTTGAATATGCGCAAAGCCTGCTGCGATCGGCCATGGATTGCCCCGTTCTCTCTAAGAATCCTGGCCACAACTCCGCACATCAGATCTAAATGACATGGATTGTACTCTGCGTGTAGGTGATTTTGTCCTGACTGATGAAGTAACTCGTGTTGACTGGAGCATCAATCGAGAGCAGGTATTCCGCATGGTCCAAGTCTCCTCTTTTGAGGGAGTAGAAGAGAGCGTGGCCCAGCTATTTCTCAGTTAGAGTCAGCATTCGAATTTAATCAGTTATAAACGATCAATTATGACTATGTCCTCCTTTGCTTGCCTCGGCAGCATCTCGCCTAATACTCCCCTCAAGACGAGCAATCCTTGCAGAGGTGATGGCGTCGAATTCCGGATGAGCCCCGTATTTGCGAATCAGGCCTCGCTGAGAGTACACCAGGGCTGAGTGGTGCCAACGCTTTTCTTTGGGGGTAAGTGCACTCATCTTTTCGTAGAGTCCGTACATATCTTCCTTGAGGATATAAGGGTGCAGGAAGTATCCGAAAGAGTGTACTGCGTGTGCGAAACCCATCATCGCCCAACAGTGCCAATGTGTGCTTTCTCGACTCAGGACACCCCTTTCAATCAGCTCCTTATAGACTGCGCCAATTAGCCTGGAGCCAATAAAAGTCAAATAAAAGTACCAATACTACTTTGAAAGCGTTTTGGTCGCCACCCATCCTGCAGCAGCCCCCGCAAGCAAACTGTTAAACCCATCATCCTTTTAACGAATGCGCCTCAAGGTGCATCTCACCAATTTGAGCGTCAAGACAATGGCTGGCAAAAAGAGCGCAATCGTGAAGTATTAACGCCTAATGCTATTTTTGAAAGCTGAGGGGTTCTTGACCACAGTTTTAAGAGTGCGTATGAGTTGCAGGACTAGACTGATGACAAGCCCATACTTGAGGTTTTTGAAGGCTTGCTTGAGGGCAGAGATGATGCAGCCGCAGCCGTGAGTGCAGTAGGAAGTCTGTGAGTTCACAAGTTCCTCTATAAAGTTCATGATAATATTGTATTCAAATGCAAAATCTGCTGTTTAGTGCTAAAAAGTCATTAATCACAATATGAACTTTCCCTCTTGCTTCGTATCTGCTGCAGCTTCAGCTTCAGCTCCAGCTCTGTGGGTTAGTTGACTACCACTAGTCGAAAAAGGGAAGTACATTTTCGGCAGAGCTCGTGGTAGCTGACCTTCAGTGATAGCTTTTGGATGAGGATTGCCAAGGCTGGCTTGGAGAGGATGTTGGAGGTTATGTTGATGCAAAGGTTGCTTCCTTACCAAGTTTTCATCTTGAGGAATAATCGTAGTTAGTCCTATTCGCTGTTTCTTTTGGTTGAAAGCTCAGTTTACAGCTACTTGAAGTAGAGCTCACTCAGAGACATTCTCCAGTCCTCTTTGGAGAACTAGACCTTTCCTTCTCCCTTGAGATACTAGTTTATTGTTGGCCTGCTTTTTGCGAGAAAACCAGGCAGTCTCTTGGAATACTCACTCATGGGCCAACTCTGCATCTCCCTGCATTGCATAAAAGCAGGCATAGAAAGAGCAAAGCAAGCATTTATCAGTACATTACGGTCATCTTCGATAGTTCTGTCAATATTTTCCATCAGAACAGCCAAAGACAGAAACTTCAGTCTCCTGCTGGAGTAACTGCTGTCTAGAATTTGCTTTGCGAGGTTTATCCAGTTCATTAGACTGTTCTAGATGTAGCTGCGATAAAACTATAGCAAGGCGTAGTTGAGGATGGTTTGGCAGTTTTAGAGGATGAATTCCTTCTCAGGTGGTGGTTTTGAAGCTGAGATCAGTGATCTTCTAAGCTCTGATCTGAGCACCTCACCTCTGAGCAGCTAAGATAGGCAACTTGAATCCTCTTGCAGCCAAGGGTCCTGAAAAAGCTAGGTAAAGTCCAAACGTTCCTAAGGGTCATAGACTAACATCTTCTCAATCAGCTGTTGTAAGGGTGAGTTCACTTCGAAGGGAAATACTAAAGGTTTTTGCAAAGCTGGCACAATCTCACTCGGGCTCATGAAACCTTTGGTAAAAAAGGGATGACAGCCAAATAGCATTTGGTATGTTATGATTCCTAAACTCCACATATCACATTTTTAATTGTACTTCTTTTTCGTCAAGACCTCTGGCGCCATTGTGATAGGTGAGCCCACAGTGGAACTCAGAAACTCGTTTTCCTCAAGAAACTTAGCAAATCCAAAATCTGCTAGCTTGACTTCGAAATTCTGAGTCACCAAGATATTCTGGAGTTTAAGGTCCCTGTGAACAATCCGATGCTTCCTGATGGCCTGGAAGGCTGCCTTGAGCTGGATAAGTATGCGCCTGACCTGCTCCTGGGGTAACTTCCCCGGGTAGTGCTTCTGGATGAACCCGTGCAGATCAGTCTTGCTGCAATGTTCGAAAACCAAGTAGAGGTTGTGCGTGGTTTGCTTGAAGTCCACCAGTTCAATGATGTTCTTGTGCCTGATAACCTTCAAGGCGTCCAGTTCTTGGTGGATGCGCTCCAAGTTTTTCTCGGGCAGGTTCTAGAGACTGATCTGCTTCACTGCATAGATCTTGCTCTCAGAGACTGCCTCGAATACGGTGGAGTAGGAGCCTTTGCCGATTGGACGCAGAAGGATGTAAGGTCCCACTTTTCGGCACTTCTTAATCTACTTTTTTTATTACATATAACTATTATCCGAACCTGTGATTGAACTTAGTGTCGCCTTTGCGGAGCTTAGTCAGGAGAGACCATCTTATGGGGAGAAATAGAACCTCAACTCACAACATTTTGAATATGTTAATATTTAAATGAGCAAATTGGTATAAAACTATCTGCTGCAAGAACCCATCGGCAAGGGCGTCTACGGCCAGGTTTTCAGGGCAGTCCACCAGAAATCCAAACTCTAGTATGCAGTTAAAGTCATCCCCAAGACCTCATTCAAAGCCAACCCCAAACTCGAGCAGTTGGCAATCAACGAAATCAATATCCTTTCGTCCCTCAAGAACGAGAACATCGTTCGGTTCGTGGAAACTTTGAAAACCCCCAACAACTTCTACTTTGTCTACGAATACTGCAACGGAGGCACTTTGGAGAGCCACTTGCAGAAAAAGAAACTGCTAAAATAAGATTAGGCCCTCGTTATTTTCAGGCAGCTGCTCGAAGCCTTCAAAGAACTCAATAAAAACAACATCATGCACAGAGACCTGAAACCTGATAACATCTTCTTCTCAGATGGCAAGATCAAATTGGGTGACTTCGGCTTTTGCAAGATGCTGGAAGTCAATATGGCACAAACAATGCTCGGGTCTCCCATCTATATGGCACCAGAGATACTCAAAGAGGAGATCTATACCTTGAAGGCTGACATTTGGTCATTGGGTGTTGTCCTTTTCGAAATGCTTTTCGGTTACTGCCCTTTTGAATCAAGTTCTATAAGTCAGCTAATAAACGTCATCAAAGAGACTGACCTCCGTATTCCTCAGTAGCTTAACCCCATTTCGCAATAATGTGAGTTGCTCATCCAAAAAATGTTGGTTAAGGATCAATTCAAAAGAATTGAATGGGTTGACCTCTTTGACTATAAAATAAGTGAAGATGGCAGAATCATCTCAGGCTATAAGAAAGATTTGGGTATTGAAGCGTTGGAAAAGTACTTCCTTTTGGACATCAAAACCGATGAAATGCTTGATAAAAAGACCCAGTTCCGCGAAGAAACCTAAAAACCAAAGTTTAAAGAAGCAAACGTGGACAGTGATAAGATAATAATCAACAAAGAGTCCAACTAAAACAAAGATTTCAATGACCTGATAAAAAAAAACTCAGAACAGACTGTCCACTCCTTGGAAAAGTAAAAAGATCTTTAGACCTAAGACAACCTCTACTCCAACCATTCCAACAAGGAAGGCCAGAACTTTTTCGAAAAGCACAACCGATGGCTGAGAGGAGTCCAATTGCTTGATGAGTTGTCAGAAACTGGAGAAGCGGCTGAGACTGTATTTTATTACGTTGTGGTGGTCATGCTCAGAGAAATCAACGATCAATATCACACACATCCAGAGTGGACTGACGTTTTGCTCGAAGAGAAACGATGCCTGAGTGACACCCTCAGAGCCTTGGGAAGAGAGGAAACAGCCTGCGATATCGAATCAGGAAAGAAAGAACTTCTTAAGCTATGGCTGAGGACTGACTAGCGTTGGAAGATGATGTGGGGTAGAGCCATAAAGTACATTCTAGGCATCGAAGGAAGCCACACTGACATCTAAGTGCTGCTCTCTTGATAGCTCATCGATTTATAAATAATAAATGAATTAGCGCCAAAAATCTAGGCCTATCTTTCATCAAGTGCCTGCCTGGCTGGGAAGTTTCCAAAACCGAAGTCTCACCCCCAACAATCCTGAATTCCACTTCTACATCTCTTAAGATTAGCTCAGTCAGCCTGTTACTCTGCAGATCCCAGACGGAGATCAAGGCCATCGATCTATCAAAATGTACTACAATATCGAAAGGGAAGAGCACAAGCTAGACAGTGAGAGCGATTAGAGTCCAATCAAAGATTTCAGTCACTTGGACAAAATGGAGGCTGAGCAGCACTCCCGGATACAAATATCAAAGGATGAGCTTATTCATGATTCTTCGTGGGTACGCAAATATTAGCCCAAAAGGTTTTTCGATCTTTTGACTGACTAGCTGCATAACAGAAACGTGATCACTTGGCTTAAATCCTGGGATTAGATTGTCTTCAAACGTCAGTCCAAAAAGTTCAACTCCAACGTAAGCAATGTCAGCATCTTCCGCAAAGGGATGCCAAACACCAAACCAAATGGCTACATCCCACAAGAGTTCTCCTACAAGAAGCTGATTTTGCTGGCAGGACCCCCAGGCTGTGGGAAGACCACCTTGGCCAGAGTGGTAGCTAAGCATTGTGGGTATCATTGGTAGGAGATTAATGCTTCGGATGACAGGTCTGCGAAAACGCTGATTACTAAGATTGACAATTTGGTTACTAATAAAACTGTGGGGAGGGAGCAGAAGCCTATTTGTGTCATTATTGATGAAGTTGATGGCGCTTTGGATAGTGAGTCTAATGGCATTAAGGATCTTTTGCAGTATATTGAGACAGGGGTAGTTCCTGGTGAAAAGATAAAGGTAGCCAAGCCAAAAAAAGGCGAAAAGTAAGCCAAAGGCAGTAAGGCAAATGCAAAGTAATAGTAAAAGAAAAAATAGCCTAAAGCTCAGCTCTAAAATTAAGCAGATTAGCGAAAAAGCAAAATTGGTAGACCTATAATCTTCATTTGTAACGATCCTTTCGTTAGAGGTTTGAAATAATTGAGAGGCAAAGCAATCGTAGTTTATTTCAACCCTTTACAGGAAGATAGAGTTGTCAAAAGATTAAAGGAGATAAGTGACGCATAAGGAGTCTACATTGAAAGCGAGCTGTTGGCGAAAATATGCCAAATGTGCAACAACGATGTAAGAAGCTCAGTTAGTGTGCTTTAAATGGTGGTCAAATTCAAAAAGCAGCAAGGCATAAACCCCAAAGGTAACCCAACACTAAACTAGACTTCCTAAATAGGCTCAAATTTTCGTTTGCCAAGGACACAGCCACATCTACCAACTAATTCCTACAGAAGCTAAACTCAAGCAAAGCCGACCCTAAAACCCTATTCTCCAATTATCAGCATTTAGTGCAGGAACACGGCAATCCCACAATTCTGTGCTAGACCTTTTTCCACAACCTGACTCACCACAAACATGTGTTCTATCGGCTGTAAGTAGCCAACAAGCTCTACCGAGAGTTGCTCAACTATGACATGAGAATGAAAGCCAATTTCGGGTAACATGATGACTTCTCGATGGTAAGCTGGTTGTAATTTAGCTTTTATTTGCGCACTACAGAGTCAGCTACAAGCACGATGACCATAAAAAGTTCTAGTTTCCCTCGATCTACTTCGAAAGATTCAACAAACTCAAAAACAACCGAGCTCTTCTCGAAAAGATATTCTCTGGCTTTGCACCGCTCTACAAGATATTCGCCAGCAAGCAGACAATTGTCCAGGAATATCTGTACCTGCTTTGGTTAACTTTGCAAACCAGTAGCACTAGAGAGGATGATGTGCTTCGTTGTGTCTATAAAATGATCACTTATGGGTTCAAACTTGCGCACCGGGCGGCCAACCATATATTCATCCCAGAAATCGATCAACTCCTGACTTTCGGATCAAACAAACCCTAGATCGCACTGTCCAATACCACAAGAACCTTGATGTAAGAAAACTACGAATTCCTAAAGATGAAAAGCCAGCTCTTGACTGAGTGCATGGTCGAGGGCCGCCAAAGCTACGAAGACGTCATCAACCAGCTCAAAAGAAACAGGAGAAGAATCCGCCATTCGCAAGGGGGAGTAGTCAAGTACAAATACCTCTAAGGGACGGGGACAGAGATTAAGTACGATATAAAGATCGCCCACTTCTTTGACAGGAAGGCTTTGACCTGATTTAGAGTATCCTCGATTCATAATACAATTGATAAAGGCATTAGGTCGTTGAATCATTTCATATGGGTGGCATCTTTGCATAGACGGTTTATCTCAAGAATCTTCTGAGATATCACAGCCTTTTTCTATTCACTTGCGTTCAGCATGCTTTCATAGATGATGGCAATGTTTCTAAAAATGGTCTTTTTGATATTCTGCTGGCAGTTGAGCGCAATCTTTCTGTTCTCCCTAAAAATTTTGATGATCTAGTTGTTGGTAGGTAGGGATTAGAATTTGTTAAAGACCTTGGTGGCCAAAGCGCACATTTTTTCTTAGATCTGGATGGGAGTTTTCCATCTGCTATCTGCTCCAGCCTGCTTCTCCATCAGCTGGACACAGACTAAAGGAGAATCTGTTTCAGAGTAGATCTTACAAAAAATGGCTTACTACGTCGGACTCCATTTCTTGTTTCCTCCCTTCTCAATCTAATAGCTAGTCCCTGCAGCCATCCCCCCTGGAGGGTTGCTTTTGACAGATTGTTTTATCTTTGGAGGGATGACGTGAGGTTTGATTCTGTGTCTATCAATAGGCAGTGTTGTAAAGTGCTGAGTATTGGTTTGAGTGTTGCTCTGATTGTATTGCTCATTTATCTATGCAGACATGTTGTTAGATGTAGCTAGTTAACTATTTTTGGTCTTCAACTCTTCCTCAATACTTGGGAAAACCAGTGCCATTTCGAATTAGATGGTCTTTCTTGAAAGCTTGACGAATTCACTGTAAAGGATCATCAGTTTATGAGCATCAAAGTCTTTGTATTTGAGATACTAATCGATCAGAATTTTGAGCTTGATAAAGGATTGGTCCACTGGTACCTTTTTGGCCTTTTCTATGATTTGATGGGCTATGGTCTCAACGAGTCCTCTGTCCAAAAGGAGGCAATCCTTTAAAAGCCCATCTTAATACAGAAAGTTCTGAGTGCTCAACACAGTTTTCCCAAGAAGGTAATGCGCTCTCCAAATGAATTTTTCAAGAATTTATGGACTTTTATTGTATTTTTAGAGGATTTTGTGAAAGCTTGCAGAATCGAACAGAATGTCCAATATTCTTTGACCTTACATCGAATTTATTTAACTCTGTGATTTTTCGTAGAGTGCTTGCTTTGCAAATGCTGATTGATTGTACTAGAGTTCTTCGTTGGAAGACTAGAAATATAGCTACTAATTAGAAGCTTGATTCATGCTGAAAACTGTTCGTCATTGATCCTCTTTTATTTTAGATTCTATCGGCTTTTGGTTTTAGACATAAAGTTCTTTTGAACATAAGTGATTTCGGGTATGGATGTCACCAAATATAATAAATAAAAATGAGTTCTGAGGAGAGGTGTATAAAAGTGAGCATAGAGCCAACAACCATTGGGTTGCTGGAATTTCACAAAACAGTCAAAATAGTAATATTTAGTACATATTGGATTGCACTGATTGCGCCTCGAAAAAATGTCCTTTTACTGTCCCAATCGTTGTCTTTACAGAATTTGATTACAATTATTGATTTATGTAGTATAATTAAATATACAAGTGATCTAAAAGGGCAGAAAAAGATTGCCGCTCAACCTGGAGAGGTTAAAAACAACAGTAAAGCATAGTTTCGGCCCTATCAACACTAATCTGCATTTTTAAGGTCAAAGAAGGTCAACACATCATGCTCAGCAATACTATGATGATTGAAAAGCTGGAATCATGCTCACTTTAGCTGTTGAAGGTTGTATGGGGAAGTTTGAGTTGAAGATTAGGACTCAATCTTTATAATAAGGTCAAAAATCATGATAAATGTGGTTGACATTAAATGATTTATTGCTTCTAAAAAGGTTTAAAAATTCAAGAATCACAGTGCCACAAAGAGTAGCTCCTTTCCAAATGTTTCTCAATATTTCTTCTAGTAAAATTTTGAGCATTTGATGACATTTGAGAACATTTTGAGTAACTTTGAGAGCAAAGAAAGAAGCCGAAAAAAGGTGAAAATGAGTGAAAACTGGAACAAAAACTCAGGTCAGAGGATGTAGAAAAGATATATGGTCCAATTTGCCAATAATCCCCTCAAAAGGTTCTATATAAATCTAGAGGTCATTATGAACAGTCAAAATGAAACAATCACACATTTTGATAAACTATAAGGAATCTAGTGCCAAACAAACCCGAATTCAAGTCCAAGCACAATAGCAAGAAACAAAGCAGCTGAGATAAAATTACGTTTTATATTCATTAAACCAAATCAAAGCATTCATGTATGAATCTTGAGATCTTCTTCGAATCTAAACTTCCCCCATTTTGGCCCATTGCAGTTGAGAGTTACCCGAAATTGTGGTAGTGCAATATTTAGCTTTTTGATGTTAAGTAGTCCAGTAATTATTTGTTATTGCGATGTAGCTGAAAGACCCAACCAAAAACCGTAAAATTAACACAACTCCTCTGCCCTACCAGCGTTCGCTCTCACAGTAGCAGCTGTTCCCTGGAGACTTGGTCGATCACAAGATTTTAGTCAAGTTTTACAAACGGGAGGGCAGGCTCACAAAAAAACTGTACATGGATCTACTCAGAAGAGCCAAACTTGTCTTCCGTACGTTTTTTTGATACCCAGAGCAGGAAGTCAACATAGTCAAAATCCAAGATCCTGTTACGATTGTGGGAGATATCCACGGCCAGTTTTATGACTTCATCAAACTTATCGATGATGATACGGGAGGCCCTCTTTAGACTACCAAATATATCTTCTTAGGAGACTACGTGGACCGCGGGTCCTTCTCAATCGAAGTCCTGGGACTAATCCTGGCAATCAAACTGAAATTCAAAGATACGGTTTATATGCTTAGAGGCAATCATTAGTGTAGGCAGTTAACTTCCTTCTTCAACTTTAGATCAGAATGTAACTATTTCTGAATCCAGGTCTCTCCAAATACGACCAAGAAGTCTATGATACAGTCATGGATCTTTTTGACAACCTGCCTTTAGCAGCAATCATCAATAACAAATTTTTGTGCATACACGGCGGCATTTCTACCGACATCCAAACCGTAACTCTCAGTACACTCAGCTCAGCGACATTGAGAAGATCAATCGTGCGAAAGAAATCCCCAAATCGGGCCTCTTCTGCGATTTGATGTGGGCTGACCCCATCGACAACGACACTGGCTCTCTTGACAGCCAGGAGGATATGACGAAAACGAACGAAGCGCGAGGCTGCTCGTACTACTTCGGGTACAAACTAGCCAAGAGCTTCCTCAGCAAGAATGGACTGCTTTCGGTCATCAGAGCCCATGAGGCTCAGGCCAATGGCTTCAAAATGTACCACTGGGGAGGACAGAAGCAGTTTCCCACTGTCATCACCATCTTCTCAGCTCCCAACTACTGCGACTTCTACAACAACAAAGGAGCAGTCATTAAATTCAAAGTAAGAATCATCCTACCCAGAACAACACACTGGATATCCAGCAGTTTCTATAGAACCAACATCCTTATCTCCTGCCCAACTTCATGGACGTCTTCGAATGGAGCATCCCCTTCGTGGCTGAGAAGGTCTCAGAGATGCTCTACCACCTGATCAAACCTGACCGCAAATACGATGAGAAGAAATAATCGATTCCTCTGTAGCTACTTGACAAAAAGTAGCTTTTGGAGAAGCTGCTCAGCAGCCAGAAAATAGTCACAGAGGGCAACATGGAGAAGATCAGCTATAATGGACGCACTCTTGACGATGGACTCATGAGCACCTAGTAGGCGAAAGAGTACACACAGAAGAAGTACAAAAAAAGTTTTGACAAGAAGAAGGAAATCGACTCTAAAAACTAGAAAAGGCCCAACGATAAGCACTGATTCATATCTAAACCTGTAGTCAATCCACTTTGACCAGCTATTCAATGTTTGCTTTCTATCAATTACCCAACTGTTCAATTAAGCTCATCACATCTCTTATTCCTCTATGCTTAAAGCAACTCAAGCTGTCATTAAGTTCAATATCGACATACTTTAGTTATGAGCCATAATTATTGATTACAAAGGATAAATATCAATCGTAGTCTTTTAGTATCCTTTTGATCCTTTACTCGCTGAAAATCTACTTTCGCACGAAATCAGAGAAAAGCACTGTGGTCGTCGCGTTTTAAGAAGCACAGTACACTCTCACTGCCAGCTATGCGAAAAATGAAGGGATGTGCCATACAACGCAAAGACCACCTAAGTA
>Ga0316217_10006060_pt1 | contig 12167 bp, 9 predicted proteins | sample 1anoAmetaG_FD_203633 | JGI IMG/M metagenome (GOLD analysis project Ga0316217, IMG submission 203633) | Freshwater microbial communities from Trout Bog Lake, Wisconsin, USA - 1anoA | ecosystem: Environmental > Aquatic > Freshwater > Lake > Hypolimnion/Profundal zone | place: USA: Wisconsin... | reverse complement strand
CATTCGCGAAACGGCACGCACCGCGCAATTGCCGGTTTTGATTTTAACAGCCAAGCACGTGAGCCGGGAGGAATTGAGTTTCCTCAAGGGCAACCATGTCCGCCAGTTGATCCAGAAAGGCGACGTCAACAAGCAGGAACTGCTGGCCGCCGTGGCCGCGATGGTGGCGCCGCCGCCATCCGCGCCGCCCAGCGCACCCCGCGCTCCTGGCCGTCGCGCCGCTCGCCCGGGCAAACCAGTGGTGCTCGTGGTCGAGGACAACGCCGACAGCTTGCGCGCCGCCCGGGCCTTGTTAAGCGAGCATTTCCAAGTCATTGAAGCGGCCGACGGCCGGAAAGGCCTCGAACAAGCACGCGCACTCCGGCCCGACCTCATCCTCATGGACATTGCCATGCCGGTATTGGATGGCGTGCAGGCGCTCCGGGAAATCCGCGCGGACGAGGCGCTGCGGAACATTCCGGTGATCGCCGCCACCGCCAGCGCGATGGTTGGCGACAAGGAAACCATCCTCGCCCACGGCTTTGACGACTACGTGTCCAAGCCGCTGGATGCGGAACAGTTGCTGAAAACCCTTCACCAGGCGCTGGATTGAACCGAAGCAATACCATGAAAATCCTCGCGATTGATGATAATCAGGACAACCTCACGACGCTCAAAGCCGTGGCGCAGGATGCTTTGCCGGGCTCCCGCTTGTTGACCGCCCTCGACGGTCCGCGCGGCTTGGCGCTCGCCCAAGCCGAAGACCCCGATGTGATCCTGCTCGATATCGTCATGCCGGGCATGGACGGCTTTGAAGTCTGCCGGCAGTTGAAGGCCAACGCGCGGTTGAGTTCCATTCCCGTCGTCTTCCTGACCGCGCTGCGAACCGATCGTGAAAGCCGCATCCGCGCCTTGGAAGCCGGCGCCGAGGCGTTTCTTTCCAAACCCATTGACGAACTTGAGCTGACCGCCCAGATCCGCGCCATGGTCCGGCTCAAGGTGGCCAACCGGATGCAGCGGATGGAAAAAGAGGAATTGGCCGCGCTGGTGGCTGAACGCACCCGCCAATTGGAGGTGGAGCTGGCTGAACGCAAGCATGCGGAGGTGGAGCTCAACCGCGTCGCTGAAGAATGGCAGACCACCTTTGACTCTACGGCCGACGCCATCTGGGTGCTGGATAACCAGCATCGCGTGCTGCGCTCGAATCAGGCGGCCGAGAAAATGTTCGGCCGCCCGCGGTCCGAAATGCTGTGTGAGGCCTGCTGGACCCTAGCGCATGGCACGACGGAACCGCATCCAAACTGCCCCTTTGTCCGCGCCCGCCAGAGCGGCCACCGCGAAGCCATGGAACTCGAGCAAAACGACCGCTGGTTTGAAATCACGGTGGATCCCGTTCGCGACCACACCAGTGAGATAACCGGAGCTGTCCACATCGCCAGCGACATTACCGAGCGCAAGCAGATCGAAGCCATCCAGACCTTCCTCGCCAAAACCAGCAGCGGCATGACGAAGGAGCCTTTCTTCAACGCGCTGGCCCGCTTCCTCGCCGAAAACCTGCGGATGAACTTTGTCTGCATTGACCGGCTGGAAGGCGACGGGTTGAACGCCCGGACGGTGGCCGTCTGGCATGACGGTAAATTCGAGGACAACGTGACCTATGCCCTGAAAGACACCCCCTGCGGCGACGTGGTGGGCCAGCATGTCTGCTGCTTTCCCGCCAACGTGTGCCAGCTTTTCCCGCGTGACCCGGTGCTCCAGGATCTGCGCGCGGAAAGCTACGCCGGCGTGACGCTTTTTGACCATGCCGGCGCTCCCATCGGGCTCATTGCGGCCATCGGCCGCGCGCCGCTGGCCAACCGTGCACAGGTCGAAGCCGCGCTTAAAATGGTGGCCGGGCGGGCCGCCGGAGAGCTGGAGCGCCAACAGGCGGAGGCGGCGCTGCGGGAGAACCAGGACCAGCTCCGTTCCCTGTATGACTCGATGACGGAAGGCGTGGCCTTGCATGCACTCATTTGCGATGCCGGCGGCCAAGCAGTTGATTATATATTGCTGGATGCGAATCCCGCCTTCGAGACGATCACCGGACTGTGTCGGCAGGCGGTGATTGGCCGGCTGGCGAGCGAGATTTACGGCGGCAACCCCCCGTATCTGGAAACCTACGCCGCCGTGGCTGCGAGTGGCCGCCCCGTCAAATTTGAGTCGGAATATGCGCCGATGCAGAAGACCTTCGCCATTTCAGTCTTTTCGCCGGCAAAGAAACAGTTCGCCACCGTATTTGCGGACATCACCGAGCGCAAACAGACAGAAGCCATTCAGACCTTCCTCGCCCAAACCAGCAGCGGCATGACCGAGGAGCCTTTCTTCAACGCGCTGGCCCGCTTCCTCGCCGAAAACCTGCGGATGAACTTTGTCTGCATTGACCGGCTGGAAGGCGACGGGTTGAACGCCCGGACAGTCGCCGTCTGGCATGACGGCAAATTCGAAGACAACGTTACCTATGCCTTGAAAGACACCCCCTGCGGCGATGTGGTGGGCCAGCAGGTCTGCTGTTTTCCCGCCAACGTATGCCAGCTTTTCCCGCGTGACCCGGTGCTCCAGGATCTGCGCGCGGAAAGCTACGCTGGCGTGACGCTTTTTGACCACACCGGCCGGCCCATCGGTCTCATTGCGGTCATCGGCCGCATGCCACTGACCAACCGTTCGCAGGCAGAGGCCGCGCTCAAAATGGTGGCCGGGCGGGCCGCCGGAGAACTGGAGCGCCAACAGGCGGAGGCGGCGCTGCGGGAAAGTGAGGAGCGGCATCGGACTCTTTATGAACAAGCGAGCGATGGCATCTTGCTGATGACCGCCGAAGGCGAAATTGTTGGCTTAAACAAAGCCTTCGCACAAATGCACGGTTATAGCGAACCGGAGATGATGGGCATGAATGTGAAGGATCTGGATGGCCCCGAGGACGCACGCGTGCTATCCGACCGAGTGCGCCGCATTACCGAGGGAGGAACGCTGACCTTTGAAGTGATGCACTATCACAAGGATGGCCATCTTTTTCCCATCGCGGTTTCCTGCTGCCAGATCACACTTGCCGGCAAATTCTACGTCCAGACCATTTGCCGCGACATCACCGAACAGAAGCGATTGGAGGCGGAACTCCGCCAGTCGCAGAAGATGGAGTCCATCGGCCATCTGGCCGGCGGCGTGGCGCACGATTTCAATAATATTCTGGCCTCGCAGATCCTGCAGCTTGACCTCATCCAAAGCGGGGTCGTCGCTCCGGAAGAAATCGCAGAAGCCATCCGCCAAATCCACGCCGACGCCGAGCGCGCCGCCAAGCTCGTCCGCCAATTGTTGCTCTTCAGCCGCCGCCAAGTCATGCAGCCCGGCGCCCTGGATCTGAATGAGGTCGTCAATAATATCAGCAAGCTGCTCCGGCGCATCATCGGTGAAGACATCTGGATGCAAGTGCGCCTCCACCCCGCGCCGCTGAACTTGGTCGCCGATGCCGGCATGCTCGAACAGGTGATCGTCAACTTCGCCACCAACGCCCGCGATGCCATGCCCAAAGGCGGCCAGTTGCTCATCGAGACCTCGGCCGCCACCTTGACCGAAGCGGACGCCCAGCGGCTGAAGGCGGAGGGCGGACCGGGTGCTTACATCTGTTTGAGCGTCAGCGACACCGGCACCGGCATTCCGCCGGAAGTAGTGTCCAAGATATTCGAGCCTTTTTTTACCACCAAAGATGTCGGCAAAGGCACGGGGCTGGGACTGGCCTCCGTGTTTGGCATTGTCAAGCAGCACAAAGGCGGGATTGACGTGGACAATCGTCCAGGCAAAGGCGTGACCTTCCGCGTCTATCTCCCCACCCACACCGCATCGGCCACCCCGCCCCGCTTGACGGCGAATCAGCCCCGCATTCGCGGCCGCGCGGAAACCATCCTCTTGGTCGAGGATGAGCCCTCTTTGCGCAAATTGATGATCCGTTTGCTCGAATGCCACGGTTATCAGGTACTGCCCGCCGCCAACGGCGTTGCCGCCCTGGAACTTTGGCGCCAACAGCGGGACGCAGTGGCCTTGCTATGCACCGACATGGTGCTGCCCGAAGGCATGAGCGGTTCGGAACTGGCCGGACACCTGCGAGCAGAAAAGCCGGAGCTTAAAGTCCTGTATGTCAGCGGCTACAGCCGGGACGCCGTCGAAAACCGGCTGAACCTGAGCGCCGGAGAAACCTTCATGCAAAAACCGTTTCTCCCCGAGCAACTCTTGGAAACCGTTCACCGCTGCCTGAATGGCGTCCCCCAATCCCAGTAAGAATATGGCGTCCTGATTTCGAGGATTGATTTCGGCCGGCAGGCATGGCCGGGATGACGGCGGCAGGTTGACAGCCAAAAAGATAACACGTGGAAAAGTTGCACGGCCGCAGCATTTGGCATAATCTCTGCCTGCGGGAAGAGACTTAAGCACGAAACATTTTATACCAATCTCAATTATGAAAATCAGCGCACGCAATATCATTCCAGGAAAAGTCACCAGTCTCAAGAAAGGCCCCATCAGCGCCGTCGTGACACTGGAGATCGCGCCGGGAGTCGAAATTGTCTCCAGCATCACCGCGGAATCCGCCTCCAGCCTGAAACTCAAGAAAGGGCAAAAGGCCTACGCCATTGTCAAAGCCTCCAATGTGATGATTGGGGCGGAGTAAGCGGCAGGCGGGTTGAGAGTTGAGAGTTGAGGGGCGGTTGGTGGAACATCCAACATCCAGAAGGCGGAAGGCTAAGGAAACGAGCCGGGGCGGAGCCCAGCGCTCCGGAGCGGATCAACGCACGGCAAAGGCGTACCAAGCGGCCAAGCCGGCGAGGAGCAACGCTGGCGAGGAAAGGACGCAAATGCGCCAGAGGCGGTCTTGGGCGACCGGCGATTTGACCCAGCCCAGCACTTCCGCGCCGGTGGCGAAACCGTTGGCCAAATGATACACAGCCGCGACAATGCCCAGCAGGTAAAACTGCGCAAACAGCAGGTTGCCGGGATGACCAGCGGGCAGGCCATGCCAGAATTGCCAGATGGCATGGGACGCGGAACTGAAGGCGTTGGCGGGATCAAAACGTCCGCCGAACCAGCGGTGCATCGTGACCAGGTGAAACAAAATAAACGCCAGCATGATCAGGGCAGTAACGCGTTGCAACCATTGACGAAGATCGCTGCCGTGGTGATGTTTCGCGACGCCGAATCTTAGTTTTTCGCGCCCCAAAGTTCGCAAACCAAAGGCCAGGTGGATGGTGAGGGGTAGAAGAACCAGTCCGACTTCCAGCACCGGCAACAGCGGGCCGAGCGCGTGGTTGCGGTTGACGGCGGCTTGGAATTTTGCCGGCCACAAACCGAGGGCGTTGATCGCAAGGTGCAACCCCAAGAATCCGCCCAGCAAGAAACCGGTAAGCGCCAGATAATGGCGCGGGCAGGCGCCGCCGCCGCAATTGCATTTATGGGCGGTTTCCAGGCCAGATTTCAGGTCAAAGGAATGAGGGACAGAGGAATGGGGCAAAGAAGCATATCCAGATTCGCCGTTCCTGCCGAATTTCATGGTCAGAATCGTGCGCGGGTCAGGCCGGCAGGCAACACCCGCAGGGCGACCGTGGCCGCCGCAACCGCAGGAACTTTTTTGGCCGCCGGATTCCGGGGCAAATTCAATTTTCATTTTCATAGCAATTGTGGCGGCAGGCATCCTTGCCAGCCGTGGAGCCGGGCTTTCCGCCGCCACGGCGCCACGACAGCCCAGCCCGGCGGAAAACGAGCCCCGCCAACAGCGCGGCGCCGAAATTCTCGCTCACCCCGCTAATACCCACGCCGGTTCCGGGCGGCAGGGATGCCGCCCTCTACGTCAGGCAAGGATGCCTGACGCTACCGCGCGTTCATGGCTTCGCGACGGCCGCAGGTACAACTCGGGCAGGGTTCGCCGGTACCGTGGCCGTGCTGGGCTTGGACCACGGTCGCGCCGAGTTGCAGCGAGGTGCCGGCCCACTTCCAGTCGCCGCCGCCAGGACCGCCGGAAAGCGCCAGCGTTTCGCCGAGCAGTTTGGGCTTGGCGGGCGGCGTGACTTCAAACGCTTTGACAAAATCCGCCGCGTCGTCACCGATTTCCTGGTCAATCACCACGGCAAAATCCAGCGCGAGCTGCGTGGAAGTGTCGCGGCAACTGCCATGTATCCGGGCAAGTTCGTACAGGCAGACACTGGTGGCCTCGCGACCGGAGAGGTCAAATAGCACAGCAAGTTCGTCGCCCGCCGTGGCGACGCCAGCCAGTTTCACCAGCGCAGGCGCGTCGAGTTTCCAGCTTCGCAAATCGTCTTCGTTCAGGGTTTTGATATGTTTCGCTACCAAGCCATTGGGTCCGCCAAGCTGGAGCGATTTGACTTTTTCATAACGGACGGCGCCGCCATTGAGATGCTTTTTATAGATCAAGAAGGCCATGATTTTTTTTGAGTGTTTCTGCGAGGGATTTCAAAGCAGCCTCGTCCACGAGGCATTTGCGGACGGTGGAAAACTGCCGGACAGCCGCCAACAACGCCGGCAGCAGGTTCGGCGGGAAATCAATTTTCATCTGCGCGAGCTTTTCGCGGAGCAACCGCGTGCCGGAATGCCGGCCCACCACCATTTCCGTGGGCGCGTGGCCGACGTCCTCGGCGGCAAACGGCTCGTAGGTAGCGCGGTTTTCCAACAGCCCGCCGCAGTGAATACCCGATTCGTGCCGGAACACCGCCGCGCCGGTGACGGGCTTTTCCGGCGTGAGCGGACGGCCCGAGGCGCCGGCAACCAGATCACCCAGCGCGGAAAGCTGGCGCGCATCCACGCCGCAGTCCTGCCCCAGGGTGAGCCGCAGGGCCATGACGACTTCGTCCAGCGGCGCGTTGCCGGCGCGCTCGCCGAGGCCGTTGACCGTCACGCTCGCGGCATCCGCGCCGGAAGCAAGGGCGGCAATGGTGTTGGCCGTGGCCATGCCGAGATCATTGTGCCCGTGAAATTCCAGGCTCAACTCCGGCACGACGGCGCGCAGGGAGGCAAACAGTTCCGCCGTTTGCAGTGGGTTCAAGATTCCGACCGTGTCGGCGATGCGCAAACGGCAGAGTCCGGCCGCGGCGGCGGCTTGCGCAAAATCGAGGAGAAATTCCCAGTCGGCGCGCGAGGCATCCTGGGCGCCCACGGAAAGAAATTGAAAGGGCTCACGAAACTCGGCGGCAATTTCACCCAACGTGCGGAAGACCCACGCATGATCTTTTTTCCAGGCGCGCAAGTGAATTTCCGAGACCGGCAGGGAAAAGTGCGCGCCATGAACGCGGCAGCGCGTGGCTGCCCGCAAATCTGCGCGCGTCCCCCGGCACCAGGTCGTCAGCCGCACGCCGGTGACGCGGTCGCTGACGGCGTTGATATCGTCAATTTCCGCCTGGCCCATCGCGGGGATGCCGAGTTCAAGCTCCGGCACGCCGGCGCGAGCGAGCGAGGCGGCGAGGCGGATTTTTTCCGCGCGCGAAAAGGCCACGCCCGCCGCCTGTTCGCCATCACGCAGCGTGGTGTCTATGAGATGTGGGGTCATTGGGGAATTGGATGATTGGATAATTGGATCAATGGATTATTGGGCAGTCAACCACACGCCATGCCGCAACCGAATAATCCACCAATCCATCAATTCATTTTTACGCAAATAATGTGGCTGGAGGCAGTTCGGCCTTTCCTTCGAGGCTGTCGAGAATGGCCTCGGCGGTCTGGATGGTCGCCTGCTTATACCAGATATTTTCCGGATACACGACCATCACCGGGCCGCTGTCGCAAATGTTAAGACAGCCGGTGCTGGAGACCATAACGTCGTCCAGGCCGCGATCCTGCACCTCCATCGTGAGATGTTGTAGAATGGAAGAGGATTCCTTCTTGTGGCAGACGCCCGCCGCGCCGGTGGGACGAAAACTGCCGCAAACGAATATGTGATGTGCTGGTTTGCTCATTGGTTGGTTGATAGTTGAGTGTTGATGGTTGAGGGTGAAATAGCGCGTTCAGCTTTCGGCGGAATCGCCATTGAGAATTTTGGTCAGGTGCCGGTCCAGGTTCATCAGCGCGCCGGCGCAACCAGCTTCGCGCGTCTTGACCAACAGCTTGTCGGACCAGGCTTCTTCCTCGACCTGCTCGCTGATGAACCAATGCAGCAGGACTTGGGCGGGATAGTCTTTCTCCGCAACTGCCACTTCGTAGGCGGCGTGAATGCCGGCGGTGTTGGCACGTTCAAAATCATAGGCGGCCTGCGACACTTCCATCAACGCCTTGAAAACGCCGACGGGAGCCGGGATCGCGCCGATTTTGGGCACAACATCACGGTCGGCCAGATGCTTGAGAAGTTTGTTCGCGTGTTCAAGTTCCTCGCCGGCCTGCTGTTTAAAGAAACTGGCGAATCCAGCGTGATGATGCACGTCGCACCAATAGGACATGGCCAGGTAATTCTGGCTGGCGAGCAGTTCATGATCGGCTTGTTTTTCGAGCGCCGCAATGACTTTGGCAGAAGGAATAGGCATATTTAGTTGATGGTGACCAGTTGATAGTTGTTTGCGAAAAACTTAACCACAGATGGACACAGATGAACACAGATAAAGACCACAAGACCACTGACGACGTGACAACCAAACCAAATCCCCGAAGCCTTGCAGTCGAGCAGTCTCGTAGTCCCGTATTCTCGTTTTGATCTGTGTCTATCTGTGTTCATCTGTGGTCAAAAATTGGTCAGCCGCAGCCGGTGCCGGTGCCTTTGCAGGTCACGCCTGCGCCGCAACTGGTGAAACGGCGTTTCATGCCGGCGGGAATCGGCTGGTCGGCGAATACGGCGTTCAAGCCCTCGTCAATCAGGCCTTCCATCTCGATGACTTTCAGCCCGTGCTGGGTGAGCACTTTCATCGGGGTCGGCCCGGCGGCATTAACCAGCAGTGCGCGGCAATCTTTCAAGGTCGTCGCCAGTTCGGCCCAGCGTGCGTCGCCCCCCCCCTCGGGCGGGGCGGGGCGGGTTTCTTTCACGCGGTAATTGCCGGACACCCGCGTATTCGCTTCATAGATCAGGAATTTTTCGGCTTCGCCGAGATGTTGGTTGACCAGCGCGCCTTCCATCGTGGCCACAGCCACGAATGGCCGCGAGTCATCTTCCGCCGGGTTCAAGCTGGCATTCGCGTAGCGGTTCAACACCTCATGCTGATCGGTGGTCATGTTTTCGCCGATGTACCCAACGGCGTCGGCGCGGCAGCGGGCGCAATGAGTCATTTGCGGAAGTAATTGCCCGCATTGCAGGCGCAGCCGCGCGGTGGTCATGGTATCCGGCGGCGGTAGTTCCTGGAACACGGCGCCTTTCACCGGCACGAGCGGCATGAGGTTCATGATGTCCGCGCCGAGGGCGGAGACTTTTTTGGCCACGTCGTGAATATGATCGTCGTTCACGCCCGGCATGATGATGGTGTTGATCTTGGTGGTGATGCCGCGCGACTTGAGCTGCACCAAGGCGTCCATTTGGCGGGCGCACAACACCGCCGCCGCCTCTTCGCCCCGCAATGGACGCTTGCCATCGCGCACCCAGGCGTAGATTTCACTGCCGACGGCTGGGTCGATCGCATTGACCGTCAGCGTCACATGGCTGACCCGCAATTCGGCCATTTCGTCCACGTACGGCGCGACATTCAAGCCGTTCGTCGCCACACACAGTATCATGGTGGGAAAATGCTTCCGGGTGAGCCGCAGGGTTTCCATGGTTTCCTCGGGATTCGCAAACGGGTCCCCCGGGCCGGCAATGCCCATGACGGTAATCTCCGGGCGCTTCGCCTTCACCTCCCGGAGATAAGCCAGCGCCTGCTGCGGCGTCAGCACCGAGCTGGTCACGCCCGGGCGGCTCTCGTTCATGCAATCGTATTTGCGATTGCAGAAATTGCACTGGATGTTGCAGCGCGGCGCGACCGGCAGGTGAATGCGGCCGAATTTCTTGTGCGCGTCCGCGTCGAAGCACGGGTGGTTTTTGAAGTCAATCGGCGCGAGCGCGGAGGCGCCGCAGGTTGGTTCAAGGGTGGAAATCATAAATAGCTGTAACCGATGGGTGATTTTTCCTGTTTTACTTCGAGCAGCGCATTGATGATGCGGTCGAACAATTCTTGCGCGCCGCGATAGCCCAGATGCAATACGCGCTGGCCGCCGACGCGGTCGTGAATCGGAAAGCCGACGCGAATTAGCGGGACCTGCAACCGCCGGGCAATCGAATAGCCCTTGCTGCTGCCAATGAGGAAATCCGGTCTCAACGCCGGGGCCGCCTCGGAGATCTCCGCAAAATCATAGCCCTCCTTCACCAGCGTTTCCGCCGGCAAATCGGGGACGGCGGCACGCAAGGAATCCGCCAATTTCTTGCTGCGGCCACCGCTGGCGCATAACACCGGCGTCACGCCGATTTCGCAGAGCAAGGCCGTCAGCCCGATGACCAAGTCCTCCTCGCCGAAAACCACGGCGCGCTTCTCGAAGGCGTATTTGTGGCCATCAATCAAGCTGTCCACGAGCCGTCCGCGTTCGCGCTGATATTTCACCGGCGTTTCCATCCCGGCGAGTTCGGCGAGGGCATCGAAGAACGCATCGCTTTCCCGGATCCCCATCGGCAATCCGAGCAAACGGCGCGGAATGGAAAATTTCGTTTGCAGCACCGTGCCGGCAGTTTTGGTGGCTTCGAGCGTGCGGCCAAATTCAATGGCCGCTTGCGCCGAACCGAGCGCGCGAATGGCGGCGATGGGCGTGCCGCCGGATTGCAGCTTCTCATATTCCGACCAGGTCGCGCCATCCATCGTTTCGGAATAATCCGGCAGCAACGTGAGCGGCAAATTGAAGTCCGCTAAAATCTCCTTCAAATGCCGCAAGTCGGCGGGGGAGACCATGCCGGGAAAGAGGGCCACGTGCCGTTCTGTTTCACTGGATGTTGGATGTTGGGTGTTGTTGCCATGCCGAGGTTCGGCTGTTGGATGTTTTCCCACTGGCGTTTCGACCAGTTGCTCCACCAATTCGCGCACGGCGGAATGAAAACCGTCAATATGCGTACCGCGATAACTCGCGGTGGACACATGGACGATGGGCGCAACGGTGTCGCCGTGCTTTTCCCGGAGTTCATGCTGGAGCCGCGCCATGTCCTCCCCGATGGTTTCCGCCAGGCAGGTGGTGGCGGTGCCGATGAGCTGCGGTTGGTATTGGCGGGTGACATTCAGGGTGCCCTGGGTGAAATTTTTGCTGCCGCCAAAAATCGCGCTGTCCTCGTGGAAGTTCGAGGACGCGATGTCTATTGGTTCGCGGAAATGGCTGATGAGGTAGCGGCGGATATAGGTGGAGCAGCCCTGCGAACCGTGCAAGAATGGAATGCAGCCCTCGACACCGCGAAACGCCAGGCACGCCCCCAGCGGCGTGCACAGCTTGCAGGCGTTGCGCGTCGAGGTGAAATTCTTCGATTGCGGCTCCGCCTCGTCCGCGTCGATTGCCGGAGCCGATGTGGGGGAGCCCTGATCAAGTGCGGAGTGTGGAGTGCGGAGTGCGGAATGAGAAACCGGCGCGCTGCTTTTTCGTGTAGGAGCCGATGTGAGGAGGCTCTGACTGAGTGCGGAGTGCGGAGTGCGGAGTGCGGAATGGGAAACCGGCGCGCTGCTATCTGGCGTGGCAGCCGAGGTGAGGCTCATACTGTCAATTCCTTCAGCATGAGCCCCCTCATGTCGGCTGCTACAAGATTCGGCGGCGGCGGTACAGTGGGCCAGACCTGGACAAGCGGCCGGACTCGCGCAAGTTGCGGGGCAACTTGCAGTCCCCGCCAACGGTTCCAAGATGTCAGTTTTCAGCGCCACGAATGGACTCATTGCAATCTTGGTGCCAAGCCGGTGCGCGGCATCGAGTTGTTGAAATCCCTTGAAAAACACGCAGTATTTGCAGAGGCGGAGAATTGGTGCCGGAAAATTGCCTACATTCAGGTAGGTTTGAAAACCCGCAGCCACATTTGCGTAGGAAGAGAATTCTGGAGATGACCGCCCAATTCAAAGCCCGTAGGGCTGGAATATTTGTAGAACTCCGCCAGCAACAAATTATTCAGCTCCGTCACGAGCGGCATAGCAAAGATACCATGCCTACGGTGCTGGCGGGGAGGCCGTCACGCGTATTGCCCTTCGCGGCGC
>Ga0316217_10006058_pt1 | contig 12174 bp, 5 predicted proteins | sample 1anoAmetaG_FD_203633 | JGI IMG/M metagenome (GOLD analysis project Ga0316217, IMG submission 203633) | Freshwater microbial communities from Trout Bog Lake, Wisconsin, USA - 1anoA | ecosystem: Environmental > Aquatic > Freshwater > Lake > Hypolimnion/Profundal zone | place: USA: Wisconsin... | reverse complement strand
ATTGCTTTGCCGTACCAGGAAGACCTGGTAAACACCATCCAAACCGTGAGTCTTGATAAAATATCCGGTTTCGGGTACGTAAACGGTACGGTTCAACAGTTTGCTAATGTTTGATTTATGACCTCTCATGGCGCTTTCCTTTGAGCGCTGAATATTTTTTCGCTCTTTAGCCCCGGATTAAATCCAAAAACCTGATGCTATTACGCTGTTATCCTAAAATTACCGACTGGATATATTTTACCTTTAACCAGTCACCCCTGGCCGATTTTAGATTTTTGCCGCTTTATAGCTACGGGTTTTGGGTAGCTGTAGCCTTTTTTGTAGCGGCAACTTTAGCTGTTAGAGAAATGAAGCGGAGAGAAGCTGTGGGGCTTTTAACCGGCGTTGAAACCGAAATTACAGTGGGCGAAGCACCAAGCATTTCGGAAGTGGTTTTTTATTTCCTGTTTGGATTTATTATTTGCTTTAAACTGACCGGCATTTTCGTTTTTCACGAAGCGCTACGTACCAAACAACTTGCTTTTGGCACCTATATGCTGGCCGATGGCGCCGGTAGTATTCTGCAAAAAATATTTTCGGTATTTACTTATGGCAGTTATGTAGGAGGAATAACCGGTGGTGTATTGCTGGCGGCATATTACTTTTATGCCCGCAACAAAGAAAAACTGCCACAGCCAGTTACGCAAAAGCTGATGGTTTTTCCATCCGACAGTATTGGCGACTTATTGATTATAGCGCTTGTACTGGGCGTACTGGGCTCAAACCTTTTTAATTTTTTGGAGAACCCTGAAGATTATAACAATTTCTGGAGCGACCCGGTGGGTTCTATTTTCAGCGGACTTTCCATTTATGGCGGCTTGATTTGTGCCGGTATTGGTTTCTGGCTTTATGCCCGGTGGAAGAAATTTAACCTGGCCCCCTTTTTCGATTCGGTGGCGCCCGGTGTGGCACTGGCCAATGGTATTGGCCGTTTGGGCTGTCAAACAGCCGGCGACGGGGACTGGGGAATAGCCAACCTGGCTCCCAAACCAGGATGGATGCCACAGTTTTTATGGAGTACCCATTACGAGCATAATATTATTGATTACGACCCGGGCAGCATAATACCTAACTGCGCCGAAGAGCACTGTCATTTTTTGGCCAACGCGGTTTATCCTACGCCCATTTACGAGTTCCTGATGTGTACGGCTGTTTTTTTTATTTTATGGGCGTTGCGTAAAAGGCTTACCAACAAACCGGGTATGTTATTTGCCGTTTTTGTTCTGTTGATAGGCATCCAACGTTATTCCATTGAACAATGGCGCGATTTATCGGGCCGTGGATTGTACCATGTTTTGGGATTTGCCCTGCGGCAAAGCGAGCTTATTTCGGTTATATTATTTTTTGTGGGCAGTGCCGCCTGCGTTTACCTGTATGCACGCTACAAAAGAGTTGGTTCCTCAACGCATGTCGACAATCCAGGCTAAAAAACCAGCCTGAGTGGTCTGTTAATTCAGAACCCTGTTTTAGCGTAAATGGGGAGTCCTTAGTGTCCGTATATCCCTTGGTGGAATGCCGGTTAACGCTGTGAACAAATAATTAATCCATTTCTTAAAGAAATTTCTTGCCGAATTGAAAACCTTTCATAAATTTGATTCATATTCATTAACAAATCCTGTCACCATGCGTCTTTTTACTTTATTAGCCAAAGGTACTTTATTGGTAGCTGCTGTAGTTGCAACATTTCAGGCAAACGCGCAAGATTTGCACTTTTCGCAATACTCCTCCCAGGCATCCCTTTTAAATCCGGGTTTAGTGGGTAATTATGATGGAAGTTACAGGCTTTCTGCTATTTACAGAAATCAGTGGACCAGCGCATTGGGTGCTTATGGATACCAAACGGTGGGTGCCGATGTGGATTTTTGCTTACTTGAGAACTATTTAAAAACAGATAAACTGGCAATCGGCGTAGGTTTTTTCAACGACCGTTCAGGGGCAGCGCAGTTAACCAATACCAGTGCTAACCTTACTGTGGCCTACCACAAAGGTTTTGGCAAAGATGGCCAGCATCGTCTTTCATTAGGTCTTCAGGCGGCTTACCTGCAAACCCGTATTGAAAATCCTTTGTTTGCCGACCAGTTCAATGGCTTTAACGAAACCAATTCAAATTCTTCGGCTGAAAACTACCAGCACGGGGTTTATAAATTCGATTTCAACGCAGGTTTATACTGGAAATCAAACTTTAAAGACAAAGTAAAATTCGGTATCGGCTTTGGTGCTTATCACCTTATTACTCCTGACCAGGCTTTGGTAACTTCTCAAACTGCCGGAACTTTGGACCACGGTGCTATTTTACCCCGCAGATTTGATGTTGATTTTAGCGTAGAAATTGCACTTGACAAGGCTAAAAAATGGGCGCTTACTCCTGATTTCCTTTACATGTACCAGCAGCCTTTTGCTGAGTACCTGCCAGGTTTAGCTGCAACTTATTACTTCAACACCGGTTTCAGGAATAACAACAGCATTAGCTTCGGTTTGCGTTACCGTTCAGGCGGAAGCACTCCGGATGCAGTTATACCAATGTGTAAAGTTCAGTTCCGCAATGTTGCTTTAGGTTTCTCTTACGATGCCAACATTTCCGGCTTAAGCACTTCAACTACTAACCGTGGTGCGTTTGAACTTTCACTGGCTTATATTGGCGAAAGTATCAAGTCGTACAAGGCTAATAAATCATTACCTAGCAGCAGATTTTAATTAATACTAAACTCTTCTAAAATTTAAATCAAAAAACCTGCAACACATTGCGGGTTTTTTTGAATAAACAGGAAACTTTAAATTATAAACGATGAAGAAGATATTAGCGCTGACAGTTTCTGCTTTAATTTTGAACTGCACGTTTGTTTCTGCAAAGAAAATCAAACTGACTGCCCCCGAAACCCAGCCAAGAACGGAGCTTAAGATTGCCGACAAATTTTTTGCGGAATCGTACTTCTACACTGCTGCCGAGCACTACCGGGATGTTGTTCGCCAGGATTCAACCAACCGCCAGGGCATTTACGGGCTGGCAGTTTCGCTGTTAATGGCGCGCGACTATACTAATTCTGAAGTGTTTTTCCGCTTGTTCTTCGATCAAAAGCCGGGTGAAAAGGCAAACAATAAGAAATGGAATGATGAAGACCGTATTTTATTCAATAAAGCTGAATATTACTTTGGCGATGTTTTGCACCGCAATGGTAAATATGATGAGGCTGAAAAGCACTTAAACAAATTTGCCCAGAGTTATGTAGCAAAAGATTCTACCGATAACCTGAGAAAACTGGCCTTACTGCAGGTAGCAGGATGCGAGTTTGCCAAGAACGGCACTAAGGCAAAAATAAAATTCTACAATGCAGGCCCGGGAGTGAATAAAGCCTACAATCAGGGCGCTCCGTTTGCAGTAAACGAAAACGAAATTTATTACTCCGGACTTAAAAATTCGAAAGACACCCTGATATTTGTTGATGGCCCTAAGCCTCAGCCTATTTACGTTTTAAAGCACAGCGTAAAGGAAGGCAACTCGTGGAGCGAAGGACAAATTGTAGCTAATAAGGACATTAACACCGAGGGTTATAATGTAGGTAACGGTACTTTCAATAAAACCATGTCGCGCTTTTACTTTACCAAATGCACAGATGTGGATGACAACCGCTCGCTCTGCAATATTTTTGTGGCTGATTACAGCAACGGCCAGTTTAATAATGTAACCCGTCTTCCTGAAACTGTAAACGCAAAAGAAAAATATACATCTACCCAACCAGCAGTTAGAACTGCCGATGACGGAACCGAAATGGTTTATTTCGTTTCAGACAAACCGGGCGGCTCAGGTGGTTTGGATATCTGGTACACTTCGCGTCTTGAAAACGGCGATTTTAAGCCGGCTATCCACGTAAACGGTGGTATTAACACAGCTGGTGATGAAGTAACTCCTTACTGGGATGACAGCACACGCACCTTATATTTCAGCTCGAACGGCTTACCGGGATATGGTGGGTTTGATATCTTCAGAAGCACGGAAAAAGATGACCTGAGCTGGTCAACGCCTGAGAATTTGGGCAAACCTATCAACACCGGTTCTGACGACCTTTATTACTCTCGCGGCTTAGACCAAACCAACGGATTTTTTGTTTCGAACCGCGAAGGTGGCGTTCCTTTGAATGGCATTAAAACAGCTTCGGATGATATCTATTACTGGACTAACTTCCGCTTTGCGGTTGAAGGTAAGGCCATGAAAGAAGATGGCGCCACTTTGAGCGACGCTACCTTTAAATTATATCGTAAAATGCCGGATGGCACCAAGGTTTTGGTTTCGGTGCAGGATGGTCCTATGGGCAGCGCACATACACCAGGCGGGTCTTCTTCGGGCAATGGAGGAAATAACGGCGGTAACGGTGGTGGTAATGGCGGCAATAATGCAACTGCATCAACCGGTGGCGGCAATGGTTCTTACTTCTTTAAAATGGACCCTGAAAGTGATTATGTAGTTGAGGTTGACCGTCCGGGTATGCAACCTAAAATGGAGGAGGTAACCACCAGAGGCTTACCTGATGAAGATACTATTAAGGAAAACATTTTTACCCGCAGAGCGATGTATACGGTTAAAGGCGTGGTTATTGAAGAAGGAAAGACGGACCAGTTAAGTGATGTAGCTATTCAGTTAATTGAAGTTTCGGATAATGGTTTGCAGCAAACTGCCAATGCAACCAAGAGCAACCCGGCATATATGCTGGATGTAGATATGGAGAAAAACTACAAGTTAGTATTGCGCAAAGAAGGGTATTTTACTAAAACCATTGACCTGAGCACTAAAGGCCTGGGCGCTATTGATACTATCCATAAAGATTTGAGCATTGCCAAGCTTGAACTGAACAAAACATATGCCCTGCAAAATGTATTGTACGAATTCGGCAAATCTACTTTAACTGAAAACTCGAAAGCGGTGCTGGATAATTTGTACCAGATTTTGGTGGAGAATCCTTCTTTCATTATTGAGTTAAGTTCGCATACCGATGGTATCGGGTCGGACGAAGGCAATATGAAATTATCGCAGGCACGTGCGGAAAGTTGTGTTGCTTACCTGATTTCGAAAGGAATTGCTAAAGACCGTATGGTGGCTAAAGGATACGGTAAAACCCGTCCTAAAGTGCCTAACACTACTGAAGACGGAAAAGATGATCCGGCAGGCCGTGCCATCAACCGCCGTACCGAATTCCAGATTATCGGTATCAAGAAGAACCAATAAATCTATTTCTAATATTTAGGAAAGCCTGTCCTGAAAAGGATGGGCTTTTTTGTTGGGGGGGGGGATTTGACAACCTTTCAAAAGTTGTCAATTCTGCGTTGTAATACAACACACACGTATATGTCAACAAGGCATATGTTGTAACATTTTTCTTCCGTTTACGGTATACTAATTTGTTTTGTGGCCATTTACAGCCAGCAATGTTTGCTGATCATTCTCTCCCCGGCTGTTAATCGCAAAACCGATTTGATATCAACCAGCAGTTCATGAAAAAATTTACGCTCCTGGCAGCCCTGTCTGCTTTCCTTACGTATAACCTGATAGCCCAGTTTGCTACGGGTGGCACGCAGATATCATATGCAGCAGTCAATAATCACCGCTCATTCATCTCGCCGGTTGCTGATGGTAATTATTATGTTACCTGGGCGGCGGCTGCCGCGGGCAATGTTAACTCGGTAAAATTAGCTGCTTACGACCAACGCGGTGTGGTATTGAATGGCTGGTCATCGGGCGGCAAAAATATCGGGCCCACTACGGGCAATTTCTATTCGCCTCAAATTATTACTTCGGAAGATAGTGGGGTAATTATGGTTTGGCATGGTAGTTTAGGCGATAGCAGCTTTAGCCGCATTTACGCGCAGAAATATACCGAAAGCGGCCAGGCGCTTTGGAACAATGGCAACCCCTTGCAAATTACCACAGGCACCAATTATATGGATGAAAACCCAATGATTATTAGTGACAGAAACAACGGCGCATACATTGCCTGGACACGATGCGACCAGGCCCTGGACGCAAACTCGGGCGATGTTTATATGCAGCATATAACTGCCAAAGGAACGGTGGCTGCCAACTGGAATGCCGGTTGCGCTATTGTGGCTGCAACGGGCGGATTACAAGAGTGCTGGCCGCAACTGGCATTAACACCCGACCAAAGCGCGGTGTATGTTAGTTATGTTTCGGGACCTGCGCAGGCAACTTCTTTAGTGATAAATAAGTTTAATACCTCGAACGGTTTGGTTGCCGACGGCTGGACAAGTAGCGGACAAATAGTAAGCGCAGGGCCTAATGTGGTGCCCCAGATAAATTGCAATGTTAAATTGTATACCGATAGCAGCAACAATGCCATTGTTTTTTGGCTGGAGCAAAGGGTTACCGTAAACGGTGAAATTTATATGCAGCAAATAAGTCCGGCCGGAACACCCTTACTGGCATCGCAGGGTTTAATGCTTGCCGGCGATATTGCCAGCGGCCAGGGTGTAAACTACTTGCAGGCAACGCAGGACGCGGACGGCAATTTTTCTATTACCTATAATAATTTAATAACCAATAACGACGTTGCGGCCATGCGGGTACAGGCCAATGGCACTGTGCTTTGGAGCGATACGCTGATAACCAACGGTGGTGCATCGGCAAATCCCTACCCGGTTTACGATGGCACCGGGGGCCTGTATGTGTTTTACGTAAACACCAGCACACCTGAAAAATTATATGGTATAGCACTGGATGCTTCGGGCAAATTGCGCGATGGATGGACTTTGCCAGGCAGCAGTTTTGGAGCAGTGAGTAATTATGATGTATTGAATCCTAACTATGATATCAATGCGGCTTTTGTCGGCGGAAAAGCCATTGTTACCTGGAACCGGCTTTTGACCAGCGGGTATTATGAAATATTTTCGTGTAATTTATTGAGTACCGGCAAACAGTGTACGCAATGCATACCGGTAATTACCAGTTTGCAGGGCAACGTTACCTTATGCCACGGACACGAACTTACTTTAAGTGTTATACCCGACCCGTACATACAATACAACTGGTTTATCAATAATCAAAGTTCAGTTGATAGTAGTTATTCGGTGCATGTTACCGATTCGGGCACTTATATGGTGATAGTACACAACACCCAGCAAAACTGCAGCGATACCAGTGCTGTGGTGGTGGTAACTGCACAACCCTCGCCGGTTGTTACGCTCAGCGCTTTTTCTGAAAATAATATATGCAATAATTCAGAGCCGGTAATATTGAGCGGTGGAAGTCCGGCCGGTGGTGTTTTTTCGGGACCGGGTGTCTCTGCAGGTGACATATTTACTCCTTCGCAGGCTTCGGTAGGTGATAATATTATTTTGTACACCTATACCAATGCTGAGGGATGTAGCACCTCGGCCGCCCAAAGCATTACGCTTGACGACTGCACCGGTATTGATTCGGCACCGGGTGATATGCGGCTTTTAGTATATCCTAATCCCGCCAGTTTGTATGTTGTATTAACCTGCCCTCAAAATCTGATAACGGGCAAGCTTGAGGTGCGCGATATGACCGGCCGCGTGGTTTACACCTCCATTGCAACCGACACCCGTATGCAGGTGCCCACTACCGCATTTGCCAATGGCGAATACATGATTTCGGTTACCCTGGGTGGCCACATGGGTGTTAAGTGGTTTGTGGTGAATCGGTAAGGGGTAAAGCAGTTTACCGTCTGTTTCACAAATTTTGCCAACTCACTTATTCCGTTCACTTCCAACTTTAACTGGTAAATACCGGGTAATAAACCAGTAACATCAATTTGGTTATTAGTTGGGTTAGCTTTTCTTCCCAGCCGAGTCTCCCTTTTGGCTCTGCAATAGGGGACTCGGCATTGATAGGCGACAAGAGTTCAGTTTAACTGCCAGTTGTATTAAATTAGCGCAATGTCTGTTAAGCAAGAAGTACACTATCATAACGGCGTATACTTCATAACATTTACCTGTTATAACTGGCTGCCTCTTTTCGAAGTAACAAATGGCTATAACCTGGTGTACCGATGGTTTGATGTATTGGTTAGCCAAGGCAACCATATTTTTGGATATGTAATTATGCCCAACCATGTACATGCTATCATAGCGTTTAAAGAGCATAGGCAAAGCATAAATACCAGAATAGGTAATGGCAAAAGATTTATTGCCTATGGGCTGGTGGACTTACTGAATCAGACCGAGAATGCTGTAGTACTTAATAAACTTGCGAATGGTGTTGAAAAAAGCGACCAGGCCAGAGGTAAAAAGCATGAGGTATTTGAGCCTTCATTTGATTGTAAGGAATGCAGAACCGATAATTTTCTGCTTCAAAAATTAGATTACATACACGCCAATCCTTGCCGGGGTAAGTGGAATTTAGCGGATACGAAAGAGAACTACCTGCATAGTTCGGCTTGTTTTTATAAGTGGGGAGAGGCCGGGTTTTATAAGCATGTTACCCATTATCGTTTGATGGAAGATGATTTGAGCAAGCCGCAGTAGTTGGTGCTCATGGAACGCCGAGTCCCCTATTGCAAAGCCAAAAGGGAGACTCGGCTGGGAAGAATTTTCTGCTTCAAAAATTAGATTACATACACGCCAATCCTTGCCGGGGCAAGTGGAATCTAGCGGATACGAAAGAGAACTACCTGCATAGTTCGGCTTGTTTTTATAAGTGGGGAGAGGCCGGGTTTTATAAGCATGTTACCCATTATCGTTTGATGGAAGGTGATTTGAGCAAGCCACAGTAGTTGGTGCTCATGGAACGCCGAGTCCCCTATTGCAAAGCCAAAAGGGAGACTCGGCTGGGAAGAGAATAATTCAGAGCTTTTTAAAGAAAAATTTTTCCAACCAAACAAATATTTGAATTATCAATTTATTTGAGTAAATTAGCTTTGTATTTAGCATTTAACTGGCTTGCACAAGGGGCCAACAAAGAGCGTTCTTTGACAGATTGTTTAATCTATGTTTTTTTAGGAAACGGCAGCCCCGTGTAAGCGATAATGGGGTGTATGTAAAATTATACAAGTTTGAAAGCCCAGGCCATGTTAAGGTCAAAAGGCTTAGCATTCCTTAGCATTCCTTAGCATTTCTTAGCATTGCTTAGCATGGGCCATGCGTAAAATCCCGTGCCCGGCATACAGGAAAGTACGGTTGGCAAGGATGCGATTTTTCGAAAAGGCTTATCAATTTTTCCATGTTATTGACTTAAGCCGCACTAGTCGGCTCTTTTTGCACTGCTTTACCTCCCCGAAGCGAAGGAATACGTAAGCTACCACCGGGAAACTACGTGTGTAATTATTTTGTAATAAATTAGTTTGTTGACAATGAACTAAATACACATTTAAAAACAAGGGGTGGTATACCTTTTTTCCGAAATTGACTCGCAATCAATTGATAATCAATGGTGATTTTTTAGAAAGGTATACCCCCCTTTCATTGTCCTCATCCTAAATCCTTCTCCGAAGGGGAAGGACTTTTTTAACCCTCAGCTTTGAAGTGTATTGGTTGTTTGGGATCAGGGAGCAGATTTTTTTTAATAATCAGTTTTCCCGTTTCAGGGCCTGCACTAAAATGAGGCTCCAGCCGGCTATAAAAAAGAAACCGCCGATGGGGGTAACGGGCCCGAGGATGATGCCAGGTATGCCGGTCAGCTCGCGGGTGGCCAGTAAGTAAAGGGAACCCGAGAAGCAAAGAATACCGATTAGAAAGCAAATGGCAGCGTTGCGTATAGTTACTGAAGGTTCTTTACGCAAATACAGGTAACACATAAATAAGGCCAGAGCATGGTAAATTTGGTACTGAACGCCGGTTTCCCAGGCATGTAGCTGGTCGGCTGAAATATGCGGCCTTAAACTATGTGCCCCGAAGGCGCCAAACATAACAGCCGTTAAACCAGCCACGGCAGCGGCAATAAGAAATACTTTTTGCACAAATAAAAGTTTAAAAGTGAACGACGGCTGCGAAGTAAATGAAAATAGTTTTGCGAATATCCCATAACATGAAAAAGTTTGTTCTTCCAATTGCCGTTAGCGTTTCAGTAATTTTAATAGCGGGGTTGTGCTTTTACTTTTTCAGCAAGCCCGATGTGTATACCGCTATTCCTGATTCGGCCATAGCGGTGCTTGAGATAAGCGACTGGAGTAAATTCAGCAACCAGCTTAACACAGCGGCAAGTGCCGTTGAATTTGGAAAAACCCCCGCTGTAAAAAAGCTGACCGATGAGGTTTCGGTTATGGGAGAATTGCTGGGTTCTAATCCGGTTATAAAAACGGCGCTATATAACAGCAAGCTAACCTTATCGGTGCACCTTACATCGGCAGATGATTTTGATTATTTGTTTTCGATACCGGTAAGCGGGGTTGATAATGATGATATATGCAGGCTGCTAAATGTTAACCCGGGATTGCCCACCATCAACAAGCGGACCTTCAATGGGCATAACATTGTTGATGTGGCGATGAGGAACGGCCGCAAATTCAGCTTTACGGTTATTCATCATATATTATCGTTTAGTTTCAATTCCTTTTTAACAGAAACCTCGGTAACGGCCATTGCAGGCGGCAGTAACCTGGCTAATTACAAGGGACTAAAAAAGGTAATTAAAAAACAGCAGGGCATTGATGGTGCAAGATTGTTGGTGAACTTCGACAAGCGTGACGTTATTTTTCCTGTTTTTGTGAAACCGGGTAAGGCCGGTTTGTTAAGCGATATTCCGCAACAGGGATGGGGCAGTTATGTGATTGACTTTAAGGATGACCGCATCAGTTTAACCGGGTTTAATTATACCGGAATGATGAGTGAAGAAAGTGCCGGAAATGTATTAGGGGCTAACCTTTGGCGTGGCATAATACCTGCTGATGCGGCCTATGTGAGTATCGGTTTAAATAATTTACAACCTGCTAAAAAAGTTAACAAGGAGGAAAAGGTTTCGTTACCGGAGCAAATGCTAAAGGATAATTTTAAAGAATGGGCAGATGACCAGCACGCTTTTGTAACCCTTGAACCGCTACAAGAGGACTTTACCGACCGGAATGTTTTTATCATAAAAGTTAAAGACGAGGAAAAAGCGGTGGCAGGGTTAAAACACCTGGTAGCGATGGATGGCTCGAATACAGATGCCATTGATTCGTTTATGCTGACGCCGATATATAACCTGAAAGGCGGAGGGATAATCACTCAGTTGTTTGGAAGCCGGTTTACAGTTTTTGGAAATGTATTTTATGCGGTTAATAACCACATGGCATTTTTTTGCAATAATGAAGACATACTAAAACTGATGTTGGAGAAAGCCGGCGTACGCAAAGGCCAGGCAGGTCTGTCGGAAACCGCGAACGGACTACTTGAACTTGCTTTACAAACAGTAGCCGCTATTGCCGACACTTCAATAAAAGCCGTGCCCGCAACCAAAACAGAGGCTACCGCGCAAACAGCTGATAATGTTATATACATATCACCTGCTAAATCTTCTCTCTTATTTTCGGGATTGCTGAAAGAGGGCCCGGGTTTAAAAGCATACCTGGCAACGTTAAACAGTATCGTTATTTTATCGAATGCCGAAGGAGAATGGAATGCTACAAACATCTCCCTGGTAACCGGCAGTAAGCGTGAAACCGGAGGTGGAGTACTTTGGAAAACGAAGCTGAAAACAGCCTCTGATTTTAAGCCGCAGATAGTGCTAAACGGTGGAACGCATGAGCATGAAATATTTACCCAGGATACGGCTAATAATATTTACCTGATGAATAAATCGGGTGAGATAATTTTTACCAGGAATATTGGAGAGAAGATAATGGGCAGCGTTCAGCAACTCGATTATTACCACAACGGCGACTTACAATATATTTTTAATACTGCGGCGCATGTGTGGATGATAGACAGAGCGAGTAATGATTTTGCATCGTACCCTTTGCGGTTAAGTGCTGCTGCCGCTACTGGTTTAACCCTGGTAAACAGCGGTTCGAAGTACGATTATTACATACCATGTAGTAATGGAGCTGTGTATGGATACGAAGCCAGTGGCAGACCCTTACCGGGTTGGAGCCCGAGGAATGGGGTAGGAGTGGTTGGTAAACCATTGCAGGCGTTTGTAAGTAAGCAACGCGAATATTTGCTGGCTTTTAACAGCGCCGGCAAGCTGATGCT
>Ga0316217_10006056_pt1 | contig 12177 bp, 16 predicted proteins | sample 1anoAmetaG_FD_203633 | JGI IMG/M metagenome (GOLD analysis project Ga0316217, IMG submission 203633) | Freshwater microbial communities from Trout Bog Lake, Wisconsin, USA - 1anoA | ecosystem: Environmental > Aquatic > Freshwater > Lake > Hypolimnion/Profundal zone | place: USA: Wisconsin... | reverse complement strand
TGGTGTTATTACATCAACAGTTTATACAGTAGCTACTTTACCATCAGCTTCAACATCAGGTGCAGGTGCAAGAGCATTTGTTACAGACGCTTTAGCACCTACTTTTGGTGCAACAGTTACAGGCGGTGGTGCAGTAAATATACCTGTTTATAGTGATGGAACTAACTGGAAGGTCGGATAATGAATTACACATGGACTATTGACGCTATGTATGTAGTGCAAAACCCTGAACCTAATTATGTTGTCAATGTAATATGGACATTATCAGGCACAGACGGACAATATACTGCAAGCATACAAGGCAATACAGAATTAGCAGTAAACCAAGAACAAACTGACTACATTCCTTATGCTGACTTAACAGAAGAAATTGTTATAGGTTGGGTGCAAAACGCATTAGGCCCTACAGGTATTTATAACTACGAACAAAACATTGTAGGCCAAATAGATTCTATGATTAACCCACCTGTGAGTCCTGAACAAGCACCTTTACCATGGATTCAAGCATGATTGATTTTGAATGGAAAATAATAGAAATATCTAAAGAAGATGACTTAATTGTTCATGCTAAATACAAAGTTATTGCTCGTGATAACGATATTTTAGTAGAAACAGAAGGGAATCATTGGTTTAGTAATAAAGTATTAAATATCCCTTTTAAAGACGTAAAAGAAGAAGATATTATTGAATGGATTGAAAATGAATCTATCATTAATGACGAATGTCATATAAAATCTAATTTATCCAAGCAAGTAAAAGAATTAAAGATAAATCGCAAATCTCAATTACCTTGGAAACCCCAAGTATTTAACGTAGGTGAACTATGACCAAACCAATAGACATTATTTCAGGCGCTTTAAAAGACATTGGTGCATTGGCATCGGGGGAAACTCCAGCTCCTGAAGATGCTCAAGACGCATTTTATATGCTTAATGATATGTTAGATCAATGGTCTAACGAAGATATGATGGTTTACTATAAATCAGAAATAGTATTTCCTATTACGCCAGGTCAAACTCAATATACTATTGGCCCAACAGGTCAAATTGGTGCAGTTATTACAGGCTCTATTAGTGGAAATATCTTAACTGTAACAGGTATTACTTCAGGCGCTATTAATGTAGGTCAATTTTTATCAGGTGCAGGTATTACTGCTGGCACTACTATTACTCAAATGCTTACAGGCGCAGGGGGAAATGTAAATGAACTTGGCACATATCAACTTAATATTAGTCAAACAGTTTCATCTACAACCATTAACCTTTACTATCAACGACCACTTAATATCGATTCGTGTTTTGTTCGTATTAATACTAATTCTAATGGTGTTCCTATCATCAATGGGGGATTAGATTACCCAGTTGCAGTATTAAACCTTGAAGATTATGAAATGATTGGTTTAAAGACATTAAATGGCCCATGGCCTAAAGCGCTTTACTATCAACCTGCTGAAACATTAGGAAACATATTTGTATGGCCTAACCCATCTCAAGGTGAAATGCATATGTTTACAAATACATTATTCTCTAGGTTTACATCGCAAAATGACGTATTAAACCTTCCACAAGGCTATAACATGGCTTTACGCTGGTGTTTAGCTGAAAGACTTATGCCTATGTTTGGTAAAAGTTCACAAGTTCAAATGGCAATGATTACAGGATTTGCAGCACAAGGAAAAGCAACAATTAAACGCACCAATATGAAACCTGTGCAAAGTGCAAGATTTAACGATGCACTATTATCTAGCCGACAAAAAGACGCTGGTTGGATATTGACAGGTGGATTCTTTAGATAATTAAAAGGAAAATATAATGGCTTCAACAACATTCGTAGATGGCTCAAGTGTCATATACTCATCATGGCTAAATGACGTAAACTCAACCGTTTATAATGGAACATTTCAAGCCGCCACAATACAACCTACTAATATCGTAGTTAATGGAACAGTATCAGGCACAGGATTTACTAATCTTGTTAATTCAGGTTTAACTGCCCCAGGCCCTATTGGTAACGGAACGCCAAACACAGGTGCATTTACTACTCTTACAGCTAACAGTCTAACATTAAGCACAACACCTTTAGCGGTAGGATCAGGCGGAACAGGTTTAACATCACCAGGCACTTCAGGTTATGTTTTAATATCTAATGGAACAACATGGACACCGTCACTTCTTTTATCTAAAGACACTAACGGTTACCTTTACAGCCCTGTTGCAAATAACAATAGCGGACTATATTCATCTAATTTAATTTATAGTGCTAACGGAACTTCAGCAGGTCTTAACATTACGCCTTATCAACCTGTCTTTACTAGCGCAACTTCTACTGCTTCATCTATCAGCACAACCACTTTAACAGTAGGCGGAACAGTTACAGGCACTTTTGCAGTTGGTCAAGTTATTACAGGCACAGGTGTTACTTCAGGCACATATATTACTGCTTTAGTATCAGGCACAGGTGGCGCAGGAACTTATACTGTAAATAACTCACAAACAGTTGCATCTACTACTATTAACGCATCACACGCTATAAATTTACAAGGTTCTACATCTTATCAATTTGAATCTGTTGTATCTTTATTAAAATCAGCAGGAACAACATCTCACACAGTTGCATTAGGATTTGGTGGTTCAGCTACTTTAAATAACATTAATTATATAGCTCTTGGTCAAAATAGTGCATCAAGTTCATCTTTAGCTGTTGCTAACAATAGTGCGTTTGTATCAAGCGCAACTCCAACAGTTTTAACAAATGCAATTACTTCTGCAACTGAATATGTTTATTTTGTATTAAGAGGAACAATATCAGTCAATACAACAGGCACGATTGCCCCTATTTATGCTTTAAGTGCTGCTCCTGGTGGCGCTTATACAACTCAAATAGGATCGTATTTTAAAATATCACCTGTAGCAGTAGCCGGTGCAGATGTAAACATTGGGTCTTGGGTATAACACATGGCAGACTTTGGCTTTGTTGGCCCTAGTTACGAAGCTCCTTCCATTTATCAAGATGGACAGGAATGTATTAATTTTCGTGCAGAAGTTGACCCATTAAAAGAACCTGGCAGTAGAGGCGTTGTATCTCTCTATCCCACACCTGGCTTAACATCTGCTTTAGTATTTCAAAACAATCAACAAGTTCGTGGATTAAGAACATTATCAGGTGGTAATTTTATGTTGGCTGTAGTCGGCCCATATCTTTACTTAATCAATAATACTTTAAATGCCACGATTGTCGGTCAATTATCATCATCTGCAGGCCCTGTAAGTATTACAGACAATGGCGTATATGCCTATATTGTTGATGGAAATAACCGATATTCATGGAAAATATCGCAACCACTTTCAGCCACTTTTATTGGTTCTTTATCAGGAACAACCCTTACTGTTGTATTAATTAAAAGTGGTGTATTGGCAACAGGAATGTCTATATTTGGTTCGGGTCTATCTTCTGAAACAGTTATTACAAGCCAAACATCAGGTGTGCCAGGAAGTGTTGGCACTTACACAGTTAATCAAACTCAAACTGAAACAGCCGAAATTATCAATGCTTCTACGGTAGGTTGTAATTTTATCGGTTCAATTAACGGAAACATATTAACTGTATCAAATATTGTAGAAGGTAATCTATATCTTGGTCAAACAATACAAGGGCCAGGCGTTACTTTAGGCACAGTTATTACTGCTTTAGGCAGCGAAACTGTTTTAACTGCAGCTATCAATACTGCTGGCACAGGATACGCTGTAAATGACGTTATAACAGTTTTAGGGGGTATTTATGGCAATTTCCCTTCTACTTACACAGTAAATTCAGTTAATGTTGGCGTAGCCACAGTAGGCACAATTTCAGGTGGTTCTTCTTATACAAATGGCACTTATTATAATGTTCAAATGACTTATGTAAGTGGCCCAGTTGCGACCACATATCCAAGCGCTACAATTGTGGTATCAGGTGGCGCAGTAAGTTCAGTTTCTATTACATCACCAGGTTTAGGTTTTACAAACACAGGAACAGTATTGTCTGCCCCTAGCACATCAATTGGTGGCACAGGATCAGGATTTACTGTATCAGTAGCAACTTTAACTAGCACAGGTGCAGTTACATCATTAACGCAAACAAGTCCAGGTCAATATACTTCATTACCTAACAATCCAGCGTCTACATCAACAAATGGCACAGGCACAGGATTAACCCTTAATTTAACTTTTGGTTCAGGTTCAGGTGGAACAGGTAATTATGTTTTAAATAACTCTCAAACTGTCGCATCTCAAACAATGTTTGGATTGAATTTTAGTATTATTCCTTCATCTGATGGCGCATTTCAAGGTGCTAACACAGTTGATACTGTAGACAATTATTTTGTATATAACGACCCTAATTCACAACAATGGGCAGCTTCCAATATTTTAAGCCCTATAACTTCAGCTTTAAGTTTTTCATCTAAAGACGGATCGCCTGATAACCTAGTTTCTCTTATTGTAGATCATAGAGAAGTTTATTTAATGGGTGAAAAATCATCAGAAGTATGGGTAGACGTAGGAACATTTCCGTTTCCTTTCCAACGTATTCCAGGCACATCTACTCAACATGGTATAGCGGCTCAATTCTCGTTATCTAGAGTAGGTAACTCATTTGCTTATGTTTCTCGTAACAATCGTGGTCAAGCTCAAATCATGCAAATGAATGGCTATATCCCACAAAGAATATCAACTCATGCTGTGGAAAATACTTTAGTAGATCAATATGTAGATGACGCAATAGCATGGACTTATCAATTAGAAGGACATGAAGTTTATGTTGTTTCTTTCCCAACAATAGATTTAACTTGGGCTTATGACGCAACTACTAATATGTGGCACAAATGGCTATGGGTAGACAATAACAATGTTTATCATAGACACAGAGGCAATTGCTCAACTGTATTTCAAGGTTTAGTTTATGTGGGTGATTGGCAAAATGGTATTCTTTACCAATTAGACTCTAATAACTATACTGACAATGGTCAAGAAATTAGACGTTTACGCAGAGCGCCACACCTTGTTACAGACTTACAACGTCAATATTTAGAAGAATTCCAAATACAATTTCAACCTGGCGTTGGTTTAAATGGTCTTTCTAAAACCACTTATTCATCTACAAGTGCTGTTGCAGGACTTGCAATTGCAGGTAGAGCTATTGCAGGCACATCATCACTAGAAACTGTAGGTGCTAACCCACAAGCTATGTTACGTTGGTCTAATGACGGAGGTTCTACATGGTCAAACGAACATTGGACTTCTATTGGTCAAATAGGTAAATATAAAAATCGTGCTATTTGGCGTAGATTAGGTTGGTCAAGAGATAGAGTTTTTGAAGTGGTAGTTACCGACCCTGTTAAATCGGTTATAATATCTGCTAATCTAAAAGCATCTGAAGGGGAAAACTAATGTCAAATGGTATTTATGGTTCAAATCAGACAAATCCTTACCCACAAGCTGAATTTTTAGAGCCTTCAAGCAAAAGACCACATAGAGCGTGGCAACAATATTTTTTAAATTTAGTTAACTTTAGTCATGCTGATACAGCAACTTCAGGCACAGCACAATTACCCCCTGCACCTCAAGGTTTTGTAAATATGACTGTTAACGGAAAACAAGTTAAAGTTCCTTATTATAATCAATGAGTAACGAACAATTATTTAATAAGTTAAATGGCACATTTGAAATTGATCCAAATGTTATTCATTATTTTTCAGATGGTTTATATGCTAAACAGATGACAATGCCTAAAGGATTTATGGCAGGTAAGCACGTTCATAATTACAGTCATTTAAGTGTATTAGCAAAAGGCAAAGTTATTGTAAGAACCGATAATGAAGCTCAAGAATATACTGCACCGGCTTGTATTACTATTAAAGCAGGTGAATATCATACAGTAGAAGCACTAGAAGATTGTGCATGGTTTTGTATTCACGCCACGTCAGAGTCTGACAAAGTTGATGACGTTTTAATTGTAAGGAAGGATTAATTATGTCTTGGAGTTGGGTATCCGGTGTTGGTTCTGCAATAGGCGGTCTAGCAGGTATGTTTGGAGCAAGTAGTGCGGCTGACGCACAAGTGGCTGCTGAACAACAAGCAATACAAGCACAGCAACAAATGTTTAACCAACAATTTGGTGCTTTAGCTCCACAAAGAGCAGCAGGCTATAATGCTTTAAATGAATTAGGTGCTTTAGGAAGTGGACCTTATACTCAATACAATGCTCAAGGACAAGCAACAGGTCAAGGCACAGGAACAGATTATTTAACTCATCAATTTGGCAATACCGATTTAAACGCTAATATTGCACCTAATTATGCTTTTGGACTTCAACAAGGATTGGGAAATGTTAATGCACAAAACAATGCTTTAGGTGGAAGAATTGGTGGAAATGCCTTACAAGGTGCAAATACATTTGCTCAAAATTATGCAGGTAATGCTTATCAACAAGCATTTAATAACTATCAAGGACAACGTAACAATATTTACAATACTTTAGCTGGTATTGCAGGTATTGGTCAAAATGCTCTTAATACAGGCGCACAAGTAGGTATGAACGCAGCAAACGCTATCGGACAACAACAAGTTGGTATAGGTAATGCTCAAGCAGCAGGATACATGGGAATGGCAAATGCAATTGGTGGTGGCGCTCAAGGTATATCAAATTCTTATTTACTATCTAAATTGTTAAATCAACGTAGCACAGTTCCAGATACAAATAATAATTCCACAGATAATAGCAATAATAATGCTGCTTACACACATAGTATTTTTGATTAAGGAATAATTATGGCAGATTATAACGTATCAGACGTAGCATCAAAAGTTAATATTCCAAATCAAATGTCACTTGCTGACATGATTAATATGGCTCGTAATGTCCAGTCATATCAACAAGCGCAACAGATTAATCCTTTACTTTTACAACAACAACAAGCTGAAACTAAACGTGCTGGTGCAGAAGCCAATGTATCTGAACAAACACAAGAACCTAGAATTTCTAAATCTCAAGCAGAATCTAAAAAATCTGAAATTGAAGCTCAAAAAGCAGGTGTTGATTTAAATCAATATTATGGAAATTTATCTAAAGGTGTTTATGGTGGATTTGTATTTGATCCTGATTTTATAAATGGTAATTCAGAAGCTATGGTTAAAAAATTAACCGCAGCACATGATTATCTTACTAAAGACATTGGTATTCCTGAAAGTGGCTCTAAATCAACAGATCAATTAATTAGTTTAGCTAAAACAAACCCAGAACAAGCATATCAAATGATTAAAAATGGAATTATGCAATCAGGTCAAAATCAATCACAAGTTGCGGCTGTTGCTCCACAATTAACAACTAATGCTGCAGGTAACCTTGTTCAAGTTACGCCAGCAGGTGGTGGAATTAGCATGGTTGGTGGAGCTATTAATGAACTTAATCCTAAAGGTGTTCGTAGCGCTATTGTTATAAATCCAGTTACAGGTCAACCTACAGCAGTTCCATTAAGTAATAAAGGTCAATATGAACAATTTACAAATCAAAATCAACCTAACGCTGGTGGTCCAAATGCTTTAACGCCAATGCCACCAAATCAAACAGCAGAAACATTAAAAACACAAGCAACAGATAATCTTTCTTTATATCAAAAAGCTATTGATACAATGACTAATCCAAGCAGTAAAAATGGTTTTATTCCTGATCAAAAGAAAATTACAGCAAACATTATTCATTTACTTAAAGATAAAGATGTTGATACTGGCCCTATTGCTAATTATTTTGCTACCAACACAGGACAAGAATCTTTAAATCATAAACAACAAGAATTAGCTAAATATCTTGAACAACGTATTCAAAATCAAAATCCACAATCTGTTCAAGATTTGGCAAGTATGCACAAAGCTTATGGGTCTATTAGTCTTAAAAAAGACGCTCTTATAGATTTAATGAGAAATGAAGCTGGAACTATTACAGCCAATGATTTGTTTAATAGAGGCATTATTAAAAATGGTGGAAATGGAACTAATCCTGATTTAAATGCAATTAATAATTTTAAATCTCAATTTGCCATGTATGCTAATGATCCTACATTAATGAAAATTATTGCTGTAACAGGTGAATCACCTAAAGCTCGTATTGATAAAGAAGATAAAGACGCTTTAAATAAAATTTTATCAGGTATGACAAAAGAACAAAAAGCTGCAATGGCTCAAAAACGTGAAAATTTATTAAGACTTGTAAATGGACAATAAAATGGATGATAATGTAATACGTTTAACATTACCAACTATTCAAGTTGGCCCTGAAGAAGCCAAAGCTGAAGAAGATCAAAATATTAATGATCTTATTTTAAATTCAGGTGGAGAAGAAACTCAAGAACCCAATCAAAATGTTAATGAATTAATTACAAATGCAGAACCATATCAAGAACCTGAAACAAGCACTTTATCAGGTGAATGGAAACAAAGACTTGAAGCTCTAGATAGATATACTAAACTATTTTTAAAAGGTTCATCACCAACTTTAGTGGGTGCAACAGCAGGCGGTGCATTAGCAGGGCCTCCAGGCGCTGTATTTGGTGCTGTATCAATTCCTATTGCTGACATGATTACAGGTCTTGCTAATAAGTCTTTAGATACCCACATGAAACTTCCTAGTGAAGCTATCGCTCATCTTGTTGCACCAAATATTGAGCCTCCAAAAACATCAGGCGAAAGAGTAGCTTATGCGGCAGGTTCTGCTTTAGGTGGAACAGCTTCTGAATTAGGAACTTTATCAAGATTAGCACAAACAACATCTAATCCTGTTACACAACAATTAGCAAATCAATTAGTTCAAAGATCAGGAACTCAATTAGCAACTGCAGCGCCTATTGGTGCTACAGCTCAAACTATAAATGAAAATGTAGATAGTCCATTTGCACCATTATTAGGATTGGTTGCTGGTGGCGTTATTGGTGGAACTGCAGGATTAAGAACAACAGCTAAATCAGCAGAAACTGTATCAGCAGAATCTTTAGCTGCAGAATCAAGCAATTTATTTCAAAAAGCAAAAGAATCAGGAATTACTTTTGATAAAGACAATTTTGCAAATACTGCAAAATCTTTTGGTTCAGATTTAAGAGAAGAAGGATATACACCAAAATCATATCCAAAAATAGAATCTGTTTTAGATGAAATGCAAAATATTGCTACACCTAAAGATTTTACAGAATTAAAGTCTATTAGAAAAATGATTCAAGGCGCTCAAAAAAGCACAGATGCAGAAGAAAGAAGATTGGCTACTATATTAAAAGATAAGTTTGATGATTATGTAGTAAACGCTCCTGAAGGATTTATTAAAACAGGTTCTAAAGAAGGTTTAGATGCTTGGAAAAGTGCTAGAGATTCATATAGCAAGCTTAAAAAAGCTGAAATGTTTACCGATATGCTTGAAAATGCAGAAATAGAAGGAAGAACTAGATATACAAATGCAGGCCCTGAACATTCTTTAGCAAGGCAATTAACAGCTTTAGTTAAAAATGATAAAAAGATGCGTATGTTTACTGCTGACGAGCAACAAGCTATTAGAGATGCAGCTAAAGGTGGTTCTGCACAAAACATACTTAAAGTTATGGGTAAATTTGCACCAACAGGTGTTGTAAGCGCCATGTTTAGCACTATGTTAGGGGCTGTTGCACCAAAAATTGTAATACCTGCTGCGGCAGTATCAACAGTTGCAAAAAAAGTAGCTGCTCAACAAAGGATGCAAGATGTAAATAATTTAGCAGATATGATGAGATTGGGTAGAAAACCTGCTTTAGAATCAAGATTAACAGATGTTCCAGTTACAACTTTAGGTGGAACTATTGCTTCACAAAAAACAAATAAAAAAAGACTTACTGATTTAATACCAAAATAAAGGACAACCATGAGTGTATTATTATCCCCAATAGGAAATGGAATAAACTTCCTAACAACCACAGGTCAGCCACTTAACGCTGGTCAGCTTTATACCTATCAAGCAGGTTCAAGCACACCACTTACAACTTATAGTGATAATAATGGACTTTATCCTAATAGCAATCCTATTATTTTGGGAACTGACGGAAGGCTTCCTAATGAACTTTGGTTAACACAAAACTATTATTATAAATTTGTATTAGAAGATTCAAATAACAATTTAATAGCTACATACGATAATTTATACGGAATCCTTGCTACATCTAGCGGTGGTGGTTCTACAAGCGTTCCTAGTGGCGTTATTATGATGTGGTCAGGCTCTATTGGCTCTATTCCTAGTGGTTATTATTTATGTAATGGATCAAATGGAACACCTGATTTAAGAGATAGATTTATTGTAGGCGCTGGTAATCTTTATTCAGTAGCACAAACAGGTGGTAGTGCAGACGCTATTGTGGTATCACATACCCATACTGCAAATTCTGTAACATCAGTTACTGATCCTGGTCATAGCCATTCTATTCCATTATTACAAAACATCAATGGCTATGGTTCTAACTCTGGTGGTGTAACACCTTCTACACCTGGAAATGTAACTACAAATACAGCATTTACTGGTATTTCAGCTACAACCAATACAACAATCGCAGTAGCAGGTAACGCAGGAACAGGAGCTAACAACCCATTGTTCTATGCTCTCTGTTACATAATGAAGTCATAATTATGATTAAACATAATTTAAATGAAGTAGATCATAGATTAAGCACTCACGAAGAAATTTGTGCTTTACGTTATGAAGCAATCAATGCAAGATTAAAGCGTTTGGAACAGATTTTGCTTGGTGCAGTAGGCGCAGTTTTGTTATTATTAATAAGTAATCTTTTAAAATAAGGAGTTTATATGCAATTAATTAAAGATTTATGGGCTGTTGTTCAGTCAGTATTACAAGTATTTAAAACATTAATCGGTTATGTAAGAGCAGTTATTTTGGCTGTGGAAACATTCATTGGCAAAATTGCTAATAAGAAAGAAGTTGCAGCACCTGTTGCTCAACCTGTAGAATCACCAACACCTGCTGTTCCTGCACCTGTAACCAATGAAAATGGCGCTACAACTACTGTAGCTCAATAATGAATTGGTTAGTTCAAATAGCGCCTACGATTGCTAGTGCGCTTGGTGGCCCATTAGCAGGCCTAGCTGTAACTGTATTATCTAAAGCTTTAAATGTAGCACCGCATGAAGTTAATGACATAATTCAGTCTAATAAACTTAATGCAGATCAAATAGCTCAAGTTAAAGTAGCAGAAATAGAATTACAACGCCAAGCTCAAGAGTTAGGATTAGACTTTGCTAAAATAGAAGTCGCTGACTCTGTATCTGCTCGTAATATGGAAATTACTACTAAATCCCATATTCCAGCAATATTAGCTTCAATTACAACTATTGGATTCTTTGGGATACTTACTTTGTTATTCTTTAATAAAGTTGATCCTACTAATAACGCTTTGATGATTATGTTGGGTTCATTAGGAACTGCATGGACTGGCGTTATATCTTTTTACTTTGGATCATCTCATGGCAGTCAATTAAAAGATCAAATGCTTTATCATTCAACACCTGAAAAACCAAGCGAAGAATGAACATAACCGAACATTTTACATTTGAGGAACTTTACGCATCTGAAATAGCGGATCGTAACCATATTGATAATACACCGACTGATCCTCAAGTATTAGATAATTTAAAAACATTAGCTTTGAACCTTGAAAGCGTCAGGAGATTACTTGGCCATCCTATACATATTAATAGCGCTTATCGCTGCCTACTTGTTAATGGAATGTTGGGAAGTAAACCAACGTCTGCTCACGTTAGGGGGTTGGCTGCTGACATCATTTGCCCTTCTTTCGGTAGCCCTGTGGATATTGTCAACGCTATTATTTCTAGTGGTATTCAATACGATCAAGTTATTTTGGAGTATGATAAATGGTGTCATATTGGATTTGCAGAAGAAGGCAAAGAACCAAGATTAGAACAATTAATTATTGATAAAGAAGGAACTAGACGTTATGGCAACTAAACCTACATATAAAGCAGAGAAACCAGCTATTCGTAGCGAATCTAAAGACTATATTGTTAAAAGAGTAAATGGTTTGGAAGAAGAATTAAAAAGACATGAAAAAATGGATTTATTAAAAGCTCATCCACTTCCTAATATGCGTAAAAAATGAAACAA
>Ga0316217_10006055_pt1 | contig 12178 bp, 4 predicted proteins | sample 1anoAmetaG_FD_203633 | JGI IMG/M metagenome (GOLD analysis project Ga0316217, IMG submission 203633) | Freshwater microbial communities from Trout Bog Lake, Wisconsin, USA - 1anoA | ecosystem: Environmental > Aquatic > Freshwater > Lake > Hypolimnion/Profundal zone | place: USA: Wisconsin... | reverse complement strand
CATGGTGGCCTCGCTGGCGTAAATCGGCAGCGTCCGGCCGCCGCGCAAGTCGCAGAACCGGCGGCAATCGTCCATGCCCATGATGTGGTCGGCGTGCGCATGGGTGACCAGCACGGCGTCCAGCCACTTGATGTTTTCGCGCAGGCATTGGGTGCGGAAATCCGGCGGCGTATCCACGGCGATCCGGACCTGGCCGGTGGCCACGTGGATGGCCGGGCGCAACCGCCAATTTTTGGGGTTGGCCAGAAACTCCGGCGGATAGTCCACGCCGATGAACGGCACGCCTTGCGAAGTGCCGGTTCCCAGGAAAGTGAATTCGAACGCCATAGCGGGTTCACCTTAGCAGATGCCGGCCAATCGGCGACTGAAAACCGGGGGCGGATGGTTGATTCATCGGGAGGCGGGGGGGCGGCAAAACCAAATTTACGAACATTAATCCTTGACATCAATGCTGTTTATGCGCAATATCGTCTTCGAATGTGGCGCAAGCGGCGACGCGGGCGATGCTCATTCGGCTCCCGATACCCTTCGGGGCGAGTCAGGAAGGCTGATTAGCATGTTCGAGAAAAATCATGATGATGACCAAGATGCTTCTTGGGTATGGCGGCAATCTCTGCCAACTTTCCCCCATTTTCCCCGTTACGTTTGCATGGCCCTACGCCGTAATCGGTAACGGAAAGTTATTATTTCCATTAAACTTAAAAAGCAGGAATCAAGAAACTTAACGGCATTATGAAAAACTTGTTCGCAGTGCGTCGGTCTGGCGCTCCGGCGGCGGCGACGACAAACCGCGTCGGACGCGTGGGAAGGGCCGGTGCCAGCTCGTGGATGGCGGCCCTGACCCTCGCCGGTCTCTGCGTTTTGGGAGTCCAGATTGGCCGCGCTGCGCCAGCCAACGTGCCCGCGGCTGTCAACCGCACGGTCCCCGCTCATGCTGCGCCGGTCTTGGGCTTGAACCTCTCCGCCAACCCGACGGTGGACGAAATCCGCAACGTGCGCCTTTTTGCCGAGCCGCTCATCCCGACCGCCCCGCCGTCGGCCGAGGACAATGCCGGTCTGGCCGGCGCGTTGCACGCCTACTCGCAACGCACGGTGCGCGATGATTTTTCTGCGTTGCAACAATTCATTGCGGATCATCCGGATTCGCCTTGGAACGCGTCCTTGAACTTTGATCTTGGATGGGAAGCTTATCGAACCGGCTGGTATACGAAGGCATTGGAGGCCTATCAGCAGGCGTGGATGGGGTTGAAAGATTCGGATGACCCGGCCGTCAAGCCGCTGGCCGACCGGGCGGGGGGCGAACTGGCCTTGATGGATTGCCGCGCCGGACACCAAACGGATGTTCCGGCCCTTCTCCAGTCCATTGCGAATCGGGCGGTGGTGGGACGGGCCACGGAACTGATTCAGCAGACGAAAGAAACCTTGTGGCGGAGCGAGAACCGGCCCGAGACTTCATTTCTTTGCGGGCCGCTGGCCTTGAGCCGGATACTGGCGGCGCAAGGCTCGCTGCAAGCTCGCAGTGAATTGATCGGCGAGGCCCGCGCCACCCGTGACGGCTTTTCGTTGACCGGTTTGGTGAATCTCTCCCGCCAACTGGGCATGAATTACCAGATGGCATTTCGGACGGGTGGAGGCGCGCTCCCGGTGCCAGCTGTGGTTCACTTAAAGGTGGGGCATTACGCCGCGCTAATCCGGGAGGAAAACGACCTCTATCTGCTTCAAGATTCCTCGTTTCAGAATGATCTCTGGGTTACGAGGCGCGCGTTGGAGGCTGAAACGGACGGCTATTTCTTGGTGCCCGACGGCGAACTGCCGGATGGCTGGCGGGCCGTTTCGCCGTCTGAGGGAAGGTCGGTCTTTGGCAAGGGACCCGCCGCTCCAGGCGGCGGCGGCCCCGGGCCTAATAGTTCCAGCGGCGGCGGTGGTGGTCCCGGCGGCTCTGGCCCTCATCCGGGCGGGGGCCGGGCCGTGATGAACTCATCGTGTATCTTGGCGGCCGAACCTGGGCCGGGGCCGGCTCTGTCCGGCGGTTCCGATCCGGGCATGGCTGGGTTTGACATCGTAATGCTTGATATTAGCGCCAGGATCCAGGACAACCCGGTTGGCTACACCCCGCCCGTCGGTCCCCGTGTCCGGTTCGTGGCCACTTACAACCAAAATGAAGCAAACCAGCCAGCCACCTTTTCCTATTCGAATCTGGGGCAAAAATGGACTTTTGACTGGCTGGCCTACATCACGGACGACCCGCTAAATCCCATGGCGGATGTCAGTTATTTTACGGATGGTGGCGGCGCGCTGACCTTTACCGGATTCAGTGCCGGCACCCAGTCATTCACACCGAATGCCTACAGCATGGCTACGCTCATTCGCACTTCGACCAACAGCTATAACATGGTGTTTCAGGATGGTTCCATGTACGTGTTTGGCCTGCCAAACGCCACCAACACCGTGTCGCGCAATGTATTCATGACGGCGGTGGTGGACCCGCAGGGAAACGCCATCCAGATCAGCTACGACGCGAACTACCGGGTGGTGGCGTTGACGGATGCCCTTGGCCAGGTAACGACCGTCTCCTATGGATTGCCGAGCGACAACCTGAAGATCACCCAGGTGACAGATCCGTTTGGCCGGACCGCCAGCTTCAGTTACAATGCCGCCAACGAACTGGCCTCGATCACCGATTGCATTGGCTTGACCTCCCAGTTCGCATACGACACCAACGGGATTATCACCGCCATGACCACCCCCTATGGCACAGATAGTTTTGCGTATGGCGGCGGGGGGTCAGAACGCTGGCTGGAAGCCACGTTTCCAGACGGGGAAAAGGAGCGAGCCCAATATTCGCAGTCCAGTACCGTTGGCGTTCCCTATTCCGTTCCCTCCGCCGTCGTTCCAGCAGGCATGCCTGCGCTGAATGCTTATCTTTTCGACCGGAATACCTACTTCTGGGACCGCAATGCCTATCCGTCCTACGCGGCGAACACCAACGATTTCACCAAAGCCCACATCCTCCATTGGCTGCACGCGACGGATGTAACCCTGGCCGTGGACATCCTTCAAAATGAAAAGGAGCCTCTGGAAAATTGGGTCTGGTATAATTACCCCGGGCAGCCGGACGCCTACCAAATTGGGTCCTGCGACGAGCCTTCGGTCGTGGCCCGGGTTTTGGACGATGGCACAACCCAGTTGAGCACCTATGGCTACAACGCCATTGGCAACCTGACGGCGTCCGCGGATCCGGTGGGCCGCAGCCTGAGTTATGTTTACTCGACAAACAACGTCGACCTGCTGCAAGTGTATCAGACTACCGGGGCCAACAACCAGCTGCTTGCCCAAACCACTTACAACGCCCAACATCTGCCGCTGACCCTAACCGATTCCGCCGGGCAGACGACGACCAATACTTATAACGCCCGTGGCCAGTTGCTGAGCACAACCGACCCTCTGGGCGAAACCACCACCCTCAATTATGACGCCAACGGTTATTTGTTGAGCATCGTCGGGCCACTGCCGGGACCCAACGACACGGCCGGTTTTTCGTATGACGCCATTGGCCGTGTTCGAACAGTCACCAACACTGATGGTTATGTTCTGACGTACAGTTACGACAACCTGGATCGATTAACCAATATTACCTATCCGGACGGCACGTTTGATGCCTTTGTTTTCAGCAACTTGGACGTGGTGGTTTCGCAGGACCGACTCGGCCGACAGACGCAGATGACTTATGACGCCCTGCGGCGTTTGGTTGCCGTGCAGGATCCGCTGAACAGAATTACCCGCTTTGAATATTGCGGTTGCGGTGCATTGGCGGCACTGATAGATCCCGCGGGACGCCAAACCACTTGGGACCATGACGTCCAGGGAAGGACAACCGCCAAGCAATATCCTGACGGGTCGCGAGAGCTTTACAATTACGAGCAGACCACGAGCCGGCTTTATTCGGAAGTAGATGAAAAGGGACAGTTCAAAGTCGATAAATATTATTTGGATGACAATCTCCAGAGTATTTCCTACCCCAACGCACAGAATGCCACCGCGACCGTCTCATTCGCTTACGACACAAATTTCGACCGGGTCGTGTCCATGTCGGATGGACTCGGCGCCACAACTTGGAGCTATTACCCGGTGGGGGTGCTCGGGGCACTTCAGGTTCAAACAGTCACCGGGCCGTTTGCGAATGACACCGTTTCCTACCTTTACGACGCCTTGGGTCGGCCAGCCAGCCGCGCGATAAATGGCGTGCCCGAGACTTATGCCTATGACGTCTTGAGCCGTGCAACGAACGTCGTGAATGCCCTCGGCAGTTTTCAATATGATTATGATGGCGGGACTCCGCGCATCTTGGATGCTTACTACCCCAACGGCCAGGCCAGCCACTATTCGTATTTCAACAATACTGGTGATCGCCGGTTGCAGCAGATCACCCACCAAAGAGCAAACAACTCGGTCATCTCGGCTTTCGCCTATGCCTACAATTCTTATGGGGACATCACCAACTGGATGCAGCAACTCGGTGCGGCGACGTTCAATTGGAGCCTCGGCTACGATGCCGCGGACCGGTTGGTCACCGTAGCACAGACCGGCACCAGCACCGGCTCCTTCAGCGAAACCTACGACCCGGCGGACAATCATTTGAGCGAGATGACCAACGGAGCGACCCGCACTTTCCAGTGCAACTCCTTGAATCAATTGGTTTCCTCTTCCGATACGAGTGGCATCAATGTGAGTTACCAGTGGGACGCAGAGCAGCGGCTGGTGGGCATCACCCGGGGGACGAACCAGAGCCAGTTCTTCTACGATGGAATCGGCAGGAGGTTAAGAATTGTCGAAACCAGCGGAAACGTGACCAATGCGGAGCGGCGCTTTGTCTGGAGCGGTACGGAGCTTTGCGAGGAACACGATGCGAGCGATGTGGTGGTAAACCGCTATTTCGACCAGGGCGAACAGCAGAATGGGACGACTCTTTACTACACGCGGGATCATTTGGGCAGCGTTCGCGAACTGACCGATGGCACCGCGACGGTGCAGGCGGAGTATGCCTACCAGCCCTACGGTTTGACCACCAAGATTAACGGCAATTGGGAGGCAAATTTCGGTTTCACCGGACATTTTCGCCATTTCCCGTCTGGGCTCGATCTGACTTTATATCGAGCTTATAATCCCGGGAGCGCCCGCTGGATCAGCCGCGACCCAATCGAGGAAGAAGGGGGGGCAAACCTTTATGACTATGTCCAGAATGACCCGGTCAATAAAGCCGACAGTATGGGAAACTTGCCGAACATTTTAGGGCCGGGAGGGCTTGCGGATTGGATATTAACAAAGCCGGCCGAAGTCTATTACGCGGGAGGAGTTCCATCAATTCCACTGATTCCCTCGGTGATAACGCATATTCCGCTAACATCCAGAACCGGTCAAGCGGTGCAGAAAGTCATAGCAAAGACCAATGGCAAGATTTGTCGATTGAACAAACCTGGCGAGAAATTGAATAAAGCGAGGAAGTCATTAAATGATGCTCAGAAGTTAAAAGATAATCTGCCCACCGACAACAAGCCCAAGAATTCGCAGATATTGCAAACGTTTAGTTTGGGGGTCAGCGTTGCGCCTGTTGACGGTTATTTAAGCGGGGTGGGAGATATGACAGCCACAGTGGCAGCCAGATTCTACCGGGCGCAGGCTCCCACCAGGGATGCTGTTGATGGTCACTGGTAAACCGGGTCGAAAGAAAGGTCATGAATAAAATCACCTCATTTGTTTTAGGCTCTTGCCTGCTCTCAGCTTTGACGTCGCGGCTTGAAGCCGAAGTTGCTTACGGGTACGACGCGCCCGGCAATCTGACCACGCAAAGCAACGTGTTGGCCATTGGGCTCCCGCAATTTCTGCAGACCGGCAACCAGTACGTCGGGGTGGTTTCCAACGGGCTGGTGGCCATCTCCGAACCGGTGGCCGGGGTCGGCCCGTTCACTTATCAATGGCTGCTGAACACAGCTCCGGTCGCGGGCGCCACCAACGACAGTTGGGTCATCGCCAGCGCCGGCATCAACAGTCTGGGCAACTACCAGTTGGTGGCGGCCAATAGCGCCGGCGCGGTTACCAGCGCAGTAGTGAGCGTCTCTTTCTTTGACGCCAGCGGCAGCGGCCTGCCGCTGGCTTGGGAACAATATTATTTCGGCACGAACGGCTTGAGCGCCTACGCCGATCCGGATGCCAGCGGCGCCACGCTTTTCCAGGATTACTCGCAGGGCTATAACCCGACCAACGCGGGTTCGGCGATCTCCAGTTATGTCGGTCCCATTACCTGGGTGAACACGAATGGCGGAAATTGGAGTGTCGCAGCCAACTGGAGTCCGCAGCAGGTTCCTAATGCCGCAAACACGGTGTTCATCACCACCTCGGGCAATTATAACGTCAACCTGGATGTCGACACGGCTGTGGCCGGCTTTACCGTCGGCGCGGGCAGTGGCGTCGGTACGCCGTCCTTTTTTTCCGGCAGTCACAATCTTGTCATCAATGGACCGATTCAGGTGAATTCTCAAGGCCAATTCAACGTGAATGGCGGCACCTTGGGCGGTTCTCCCCAGATTCAGGTGAACGCCCAGGGACAGCTCAACGTGACCAGCGGCACCCTGGCCGGTAAGCCCCAGATTCAGGTGAACGCCCAGGGACAGCTCAACGTGAACAATGGCACGTTTGACGATCTAGGACAGATTCAGGTGAATGCCCTGGGTCAGTTCAATTTTAATGGCAACATGCTAGGTGGAACGAATGTCATAACGATAGGTGGCACCCTGAATTGGACCGGTGGATCCCAACAGTTATTGGCCGGCACGTTGACCGTGACCAGCAATGGTGTTTTTAACATCGTGGCGGGCGGAGCGGTGGCCGACTTCAGCGGACTGATATTGACAAACTTCGGGACGGTCAACTGGAGCAATGCGACGATCTATAGTTACGGCCCAAACAACGCCCAGATTTACAACTATGGTTTGTGGAATGCGCAGAGTGACGACACCTTTCATGGCGGCTATAACGGCGGCACCACTCACTTTGACAATTCTGGCACATTTCTAAAATCAGGCAGCAGCGGGACGACCACTTTCGATGACGCCGTGGTCTTCAACAACCCCGGCACAGTCAGTGTCCAAAGCGGCACCGTGAGCCTCAACGGCGGGGGCACCGGCTGCGGGGGGACATTTGCGACGACCAATAGCGGAAACATCAGTTTTGCTACCACACCCTACAACTTCACCAACACCAACACCTTCATCGGCCCCGGCGATTATGTGGTTGGTGCGGCGAACTTTGGCGGCACCATTTTTGGGACGCTCAACTGGAGCGGGGGGAGCCATGTGTTCTTAGTCGGCTCGTTGACCGTGGCCAGTAACAGCGTGTTTAACATTGTGGCAGGTGGTGGCGAGGCAGACTTCAACGGGCTGGCGTTGACCAACTACGGGACGGTCAATTGGACCAATACCACGCTTTACAGCGAGAACGGCGGGAACGCGCAGATTTACAACTACGGGTTATGGAACGCGCACAGTGACACCGCTTTTTGGGGAGGTTTCAATGGCGGCACGACGCTCTTCGACAACTTCGGCACTTTCCTGAAGTCAGGCAATAGCGGCGCCACCACTCTTGACGGCAATGTGGTGTTTAATAATACCGGCACGGTCAGTGTCCAGATGGGCACCTTGAGCCTCAACGGCGGGGGCGTGAACAGCGGCGATGGCACGTTCATCACAGCCAACGGCGGGTTGCTGGATTTGAATAACATGACGTTTGCCAGCGGCACCGCGATCAGCAGCAGCACGACCGTAGCTCTGGGCGGCAGCACGACGATCAACGGGGTATTAGCCGCCGCCAATCTGCAGCTGGTGGGCGGCACGCTGGCCGGAACCAATGTAATCGTGGGGACGTTGACTTGGAGCGGAGGGAATCTCTCTGGCGTGCTGACGCTGGCCAGCAACAGCGTTTTGAACATCGCCACGGGAAGTGGCAATGGCATTAAGGGACTGGTGTTGACCAACTTCGGGACGGTCAACTGGAGCAATGCGACGATCTACAGCTACGGCCCAAACAACGCGCAGATTTACAACTACGGTTTGTGGAATGCGCAGAGTGACGACATCTTTCATGGCGGCTATAGCGGCGGCACCACTCTCTTTGACAATTTCGGCACATTCCTAAAGTCAGGCAACAGTGGAACCACGACCTTGGATGACGCCGTGGTGTTCAACAACCCCGGGACAGTCAACGTCCAAAGCGGCACCTTGAGTCTCAACGGCGGGGGCATCAGCAGTGGAGGTGCTTTTGCGACGACCAATAGCGGAAACATCAATTTTGTTACCACACCCTATAACTTTACCAACACCACAACCTTCGCCGGCACCGGCAGTTATGTGGGTGGAGCGGCGAATTTTGGTGGCACGATTTTAGGGACGCTGAACTGGAGCGGAGGGAGCCATCTGTTCTTGGGCGGCTCGTTGACCGTGGCGAGTAACAGCGTGTTTAACATTGTCGCAGGTGGTGGCGAGGCAGACTTCAACGGGCTGGCGTTGACCAACTACGGGACAGTCAACTGGACCAACGCCACACTTTACAGCGAGAATGGCGGGAATGCGCAGATTTACAACTATGGTTTGTGGAACGCGCAGAGTGACGACATTTTTCATGGCGGCTATAACGGCGGCACGACGCTCTTCGACAACTTTGGCATCTTCCTGAAGTCAGGCAATAGCGGCACCACCACCCTTGACGGCAATGTGGTGTTTAACAATACCGGCACGGTCAGCGTCCAGATGGGCACCTTGAGCCTCAACGGCGGGGGCGTGAACAGCGGCGGCGGCACATTTATCACAACTAACGGGGGGTTGCTCGATTTGAATAACATGACGTTTGCCAACAGCGCCGTGATCAGCAGCGGCACGACCGTAGCTCTGGGCGGCAGCACGACGATCAACGGGGTATTGGCCGCCGCCAATCTGCAACTGGTGGGCGGCACTCTGGCCGGGACCAATGTCATCGTGGGGACGCTGACTTGGAGCGGAGGGAGTCTCGCTGGCGTGCTGACGGTGGCCAGCAACAGCATTTTGAACATCGCAACGGGCGGTGGCAATGGCCTTAAGGAACTGGTGTTGACGAACTTCGGGACGGTCAACTGGAGCAATGCGACGATCTACAGTTACGGCCCAAATAACGCCCAGATTTACAACTACGGATTGTGGAATGCGCAAAGTGACAGCACATTTCAAGGTGGCTATAGCGGCGGCACGACGCTCTTCGACAATTTTGGAGTGTTCCTGAAGTCAGGCAACAGCGGTATCACCGTCCTGGATGGGAACGTGGTGTTTAACAACCCCGGCAAGGTCAGCGCCGAGATGGGAACCTTGAGCCTCAATGGCGGTGGCACCAGCAGCGGAGGTGATTTCGCGACCACCAACGGTGGAATCATCAACCTCGTCACCACCGCCTACAATTTTGCGAATATTACGACCTTCACCGGCACCGGCAGTTATGTGGGCGGAGGGGCGAACTTTGGCGGCACGATTTTAGGGCCGCTGAACTGGAGCGGAGGGAGTCTCGCTGGCGTGCTGACAGTGGCCAGCAACAGCATTTTGAACATCGCAACGGGCGGTGGCAATGGCATTAAGGGACTGGTGTTGACGAACTTCGGGACGGTCAACTGGAGCAATGCGACGATCTACAGTTACGGCCCAAACAACGCGCAGATTTACAACTACGGTTTGTGGAATGCTCAAAGTGACAGTATCTTTTATGGCGGCTATAGCGGCGGCACGACACTGTTCGACAACTTTGGAGCATTCCTGAAGTCGGGCAACAGTGGCACTACGACGCTCGACGGCGCCGTCGTATTCAACAACTTGGGCAGGCTGGATTCACAGCAAGGTAATATCAGTCTACAGGGTGTTTACAGCCTGACCAACGGCACCCTGAACTTCGGCCTCGCCAGCCTGGCCAATTACGGCAGCATCTCCCTCGCGGGCGCAGCTCCTTTGAGCGGCACCGTCAGCGCCAATTTGAACAACGGCTTCATCCCGGCGGCCGGCAATTCGTTTTCTGTCCTCAGCTATGGCTCGCAATTCGGCGGCTTCACCAACACGCTGCTGCCGTTGGGCTATGGGTGGACTATGAATTATGGTTCCACTATTTACACAATCACGGTGGCGAACGTGCTGCCGCCCGGATCGGTGACCAATTTGACGGCGCGAATGCAGTCCGGACAAACCGCGCTCCAGTTCAGCGGCGCGGCCGATGCCAGTTACACGGTGCTGGCCACGACCAACCTGACCGTGCCTCAAACGAACTGGATTCCGCTGGGCCAGGCCTCACAACCAAGCAGCGGCAGCTTTCTGTACCTGGACGCGCTGTCGCCCACGTACCCTCAGCGCTTTTACCAAATTCGCAGCCCGTGAGTTGCACCTGAGGGGACGCCGGGGCACGGCTGAAAGCCAGCCGCGGCAATGTTTGTCATGCAACGGACTTGACCCGCTCGCCCGCCCCCGCTCCGTCCTTAGGTCTCATTTTCCTGTGGTCCGGTGTTTCGGGATTTCAGCTTGTCGGCCTTTCAGATTCTATCCGGGTGGCTGGCCACGCGGTTCCGGTCGGGCTCCGCCCGGGCCACGCTCCGCCAGAGGGGCCGCTCCTCCAGGTTTTGGACCGGGCAGAAGGTTTTTGTCTCGTACTCGCTCGTCGCCGCCCTCCCGTAAACAGGTTTGATTTTTGGGCCGGGTTGGTTCACGTTGGTGTGCATCCATGCATGAAGTGGCCATCATGACCGAGGCGTTGCGGATGGCGGAAGATGCCGCCGCTGCGGCCGGCGCCGCGCGGATTTTAAAAATCCGGTTGCGGCTGGGCGCGTTGAGCGGCGTGGTGGAGGATTCCCTGCGGTTTGCATTTGATGTGGTTTCGCACGAAACGCGGGCCGCCGGCGCAACCCTGGAAATCGAGAACGTGCCGGGCGCCTGTTGGTGCGCCACGTGCCAGGCGGAGTTCGAATGCGCGGACTTTTTTAACGACTGTCCCCGCTGCCATAATCCCAGCGGCGATTGGCGGCGCGGGCGGGAACTGGAAATTGCGGCGGTGGAACTGGAATAAAATTTTATGTGCAAAGAATGCGGCTGCGGTCTCGGCGCGGGCGACGTGAAGATCGGCGCCCACAAACACGATCATCCTCGCCACGAACATGGGCACGACCATGCCCATGAACACGGCCATGAACACGGCCATGAACATGCCCATGGCCATGATCATCCCCAGGCTCACGAGCCCGGCCCGCAAACGGTCACGCTGAACCGGTCGTTGATGGAGAAAAACACGCGGCTGGCGGAGCGCAATCGCGGTTTCTTCCAGGCCAAAAAGCTGCTGGTGCTCAATGTGGTGTCCTCGCCCGGCTCCGGCAAAACCACCTTCATCCGCGAGACCGCGGCCAAGCTGGGCAAAAAGCTGCGCGTGGGCGTGATAGTGGGCGACTTGGCCACGGACAACGACGCCGCCAAGCTCCGAGCGGCCGGCATCCCCGTGGTGCAAATCACCACCGGCACCGTCTGCCATCTGGACGCCGACATGGTGTCCAAGGCGGCGGCGCAACTGGACCTCGACCAGCTCGACGTCTTGGTCATTGAAAATGTGGGCAACCTGGTCTGCCCGGCGGATTATGATTTGGGGGAGGATTTGCGGGTGGTGTTGCTGTCCACGACGGAAGGCGAGGACAAGCCGCTGAAATATCCGCCCATGTTCCACTCGGCCAACGTGGCCGTGATCACCAAAAGCGACCTGGCCTCCGCCGCCGGCTTTGACCGCCCGCAGGCGCTGGCCAATTTGCGGCGCGTGAGCCATCACGCGGAGATTTTCGAATTATCCGCCAGGACCGGCGACGGCATGAAGGCGTGGCTGGATTATCTGGCGAAACAGCGCGCGGACGCGGGGGAAAAATAGGATTTCAGTTCGCGAGCGCCGCGCCGCAGAAAGTCTGGATCTTCTGGACGGCCACGCCGAAATCGCGCTGGACGGCGGGTGAGAAGTTCTCGCTGAAACCCAGGTCCACGGCCGGAATGGTCAACCACCAGGCGCGCGGGACATGGCCGAAGACGTCGCGGGCCAGCGCCAGCATGGTGCGGGGATCCGCGGCGTGGGCCATGAGTTGCGAGCTGTCGTTGGG
>Ga0316217_10006054_pt1 | contig 12181 bp, 4 predicted proteins | sample 1anoAmetaG_FD_203633 | JGI IMG/M metagenome (GOLD analysis project Ga0316217, IMG submission 203633) | Freshwater microbial communities from Trout Bog Lake, Wisconsin, USA - 1anoA | ecosystem: Environmental > Aquatic > Freshwater > Lake > Hypolimnion/Profundal zone | place: USA: Wisconsin... | reverse complement strand
ATGATAAAACTCTTAGGTAGGCTGAGCTCGAACAACTACAGTTGGTGCTTTCTTATAAAGTCCCAAAAGATACCTTTGATTCTCTAGTAATTTTATCTCACAATTGCGAATTTCTCATATACAGGACGACCTTCGAAGCCTAGAAACAACAAGCTGAATCTCCTCAAATAAACAGCTGTGCCTATATATGACTTGAGTAATACTGGAACCTATTATAGGTACAGTTTGACTAATTATTACTCTCTAGCCAACAGGAATGAAATTCTGAATCGTATTTCAAAGAGTATGAAGAGGTATACATTTTATTATTATATGCTCTTAAATGTTTGAGTGAGTTGTTTTAACGTAAGCTATGAGGCTTACAAGAAAAGGCGCAGCTAATTATCTATGGGCATCTATAAAATAAAAATAAGTTCGAGAGCAGATAATTTAAAAACTGAAAGGAACAACTTCTGATTATCAGTATAAGAGTATGACAAATTATGAAATTTAGGCTGAATTAACTAAATGAAGAACTTTTTATCGCAAATTAGCCTAATTTTCTAAAGCACCTGAGAATTATTGGGAAGAGAAGGTAAGTTTTCTATAAGTTAAACAAAGCTTTGTAATACTAATTATTATGCTTACCAGGTTTCTACCTGCGATTTAAATGATAGGATGTATTATAACCTTTTTTATGCATCTTAGGGCTACTATCTGAGAAAATGCCTAAAATAAAATATAAATCGAAACTGCATTTTGGGGGCATTAAAGCAGTTTTTAAACTTCTGATAGAGACAAGTGCGGAGTTGAGGATACTAAAAGAAGGTTTTAAAATGAATATGGTAGGATTCTATTGCCTGCTAGTTAGAAAAGAAGGAGCTATCTATACTGTGTAATTCGTAAATGATACTTAGCTGCTACTCTACTGTGATTTTCTTTTAGCTGTCTGAGAATTTTATAAGCAGGAGATATATTTTGAGGTCTTTCTTGAACAGCTAATCCATGCAGTTCTCAGCTTACATTTCAAGTAGAATCGCTGCTCTATCTTCATCATTATTACGAACGTACATAGTGCTAAAAATTATGTTGAAGTATCGTGGTACTTCATGCATATTCTGGATTTGATTCCGTAAAAAATCATGGATTTTCGATCTAAATTTCTGTATTAGTTGCGTAGCTTAAACATGCCCTATTGGAATTGCCTAAACCCATTGAATTCCCCAATTCATTCTGATCAGTGCATAACTCTTCTAGCTGATAAGAAGATCTAAAGACAACACCTTGTCGAGAAGAGCCATAGCCTATTCTTCGGAAAGTGCTCCAATTATACATAGATTTTCCATAACTAAAGGTATGATTTTTTCGCATTTTGGATAGTTCTTTTGCAAAGACTCTTCTAAGATGAACTTTAAACATATTTCTATGCTTCTATACTAGGACCGAATCTTAAACTTGTCCTCTGCGATCTTGTACTGCGTAATTAGCATCAAGCTTGCCTTCTACTTTTGTTAGTATGAAGAATGGGCAGTTTTGAAGCTGATATATTCACAGAACAATGCATAATAACGGTCTTTTGACAATTTCGATAATAGTCTAGGCTCAAATAATGTGCTCCATTTGTCTTATTTTAAGATAAGTATCACTTTGAGGTTGGATTAAATCAAATAAGTGCGTTCCCTATTAATTTGAACAGAAAGCTTGTCCAAAAATCTATTCTAGGCATTTTAATTTATTCTTCTTCTAAAAAGTAGCATTATTTGCTGTTCTTTTTTTATTTGAATGTTTATTAGTTAGTTGGATGATGTCTAGCGGTTTTTTGTTATAAAAGTATAAACTGCCTCAATCCCTGAGTTGAAATAAGTTAGTTCACTTATTAATTAAAGAACAGCTGCCACATTACTCTGGATAAACTCTTGCATGAGTCTTTCTTTTAGGAATAGCTGATTATTGCTGAAAAATTAAAATGAAAGCCTCTTTAGCATTTTTTCAATTATTATATTTTTGTAGGCTTACCCATGCTAAATTGACTGAGAATTCGTTTAGTCCAGATAGGACTCTCTCCCCAATCGCTTTAAATTCGAAGGCATTTTAGCTTTCTATGACTGTAACTCTGAAACCACTACTTTAAAACTATAGATATCATTGTAGTACAAATCTATGTAAGAACTCTATTTCCCCAGCAGAAAATTCATCTACGGGCTGCTGTAGCTAAGCGTTCCTGTGAACCCAGTTTTTGTTTTAAAGCCAAAATTTTGCTAAATAACCTTGGAATATCCAAAATCAATGAAAGCAAACTATTATGTACTCCTGCTATATAGAATATTTTAAGGTTTAATGTCTAAGTGTACTATTTTTAGAGAGTGCATTAGTTTTAGTTTTTTTTTAAGATTTAGGATCTATCTTTAATCGAATTCTTTTAAATGATTTTTGAAATTTTCGCATTCTTCTATGAAAAATTAGATGCAGTTTTCATAGAAGAAAAGCTAGAAACCAAAATAGTTAGAAACCGGTACTCCGATTCCAAGCCCACTTGCAAGCTTAGTTAAAGCGTACTCTTTGAGAACTTGGCCAAACACACTGGCTGCTGATTGCTTAGAGGTTATTGAAATGCATTTAACTACAAACTTCTTCTCTCCATGATTTAGAAAATATACTTTAGATTAATTGCTTTCTATGAATCTTAATACAGGGCTACGGCAGCAACTTCTTTCATTTGAGTTAAAGACAGAGACAGTAAATTCGAAGAAACCGTAGTTTACCTGTAGTATCACTATTTTATAGGTGCTGTCATGCTTCAAAATTCTAAGTTGAAGTTCTTTTTGGAACTAGCCGGCTGAGTATTTGATGTTTGGATTGTTAATAACAATTGGAATGTTAGCTAAGTTTTAGAAGAACTGATGATACTATTATCTATGGTTGGATTATACTAAATCCTCGTTGATGTAGTCTTCTTTTTAAGAAAGTAGAATGACCTGATTGGTGTTATTTTAGATTGGTTATTTTTCCATGAATATGATCAAAGGTAATAATCTAGTAATAAACATCTCAGATTTAGCTGAATTGCAATATAATTTACTGAAAAAAAGTGATAAGCAGAATTTTTTGCTACCTTAATTGTTAGTTGTTTTAATTGTTGCATCTTGTTCTATCCAAAATTTCATGGTTAACTCAACTTAGAAATATGGGAGGTGCTAAAGGGAATTTAATACTCAAATCTGAGAATATGAGATTATACATCATATATCTTACAAAAATTTATTTGGATCATTAAATTCCAAGGATGAAAGATTATAGATATCAATTGTATTGAGCGATATTCAAACTTCCCGTAGCCTACAGCCCAATTATGCTGTAATTTAGCTTCTGAAGCTTTGTTATCCCTTAAAACTCACTTAATCTTAAGGCATACTCGAATTCAAAGGTGTCGCTGTTGTAAATTTAGATGGAGCCGTTACTGGTGGCAGCAACCAGAAACCTTCCTTCGACTAGCAAATCATTGAGCTGTCGTTGTTGGAAACCAGCTTTTGAATGCTGGCCGACAATATCCTCACTGTTTTATTTCTTTGTCGGTGCAAATTTGGTCAAAACATCGAAGCTATGGTATAAATCGATGATTTCGATATCTTGGCTGTTCATCATGAAAACTAAATAACTTTTGATGTACTTTTGCCAGAAGGATTATGCTTGACGTTCTTGACCCCATTTGAAATGTTATTGGTTATTTTGATTGGCTTGTAAGTTCTCAAGTCGTAAAAAGCTATGCGTCTTTAAACAGAGGCTAATGAATAGTAAACATTGGTATGGAGATAATCTACATAGGAGTCGATGAAATCTATATTCAAGACGTTGATGGAGTTCCTATGTACTACCTTTTGCTTGTTTATGTCCTAAATCAGCAACTGGTTACCCAAATGTTCATGCTTCCCCTCTCCTAGCCAGCAATTACCAAAGAGTTATGCCAAAAGATGGAAGATATCCGTTCACTGTAATAGTTCATTTCCGCTAAAACCTCTGCTCTTTATGTAGAACAAACTGTGATGATATCCTCGGCAGTTGTGAGTGCTACTTGGTACTAGTCTACCAGTAAATGGCTGATGGTATCTTTGCTGCATAATAGTTTTGTTACTGCTTGATTTATCTTTTATTATTAATTATTAGATTTTACTAGCATGAGTAAACTATGTTTTGCTTGCCACTGAAAGAGAAAAAAGAAGGAGGCCAATTCGTCTCTAAGGTTTTGATGGAAAGCAATTTCTTGGTACCGACGTCAGAAGTTTTTCTAAGCTGTATTCGACTTTACATATAGTGAGATTGCAGCTTATTCTAAGAGGAAGCTATCAGTATCAAAGGTTCATCTTTGTGTACTTCAAAATCAACAACTTTACACTCAGTTGCCAATTTCTCAACTTTTCGAGGCTTGCATTCCAACTTCATCTTTTAGAATATAACCTTTAGAATTATAAAACTTTAGAATATGGAGTCCAGCGTTTGTTAAGTGCATACATAGTATTAAATAATCACTTATCAGTCGAAATCGACTTTGCAAATAAATGGATGGAGTAAAGCCTAGCTTGCCTTTATTCTTTACTCAGGATTCTTTCTCACCAGCTTATCTATGAAGTCTTTTGCTGACTAAGACATACTTTAAGGATACACAATGTTCGCATTTTAGACGTTTAGGATCTTCTTCATCGTCTACTTTCGACTGATGTGATAAAACGGAGCCTTTCCCGTCAGTAGTTCAAATGTCATTACTCCTAAGCACCATAAATCCACTGTCATATCGTAATCGACACCTTCCAAGATCTCTGGCGCGACATAATCGAAAGTTCCACAATAGGTCTTCCTTCTTTAGTTACACAATGCAGCCCACCCGAAATCACACAGCTTATAGACATTCTAAATAGACCAAAAAGTACGTTAGAATATACTACGTTCTAAGGCTTTATATCACGATGAGCGATTCCTAAATCATGCAGATATTCAACAGATTCTGTGATGTTTTTGATGATGAAGGCAGCTTCTTTTTCTGAAATTTTGCTTTTCTTCAGCTTCTAGTAAAGAGTTCCTCCATCCATATACTACAAAACTATGTAAAGATGTGTCTTGTCCTAGAAAAACCCATACATTCCAAGAACATTTTTATGCGACAGGCAGCTTTGAATACGAATCTACAAAGCTAATTGATCAATCATCATATGAGATTTAATAACTGCCTTTGGTATTTTCTTAAGGGCAAATAATCCAAGTGATTTTTTGTGACGGGCTAGGTTCACAATGCCAAATTTTCCTTAACCTAGCTTTCTTCCTATCTAAAATTCATCCAAAAAGGAGCCTTTTTCGGGAATATCTAACATTGAAGTCTTTTTAGATGGATGTTGAGGCAGTGGAGAAACGACATTTTATGGATTCTTTTTATTTTTAAGTTTTGATTCTTCAGGAGGAGATTTGAATCGAAGCGCTATTGGACCCTTTTAAACTTTTGGCGTCAATGCGAGAGTTCCATCTTACTTTCTCTTTCTTTTGAAATCGCTCTACTTTTACTAATCTAGATTGACGTAAGAAGGAAACCTCTGGACTACATTTTTCAAATAGTCTTTGCTCTCCTTGATCTATTGGGTTTGCTGCTTTCTTATTTTTTACAAAAACTTTTTGTTCTCATCTATCTTCTTACTAAGCTCTTAGTATTCACTAATATTTCTGTAGCTTTAAGGCAAATTGGTAGAGGATCTGCTCTCTGTGATTTTAGCTGTATTTTTAGCTTTGAAACTTTTAAAACTGATTATGGTGCCATCTTTCCCATCTTTGGTCACATTATTGTCATTTGAAGTATTGAGTTCCTTGGCACATTTCTAGGTAATGACTTTGGAAGATTTGTGATTCAAAGTTTGCCTCAGCAAATCTCCCAATTTCCCCTTCTAAGCTTATTATTGAAAATTTTGATTCCTGAAAATCTGTTCGGCTCTTTTGTGGTTCAAGGTTTGGCGTAAACTCAGAGCATCATCAGGCAGTTTCTTAAGATTCTAGAAATCCTTCGAATATTTTTGAGCTTGCGGTGAAGTGGGCGCATTGGTATTGGTTTGGTCCCTTGTCGAAAATTAAGTGAAAATGTTTCTCTTGGGACTCTTATTGGAGTTGAGTTGAGGGTGATTGGCAGACCTTTGGGGCTTAGGTGAATAAATAATCCTCTACTTCATTGATTATTGGTTATGTTTAATATTATTGATATTGCAAATAACTTGACCGAGAGAAATCCTTTAAGTTTTATATTATTAGTTATGCGATAAAACTTCAGATACTTGTTAGATTAAGTATTAGGTACGCTTTTGAGCATTAAAATGAAGAAAATCGTGAAAAAATTGATCAAAGAAGATGATTGTTCAGCGTATTTAAGTTCAAACAAAATTAAAGCCTATTTCTAAACTAAGTTGACAGTTAACTTTCCTTCCGCATGGGGGTTAGCTAAACCAAGGATAAATACCTTTATCTATGCAAAATGGTAATAAACTCTATATTAGGCGTATTAGTAATGATATACTTTCTTATTTATTGGCGAACAAATTGCCTTTGAATAACTGCTGCATTTCAACGCAGCCGATTCAGCTAGAACGTTAAGCCATCTAACTTTTGATTGATCTCAATGCTACAGCTAAAGTTTTATCAAAATGACTAACAAAACTGGTCTCAAGCTATTTTCAATCTAAAACTGAAGAATTCTCAATCAAAACAATAAACGAAAATCATATTTAGCCCCAGAAGTAATTAAAAAAGATCATCGAAGAGAATAGGGACATTTTTATCAAAGTTTGTTAGGTAAGCATCATACTTGCTATTCAGCCCAAGCTAGGCTGTTCTCAATAGCTCATAATTGTCATTTTTAAAAGCAGCTACATTAAACAATTTTTTGTTACTAGATACCAAACTCATGAAGTTTCATATCAGAATGGTTTATTCTGGCTCACAAATCAAAATGCGAATCAAATGCTTCACTCTTGATGACGAGCTAAACGGTCTTACTCTCGTGAGCTTCAGTACAACTGAATATTTCTTGGATGAAGCAGACAGGATAATGCGGCGATAATAGCTAAACTAGCTAAAATTAGAGAGGGCGAGTACTATCGTCATTTTTATTGATAATTATGCTCATGAGCATTCTCTAAAAATGTGCCATCTGAGAGATCTACTAATAGAAGAGCTTAGTACGAAGTCCAGGTTTTTGACAACATTCTAGATCAAAACTAGTTACCTTGGCGGGTAACCTTAAGTAATACAAGAAGATCGCCATCAGTTAAGTAAGGCCATTAGATGGAAATTTCTCAAAAAGTTAAAACTTAAAATATCGACCTCAAGGCTGGAGTTCACATAGTTGTTTAACCATCCCTTTCAGTATCTCCAAATGTTATAGCTATACGAAACAAACATTAATAATAGAGGTTTACGCTAGCTAAGCAAGGCTCGATGGCCCAACCTAACTAAAATGTAGATCTAGCATTAAAAATAAATAACTGGTGATGGGATCAAATATTTGAAGAGATAGTGCTGGTTTAAGCTGCGGGAAGTTATCGTGAGCAGTCTAAAGAAGCCGTAACAAGTAATCAAGCAGCTTGCTTAAATCAACACACTAAATAATCTAAGCCAGTTTAGTATGCATGAATCTCGATATGAAGCAATTTTTAGACATATTTTGCGAGCGTGGGGCTTTAAGAATAGTGGGTTGTTGACTAGCTACTTCAAATAATGATACAATCTGGAATGAATATAGTACATACAAACATAAGAAGATCTTAAAAAGATGACTACGATCAGTTATTATGTTCATTGTTTTATTCTTGTTTTTGCTTTCTTCTTCAGTTATTTGATTGATGCTTTTCATTTCATGTCTCGAGTTATTTATATTCTTCGTCAATCTGCAAATCATATTATTCACCTTATTCGAATTGTTCGCCTTATTTATCTTATTCGAACTCGCCATCTTATTGATTAATGAATAGAGTATCTCCACATATTATTTATTGATCATGCATATCATTGAATCACTCTCAATCATTAAATTGCATGTGGTCTATCGACTGACTTTCTTTTTCTCTTCCATAGAGCTAAAGCATATGAACTGACCCCAATCAAAAGAAGTTTATGCTTACCGCAGATAAAAAGTAAAACATCAGCATCAATTCTTTCACTTACAGCTTGGCTACTTTGGTCACCACTAATAATAGTAATCATTAATGCCTATTTGAAACCTGCTTGATGCCAACTTAATTATCGTTAGTTACTTATAAATAGGTTCAGTGGCAATATTTAAAAATAAGCAAAATTTGCCGCCATAAAGCACTCCTTATATGTGCAGCTGAAATACTGTTTGATTATTATTTTGTATGGCTAGTTCAGTCGAACCTAACAAATGCATTGGACAATTTGAGCTCCTCAGCATGGCAGTGACAGGTGTTGGAGAAAATTAACTGCTCTAGATTGAACTCGAGCATTCTGAGACTACAAACATTTATGACATCAAAATCGATCTCGGTTTTGTAAGTGAGAACCGATTCCTTTGCCCCTATTTTGACAGAAACCTGGAAAATCTCAAGGCTGCCCTCGAAGAAGCCCAAAAGTATGGATGCCTGAAGACAAGTTAAAAAGGAGACTTGATTTTACTGAAAGAGTAGACGAATGGCGTCCATTAAATTATTTTGCCAGCCAAAAAAAGGTAAATGGAGACAGACGTCATGTAGCACTTTCAAAAATAGTCTATGCTCAGAATGGAGAAAAAAATGAATGAATTGTATAATAAGCTAACCGCGTTAATTAACTAAAAGTTTCATGAATTTCGAAACTAGGTTGAAAAAAAGCTCTACGAACATTCTCATACTGTGAGTCTCCTCTCTCATAGCCATCATTTTTCTATTGGAATAAATAAAAATGGAAACACCAAAATTACCAAAAAGACAGCTAGTCTGAGCAAAGATCAGCTTGGCTTCTATAGCTTCATACTACAGGACTGCATTTACGGAGGTTAAGTGAGGACCCTAAAGGTTGTCAAGATTCAAGCATAGGCTGGCATTAAAATCGGAATAGCCACCAAATTCATTTTTGGCCAGATTAACGCTCATAAAAGTGGCTAGTGCCTAGTTTTCAATTCTGATAATCGCATTCTGTAGCCCAGATCGTCAAGGTATGAAAAGAAAGCCAAGCCTGTCAAAGATTACTCAACGATTGAGGTATAAGTAGACGCCCTGAATTGGGTGGTAAAGTGGTATGTGGACAACGAAAAATGCACTTCTTGCGAGATTCCCAATCATCTGAGAACTAGGAAGCTGTACTTCGTGATCATGATGAGTGAGAAAGGTGACTAGGTTTAGTTGGTAAGAACAGAAGAGCAAGAGGAGGACTAAAACTTAGAGTAGGAATCATAACTGAAATGGAAATCAGAGTCAGATTCGGAGTCAGATTCTGAGTCAGAGTCAAATTCAAAATCGGAAATCGATTCAGAATCAGATTCAAATGCAGAATCAGAAATACAATCAGAATAATTATGATCATTGGATATTCAATTAATTTACATTTTGCTGATAATTCCAATATTGCATTAAGCCAAAGGTCTTTTTCATGGATTAATCCATTTTAGACTTTATCTAACTGGAGTTTGACCAAATCTAAGGCTGATCTTGCCCATTTCTTTCTGGCCTTCACCCTTAGACATATACACCTCTGAAACAATAATACAATTAGCCATCTAGTTACTTATATCATTATTGCAGCTATTCAGAAAATTAGAAAGCTTCCGCTTCTCGAACTCTATTTCATCCCATTTTAAATAAATTTATTCTGCATGCTGCCATTCTTAAACAGTTACTTCAGCAAGATAGTTTTATATAAATCTAGTTGTTAGTAAGCAAGTCGGTCAACTATGCCAAGATCCGTAAGAGTATGAATCTTCGCCACTTTTCTGGATATCTATGACCCAGTGGGCTCCCGGATATACATAACTCTTAGCTTGTAACTGCAATATTTCTGCATACATTTCACGCCATCGGCAGTATAGGCTTTACTCGTCATCAAAAATAACTTTTGCAAGTTAGGCCATTGAGCCTTGCTCAAATGCAATAGAACTTTATTTCCGAAAATAGTATCTTGAATTTGCAGTATCTTCAAGTATCTAAAGCTGATGGAAGTCAAGGATAATAACTCTTATCCAAGTACCATGTTATATAAAGTTAGAGTTTTGAGGAATCTCCATTAAGGCAACTGACCTGAGTAGTTGCTTATTCGAGAGTTTCCTTTAGTAATGTCATGTGAAAGAGTGTTTATAATTTAGAGTTGAGTGATGAATTTACTTCTGGAAAAGAATCGCATAACTTAGTCTCTCAGTATCAAGATAAGGCTGCTTCGTTGAGTTACAGTCGTATTTATGAAAATCTTTAAGTTGATGCCTGCGAGTTTCAGAATGTAGGACTCGCTGATGTCCAATAGATGGGGAAGGACATCTTGCGTTTCATCGATTCGATTGTACTAACAAGAATTTTACTTGTTGATGATAAAGGGCCCTTAATACAGCTAATAATTAATTTTCAATAGGAACTTCTGCATTTTTTCCTGCGCATAGATCGAGATGGTAAGATACATTATGGGGTAGGCAACAGAGATTTTAGGCTTTTATATTCGAAGCAGATAAAAATAAATAATAGTAAATAATACATCTTTGAAGGTTATTAGCTGATTTAATTCACCAGAATGAGCAAAAATGCTGTATAATTAATAGAGAAAAGAAGAAAAATAAAGTAAATAAATTGGCGAATGTTGAAAAAGTCGCTGACAAATTTTACCTTGATCCCCTAAGCTACATTCTGATGCCTACTTTGAGCATTCTCGACTCGGTTATTCTATGTAAATCGAGAGTTTTCTTAAACACAGCCTATAATCAGAAGCTTGAAGTAAGTTGTTCCTAAACTAGAGTCCATTTTATGCACGACACATTACAGTGATGACTCAGAACAATGCTATCGTCAGCCTTGAAAAACTGAACAAAGAGATGAAAAAGTTTCAGAATAAGAACGGAGGTCAGAAGGCTGTTAAATAACACTTCCAATATCGTGAGCTTGAAAATCAAGCGTATCAAGAGCTCACAGACCATAACTTCCATGAATTCGCCCCAATGCTAATGAAGAACAAGTACTTAGACTTAGATGCAGGATGCCAATGATTGTCAGCCACAAAATCGAGAACAATAAGTTCAAGTAGTTTACCATGTTTGCTGGGCACACTTGGATCAAATTGAGTTGCTCCTTCGATGATTTTAAGAGATCATACGACAGGCAATTCTTGGTAGTTGATGTTACATAGTGATCTGAGTTGTAAGAATTGTAGAAAATATCTTAACAATCTCACAAATTAAAGATAAATTTTGGTATCTACTGGTATAGAATAGTCTGTTCCAGAAACTTTAACTTAGACTATGATTTTTATTATACAAAGTTTTTAATAATATCATTTAGGTTCTTAATTTACGGCAGTGATGAACAGTGAAGTAAAGGAAACTTCACAGAATGCGGCTTCCAGCACAGTAACTCATTATTCACTTAGTTCAGCTACACTTCCGCGTTTTTCGGCAACTATTTAGATAACTCCCAAGTACCCTCTCAGCCTTACTTAGATCGATGCTTCGCACTCAGACGCAGAGCCCTCCATGGATATGCTTGACACCTCTTCCAAACTCCTGGAAGTGCAGAAGAGGAGTTTGAGGCATTTTCTGGGTGTCTATCGTTTGGTTGTGCTGAGGGGTTATGTCAGTACATCTCAGCTGATTTAGGTAGGTGGCTCGCAGAGAAGTAGCGCATCAAAAGGTAAGAACTCAGGAGTCCGGCCTATGTAACGAAGGTGCTGCTGAAGCTGTGCATGCTGCTCAACGTAAAGGTAAAAACCAAGTGCCATTTCTTCTTTGTGAGGGCCAAAAAGCTCCCCAAAGACAGACAACCCTCCTAGAAAGTACCCAGCAAGGCGGAGGAACCCAGTGTGCAAACTGCAGTGCAGGCTGTAGTGCAGCCACCCAAAGGACAATAGTTCAAGCCGAACGAAAGAAACGTGGATTTCGTCATTTTCATAATGCAAGGCTTCACTAAACTCTGTCTCAGTGTCTAAAAGCTGCAAAAAAGGCACTTTGATTGGAATCTCATGCGATCCGCCTTCAGACAGATACTCAGCAGTC
>Ga0316217_10006053_pt1 | contig 12184 bp, 14 predicted proteins | sample 1anoAmetaG_FD_203633 | JGI IMG/M metagenome (GOLD analysis project Ga0316217, IMG submission 203633) | Freshwater microbial communities from Trout Bog Lake, Wisconsin, USA - 1anoA | ecosystem: Environmental > Aquatic > Freshwater > Lake > Hypolimnion/Profundal zone | place: USA: Wisconsin... | reverse complement strand
TACCGTTCCCGTCGTAATCGCTGGCGTAACCCCTGCTGGTTACAACGGCGTGGTTCAGGCCACTTCAACTGGAACCAATACCTTTACTTATCCGTTGGTATCAAACCCCGGCTCTGTGACGGTACAGGGCGTTGTTACGCTTGAAGATGTATCCGAGCTGACTGCAATGGCAACCACTTATTTCGCACAAGGTCAAACAAATGCGATTTATGTGTTGGAGCTTGGCGTTGGAACAGGCGCTCAAGGCATTACTGCTTTGAATACCTACATCAACGCAAACTTGCATAAATTTTATGCTTACGCTTTGCCAGTGGAAATGTCGAATGATTCTACATTTTTGGCATTTGCTCGCACTTGGGATGCAACAACTGCTTCGGTCTACTTTTGGATTAAAGCGACGCTTGCCAATTATTCGACCTTCACCGGTACGAAATCGATTGTTGCACTGTGTCAAGACGTTACAGCTCCAAGCACCGAATGGTCGCCAGCTGCAATGCTTTGGGTGGCAATGAATTACAACCCTTCCAATACCAACAAAGTCACGCCAATGGCGTTCTCTTATGTGGTTGGAGTTACGGCATTCACCGGCACTCAAGCGCAGCAGCAATTACTGCGTACTGCGAACTGTAACTACATCGGAACTGGTGCGGAAGGCGGCATTAGCAATACCCTGATTCTTTGGGGTGTTACAGCTGATGGCAACGACTACACTTACTGGTATTCGGTGGATTGGGTTCAAATCAACGTAAACATCAGCATTTCGAATGCGATCATTAACGGTTCGAATAACCCGATCAATCCGTTGTACTACAACCAAGCCGGTATCAATACGCTGCAAAAAGTGTCACAAGGCACGATGAATAGCGGTATTGCATTTGGCCTTGTATTGGGTCCAGTAACGGTTCAAGCGGTTCCTTTCACGACCTATGTGACCGATAATCCGAGCGATTATGCGATTGGTAAATATGCTGGCCTTTCGGTCACTTACACACCTGCTCGCGGCTTCACTCAGATCATTTTCAACGTGAATGTCAGCTCATTCGCTCTCGCATAAAGGAAAATAGATCATGGCTGGAAATCCACTTATTAACCAAGGCACTCTTAATAGGCTACGGGGTTCCGTAGTCTTTGCGAGTAACGCAACCTTGAACATTACCGCGCCGTACTTGGCAAAGGAAGCAATCAGCATTGCATTTGATGGCGATGCTGGTTTGCTTATCCCAACCTTGACCGGTGGCGTAACTTCACCCGAACCATACCAAATGGCTACGGTGACACTGCACTTGCTGAAATCGCAAAGCCTTGCTGATGTGTATAAAACGCAAATTCAAACCAACGTCAATGTTGGCGATATTTCGATCATTACTGATTCGGCAGCTTTGAGTGACTATGCACTCGTCAATTGCATCCTGAAGGGGGTTCGGGATGTAACATTTGATGGTGTTCAGCCCGGCTTTGTTGTTACCTTGGCTGGTATCTACAACGTCAACAGCTCACTTTTCGATTTAATTTCGTAGGATAACTTTTTAGGACGGAAAAAGTGAAAATCAATCGAGCTTTGAACTTGGTAATTCCGATTGAATCGGAAAAAGGACAAATATACGTTCACAGCACCCCGATCTCGCGGGATGTTTTCGAGCAATATTTCTTGGTTATTTCCAAGACATTTGCCGGAATCTTCTCTCAGGGATTGGGGGCGATTGCTGGGCCTAGAATTGCATACCTGATGCTAAAGCAAACCGCTGAAGACATGGGTTTGTGGTCCGGTCCGGGCGGTGTTGGTAATGGTTTAGTCAATGAAATCATTCGTTTGTCGAATGTATTCATGCCCGGTAAAAAGGGATGGCAAAGTATTCCACTTCAGGTCGCTATTGACAAGGAAGTATTGGATAAGGAAACCGTCGCGGAGATACAGGGTGAACTGATTTTTTTTACTTGCGTGTCCATGATGAACAAAAAGGCGCAAGTGCAGGGAATCATGGATACAGTCAACGGCTTATGGGGTTCGCACACAACATCATTGGATTCTACGGAATACATCAATTCCTTGAAGACATCGACAGAGGTAGAGAATACTGGCGAGATGGAGATCACATCGTCGCTGCCTGTTTAGATTATGTTTCAGGGGAAGGTTTTTCAAGGTTTTTCGAGGATGTTGATATAGAATTCAAGTCAAGCGCACACGAATTTCGTCAAAGGCATTTATTAAGAGCAATCTATGGCAACAAAATCAGTCATTGATATTGAAATCCACGACGAAGCGTTTAAAGAATTCGCTGCGCTATTTGAAAAATATCAGTCACAACTTGGGAAGATGCCGGGCCAGTGGGGTAAGGTTGGTTCGGCTACTCAACAAAGCGCCAAAGGTTTTGACGCTGCCACCAAAAATTTGATGCAAGCTGCGACTGCGATGAATAACATCTACGCAGCGCAAGCCAAGGTCGCAGCCGAACAATCAAAAATCAACAAAATTGCCAAAGATACTCAACGCACATTTGAGAATATCGGCAAAACAACTGCCAACATTGGCAAGAGCGTAGCATCAACCACTTTAAACCTTTTGCGATGGTCAGGAATCGGCCTTGCTGCGGGTTTATTGGGTGGGGCTGGGGGTTTGTTTGGCCTGACATCGTTCGCGGCTAATATTGGCGATTTGCGCCGTCAGTCACAAGGTTTAGGCGTGTCATCCGCCGAACTTCGCGCAGCTCGCGTCGGTTATGGTCGCTATGCCGATGTTGATCCTTTGCTTGGATCATTGTCAGCTGCTCAAACAGACGTTACAAAACAATGGGCATTCGGTGCAAACCGGCTGAATCCAAATCAAAGCGCAGCTGAACTATTGCCACAACTATTGCGTCGCGCGGGTGAAGTTTACAAACAAGGACCAGCTGCTACCGCACAGCAACGATTGCAAGCTCAAGGCTTGGATGTGTTGGGCATTACGGTTGAAACTGCCCGGCGCATGGCTCAGATTACGGAAAAGGAACAAAAGGACGCTGAAGAAAAATATCAGCGAGATTTGAAATCCTTTGACGTTATCGATGAAACTCTTAAAAAATGGCAAGAATTCAGCGTCACGATTAATGAAGCTGGCGAAAAAATCAAAACCACTTTCATTAATGGATTGGCTCCGCTTGCTGAACCATTAGGACATTTGGCTGACAGCTTTTCGTCGGTGGTTGCGTCATTTTTGAAAAACCCCGATCTTCCAAAATGGATTGATACGTTTGGAAAGAAAATAGAGGAATTTGCTAAATACTTGGGAAGCGATCAATTTCAAAAAGACATTGATAAGTTTTTCCAAAAACTTGCATCATTGGCGGATATGCTTGGCGATTTTGTTGATTTTGTTGGCAAATTTATGCCAAGCAAAACAGCGACTGAGGAAAACCGCGCATATTACGCTCCGGGTGGACCAGCCGAACAAGAGGCAGCTGCGAAACCCTCTTGGCTTGATTCGATGTATATCAAAGAATTGGAGCGCAAACGTGGGCTTCCTAGCGGTTCGCTTGATTATATTTGGCAAAAGGAAAGCAATAGAAAACTGATTTCTAAACCATCACCAAAAGGCGCAAAAGGTCCATTTCAATTTATGCCGGAAACGGCAACACAGTATGGCGTAGAAAATCCTGAGGATTTCAAACAATCCGCTGAAGGTGCGTCTAAATATCTGCAATATTTGTTAAAGCATTACAACGGCGATATTGAGAAGGCATGGGCTGCTTACAATTGGGGCGAAAGCAATCTCGACAAAGACATTGCAGCGCATGGCAGCGATTGGAAAAATTATCTTCCTGATGAAACCAAAAAATATATTGGTGTACCAACGGAATCGGGTGGATCATCACCAACTGGATCATCTACTACACCGCAAAAAACTGGAATGCTTAATTGGAATCCAACGCAAATTGCACTGAATGTAACAACGACGAAGATACCCGGACAGGACACAACGGTTAATATGTTGGCTGCGGGTGGATACTACACAGGTCTAGGGGTTTCGTAATGTCTACAAATATCGGTCAAGCGGTCTATCAGCTTGGTTATGAAATTTCACCGATCATACTGTCGGGTGGTCTTGCATCGAATATTCCGGGAACATTGTTACCAATCATTGCGATTACTGAAGCCGCCAATTTTGGTTTTTCTTTATTGAACGGGAATAATCCATTAAACCTAAATGACTTTTTTGGTCATTTCAGGCCATTACCCGGCGGCTCCTTGGTAGAAAATGAAATCGCAACTTATCCATTTGCAAATCAGCAATATGCGGCTAATGCGATCATTGCCAAACCATTGAAAATATCTATGCTGATGAATTGCCCTGCAAACAAAAATGGCGGGTATGTGTCAAAGATGATTACGTTTACAGCATTGAAATACGCTCTTGATTTGCATAATCAAGCTGGCGGCACATATATCGTTGCGACACCATCTTACGTTTACCTGAATTGTATTTTGGCAAACTTGATTGATGTATCCCGGCCTGACAGCCAGCAGCCACAAAATGCTTGGCAATTTGATTTCATACAGCCCTTGGTATCTCAAGGTCCACAAAATACGCTTGGTGCATTGATGTCGGCGTTCAATAATGGAACACCCGTATGAGCGATTTATGGAGTAGTTTAAGCAGTACGATCAATAACCCCAATTCGGTTACTTCGCCGTTATTGGGCGGGTTGATTAATACTCAGGGCGCTGCATCGAGCTATAGCACAAATCAAAGCTCGACTGCTGTAGTAAATAATGTCATTCAATTTGTACCTACCAACAATTCAAATTTTCGTTTTCAAGCGACATTTGATGGATCGGTTTATAACGTCATTGTGAATTGGAATATTTACGGACAACGATATTACGTCAATATTTACAATTTGAATAACAAACTGATTGTAGCGTTGCCTTTGATTGGCTCGCCATTGAATTACAACATTTCATTGACTGCCGGTTACTTTACGACACAGCTAGTTTATCGCGCACCGACACAACAATTTCAGGTGATTTGATGCGTCGTTATGAAATCAAAATTACCGACCAAGATGGCAATCCAAAGGAAATAAGCGGGTTTAACGGCGGTACTTTATTCAACGGAACATTCACCAGCACAGCAGATTCTGCTGGATTATTGACCATTCCCGGCGCGTTAAATGTGGAATGGGATTTACCCATATCGGTTTACAATTCTCCGTTAGGCGGCGCTTTTTTGCGTGTCTATGGGGTTGGACTGCCTTTGATGGCACAGGCGGCAAACTTCAACCCAAGCCCTGATGGAAAAACGTATTGCAATATTGAGATTTCAGGCGGAATGGCTAAAGGATTGCCATTAGCTGTGCCAAGTCAGTACGGAATCTTGATGAAATCGAGAATTCAACAAGCATTTGGCAATTGGCAAGGAACTTCCCAAACGCTTGATTTCATCATGCTGCAACCAGCTGGTAGCAGACAAGACCCTTACAATTTTAGTTTTACTTGCGAATCCGGCACTCAATTTTCGGTGGCAATTAAAAATACTTTGCAAAGTGTGTTTCCAAATGTTTCGGAAATCAATGTCAACGTCAGCGAAAACTTGGTTGCTCCCGAAACAATTGTGGCTCAAAATTTTACTTTGACTGATTTTGCAAAGTTTTTGAATACACGAAGTCTAAGCATTATCAATAATCCCAATTATCCCGGCATTCAGCTTTCCTACGAAAACAATGTCATCAATGTTTTTGACTATACCGTTCCGGCAACTGCTGAACCAATACAAATTGAATTTACTGATTTGATTGGACAACCAACTTGGATTGGACCGCAAACATTGACATTCAAAACAGTCATGCGCTTTGATCTGAAAGTAGGCGGTCAAATTAAAATGCCTGAATTGTCATCAACGCTTGGGTTGATTCTTACTACAGCGCAATCACAATCCCAATATCGAAACGTATCGGACTTTCAAGGCGTGTTCAATATTCAAATGGTGCGTCACATTGGTTTGTTTAGGCAAGCCGATGCAAATAGCTGGGTAACGGTTGTGCAAGCCTATACATTACCGACGGCATAGCAATGGATAATATTGACCAAAAAATCCCGTTTGCACAGTCAATCAATACTTTCACTGATCGAAAGATTTATGACGCATTGCAAGCAGCTGGTCAATCATGGCCTTGTCACGTTGTCGAGGTGAACGGCCCGATTGTGACCGTAGCTTTTGATTTGATTACTCCGTCCACTATTACGTTGCCACAAGTTACCGTCCCATTATTTGGGCCTGAATACATTAGGTATCCAATACAAGTGGGCGATTTGGGGGTTTGCTTTGCTGCCAGCGTGAGCTTGCGCGGTGCGTCAGGATTGGGAACGGGTAAAGCTGATTTCAGCGATCCCGGCAATTTGACATCATTAGTATTTTTCCCGATTGGTAATAAAAATTGGTCATCGGTTGATCCTGATGCGGTGACAATTTATGGACCGAATGGTGTTGTTATTCGGGATACCAATAGCGGTGCGGTGGTAACACTGACACCGACAGGAATTACAGCGAATGTTGGAAATTCAACTATTACGATGAATTCTAGTGAAGTTTCAATTACTTCACCTTTGATTGCGCTTAATGGCGCGATAGAATTAAACGGTCCTGTCAGTCAAACAACCGGAACGGGCGGTGGTACTGGCGTTAACCTTATTGGTCCCGTTCACGTTACCAATGACGTTACAGCCGGAAGTATTTCGCTTGATAGTCACGTTCATGGTGGTGTACAGCCGGGCGGTGGCACAACAACTGGACCGGAATAAAGGAATAATTGTGAGAATCACACAACAAGAATTAAAAAACTATTTGTCTTATGACGCTGAAACAGGTTGTTTTTTTAATTTAAAAACAGGTAAAAACCCCGGTTGGATCAACGATCAAGGCTATCACTTAATTTCAATTAATAATTGCACCTATCGCGCTCATAGATTGGTTTGGTTATATATTTATGGTTTTTTACCTAATACTACTATTGACCATATTAATGGAAATAGATTGGACAATAAATTATCTAATTTAAGAGTAGCCACACATAGTGAAAATTTGCAAAATCGTGGCCCGCAAAAAAACAATACCAGTGGTTATAAAGGTGTCAGTTTTCATGCAACATCAAAAAAATGGGTTGCATGGATTTGCATAAAAAAAATAAAAAAATATCTTGGTATTTATAAAACGCCTGAATTAGCATATGCCGCATATTGCGAAGCACAATCAAAATTTCATCCGTTTGCCGAGGTAAAAAATGGCTAGGACATATGGCAGAGTAACAAATTCTGATGGTTCTACGTTTTGGGTAGAAATCCAATCCGATTCAAACGGAAATTTCGAATACGGTTACGCCACAACTTTAATCCAATGCTTAAAACTAAGCCTTGGTGAATCACCTTTTTATGCTAATTACGGAATTCCGGCGCAGCGTTCGGTTATTCAACAAGTATTCCCTGACTTTTATGTAATGACGACGCAACAACAATTCTCACCGTTTTTTGCTAGTTTGCAAATTACAAAACAACAGTCAACAACTCCGACCTACGATGTTAATATCGTTACGACCCAAGGCACGAAAATCCAACAACAGGTGGCAGTATGACCATTACGACGGACGTTAATTCGACAGGCTTGCAGCCGACTCCTCCAACCACGCTGCAACAAGAACTTATTTCCTTGGTTGCTGCCAGCAATCCGGGCTATACGGCTAATTTGCCCGGGTCATTGATAGAGGATATTAGCTCAACCGATGTAGGTGCATTGGCGCTGATTGATTCGGCTCGCGTAGAGCTTTTCAATAGTATTACTCCTTACACTGCCAACTCGTTTATTTTGAATCAGCTGGGGCAGATTTATGGCGTTCAACAAGGCGTTGGCTCAAATACTTCTGTTTACGTTACTTTTTTGGGTTCTCCCGGTTTTGTAATTCCGGTCGGTTTTATTGTCAGTGATGGTAATTACCAATACACAGTGCAAGATGGTGAAATTATTCCAACCAGCGGTCAAAGCGTCGCGCTTTATTGTTTGGCAAATACAGCTGGATCATGGGCGGTTCCGATAGGTACAGTTACTCAAATCGTTACTTCCGTTCCTACTGGCGTAACTTTAACTTGTACCAACCAAACTGCGGGTTTACCCGGAGCTACGGCGCAACCATTAGAAGATTATCAGGCTCAAGTTATTCAGGCTGGTTTGGCGGTCGCTCAAGGAATGCCGACGTTTTTGAAAACCCAATTGCAAAAGGTTCCCGGCGTACAGGCTCGACTTTGTGCAGTGCGTCAACAAGGAAGTTATTGGGAAGTGATTTGTGGCGGCGGCGATCCCTACCAAGTGGGAAATGCCATTTTTACCGGATTATTTGATATTGCCAATTTGGTTGGCTCAACGATGGGTGTGGCTGGTATTACCAACGCATACCCTGCGGTAGTTACGACAACGCTTAATCATGGCTTCGCTACGGGTCAAGTGGTTCAGATTACCGGCGAAACCGGTATGTCCAACGTCAATGGCAATAATTTTGTGGCGATTGTTTTAAGTGAAAACACTTTCAGCTTAAATTGCCAAATATCCTCAATGACTTGGGCAACGGGTGTCGTTACGGTCACAACCGCCAGCCCTCATGGTTTGCCCACTGGTACATCATCCGGCACGATTTATGGAGTAACACCGACAGCTTATAACGGCTCATACACGTTTACTCGTACCGGCGCGAATACTTTCACTTATCCATTAGTGACAAACCCCGGAACGGTTACGGTTCAGGGTTACACCGGTTTCGATAGTGTTTCACAGGGAACATGGACAAGCGGCGGCGTAGTTACGCCAAACTTACGAAATGTGACGGTTTCGATTAATGACTATCCCGATTCGTACAATATTACTTTTGTGAATCCACCCGTTCAAACCGTCAATATTTCATTGGTATGGAATACGACATCAACAAACTATGTTTCGCCTACTGCGGTCGCGCAGCTGGGCCAGCCAGCAATTGTTAATTACATTAATAGTATTTATGTAGGTCAGCCGATTAACTTGTTTGAATTGCAAAACGTATTCCAAATTGCGATTGCGGGGATTATTCCTCCGACATTGTTATCTCGGATGGTATTTACGGTAGAAATTAACGGGTATGAAGTTTCGCCTGAATCGGGTACAGGTTTGTATTATGGCGATCCTGAAAGTTATTTTGAAACGTCTAATGCTCAAGTAGTCATTACTCAGGGTTAATGATGCTGACAACAATAATCCCAAGTTATCTTTACCAGCAATACGCTGATGATGAAAATCTTCAGGGATTTGTCGCTGCGTATAATAATCTTGCCCAACAATATCTTGATTGGTTCAACAATCTAAATTTGCCTAACTATACGGTTCAATCCGGTGCGGCTTTGGATTGGGTCGCAAAAGGTATTTATGGCTTAACAAGACCAACATTGCCTGAAGGCGGATATACATTTTTCGGTGAGTACAACACCAACGTATACAACCTTCAGACTTATAACAAAGAAACCGTTATTGGACCGTCAAATTTTTATTTGACAACTGATGATATTTTTCAGCGTTGTATTACATGGAATTTTTACAAAGGCGACGGTACGCAATTCAATATCAAATGGTTAAAGAATCGCGTCATTCGTTTTGTAAAAGATGTAAATGGTCTTCCGCTGCCGATTGATAACACTTATGATGTCAGTGTTACGTTTACAGGATTACACGCCGTACTGATTGCATTGAAACCCGGCGCTTATCCTGATATTGGCCCAATACTTCAATCTGCTATCAATGCTGGTGTTTTATCGTTACCATTCCAGTATACTTTTACAGTAACTTATTAAGGCTTTGCTATGACCACTTTGTTATTCGCAAACAATGCAAAAACGACTCTAGCGGCCCCAATTTCGAGCGCCACCCTGACCGCTACACTCGCATCAGGCACTGGCTCATTATTCCCTAACCCAAGCGCTGGACAAGGTTTTTATTTAACCTTTGTTGATGCTGCTACCGGTTTGATTAACGAAATTGTATTGGTTACTGCGCGAACCGGAGATACGATTACAATCGTTCGCGGTCAAGATGGCACAACTGCTAAAAACTGGTTAGCCGGTGATACCGCTGCGATGTTTCCAACTGGCGGCACTCAAGCCAACATGGTTCAGGAAGATCAGCTGCAAAAAGGTACTTATACCTACGGCACAGCTGGTGGCACAGCAAATGCTTTGACGGCTACGATTGTTTCCCAATTAAGCACGATCCCTGACGGTTTTAACTTTATCGTCAAAGCATCAAATACCAATACCGGCGCAAGCACATTGGTGCTGACATTGGGTTCGACCATTTTGTCATCTGCACCGGTTGTGAAAGGCAATAACGTGCCTTTGGCTGGTGGCGATATTGTGACCGGTTATCCTTGCCAATTTACTTGGAGTGCGACGCTGGGTGCATATGTAATGCAAAACCCTGCGACGGGATTTTCGCAAGTCAACTCAGTGGTTGGCGATATTCGCAATGGCGTAATGAATATCGTTGCAGCATCATCCAATGCCACGTTCACAGCTGATGAAATTATTGTCGAAACGACGCTTGGCGGATCAACTTATCAGCTTGCAAACTACAGCCAATCGATCAACTTAGCAATTACTGGCGCTGGCGGCATGGATGCCGGTAGCCCACCGGCAAATGGTTACGTTGGAATTTATGCAATATTTAATCCATCCACTGGTGCAACCAGTATCCTAGCGACTACAACGACGGCTTTTAAAGCGCCAAGCATTTATGGCGGATCAAATATGCCAGCCGGTTATACCGCATCGGCATTGATTAGCGTATGGCGCACATCATCAAGTCAGCTTGTTGTTGGCTATCAGCGGGATCGCGTAATTGGATTTCCTCAGATTCAGGTTTTATCCGTATTTGGTGGAGATCTTTCAGGAACGATCAACATTTCCGGGGTGGTTCCTGTTAATGCCACGATTATTAGTGGAACGATTCAAATGCATTCCGGCGGTGGCACAACCGATTTTGGTGTCAATATTGCCGGTGTACAAAATAAAGTATTTGAAGGTTTAGCCAATTACGCTTGGACTACATTTTCGGATTTGATGTTGGCAACCCCGCAATCAGTAACGTATGGTGTTGGAGATGGCGAATCATCTTGGGGAACTATTTATAACATTGATGGATATAGGTTCTAAAAATGGCATACGTTCAATTTTCAGATTCCACGCAAACGACTGTTATTGCGTCATTTAATACGCCACAGGACCCGGCACATTATCCAAATCAGGCAACTGTCGCAGATAATGATCCACGTTATTTGACTTTTGTTGGCAATACTACTGGTCCAACGGTTCAAGCATTAGCAAAACGAAATGGCTTGTTATTTGCAAGCGATTGGACGCAAATCCCCGGCAATCCATTGACATCTGCTGTACAGGCTCAATGGGCAACGTATCGCCAAGCATTGCGTGATGTACCTGCTCAACCCGGTTTTCCAAACAATATTAACTGGCCTGTCGCGCCAACCACGACTTAAAGGAATTGAAAATGAATACCAATTATGGTTCACCGATTACCGGCACATTGACAGGTACGACAGCAACTGAATCTTTGGCACTTGTCCAATATCCGGCAACAATTGTGCTGACTTCAGCAGCTGGTGGTCGCACGATTCAATTATCCTTTGATAATGGCGTGACATATTTTCCTGCTGTAACCCCTACTTTGTCGCAAACCAGCCAAATCGTTTATGCGTTGACTTACCCTGCGACAAACGTAAAATTTACGGGCGCAGCTGCCGATACATACATCATCCTTTAAGGTCGGCGTAACATGACCATTTTCTTATTTGCGAACCAAGCGCAAACGACGCTTGCTGCGCCGATTTCCAGTACCGCGACATCGGTGACGGTCGCATCGGGAACTGGTCAATATTTTCCGCAACCAGCAGCTGGGCAACAATTTGCCCTGACATTTATTTCCGCATTTAGCAGCTTAATAACCGAAATTGTCTATGTCACAGCGGTAAGTGGCGATACGTTTACGATTGTTAGAGGTCAGGAAGGAACGACAGCTCAAGCATGGAATGCAAATGATTTTGCAGCAAACTTGATGACTGCGGGTACAGGTGCGATATTTACTCAAACCTACGGCCTTGAAAATGGTTTGTATTCTGCTCAGTTTACAAAC
>Ga0316217_10006052_pt1 | contig 12185 bp, 8 predicted proteins | sample 1anoAmetaG_FD_203633 | JGI IMG/M metagenome (GOLD analysis project Ga0316217, IMG submission 203633) | Freshwater microbial communities from Trout Bog Lake, Wisconsin, USA - 1anoA | ecosystem: Environmental > Aquatic > Freshwater > Lake > Hypolimnion/Profundal zone | place: USA: Wisconsin... | reverse complement strand
TGGGGATCGGCCTGGCTCCGGGCCACCAGGTGGTAGAAGCCGGGGGCGGCCGGGGGCTGGTAGACCGGGGCCGGGCCCGGGCCGAGGCTGCCCGCGCCCTCCAGGACGCTCCAGGTGACCGCGGCGCTGCCGGGGCTGCCGGTCACCTGGGCGTGGAACGGGCCGGCCGGGCCGCCGCCGGCGAAGGTGCCCAGCGTGAGCGGCGCCGCGGTGAAGGCGGCCGGATCCAGGGATACCCGCACCTGGACCTGGGGGGCGCCGGCGGCACAGGCCAGGGTGAGGTCGTCCACCAGGAACGCCGTCCCGGTGCCCTGGTTGATGTCGGACAGCAGGCGGATGGTCGCGGTCTGTCCCTGGTAGGCGGAAAGGTCGTAGCTGCGTTGCACCCAGTCCGCCCAGGCCTGTCCGCTGGACAGGGTGTCCAGCGCGGCCGGGGCGCCGCCCGCCGGCTGCACCAGGATCTGCAGCCGGTCGGTCGCGCCCAGGGCCGGGTTGCCCTGGGTCTGGGTCCAGAGGGTGAGGATGGCGGAGGTCCCGGCGGGAATGTCGACCTGCTGGGCCAAGGCGAGGTTCTGCCGGCCCGCGGACCGGTCGAACCGTGCGTAGCGGTAGCCGCTGTGCGCGGCGGCGCCGGTGAAATCGGTCTGGACCACCAGGTCGGTGTCGCCCTGCCAGCCGGTGAGCCCGCCGCCTTCGAACCCCGGATCCCGCAGGATCTGCTGGACCGGGTTGTCCAGGGTGAACGGGACCGGCAGCGAAGCTCCGGCGTTGCCCGAGGGCGTGAAGGCGGAGGCGGTGAGGACGTGGCCGCCGTTGGCCAGCAGGTGGGCCGCGTCGAAGTCCGGCACGGCGAACGAGGGCGGGGTGAACGCGACTGCCGCCAGCACCTGGTCGACGAAGTAGTCCACCTCGGTGACGTCGGCTGTGGCCGTGGCGGAAAGGACGAGATCGGCGCCGGACGGGGTGCTGGTCCCGCTCGGGGTGACGCTGGCGCTGATGCCCGGCGTCCCGAAATCATCCACCGCGGCGTTCGGATCGCCCACGTTGATGGCGCCGAAGGCCTTGCGCACGGCGATGGTCTGCTTCGAGGCGTTGCCGCCGGCGTCAGGCGGGAACAGGTCCCGGGCGGAGCGCAGGGCGGCCGTCCGGGCGTCCTTGTAATTGCTGGCGGGGGTGAGGTAGGTGGTGAGGGCGCGGTACCAGATCCGGGCCGCCGCGTCATTGCCGATCCCGGTCATCCCGCCGGGAAGGTAGGCCGAGTAGGCGTCGCTGGCCGGATCGGCGGAGGCGCCCTGGCTGAGGAAATAGAAGGCCCGGTTCATGGGGCCGGAACTGTAGTGCACGTCCAGGAGGCCCAGGTTGAGCTTCCAGGCGTCCGCGCTCAGGCCGTCCTTGCTGGGCTTGATCAGGTAGCGGAGCACGTTGAGCGCGCCGGCGGGGCTGTACCAGTAGCGCGGGATGATCCAGGCGGCGCCGGCGTCCGGGATCCTGCCGCCGGAACCCTGGCGGGTGTACAAGTCCGCCATCACCCCGAAGATGTCCGAGGTGGCTTCGTTCAGGCCGCCGGATTCGCCCCGGTAGGGCAGGTTCGCGCTGAACTCGGTCACGCCGTGGGTGAACTCGTGGGCCATGACGATCGGGTGGGTCAGGGGCCAGTAGCGTTTCCCGTCCTGGACGGTCATGACATAGGCCCCGTTGGTCCAGAACGCGTTGTCGAACAGGTTCTGGTCGCCGCCGTAATTGACCCGGACGACGGTCTGGCCGCCGGCGCCGTCGATGCCGTCGCGGCCGTGCACCATGCGGAAATAGTCCCAGGTGGTCTGCAGACTGTAGGCGGCGTCCACGGCGGTGGTCTGGCCGGCCGGGGTGCTGGTGGGCGCCAGCTGGCCCGGGGCGGCGCCGTTGCCCCAGTCATTGGTCCCATTGGCGTAGAGCGCGCCGTAGACGGTGGGGTTGGCCGCGGCGAACGTCAGGTCGCCCGCGGCATGGTTCATGTCGGTGACCGCGTTGCCCCCGAACACGCCGCCCTGGCCCCGGGTGGTGTCGAGCATCCAGAAGCGCGAAGCGAAAGCGCTGGTGTTCAGCTGGACCGTGCCGCTGTACAGCGACTTGCCCTGACCCAGGACCGGGGCGGCGGCGAGCGCCGGCAGCGGCGCGGCCTCGGCCTCGGGGGCGGCCGGGGCGGCGCCCGCGGCCGTCCCGGCCGCCAGCCCCAGGCACACCGGGACGCGCTCGAGCAGCTTGCCGGAATGGGCGTCCACCAGGTAGTCCCAGAGGCCGGCCACCGGGTCGGCGCTGGCCGCATCGGCCCGGATCAGGTAGGCCAGGGCGTAGCCGGCCAGGTGCCGGTGGATCCGGCCGGCGTCCAGCCCGGCCGGGGACTGGACGGGCGTGCCGGCCGGCAGGTCGATGAAGCGGGGATAGACCACCAGTTCCCCGCCGGAGAAGGTCAGCGGGGCCGCCCCGAAGTCCGGGCGGATGGACTCCTCGGCCTGGTCCAGGGGCAGCGACGGGGTCAGGTCCAGGTCCAGGGGTTCCGCCAGGGGCGTGCCGGCGTCCAGCATGGGCAGCGCAGGGGAAGGGGTGGCAGCCAGGGCGGTGCCGGGGGCCGCTCCGGCCAGGGCCGGCCGATCCGGCCCGCGGCCGTGGAGGACCAGCTCGGAGTTCCAGACTCGCAGGCCCCGGTAGCGGTGCCCCAGGCGGGTGTGGGTCAGGCCGAGCGGGTCGGTGAAGGTGAGCCGCGGCACCAGGGTGTGGCCGCCGCCCAGATCGATGGGAGCGGCCGGGCCGGCCGCAGCCAGGGCGCAGGCCGACGCGGCCAGCAGGCGGCGCAGGAGCAGCCAGGGGCGGTTCTGGGATGTGGACTGTGCAACCATGGAGATGGCCTGGCCGGACGGTGGGTTTGCGAACACGGGTCAAAGGGTGGACGGCATCGTCTCGAGTAAATATGATTTAATAATTTAAATGGGCAAGCCCAGAATCATCTTCACACCTCCTACTGGAGAATCCTATGGTCAAGCCGATCACTGCTTTGCAGCTGAACATCCTCCAATTCGTGGGCAAACATCCAGGAGTTGAAAAGGAACAGCTCATACGCTTGTCCAAGGCCACGGACGAGGATCTGAAATACCTCGAAGAGCACGACATGATCAGGGAGCGGGAGCTGGGCCACTACCGCATCGCCCACTTCGGGGAGCTGGTGCTGCGCCGGACCCAGGGCTGATGCCAATGACTTTGGCCCAGTTGAACGAATTTGGATGGTTTTTTCAATGTTCTCATCGTCCCGGATTCTGGAGGTGGCGATGGGACGTTGCCGGGGTTCCAGGCTGAACCTATTCCTGGATGGAATACTATCTATCTATTAAATTCATTCAACTTATCGTTCAATTCGACCTATCCTATGTATGGATCTTCCGTAGGAGGGAATCATGAACGAGCAGACGGTCATCGCATCCATCGTCGTCGCAGTCCTGTTGTCCGCGTTCGCCGCGGTGAAGGTCTGCTCCCTTTGGGGCGGCTGGCAGGAGTAGTCCTTTATCGCGCGGGTGTGCTTCCGGCCCCCTTCGGCTAGAATCAATCGAACTCCCGGACCCACCCGCTGAAATGGACCCCCCTGGCTTGGGCTGATGCCGCCCGCCCCCGCCGGCCGGGCTTCGAGGGCAAGCCAATGGACCTGCGCGAACTCAAGGCCTTCGTGGAAGTGGTCAAGCAGGGCGGGTTCTCGGCCGCCACCAAGGTGCTCTTCGCCTCCCAGTCCACGGTGAGCAAGGCGGTCAAGCAGCTGGAGGACGAGGTGGGGGTCCAGCTGTTCGACCGGGTCGGGCGCAAGGTCAAGCTCACGGTCGCCGGGGAACTGGTCTACCGGCACGCCATCGCCATGCTCGCGGAACGGGAGAACCTGCTGAACGACCTGGCGGATCTGCACGGCCTCAGGCGCGGGCGCATCCGGCTGGGGCTCTCCCGGCTGGGCAGCGCGAATCTGTTCACCAATCTGGTCGTGCAGTTCCGGCGACGCTACCCCGGCATCGAGGTCGAACTGGTGGAGCGGGGGGTGCTGAAGCTCCAGCAGGCGCTCCGGGAAGGGTCCCTGGACCTGGCCATCTGCAGGCTCCCGGTTCCGGATGATCTGGACTGGATCCTGGTCCACGATGAGCCCCTGCTGGCCTTGATCCCCATCGGGCACCCGCTGGCCAAGGCTGCATCCATCGATCTGGGCCAGCTGGCCGATACGCCCTTCATCCTGTTCGAACAGGGGTTCGCGCTCAATTCCCAGATCATCTCCGCCTGCCAGCTGCACGGCTTCACCCCCAAGGTGGCGGCCTACAGCGGACAGGCCGAGCTGATCCAGGCGCTGGTGGCGGCCGGCGTGGGGGTGGCGTTCCTGCCCCGGAACATCTGCCCGGCCGGCCATGACCTGCTGACCTGCCTGCCCATCGGCGAACCGGAATTCCGCTGGCGCAGGACCCTGGCCTGGAAGCGCGACTGTCCCCTGCCGCCGGCGGTGCGCACCTTCCTGGACCTGGTGCGCGAGGACGTCAGGAGAACGGCAGTCCCCGGCTCGGGCTCAGCTGCGGTCCCGCCGCCATGAACCGGTCCGCGGCCTCCCGGATCTCCTCGGGGTTCCGGGCCTTCTGGATGAGCTTGAACATCTCGTGGCCGAAGAAGAAGTTCTTGGCGAAGTAGAAGGTGAATTCCTTCAGCCGGCCGAAGGCCCGCTCCGGCGGCATGTCTTCCAGGGTGTAGCGGTAGAGCCGGTCCCACACTTCCCGGTGATCGATCGGCACCGGTGGCAGTCCAGCGAATTCCCGGAAGATCCAGGGCTTGACCGCGGCGATCCGGCCGAGCATGAGCCCGGCCAGGGGTTCGAAGCTGGACCGGTTGGCTTCGAGGTCCTCGGGGCAGCAGACGTCGCCGTTGCCGATCACCGGCAGGCGGGTCTGGGCGGCGATCCACGGGAACTCGTGCCAGCGGGCCCGGCGCTTGAGCTTTTCGGTGGAGAAGCGCGGGTGCACGGTGACCGCGTGCACCCCGGAGTCCTCGAACAGCCGCAGCCGTTCGATGAACGGCTCCCGCCAGCGCTCCGGATCGTCGCCCAGCCGGACCTTGACCGTCAGGGTGCCCGAGTAGTGCTTGCGGATCCGGGTCAGGACGGTGGCCAGCTGGGCGAAATCGCGGTACAGGGCGCACCCGGAGGCCTGGGCCTGGATCCGGGGGGCGGGGCAGCCCAGGTTCAGGTCGACCGCGCAGCTGTCGACCATGGGGAGCTTCTGGAACAGGCCGGCGATATCCTCTTCGCTGGAGATCCGGAACTGGTAGAACACCGGGCCTTCGCAATCCCTCCGGCGGGTGAAGGGCGATTCCTCCGGGTTCTCGTGCAGGAACGCCGAGGCCGACAGCATCTCGGTGAACAGCGCCCCGTAGCCGCCGAAATCCGCCAGCAGGCGCCGGAACGCGCTGTTGGTCACGCCGGCCATGGGCGCGAGGAACAAGGCCGGCGCGATCGTCCGCCCGTTGATCCGGATGGCTTCGAACACTAGACGATGCTGTCCACGATGGCGTTCAGGGTGGGGCTGGGGCGCATGGCCTTTTCGGTCTTGGCGAAGTCCGGGTGGTAGTATCCGCCCATGTCCACCGGCGCGCCCTGGGCGGCGATCAGCTCTTCGTTGATCCTGGCCTCGTTCTCCTCCATCTGCCGGGCCACCTTGGCGAAGCGGGCCTGGAGCTCGGCGTCCCTGGTCTGGGCCGCCAGGGCCTCCGCCCAGTACATGGCCAGGTAGAAATGGCTGCCGCGGTTGTCGATCTGGCCGACTTTCCGGGCCGGGTTGCGGTTGTTGTCCAGGAACTTGGCCGTGGCCTGGTCCAGGGTTTCGGCCAGCAGCTGGGCCCTGTCGTTGTGGAAGGTGCTGGCCAGGTGCTCCAGCGAGACCGCCAGCGCCAGGAACTCGCCCAGCGAATCCCAGCGCAGGTAGCCTTCCTGCTGGAACTGCTGCACGTGCTTGGGAGCGGAGCCGCCCGCGCCGGTCTCGAACAGGCCGCCGCCGGCCAGCAGGGGGACGATCGAAAGCATCTTGGAGCTGGTGCCCAGTTCCAGGATCGGGAACAGATCGGTCAGGTAGTCGCGCAGGGCGTTGCCGGTCACCGAGATGGTGTCGAGGCCGGCCTTGGCCCGGGGCAGGGTGAAGCGCATCGCCTCCACCGGGGTCATGATGGGAAGCTCGAGGCCGGTGGTGTCGTGGTCCTTGAGGTAGCGCTTCACTTTGGCGATGATCTGGGTGTCGTGGGCCCGGGCCGGGTCCAGCCAGAACACCGCCGGGGCGCCGGTGGCCCGGGCCCGGCTCACCGCCAGCCTGACCCAGTCGCGGATGGGCAGGTCCTTGGTCTGGCAGCCGCGCCAGATGTCGCCGGCCTCGACCTGGTGCTGGATCAGCACCGCGCCCGAGGCGTCTACGACCCGGATCGTGCCGTCGGCGGGAGCCTTGAAGGTCTTGTCGTGGGAACCGTATTCCTCGGCCTTCTGGGCCATGAGGCCGACGTTGGCCACGCAGCCCATGGTGGCGGGATCGAACTGGCCGTGGGCCTTGCAGAAGTCGATGGCCTCCTGGTAGAAGGTCGAATAGCAGCGGTCCGGGATGACGCACTTGGTGTCGTGCAGCTTGCCGTCCGGTCCCCACATCATGCCCGAGTCGCGGATGACCACCGGCATGGAAGCGTCGATGATGATGTCGTTGCTCGCGTGGAGATTGGTGATGCCCTTGGTGGAATCGACCATGGCCAGGGGCGGGCGCTTTTCATAGACGGCCTGGATGTCGGCCTCGATCTCCTCCCGCTGGGCGTCGGGCAGGCTCTTGAGCTTGGCCAGCAGATCGCCCATGCCCAGGTCCGGGTTCACGCCCAGCTCCTTGAAAAGCTTGGCGTGCCTGGCGAACAGGTCCTCGAAGAACACCGAGACGAAGTGGCCGAAGATGACCGGGTCGGAGATCTTCATCATGGTGGCCTTGAGGTGGACCGAGAAGAGCACGCCCTGCTTCCGGGCATCCTCTATCTGGGCGGCGATGAAGGTGCGCAGGGCGCGCACGCTCATGAAGGTGCCGTCGAGCACTTCGCCCGCCTGGAGGGCCAGGTTGTCCTTCAGTACCTTGAGGTTGCCTTCCGCATCCACGAACTCGATCCGCACCGGGCCGGCATGCTCGACCGTGACCGACTGCTCGCTCCCGAAGAAGTCGCCGGAGGTCATGTGCGCCACGTGGGTCTTGGAATCGGGGCTCCAGGCGCCCATCTTGTGCGGGTGCTTGCGGGCGTACTGCTTCACCGACGCGGCCACCCGCCGGTCGGAGTTGCCTTCGCGCAGGACCGGGTTCACCGCGCTGCCGAGGATCTTGGCGTAGCGGGCCTGGATCGATTTCTTGGCCGGGGTCCGGGCCGCCTCGGGATACTCCGGGAGCGCGTAGCCCTGCTCCTTCAGCTCCTTGATGGCGGCCTTCAGCTGGGGGATGGAGGCGCTGATGTTGGGCAGCTTGATGATGTTGGCCCCGGGCTGCTGGGTAAGCGCGCCCAGGTAGGCGAGCCCGTCGGGGCGCCGCTGGGCTTCGGTCAGATAGTCCGGAAAGGCGGCGATGATCCGGCCGGCCACCGAGATGTCCCGGGTCTCCACCACGACTCCGGCGGCCTTGGTGAACGCGTTGACGATGGGCAGCAGCGAGTAGGTCGCCAGCGCCGGCGCTTCGTCGATGCCGGTCCAGATGATCTTGGCAGTTCCGTTGGTCATGGTTTTCTCCTAGCGAGGATGAAGTTCTGGTAATCCTAAAACTCGCCCAGTGTCCTTGTTTGTTCGCTTCAAGTCAACCAGGGTGTGACCGCTGCGTACCCCGGGCCAGGGATGCCCAGGCCCCCATGAGGGCCAGGAAGGCGCCGGTGAGCATGGCTGCCTGATAGCCCCGGGCGTAGGCGCCGGCGGCCGCGCCGGAGCCTGCGTGGCGCAGCAGCAGGCTCCAGCCGCCCGGACCCAGGCGGCTGGCGGCGATGCTGCCCAGCAGGCCCACGCTCAAGGCCTGGCCGGTGACCCGCATGGTGCCCAGGAAGGCGCTGGCCACGCTGAGCTGGCGCCGTTCCACGCTGCCCATGATGGCGCTGGTGTTGGGTGCGCTGAACGCGGCCATGCCCAGGCCCACCAGGGCCAGGGCCGCCACCACCGGGGGGATGCCGGCGTGCCTGCCGATCAGGGCGAGCAGGACCATGCCCGCCGCCACGATCAGCATGCCGGCGGTGGCCAGGGTGCGGGATCCGATCCGGTCGCTCATCCGGCCCGCCACCGGGCTGAGCAGCGCCTGCATGAGCGGCTGGCCCAGCATGATCCAGCCGGTGATCCGGGCCGGGTGGCCCAGCACCAGCTGCAGCTGGACCGCGGTCAGCACACTGATGGCGTAGAGGGCGCAGTAGTTGAGCAGGGCGGCCAGGTTGGCGGCGGCGAACAGCCGGTTGCGCCGGAGCAGGTCCAGGTCCACCAGCGGGACCGCGGCCCGGGCCTCGACCCGGAGGAAGCCCGCCAGCGCCACCGGGGCCAGGCCCAGCAGCAGCCACACCGGCGGCGCCGTCCAGCCCCATTCGGTGGAGAAGGTGAGCGGCACGATGAGGCAGACCAGGAACGCCCCCAGCAGGGCCGCGCCGGCGAGATCGGCCTCGGGCTTGCGCCCCCGCGGCTTCCGGGGCGTCAGCAGGGTCCAGCCCCAGGCGAACGCCGCGGCCCCCACCGGCAGGTTCACCAGGAAGATCCAGGGCCAGCCCAGGTGGTCCACCAGCAGCCCGCCCAGGGGCGGCCCCACGCTCAGGCCTAGGTAGACGGCCATGACGTTGATGCCCAGGGCCCGCCCCCGTTCATTGGGCGGGAAGATCGAGGTGACGATGGCGGTGGAAGTGGCGCTGAGCAGCGCGCCGCCCGAGCCCTGGAGGATCCGGCTGAGCACCAGCTCGGCGCCGTTGCGGCTCAGCGCCGCGGTGAGCGAGCCCAGGGTGAAGATGGCGATCCCGGCCAGGTAGTAGCGCAGGCGGTCGCCCTGGTCGGCCATCCGGCCCAGGGGGATCAGCAGGATCGCCATGGCCAGGAGGTAGGCGGCCTGGACCCACATGCTGGCGGCGAAGCTCAGGTGCAGGTCAGGGCCCATCCTGGGCAGGGCCACCGCGACGATGGAGCCGTCCAGGGGCGCCATGAAGGCGCCGATGCAGGTGAGGGCGAGCAGGGCCCAGCGGCGGCCGGCCAGGGCGGGGTCCTGTGATGGCATCATGTCCTGGTTCCGCATCGTTAGATAATGCCCGAGGCCCGGAGGGCCGCGAAATCATTGTTTCCTTCGATTCGTCTAGCCAGGGGTTTGGCTTCTTCAATAAGATCTTGGGTAAGGTTCGAAGGCGACCCTCTCCGCTCCGGAAGGGCGGTGTTTCTGGGAGCACGGGATGCGGCGGCACGGTTGGCGGACCATCTGCATGGCGACCCTGGTCCTGCCGCTGGCCGCCCAGGGGCCGACCCTGGAGGATCTCGAGGATCTCCAGAAGACCCTCGAACAGCCGGTCCAGGCGGCCAGCAAGCGCACCCAGCGGCTCAAGGAGGCCCCCGCCGATGTCACCGTGCTGCGCGGCGCCGACCTGCTGGACCTGGGCTACCGCACCCTGGCCGAGGCCCTGGGCGGGGTGCTGGGCTTCCGCACCAACCAGGACCGGGCCTACGCCGGACTGGGCGTGCGCGGCCTGTACGTGCTCGGGGACCAGAACACCCGGGTGCTCATCCTGCTGGACGGGCACACCCTGAACAGCGCCGCCGAAGTGGGCAGCAGCAAGATCGGCGAGGATTTCGGCATCCCCATGGACCAGGTGGAGCGGATCGAGATCATCCGCGGCCCCGCCTCCAGCCTGTACGGCAACAGCGCCTTCCTGGGCATGGTGAACGTGGTGACCCGGCAGCCGCCGTCCCGGGCGGCGGGCGGCGTGGCCGAGATCACCCGGGACAGCAAGGCACTTTCGGGCCTGGACGGGACCCTGGGCGGGACTGCCGGGAGCACCCGCTGGCAGGCCACCGTTTCCGGCATGCAGCGGCTCGGTTCGCCGGTAGGATACCCGGAACTGTCCGCCCAGGCGCAGCCCGGCGGGCTGGACCGGGAGGAGCGCCAGAGCGCCTACCTGCGGGCGTCCGGCCCGGAATGGAACCTGTCCGGATACACCATGGACCGCACCCAGTGGCTCTCCAGCGCGCCCTTCAATTCGGCGCCCTCCGGCCAGAACCGCTACCGGAACCGCCTGAGCTTCGCCGACGGGAGCTGGACGCCCAGCTTCGGACCGGTGCAGACCCTGGTCCGGGCCTACGGCGACCGCAACGAATTCTCCAGCGCTTTCGCCTACGACGGCCTCCGCCAGCCAGGCACCCAGGGGCTCTACCGCGAATCGGACCCCAACTGGAGCCTGGGCGTGGAACTCCAGGCCCGGACCCGCCTCGGCGCGGCGGTGCTGCTCACCCTCGGCCAGGAGCAGAGCTGGCAGCACTACGGGAGCTCGGCCGGGATCGATCCGGCCCTGGTCTCCACCGAGGTGAAGCACCGGGTCAGCAGCACCTATGTGCAGGCCGAATGGACACCGATGGAAACCCTTTCGGCGACGGCGGGATTCCAGGAATCGGTGTGGACCGTGGATTCCGCGAACCTGGACGTGGCCGGCAGCCCCATGGCGTTCCCCCCGGCCTCCCTGCGCGGCGGCACGCCCCGGCTGGCGCTGATCTGGCAGCCCACGGACGCGGACATCTTCAAGGCGCTCTATGGCGGCGGCTACCGCAACCCCACCATCTTCGAGCGCTACTACTCCGACATCAGCACCTTCATCGCCAACGCGCAGCTCGAGCCGGAGCGCATCACCACCCTCCAGGGCATGTGGGTGCGGGTCTGGGGCTCGGGGCTGCAGAGCCAGCTGTCGCTGGCCAGCTCCCGCTGGCGGCACCTGGTCAGGGAGGTCGATCTGGGCGGCGGCCAGCAGCAGTTCCAGAACGATCCGGGGGATCTGCTCGGGACCGCCCTGGAGGGCGAGCTCCAGGGCCACTGGAGCGGCTGGGGCGTCTACGCCCAGGCCGGCCTCTACCGCTGGGTCCAGGCCGGCAACCGGTTCCCCGATTCCACCGGGCTCCAGGGCGCGTTCCGGCTGACCCGGCACTGGGGGCCATGGAGCGGCAGCGGCGAACTCCGCTACGTGGGGACCCGGCAGGGACCGCCCGGGGTCGCCGACGCGCCCGCCGCCACCGTGCTGCGCTTCGCCTGCCGCTGGGAAGGGCGCCGGCTCTGGCTCCGCGGCACGGTGGAGGATGCCGGCTCGGCCAGGCGGGTCGACCTGGTCGCCACCGACTACAGCCCCATCACCCGCATGGCCGCGGACGGAAGAACCTTCTTCCTGACCGTGGGCGTGCCCTTCTGAGGCCCTGATGGCCATCCGGCCGCGGTTCTGGGCGGTGGCTGGGGCGGCGCTCCTGGCGGCGGCGCCTTGCCCGGCGGTCCAGGTCACCCCCGAGTACCAGGCCAAGGTCGTGCTCATGGACAAGCTCACCCGGTTCGTGGACTGGCCCCGGGCCGAGCCGAACCGGTCCTTCGTGCTGGCGGTGCTGGGCCGGACCCCGTTCGGGGACGAACTGGACAGCTATTTCGCCAGCCGCACCCTGAAGAACCGGCCGGTCACCATCCGCTACCTGCACCAGGCCTCCGAAGCGGCCGATTGCGACCTGCTGTTCATCTGCGCCTCGGAGAAGGGCCGCCTGGCCGGGATCCTCGAGCAGGTCAGGGGCCGGCCGGTCCTGACCGTGGCCGACACCGAAGGCTTCGCCCGGGCGGGCGTCATGGTCGGCCTGGTGCGCACCGGCTCGCGGGTCGGGTTCGAGGTGAACCTGACCCCGACCCGCGAATCCGGGCTGCGGATGGCCCCCGGTTTCCTCCAGCTGGCCACCCTGGTACCCTGAGCGACCCCATGCAACTCCTCCGCAAGGCCTCCATCCGCCAGAAGCTCCGGGTCACGGTCATGGCGACGGTCGGGATCGCCCTGCTCCTGGCTTCGGCGGCCTTCGTGACCTACGAGATCCTGGCCTACCGGGCCGGCCTGGTGCGGGACCTGGAGATCATGGCCGACCTGGTGGAAACCAGCAGCTCGGCGGCGCTCACCTTCGAGGACCG
>Ga0316217_10006051_pt1 | contig 12187 bp, 19 predicted proteins | sample 1anoAmetaG_FD_203633 | JGI IMG/M metagenome (GOLD analysis project Ga0316217, IMG submission 203633) | Freshwater microbial communities from Trout Bog Lake, Wisconsin, USA - 1anoA | ecosystem: Environmental > Aquatic > Freshwater > Lake > Hypolimnion/Profundal zone | place: USA: Wisconsin... | reverse complement strand
AGCCTTTGCTCCAGCTCTAGCCTTTGCCTTTCCTCTTGCTCTTCTGCCTCCTGAGCTAGCCTTTGCTCCAGCTCTAGCCTTTGCCTTTCCTCTTGCTCTTCTGCTTCCCGAGCTAGCCTTTGCTCCAGCTCTAGCCTTTGCCTTTCCTCTTGCTCTTCTGCCTCCTGAGCTAGCCTTTGCTCCAGCTCTAGCCTTTGTCTTTCCTCTTGCTCTTCTGCTTCCCGAGCTAGCCTTTGCTCCAGCTCTAGCCTTTGCCTTTCCTCTTGCTCTTCTGCCTCCTGAGCTAGCCTTTGCTCCAGCTCTAGCCTTTGCCTTTCCTCTTGCTCTTCTGCTTCCCGAGCTAGCCTTTGTTCTTCTTCTTTAGCTAACTTTTGCTCTAACTGATCCTGTAATATATTTTCACTATTAAGTTCTATGATTTCATTTTCCGTTCTTTTGACTGGAGCGTCTATAGCTATTTCCGCTTTTGCTCCGTATGGCTTTTCTTCTGTTTTTGAATCTGATTCAGGCGGTAGTACTTGTGGTTTTTGATCAATGTCTCTTTTGATTATTATTACCATTTCTGGTGATTCAACTGTTTTAATAGTCTCATCCGCTATACTCTCCTTATTTTTCGCTATTAACTGCTTATCTTCTGTTAATTTAGCTTTACTATCAAGAAATGTTATTGGTACTAATGTATCAGCAGGAGGGAGTGAAAAATTTTCTACATTTGGAAAATATTCTGGTGATTGAGTATTATGCTCACTTGTTGATTGCAGAGAGGTTTTGGTAAAGTAACGGGACTTTTCTGAACTAATTGGGAGGTCACTTTGTATTTGGCTTAAAAAGTTATCCTTTACGCTTTTTGGAACAGGAATGTTATTATCTGCGATAAATATATTCTCGGCCTCCCTTAAAAGCAATCCAGTTCTTTTCCTTCTGATAGCACCGGTAGTAATGTCTATATATTCAGCATAGTCAGCTGTACGATTACCCATACACTCTATTCCCATTTTAGCAAATATCTAAAATACACGATAGTAATCCCCTTTAGATAGCATATGAGCAGATGATTATCAATTGATTTCTTCACTTTAAAGTTTAAAAATTATACAGTGAATAGTTTAAATAACAATGTGCCGAACTAAACGAAGTAAAAACTTATATATTACTAATAATGTATAATACCCATAAAAAGTACATAGTATTCAACATTACCAGAATACTAAAACGAAAGATAGAAAAAACTAAGAAAGTACAAATTCTTAAAAACTGTTCTAATTGAGAAAAAATTGTGAACTCCACGGGTGTAAACCGGTGGAGGTTCACCTTATTTATGGTCTTAAAGGAAATGAAAAACATATAACTAGCCGAAAAATTACGAATTTTGTAAAACTCGTACGTCATGGTGATTATCATATTGTTGCGGTTCAAGTACAACCAAATAATTTTACAAAACAGCCTGTTTGACTAATAGATTAAACATACAATCCATATCCTTGTTGTTATATCTGAAAGCAAACTCATCAACATACTTTTGAAGATGCTTTGCTGATACATGGTGATAAATGCCAAGAATACCACGCTTTAGAGTTCCCCAAAAGTTCTCCATATTGTTCGTGTGAATATTACCGCTAGCTACATACTCTTTCGTATGGTCTACTCTCAAATGTATATGGCTTGTTTTCTTACTAAGGATATTATACCCTTTGAACTCATCACTAATAATAACGCTATCTTGAGTTATAACTTGATTAAGTACATCCAATAGTTGTTTACCTGTTAATTTTTTGCCTTCGTTGTTTTTAATCATCACTTTAGCAAATACTGATTTATTAATCCTATCAATACAACTGACAACAACGTTCTTTTTAGTGCCACGACCCCTTTTGTTTACTGGTGGCAAGTTATCGTTGTCATCATCTCTGTTATTCTTTTTTCTAGGTTTGCCGCCGACATAAGTTTCATCTACTTCTATCAAAGTGCCTAGGAATTGCTGATTTTCAATGTTCCCCATAGCAAGCCTGATTTGTTTAAGCATACGCCAAGCTGTTTTATAGGTAACGCCTATCTCTCTTTTTAGTTGATAGCCTGATATTCCCTTTTTACCATTTAAAAACAAGTGAATAGAGTAGAACCATTTTCTTAAATCAGTATCTGACTTCTCAAATATTGTACCTTTGAATATTGAGAAACCTTTATTGCATACGATACATTGAAAATTTTTAGGTGTATCTCGTCTGTGTGTTAATCTATTACTACCGCAATGCCTACAAACAGGTTTATTATTATACCTAATTGTGATAAAGTACTTTATGCAATCAAGTTCAGTAGGGAATTGTTTGTTAAATTCAAAAAAGTTCATAATCTTTTACCTCGTTATGAACTGAGTATATACTGTTATTTTTTGAGCGTCAAGGGATGATTGCGAAATTAATTTTACACTATACTTTGCCGTCTATTGATAAAGATGATAAAATTGAATTAGAAAAAATGTTAATCAACACTTTAAATCAAGAAAAAGGAGAAGAGCTTATGACTAGTTTAGCACAAGCGTGGAAAGAAGAAGGTATAGAGATTGGTATCTTAGACGGTGTAAATATCGGAGCGTAAATATTTTATCTCAGCCGAGACTTCATCTTCTGGTGATTCAATACACCAAGCTTTAATGTCGTTATCTGCACGAGTTATCGATCTATAGCCACGTTCTTTGAACAACTCTTTACAGTCGTATGGGGAATTTACAGCCCATAATAAAAAACGCAATTGCATCGAATTATCCAACAAGCTCTTTAATACTAATTCTTTAGAAACATGTAGAGTCTGAGATAAAATATGTATTCCCGCTAAACAATCAATTATGGCTCTATGTCCTTCATAAAAGAAGTTATATCTATACGCTATATACTCAAGCTTGAAGCTGCTTATATCTTCATCTTTCCAACTAATATCATTCATTGAACAAGCCCATGCCTTAGGCGGCGTATTTGGAAAAGTAGTTTCAAAAAACGCTCTATCAAATTGTGCATTATGAGCAATGACTAAATCGACCTCACGAAGATAATCGGTAACTTTTCTTTCATCTATATGTTGTCCTACAACCATGTCATTAGTAATACCAGTAAGCTTTGTTATATGTTCGGGGATAGACACTTTTGGGTCTTGATAACCATTGAATTCATCTAATAATCTAAATATACGTCCATCCTCTGTATATTCAAATTTAACCATACCTAATTCAATAAGCTTGTTATTTGAGTATGATAAACCAGTGCTTTCAACATCCAAGAATACACCTATACGCTTTGTATTTGAGGAGATGCCCTCGTCATTATAAAACTCGGGTTTTATATATTTTCGAATAACACGATACTCGTTAGATTTATTAAGTTGTTCTGCTATTTGATTTAGTTTTTGATTTGTCACAATATAGTCACACCCCCAAAGCACCACGATATAACTCTATCAAACTATCTTCCTCAGCTAGAGCATTTTTGTCTTTCTTTCTAAGTTTTATGACATGTTTGATAATTTTTACATCAAAACCCATAGATTTAGCTTCATTAAAAACATCCTTAAGAAGATCGGAAGCTTCTACCTTTTCTTGCTCTATGTTTTCTATTTTGTGGATTATCTGCTTTAACTTTTCCGCTTCTATTACTTCACTCATATTCACGCTCTTAACTATATTAATTGTAGGTTTATTGCATAGTACTTACCATTTTTGGTATATAGCTCATATCTGATAGCCTGATTCTTAGTTAAGCTTGTATAGCCAGCACTTTCTACTTCGCTAATATGAACAAATATATCTTCGCTACCGTCATCAGGCGCAATAAATCCATAGCCTTTTGTCGTATCAAACCGCTTTACTTTGCCTTTTTCCATAATTCTCTCAAGACTTAACTGTTACATATCTGTTAAATTGAGCTTTGTTCATCGAGTTTATTTTAAAATTAATTTATGGGTGGTTCGCCGTATTTGTTAGCGGCAGGTGTTCCTTTTTTGACCGCTAAAAATATAAAGAGTAACTGGCCAAAAGGAATTATTATTATTAATTGCCACCATCCACTAGCGTTTAAATCGTGGAGTCGCCTTGCATTTAAAGGAATGCTTTGAAAATACATTACGCAACAAAAAAGAAATAAACCTATTAAGTATATATCATAGTATACACTATCTGTTTCTGAAGAATTATATACAGTATAGAGCATGAGAAAAAAACTAAAAATCTCTAGCAAAGACCTAGCAATGTACTCCTTCCTATTACTTCTACCTTTAAAACTAAACAGCTTCCTAAGGAATAAATTATATATATAATTATTCCACATGCTCTATAAACTCTCCTGTTTCTATTAATTTAATATCATGCATATATTGAATTCCTACTTTTGAAGTGGCATACTCATCGAAAGTTTCAAAATAACAAGACAAAAAATCTACTACAAAAACTCCCCTTTCCATCTTTTTAGACAACGCTGCTAGCGTTTCTTTAGCTGTAAATTCCTCTACACTATCATATTGTAAGTTGCATTTAACAAGCCCTCCAATAAAACCAGTTGTCAGTTTAGCGCTAGTCTTTACCGAGGTCCATATATCTTTACTTGCGACTATATTATCCACATCCACACCATTACTTTTTGTCCAATTAAGATAATATTTTATCGCTTCTTGCCTCTCCTCTTTTGAGCCGAAAATCAAATCGCCTTGTTTTTTTGCTTCCTCAAGAATCTCTAGTTTCTCAAATTTGTACAATAATATTTTGATCTCTTGCTTCAAATTTTGAATACTCTTAGCAAAAAATCCCTCACCAGTATGTGTAATATCATTACCTAACACGTCAAGGTATTTAAGATTAGGTAATACAGTCAGTGTGTTAGCTAAAGTATAAGCGTTATGATCTCGCATACCACTATTACTTAAATTAAGTTTTGTAATAGTGGTAAAATCAGCTCTAGGAAACCAACCTATACTACTATAAAAAAAATCAAACTCATTTTGAGGAGCAGGTTTGTTGAGGAGAACCCATTGTTTGTCAGCAGTAGCGAACGATTGTATTGCTTTTATAGCAGTGCCTTCATGCGCTACACGATCTACTTCATATGCAGCATATCTATCTGCTTCGACCTTCACAGCTTCGCGCGCCTTTATAACATACTCCCACTTTCTAGCACGAGCATTTGCCCCTGCAACTCCATCTGGAGGTGTTTCTAAAACCAGCATTTCTGCCACTCTTGCCACATAGAAAGTATGAAATTTTTGCCCTAGTGCAAGAGATTTAACTGCTTTAGCTGTATCACTTTCTCCAGAGCTATTTATCTCTTCATCCTCCTGCGTCAATTGCAGCTCCATTTTTACTTCTGCTAGCCACGCATTTAATTGTTTAGCCTTGGTCGCATAGAGGGCCGTATTTTTTATAGCGATAGCCTCGTTTCTTAAAGCTTGAGCCTTGGCGTTTTCAGGCATCAAGTGCCAAGCTGGGAGGTTAGTCGGCGCTAGGTATTTTTTAGCTTGCTGCGTGTTATCTGCTTGTTTTTGACAATTTTCTTGTACAGCTTGTTGCACTTCAACTAGACGCTTTTCACATTGTTGAACCGTATTCGGGTTTTTAGCAACTTGATAGATAGTCGCTGTAGTTACCTTCTCTCTAGCCAGCGACTGATAATTTGCTATATCTACTTTAGCTTCATAAGCTTCTTTTGGAGTTTGAACTGCCTGAACTGCTCGGTGTGACTCAGCTGCTTGAGCTGCATATACTTGGTGCGCTGACTTTGCTTCTTTCTGCTCCTTAGCGTGCTGTACCGCTTTATCTACTAAATGGCTAGATATTTGTCGTGATACTTGAGCGTGCTGACTAAAGATAGCCTCGTTTGCTATGCCTATGATATGAGCAGCAGAATATGCAGCTAAAATCGGTGCTTGTATTCTTACGGCGGTATCAAAATCTAATCACAAAACAGAAGCTATTTTACTTATGCATATTCTTTGATTTTCTACCCCATGGTTGTGATTCGCATAAAACCAGTTGGCATAAGCAGCACCAGCATTTTGTTTAGCAGACATACTAGAATCGCTAGACAAATCTAACGTGATTTGGTTAACAATTTGATCTTCTGTACATTTCATCTTTAAAAACCACAACTGTTAAATTTATATCCTTTTAAATAACCAGAATTATTTGTTAGAGACAAGTAAAACGGATAGTTTATAGTTGCGATAAGTCTTAACTGTAATAAAATACCTTTCTAACCATTTCTAATTTAATAAGGATTTCTATGACTGACGATAAAGTACTAAAAACTGGGATTGTAAAGTTCTATTCTCCTGCTGGCGGATATGGTTTTATAGTAGACGATGAGACTGGTACTGATATCTTTGTACATTTAAACAATTTGAAAGAATGTGATTTGAACGAATTAATTAAAGACAATAAAGTTAGTTTTGTACAAAATAAAAAAAGGAGCTAGATTTTACGCTACAGATATCAAATTGTTATAATTATATCTATTTATTACAAGCGTTCTTCAACTTTTGTCCTGCTTTGAACTTTGGTTGAGTATAAGCTTTGATTTGTATAGCTTCGCCGCTACGTGGATTACGACCGCCTCTTGCTGCAATCTTAGTAGTAGAGAAATGACCAAAACCTATAAGAGAAATCTCATTACCTTGACCCATGGCATCAATTACCGAAGAAGTGAACATATCTATAGCTTTCTTAGCTTCGACTTTCTTACATTCATGTTGATTAGCTATGTGTGTTATAAATTCCTGTTTATTCATTTATATTTCTCATTATGTTTATATTCCAGTTATTATATAAGCATTCACAGCTAGAATACAACCTTTTACCTTAATACCACTTTTCTGGAATGTATAAATTCAACTCAGGTGAATGCCTTACCTAGATCTGAAAGGAAAAGGGGACAAGAGCATGGTATTAAAGCAGAATATACCAGAATATGTGTATGATATGGTTCTGCAACACCTGAGTAATATGGTTAAAGCTATACTGCTTGAACTCTAGTTTTCAGTGGTGAAATCCACACTCACTGGTAGCACGTATGTAACCCAGTGTCTTTAGTAAACATAGGATCTAGTTTCTTCTATGTCACACTCTGACTAAAGGACGATGAGTAATGAACTCATTTAAGAAAACAAAAGGGGAACCTAAGTTACTCTAGATACGTTTCTTGAAAACGAAACATGGGATGGCCTAAGGGACGCAAGTTCTATGGTCACGGAGCCACCGTAGTAGTCGATGGGAGAACGACCCATTCGCGGAGTGCAGGAGAGCTGCATACAGGGCAAAGGGTGGCAGGTAATCTAATAGAAACGGATAGTGAGGTACGCAAGATGCGAAACGCCGAAACAATACTCTCTATTATACGCAAACGTGGACAACATGGATTGTTGGTAAATGATGTATATCGTTTACTCTATCAGAAAGATCTCTACCTGCGTGCTTACGGAAAGCTTTATCGCAATGATGGAGCAATGACGGAAGGAGTGACTTCTGAAACAGTTGATGGTATGTCACTGGAAAAGATAGATACAATAATTAATGCTTTGCGTTATGAAAAGTATAGATGGACACCAGTGAGACGTGTTTACATATCGAAAAAGAATGGTAAATCGAGACCGTTAGGTTTACCAACTTGGTCTGACAAATTACTTCAAGAAGTGATCAGATCAATATTGGAAGCCTATTATGAACCTCAATTTAGTGACCATTCTCATGGATTTAGACCTAAACGTGGATGTCACAGCGCGCTTCGAGAAGTTATAAAAAAAGGCAAAGGAACTAAGTGGTTTATCGAAGGCGACATTTGCGCATGTTTTGACAAAATTGATCATACAATTTTAATAAACATCCTAAAAGACAAGTTTTTAGATAATCGTTTCATATGTCTTATAAGTGGACTTCTTAAAGCTGGATATTTAGAAGATTGGAAATTTAATGCTACCTTTAGTGGAGTACCGCAGGGCTCGGTTGCTGGATCAATATTTAATACTTTCATAATAGTCTGTAAGTTTCAATTTAAATCTCTGGGTCCAATGCCTATATATATTGGCTGCAAGCCGATACGACTAAATGCAAAAATATAACTTTCAACTTCTCGCGTTTTGAATTCCCAAAAGAATAATCTTCCTTAAGGAGCTCCTTAATATTAAATTTAATTATTATCGGACTTTAAAATATTTTGTATAAATGTTTTCAATGTCTTCCATTGCTTCAATAACTAACCCATTAATAGGTATTAACCGCATTCCACATTCGGTTTCTAATGAAATTAGCTCTACAATTTGTTGCCCATTATAGATAGGCTCACCATTATTATTAAGTTTGATATCTCTTAAGCTGCTGGTCGGTTTGAGGAGTTTGTCTAGATTTTGGTATCTTCCTTTTTCTATCTCTTTGCAAATAGAAGTTTTTGTTGGAACCTCTTGAGCAGAAGCGGGGGATAGAACTGCAGTTAAAATTAATGTTAAAACCACAAAGGTGATTAGTAGGTCTTCCATGTTTTCTTTAAATATAAAAATAATCTTATGCATATTTTTTTCTAGTTAAATTTTTCAATGTATTACATCATAATAATTTTCGTCATTCAGGTAGCAAAAAACCTAATCCTTATCGATGGACATAAGCTTTAAATACTTCTCATATTTTTGGAGATTTTCATGAAGCTCAGAGACTTCTCTACACTTACGTTTGCTCCACCGATTTTCATAACAGAAGTTTTCTAGATTTGAAGGCAGTTTTTCGTGCTCCTGTTCTTCTTCCCTTATTTCCATATCCATTGTTCTGGAAAATTCTTCATTTAATGTTTTGGAGATTTTTTCATCGAACTTCATTTTTGAAATCAGGTAGAAGATTAAAATGAAAAGCACTGGGAACAAAAAGAATAAAAATAGCTTTTTTTGTTTTTCTGATCTAAAAAGAAGCTCGTGTTGATTTAATTCTTCTGGAGTTGTTTGTTTCATTTTTATCTTCCTTTATAATTTTGGTTATTATACTTCAAGTAATAAATTAGTTCAAGGTTTAGGGTGTATTCTTAGCAAGCCTCTTCATGGTATGAGCTTACTCGTATCCATCTTTTTAACTTAAGAACTTTCATAAAAATATGAAATATCTTTATTTAAAACCTTGGCCAATAAAGCTAATCTCGATGCGCTAATTTTGTTTGTTGCATCCTCATATTTTGCAATTTGTTGTTGAGAAACGCCAGCTTTTTTTGCTAGGTCTGAACGACTTATACCTCCATCCATTCTCAGGCTATATATTTTTTTGCCAATAAGTTTATCTATTTTATCAAGCTGATCGTCTATATGTTTCATATTAATACTCCTGTTTTTGGTTTAATTGTGTTCTAGCATTTCTAGGATAGCAGGACTTATCAGCACAATGCCTATAACTATTCCAACCGTTATTTTCCCTGTTTTTAAAAGAATACTAGAGTTTTTATTTTTTAATTCTAAAACTATCCAACTTAAAATTACCCACATAAACAACCAATATACCATACCAACCAAAAAATAATCCCACGCCAGATCTTTACTAGCCGCTGCGTAAACGCCGACAGCCGCTAATCCTAAAAAATACCTTTCAATTTTCTTGCCATCTTGCCAATTTGGTATACTCCAATCACTAGTTATGAAATTATAGAAAAAAAATCCTACTAGAATCAATAGCACTACATGCGAGTACAGAAATACTATAATATCTATGACAAATTCTAACATAGTAACTTTATTTTTTTAAATCTATTAGAAAACCAGCACCTTCACCGCTTAATGCATTAGGTAGTTTGCCATCCCATTGGGCTATTGCTTGCCATTTTAATAAATTGGCAGTAAGTGAGCTAGAAAGTATATTATTAGCATTAGCTTTGGATGTTGCTGCTATTATTAAACTTTCTGCCTCAGCTTTAGCACTAATAATCTTGCTTTTTCCTATACCTTCAGCCAAAGCCATTTCTTTTCTTGCTTGAGCCTCAGATTCTCTTAGCTCATTTTCTCGTTGTTGCGCTCTTTGAGTAGCTTCTATTTTTTTGTTTAAAGCTTGCATGACAAGGTCAGGTACTTCAAATTTTCCTATAACAAAAATATGAGAAATATTAAAACCTATAAATTTCAGCTCTTGAGTCACATTCTCTTGCACTAAATCAAAAAATTCTTCTTTTTTAGAACCAATTAAATCTTCAATTTTCATTTTAGATGCTACTCTGTTAATAGAATCTCGTATACTATTTCTGATGAACAAGTGAGTAATTTCTTCCATACCTCTTCTATACTTGCTAAATAGTTCATGAATTCTATTTGGCTCTAAATTAAAAGTTATACCAATATCAGCATTAACGGATAATCCTTCGGAAGTTTGAAAACTAAATCCTTCTTGTCCAATCCACTGATGATTTTGCTCATATATAGGAAATTTATATACGTTTTTCCAGGGAGGAATAAAGTAAAAACCTACAGTTAACTCTTTGGTTTCTACTCCCCGTGTTGAACCAATTAAATCTACAACTACTCCCACTTCTCCAGGCTTAATCCTAGTTGAACAAGTAATAAGTATTATCGATACTACAATAATACTTATTGTTATAACATTTGGAAAAGCAGCTATTTTCCTAAAAATCACCTCTCTTTTTGATTTTGTTATCTGATTATTATCATTAGCCATATTATTCCTCTTTTGTTATTCATGTACTTTAAATATAAAGTATTATATGTGCTACGTCAAGCACTATTTATTGATAAATAGATAAATTTATTGCTGGTAGTTCTAATTCCTAGCGCTTGGTAAAACATAACTGACTCTAAAGAGTACTATTGAATTTTTTATTGCTATTTTGCATTTTTTACGTTATATTTAAAGTAGTAATAAAAAGTATTTTAAATATCCATGACGAAGCTACGAAATAAGATTCGTGCACTAATGGCTCAAAAAGACATTAATGCTGTTAAAATAGAAAAAACAACTGGGTTAAATAGAAATACAGTTTATAGCATTATTGCTGGTAACTCAAAAACCCCTAGTGCTCAAAACTTACAGCTGATTGCAAAAGCCTTGGGAGTAAACTTAGAGTCTCTTCTTCTCGATGAGGATAAATTAATGACCGACACTTTAACTGCAGAACAAATTAAAATCTTTTGTGACACCACAAATTCTATCACTGCCTCAATTATGGAAAAGAAAATAGATATTTCAATAGAAAAGCTATTTGCTTTAATAAAAGAAGTTTATCAATATTCAATTGAGTCTGAACCTCCTCATATTGATGATAAATTTCTTAGATGGACAATAGACAAATATAATAAATTATAGTTGCCTCAAATTTAAATTCTCGCTCGCTTTAAAGCTAACAATATTACGTTTAGCTCTCCTAAGTCAGTACATTCGGTGTTTTTTCATACTGACGCGGTAATTCTAGTTAAATTAAATTTTGTGTATTATCGCTGTTACAATAATGATAGAAGCCCATATACTGAAAATACAAATGGAGGTTCCTGCGATTACTTTTCCTACTTTTAGAATTTTTTGTATCTTACCCAAATTCTGCTTTTTAAATTCTAAAAGTACCCAAAACACTATGCTCCATAGCATTAGCCAGACCATTAAACCAAACATAAAAATGACCCACGCTTTGTCGGCTCCCCAGCTGAAAATACTTGCGCATATAATAAGAAGAGTTGTTGCCATAGTATGTACCTGGCGTCATTTTGAAATACACTAGGCGTGTTCCAATTGCATTCTTTAAAATTAAGGCAAAAGTATCCAAATACAATAAGTAATATAGGATGCGCTGATAGGAATACTATGGTATTTTTTATTAGTTCTGGCATATATTGATTACCTTCTTGAATTGTGTTTTTCATTTTTAAAAAGCATTAGAATCAATGGCATGTGATGAAGTTTTTGCCAGCTCTATAGTATTTTTTGGTTTTTGTAAATAAGTTTCAGCGCCGATGCTGTTACCACCTTCAAATCTAACTTTAAAGGTATCTATACTCTCTTGAAATTGACTTTCTATCATGATGATTTTAATTTGTTTTCTAGCTTTTTTTTAACTTCTCTAGTTTGTGTTGTGCGCCAAGCATACTAGTCCACTAAAAAAGAATCTGCGCCAAGCATACTAGTCCACCCCTGCGCCAGAAGAGAAGTCCACTTTCAAAAGAAAAAAAGAGTGATAATTTAGTTAACACA
>Ga0316217_10006050_pt1 | contig 12188 bp, 17 predicted proteins | sample 1anoAmetaG_FD_203633 | JGI IMG/M metagenome (GOLD analysis project Ga0316217, IMG submission 203633) | Freshwater microbial communities from Trout Bog Lake, Wisconsin, USA - 1anoA | ecosystem: Environmental > Aquatic > Freshwater > Lake > Hypolimnion/Profundal zone | place: USA: Wisconsin... | reverse complement strand
AACCTTCGAATTTTCTTTTTTATTATCTTCATTTTCCATCATTCTCCAAAGCTTTTTATTACCCATTCCCTTAGTATCACAGAACTCATAGTATCTTCATTTTAGACCATAAAATGTCTCAATTTAATTTTTCAAAAATTACCATTTATCTCTCTATTGGATTTCTCCAATCGCAAAATGCACTTTACTGACTAGGTGAAAAAATTTTAATTTTTGGGGCTCCTAGGGAGAGCATTGTTCTGTCACCTCCAGTACCTTAAAACTCTACCCTTATTTAATTATAACCTTTACTCAAATCGAACCTTTATTCAATAAAAACCTTTATCTCATTCATATTGTTGTTTATGTATTTTCCTTTATCTAAGGATCTTTTTCTTGAAGTCAGATGAGCAGGCTGCAAGCTATCAAGCTGACACTTAGTGATATTAATGCATGGTAAAATCAGTATTGGGCAATCACAGCGCCCATCTGGGGTATCCTGCTGGGAAAGGCTATCGACAAAGGGTTGTTTGCCCCGTTTCCGCTGAGCTCAAATTGCAGTGAGCCCAACTTCACTGTCTTTCTGGTCTACGGCTTGTTGTTTTTGTAGGGGTAAAGCAATGCGCCCAGCAGCAGCTGCTTTAGGCTAAATTTACTCGCGCGACCATCAAAGTGACAGTCATCAGAACTGTGAAGCGAAGATAGCCCACCCGATGGGTTGAGCGGTGAGAAGGCGCAGTCGGGTTCCAATAACTCTATGTAGAGGCCAGATTACCCCACAGAAACTGATCAGCCAGAAAAAGTCCAGCAGCACCGAGACCACCAGACCCACGATGCAGGTCCGGACGTACTGCTTGTCGAAGTAGTTCAGCACAAAAATAGTAAGCACCATCACCACTGCCAGCACGTTGAGAAACCCACTCTTGACGAAGGCCTCCAACAGTTCGAAGGGGAAGGTGATCGCAGCCACTGCCAGCACCCATACCAAACTGCCGCTTTGTAGGTCTTCTGAACTCTCAGTGGGCAGAATGCTGCTCTTTTCGAGGCCGACCTCGGCCACTGGGCCCGCTTGTGAGGACTGGGCCGTGGGGCCGACTGTGGCTATTCGTTTTTCGGAGGAGGAGTGAGAGGGGAGGGCGCTGTGCAGGTGGAAGGGCTCAGTGAGGAGTCTGAGTTCCTACTAGAACTGGAAAATGGCAGCTTTGATGTCCTCCTTCTTGTCGTGGTCTGTTTAGTTGGCAAGTTCCTGTTGGTGGGAGGCGATGTGCTTCTGGAGTATGGCGTGGGCTTGGAGGATGACGTCAATGTAGTCTCTGAGGAGGACGTAGCCCTCGGGGTCCTTCTTGGTCTGCTGGAAGAGTTCCTCTGCGATTTCGCGTTCAAATTATAGCATGCCGACCATGTTGCTCTGGATGATTTTGTCCAGAGCTACGTTGAGTTCGTACTACTTGAGCTTGGCGGAATCAGAGTACCCCAGCTTCCCGAACTAGGCGGCAATGTAGCTGAATTTCGACATTCCTTAGCTTGTGTTGCGATTATATTATTTTTGAAATTTGGTCTCCAAGGGCGTTCCCACAATCGCACCTCTTCCCACCACCACAACCATCTAATTAGGGCACACCCTCATCAACCCATCCTCAAATTATGGCACTAATTGCCATCTGCTTCATATAACCCTTCATATAGCCCTCAGCAAGCTGCCCATACCCTCAAACACCAAGAACAGCTGTAAAATAGGCTACTTCGCACAATCCACTGTTTGACGAATCTTGGCCATTCAAGGGTAGGCAGCAGGCTTGGCTAGTGTAGAATGAGGGTTGAGAGGAGACTCGAGGCAGTTGCCGGCTGCTAAGCATTCCTTCAGTCAACTCGAATCCTTCAATCAACTGGAATCGCTATAGTCAGCTTATGGTCTCATTCACGAAATCAGTAATTTAACGACCAATGACTAAACTGCCGAGCTCTTTCGACCCATACCTAATGAAGGACGAGTTGCTGGCAGCCCTGAGACAGAGCCCTCTGACCGCCCAGCTGGTGTCTCTGCGGGCCGAGGAAATCATCCAGGTCGTCATAGAGAAACCCATCGTGATGACCCTCGAGGAGCAGATCAGGATGCTGAGGCAGAAGCTGGAGGAGGAGAGGCACTCAAGGAAGACCCTGCGCAGCGACAGCAAGAAGCACAACAGGGAGCACGAAAGAGATGCCAACTAGAAGGACCTACTCATACACACACTCAAACAGCAGCTCTAGGCTCAAACCCACTCAATCTAGGCCTAAGAGCTGCAGAATCAACAACTAGAAGAAGCAGTCGCCGACTATTAGGCCAGAATAGAACAACTGCAGTCACAACTCTAAGAGAGCTAAAACGAACACCGAGAGTTGAGAGCCACTATCGACTAGAAGACAAATACCGTAGCCAGACTGTAGCACGCAATACTCGAAAAATCCACAGCTATAACACTGCTCACTGAGTAGCAGCAAAAAAGGGAGCTGCAATACAAGCGCTCTGAATAGGTCTTTTCATCATAGCTAGCAAGGATGAAGTAGGAGCGATAGCGGGAGAAGAAATCCCACTAGTAGCAGGTGAGGCTCGCAGTGGGTTCGCACAAGCTGGAGCTGCAGCAGAAGGATAGTCTGATGTAGTCACTGAAGGAGGAAAGGTTCGACCTCAAGAACCAGATCAACAGCCTCAAGATAGATCTCCAGTAGGCCACCCAACTGGCAGAGCACCTGACTGACTAAAACAACCAACTGCTCCTCTAGAAAGATAAGCTCAAATAGACCATCAAGCTCAATAAGCTCATCTTCGACAAAGAGAGGAAGATGGTCAACCAGAGGCTCCACGACCTTTCTCTCACCCACAAGCACCATCAGAAACTCAAAATCCATCTCACCACCACCCACAAAACACTCTCCAAACTCCACACCTAGTACCAACAGTTCAGAGACTGGGCCAAGTAGCAGCTCAGGATACTGGCACTCTAGGCCCAACACAACACCAAACAGTTGCTCGACGAAGTAGGCAAGCACGTGGAGACCGAGCTGAAATCCCTCAGCTAGAAGTTGCAGGCCAAAAACGAGGAGACTAGAGAAGCCAGGAGTGAGGCCAAGATGAGAGAGTAGGTCCTGTAGCGTTCGGAAAAGCAGGTTGCGAGCTACAACAAAGAGATATCGGATCTGAAGAGCGAGTTGCGGCAGAAGAAGAGGGAGGAGGAGAGGCTGCGGCGGGAGCTGAAGGCCAACTACGAGGAATACTAAGCCAAGTTGAGCAAGATGGAGAAGAAGTACCTGGAGCTACTCGACAAAGGCAGCTTTTGATGTTTATATTCACCCATACTCTACCATCCTTCGATCTTGCCCAAGTAATGCTGCCTTCCCAGCAGTTCATACTCAAGTAGTTACACTCATTGTGTAGCTACACTTATTGTGTAGTTGGTTACACAGGTTTTAGTTGCCTTGTAGTTATTGTAGTGAGTTGTCTTGTTGTTTCTGCTTGTTAGTTACTTACTCAGTTATTATAGGTTGTTATATGATTGAGCTATAGGGCTGTTGTGCATCATCACTCGTCCCCGTCTTTGTCCCTCCGTTCTCGCTTGTCCCTCTTGTCCCTCCTCTCCTTCTTGTCTTTCCTGTCCCCGCGGTCTCTGCTCCTATCTTTCCTCCTCTCCTCGTGCCGTTTTAGACTTCGCGACCTGTCCCTCTCGTCGTTTTCCTTCTCCTTCCTCCTGGCTCTCTCCAGCTTCTCCAGAGCTTAGGCCTCGACCTTGGTCATGCGCACATAGCCTTTGCCTCCTCCGAACCTTCTGGGCCTCCAGGAGAGGAGAGTCCTGCCGCACTCGTAGTCCACGACAATCTTGGCGCCATCTATTTTGCGGTAGTTGGCGTTTTTGTAGGCAGTGGCGAAGTCGTCCTTGTTGTCGAACTCTACGAAGCCGTAGCCTCTGGACTCCTCTTCGAGGTCACGAATGATCCTTACCGACTTGATGATGCCGTATTTCTGGAGATTGACTGAGTGTTACCTCGAATTCGAAGCGCAGGGTCTTCTCGGTGGTCTTGTAGTTGAGCCGCGCCACCAGCAGGGTCTTCTCCGGGTCCGACTGCACCTTGTCATCCGTGAAGGGGTTCCACTCTGCGATCTAGTTCCTAATCCGGGCCTAGTTCCTGTCCTTGCGCTAGTCGTTGACCCTGTGGACTTTCTGCTCCTTGGTCTCCCTCTTCTCCCTCTCGACGAGGTTCTCGTTGGGGACGTCGAACATGGAGTGGATATCTTTGCAGGTGGTGGTTACGGGGTCGAGGGGGCGACAGCGGGGCTTGGTGGGGGCGGGGAGGAAGGTGACGGTGTTGGCTTTGAAGAGTTCGAGGACGTCGGAGGGCATTTCGGACTTCATCTCGTGGAACTGCTTGTGCTGGGCGGCAGTGTTCATCTGGAAGGGACGGGCCTGCTTGTCCCCGTACTGCGCCTGGCCGGTCAGCGTGCCCGTGAACCGGTTCGAGTGCGAGTACATGTAGTAGTCATGCTGCATTTAAAAGAGATTATACAACAACACAACCACAACCCACAAACAAACAAACATGTAGGAGAAACATGTAAGAGAAGGTAGGAGTTTATGTGCCATCAGCTGTTGGGAATACTCCATTTCTTTGGGAAAGACGCAGTGTGTGCAATTGGCATCACCTAGTTCACTTCCTAACATGATCCTAACAAACACACAATAATCACTACTACTCATAACCACAACCCCTACCCTCCTTTACCCCAGCCATCTCAAACAATACCCCTGAGGCCATCACTCCTTGCTTTGTAGATCACTCTAGTTCTCATACACAAGAGCAAGCTTTCGGTATTCTGGCTAGTGGGAGCTATAATTAATAGTCAACAGCAGATGGGCGATCGCATGGCCAACGTCCTCAAGAAGACCAATCTCGGCCTCGCAGTGCAGTAGACCATCGTCGAGCTGGGCCTCGAGAGAGAGAAGCCCAAAATAATGAGCGCACTCCAGCGAGCCTTCGAGCGCAACTATGACGCCTTCAAAAGCAGCATGCCGTGCGCCTCCCTCCCCCTCAGAGGCTACTACGTCATCGACAACGAGTACCCCATCGGCGAGGGCGACAAGCAGCAGCACTTCCGCTGCGTGACCTTCCAATCCAATCTCAGTGGCGCGCCCCTGACTGCCCACTTCAACGGCCAGAAGCAGTTCACCTTGATCGAAGCCTTCTGCCAGAACTAGTAGGGCAAGAAACGCGCCAATTCCAGGTCTGCAGTCAAAATCGAAGCCAAGGTGGGAGCCCCCAAGAAGCATCTCAAGAAATGAAATCATACACTTATCTGCACCCACTTACACCCACTGCCAGCTGAAGCTGTTTAGCAATCACAGTTTGGCAACCCATCAACTATTGATTGAGTCATTGAGTGTTTGATTGTTTCTAGATGGCACCATGTATGCTTTGCCAAATGATAGCCTAACGGTTGACTCCGCGTCAGCACAAGCGTAAGCTAGCATAAATTTGATCAGTCAGACACCCTCAACCCTATTCCCATGCAACATTATCTATTGGTTGCTATTACATGAAGGTTAATTGATTGGTTATAACATAAAGGGTCGTTCATTAGTTATACATGAAGGCTCATTCATTAAGTTAATTTGGTAAGTAATAATGGGTTAATTAAGGTCAGTGATAATGGGTTAATTATGGGTAAGTAATAATTAGCAGGGCTATCAACCAATGGACTAGCTGAAGGTTGAGACCTCGCGGTTGGATTCGTTGAGCTCATTCAGCTCGGACCCCACCAACGCCGGCCTGGGCTGCAGAGAGTCGTCGTACTTGAAGAGTGATAGCATATGAGAAAAACCTACAACCAGCAAAGACGACACACTCATCGCAATGCACGAACCCACTGGCGACACGAAGATGTTGAACCGGTAGAACACTCCCGCCACGATCGGCATAATCACTATGTTGTATGAGAATGCCCAAAACAGGTTTATTTTGATGAACAGGTTGCCCTTTCTCAGAAAACGAATTAATGCCAGGATTTTGTAGATGTTCTCAGAGAGAATAACCACGTCAGCAGCGTTGATGTTGAGTTCTGACTTTGCGTTGATGCTGATGCCTATTCCTGCTTCCTGCAGACAAGGGATGTCGTTGAGTCCTAAATAGGTCAAAAGGTACCATCTCCGACCATGATGACAGTGTTTTTCTAGAGCTGCTGGTTCTGCACCCATTTCAGCTTGTCCAGGGCAGTGAACTCAGCATGAAGCGATGAGGGAGACAGCTTGAGGTTTTGTCCCAACTTGCCCACACTACCCTGCGAATCCCCTGATAGGATATGTACCTCCAAGTTCTCTGCCTGCAGCTGCTGGACCACGTCCAGGGCCTCGGGCCGCAAGTTGGAGTGAGTGTTGAGATAGATGAGCTGAATAGAGGTGGAAGTACCATGGACAGCTTGCCGTCGATTGAGAGGTAGATCTCTGTGGAGCTCTAGCCACTCTAGCTAGATCCGGAGGTAGAGTGGTCGAGTTGGTTGGCTTTGAGGAGTTGCTTGTTGCCGACGATCACGTCCAGTTCCTTCTTGTGGGTTTTGTCGAGCAACTTGGCCGTGATGCCCTGGGAAGGGACGAACTGTTTGGTGAGGAGGATGAAGGAGAAGTTGGCGCCGTTGAGTTTGCTCTTGGTCAGGGCCTACTTGTAGATGATGTCTGCCAGTGGATGCCTGATGTCCCTCTAAACCAGCGCCAAGATCTCCCACAGCCTCTCCTCGGGCAGCTCATCGCTCAGCAGTTTGTGGTTTTCCACTTGGTTGATCCTGGTGAACAGTGTGCCCGTCTTGTCAAACGCCACTACCTTTGCGTTTTTGATCCTCTCGAACACCTTCGTCTTTTTGATCAGGATGCCACTCTTGGTGGCCAGCTTCAGGATTATCGCAACCACGCTGGGCACTGCCAACCCCAGTGCGCACGGACACGAAGCCACCAGCACCCCGATCCCCCGCTCGATGATCCAACAGGCAGTGCAGATTGGCACCGTAGTGACCTCGAAGTACAGGAGCACAGCCCACACCGCCATGGTGCTCACACTCAGCATGATCACTGCCTTGACGAAGACGCTGGTTATCCTGTTGCAGAGGGTCTGGATGCCTGAGGCCGAGCTCTCCTCCTCGTTCTGGGAGAACTTGACGTGGGTGGCTATCTCGATCAGCAGACTGTTCTCGATGGTCTTCTCCAGCACTGCGAAACAGTCGGCAGCCTAGTGCACCAAAGCTCCCGACTACAGCCTGTCGCCCTTCTAGAGGGTGAGTTCGTCCTCTGAGCCCGTCCTGGCACTCTGGGTGGCCCTGGCGTTGCCGCTGATGATGCACAGGTCGACCAGAATCCTGCCGGGTTCCAGTCTGATCACATCGTTCTTCTCTAGCAAGGATACGTTGTAGGTCTTCTAGGAGAGGACCTTGAGCTGGCGGTTGCGCATCTCGACGTAGTGGGCGTTCATGTTCTGGAAGAGCACGCTTTCGGGGAAGATCTCGTCGGTTATCTTTTCTATCTTGGCTTTGGCCCTGCGCTCCAAGTTCTTGCCGATGGTCACTACCAGGACAATAATGGAGGCCGAAGTGAGTGCGTCGTTTATGTCCATAATGGCCATGTGGATGGTGTGCAGGTTGTTGTTGAAGTTCTAGATCGAGTACCTGACCATGAAGAAAAGGAACAGGAAGCAGGCGCTGAGGCTGCCCAGAGCTATGAGAGTCTCCATGTTGGTAGTTTTGTATTGGCTGTAGTTTTTGTAGGCTCTAGTAATGAAGCCCTGGGCGTAGTTCTTCATGACGTAGCCCGTGAGCATGATATTGAGTATGACTGCGAAGGAGTAGATTCCCAGCTGCGTGGGGAAGGTCACGCAGGAGACATAGATCTCGCCGAAGCTGGGCAGCACTGGGATGACCATATTCACGAACAAGAAGTAGAACACTAAAACTACCGTTTATTTGATGCTTCTTTCGGAAGCCACCTCCCGCCGCCGCGACACCAGTCCCTACACCTTTTCGTTCTTCACTGAATAATTTCCATCCATTTTCTCGACCAGGTCTGCGATATCTCTGCCTTTGATGATCTCGCAGTTGTAGGTGAAGGTAACTCGGTAGCGGCTGTCTTCCTCGACCACCTTCTGCGCCACCACTCCCACCAACCCCTTGAATGCCGTCCAGATGTCCTCTGTGCTTGGGCTCTTTTGCAGGATGAAAGTGATGGTCCTCTAATTGGCAGCGTTTTCGGAGAGGAGGGTGGGGGATCCCAGAGGCTGGAATTTGGTGGTCCTGAGGATCGAGAGTGCCCTCTCCAGGGTCTAGGGTTTGGAGAGAGTGAGGGTGATCTTTTAGGACATGATGTTGACTGAGACCTTGGAATGCGGGTCCTAGAGTTTGTCGGAGAGGGCGGCTTTGATGGTGTTTGCACAGTTGATGCAGCTGATGTTTGAAACTTGGATGGAGTACACCTTTAGCTCAGAGCACACAGCCTACGCCATTAGCATATATTATGACTATGACCCATTTGAGTCATTCCTATACCAGGATACCACCCGCCTGCACTGCACTCCGAACCAGCCTCACCAGCATCACTATTATCACCATATCACCACATCACCACATCACCACATCAGCACATCACGGATATCAGCAGCATCATCATTACCCAGTTCTGCTATTCAGTCAATCATGGCACTAATAGAATCATAGGGTAGATTGTAGTTCAAATCAAGTTCTCACTTCTGACCAGCTCGTCTCTAAACCTCATTTTGTCTATCGACAGTTTTAACGCCCTTTAGCTTGGGATTTTCTCAAAGTATGAAACTTGTTACTCAGTTTCTTCTTTCTCGGCACTCTCTTCACTCTCTTTTATTTTGAAGCTGTCGTCGTAGTGGAACAGTGATAGAATATGAGAGAAGCCCACCACCAGCAGTGAGGAACCACTCATCGCTATGCTCGACCACACCGGGGACACGAAAATGTTCCAAGGGAAAAACACTCCCGCCACGATCGGCATAATCACAATGTTGTAGGAAAAGGCCCAAAAGAGATTTATTTTGATGAAAAGGTTGCCCCTTCTTAGGAAACGGATTAAAGCAAGGATTTTGTAAATGTTCTCAGAGAGAATAACCACGTCAGCTGCATTAATGTTGAGTTCTGACTTAGCATTGATGCTGATGCCTATTCCTGCCTCCTGCAGACAAGGGATGTCATTGAGCCCTAAATAAGGGAAAAGGTACCATCTCCAACCATGATAGCCAGATTCTTATTGCCCTCCTGCACTTCCTTGATCCACTTCATCTTCATGAAGGTGCTATGTTCGGGATGCTGGCAGTTCTCAGGTATTTCCAGGTGCTCTCCCAGTTTCTCCACGCTTTCCTTTGAGTCTCCCGAAAGGATGTGCACATCTAGCCCCTATCTCTTGATTTTCTTGATTGCGTCCTTGGCCTAGGCTCTCAGGTTTGAGTGGGTGTTCAAGATAATGACCTAAATCACGATTTACGTACCATTAGAACTTCGCTGTCAATGCACAGATACAGTTCAGTAGAAGCATCGGATCGCTTCATAAAGGGAGGGATTTCGATATTGCTGTTCAGGAGTATATTTTTGTTGCCAATGAGCACCTTCATTTCTTTGTTCTCAAGCTTATCCAGAATCCTAGCAGAGACGCCCTCCTTCTGAATGTTGGGCTTCTCCAGGAGAATGTAGCTGTAGTTGGTGCCCACCACCTCACACCGACCAAAAGCCTCCTTATAGAGGACCTCGGCCAGGGGATGCCGGATCTCCTTCTCGACAAGGGCAACCACCTGCCACATCATGGCCTGCGGGTAGTTGTTGGAGAGGACGATGTACTCCTCGATTTTGTTGATCCTGGTGAAGAGGGTGCCGGTCTTGTCGAAGGCAATGGTGTTGGCCTTCTTGGCCTTCTAGAAGATCCCATTGTTCTTTATCAGGATGCCGCTCTTCGTGGCCAGGTTCAGCACTATCGCAATCACACTCGGAACCGCCAGTCCCAGAGCGCAGGGGCATGAGGCCACCAAAACCCCGATGCCTCGCTCCACCACCCAGCAGACCGAACACATGGGGATATCGATTTCCAGGAAGGTCAGCAGCAACGACCAAGTCACTATTGTGACGATGCTCAGCAGAATGACTCCTTTGACGAAGTAGCTCGAGATGGCCTTGCAGACTGCTTGGATCCCGGATTCCTAGTTTTCTTCCTGGTTCTGGGCCAGCTTGATTTGGGTGCCTATCTCCACCAACAAGCTTTTCTCGAGGACGTTCTAGACCATGGCCAGGCAATCCTTGCTCTCCTTGATGATGGAACCCGATTCGAGCCTTTCTCCCTTTTGGAACTGCAGCTAGTCTTCGCAGCCAGTTCTGGCACTCTGCACTGCCTTCACGGACCCACTGATAATAATAACATCTAGGAGCAGCCTGCCTGGTACCACCTTTATAATATCGTTCTTTTCAACTAATGAGGCATCCAGCTGCTTCTCCTCCAGAATAGTCAGCTGCCGGTTCTTGATCTCCACGTACTGCACCTGCATGTTGCTGAAGAGCGAACTCTCGGGGAAGATCTCCTCCGTCATCTTCTCAATCTTCTGCTTGACCTTGCCCTCGAAGTACTTCCCAATGGTCACCACCAGCACGATGATGGAGGCCGAAGTGAGTGCGTCGTTGATGTCCATGATGGCCATGCTGGGCATCTCGATCTGCCCGTTCACATACTCAATCGTGTACCTGCCGAGGAAGAAGAGGAAGAGGGAGAAGGCGCTGATGGAGCCGAGGGCGATGAGTGTCTCCATATTGGTGACCCGGTAGTGGATGTAGTTCCTGAAGGCCCTGACGATGAAGCCGCGGGCGTACCTGACCATCACGAACATGGTCACGAGGAAGTTGAAGATGAGGGAGAGGGAGTAGATGCCGAGTTTGACCGGGAACTGGAGGTAGTCATCGTACCAACTGTTGTCGGGAATGATGGGCAGGATCATGTTGACGATGAGGAAGTAGAGACACAACGCAGTGGTGAGCACCACGTTGACCTCATCCTCGGTCCTGTTGCCCTTATTCGAAAAGGAATTTATCCTGTCATTTATGACCTCATAAGCAGCATCAACTTGCGAAATGATGTGCGTAAGCTCCCGCCCCTTGATTATTTCCGAGTTGTAGCTCAGGCTCACTCGGCACTTGTCGCCTCGCGCCTGGAACGAGCACCCCACCACTCCCAGCACGTTGGGCAGACTCGTCTCCAGCTTCTTGAGCTCGTCGTTGTTGGCCAACAGGAAGGCGATGCTGCGGTGGTTCTCCTGGCCGCCGGAGACAGCCACGGGCTAGCCGATGGGCGGGTAGCCAATATCCTTGAGAATCTCCTGGGCCTAGAGCATGGTGTGATCCTTGAAGACAGTCAGGGATATCTTTTATTGCATGATATTCACAGCAATTTTGGCATCAGGCTCGAGCAGGCGCTAGGCCAGAGCCTTCTTGATCTTGCCCGCGCAGTTTGTGCAGCGGATGCCTGAAACCTGGATGGAGAACACCTTCGGGAGTCTCTGCGAATGTCGAAGGGACATCTAAATAAAATGGGATGGATTTAAATACAAAATTAAATATCAGAAAAATTATTAATAATAACCGCACTTTAACATTTTATTAGCACCCGAAATCACCAGCAACCCTTCTCCCGCATATTGTCCCATAGCTTTCAATTGATTGAGGCAAAAAAACTTGAATTCGCTCTTACTGCTACTTTGGGTTGCCCTACAGCTGAAATCCTCCTTCGCTCGCCTTAGACTCCACTTCCTCAGACTTCTTCAAACAGACTTCAGTTTGGTGTTTTATTAGTTTCCTTGAAATGGTCTTATTATGAATTACCGTCTAAGCTATTGATTCAAGTGGGCTCATTAGATAATAAGGCAAACTGTTATACCCCTTCAGCAGTGTTCGCTTTTCCCGACAAACAATTCAGAGCTATGAGGACAGTAGAGAGTACTTTGCTACTTGAGAAGGTATCAACTCAGCGGCCCAGTTAATCTCAACCTCCATCAAGTGGCCAAGGCCCAAGCAATCAAAAGAAAGAGTGGATGCGGCCGATCCCTGGACAGTTTCTTTAGGTGATTGTTGCAAAAAGAGAGCTAACTAAATTCCGCGTGGGGTAATTGAGGGGTAGGAGGGGGGATAAAATAGGGGGGTTTCAACA
>Ga0316217_10006049_pt1 | contig 12191 bp, 10 predicted proteins | sample 1anoAmetaG_FD_203633 | JGI IMG/M metagenome (GOLD analysis project Ga0316217, IMG submission 203633) | Freshwater microbial communities from Trout Bog Lake, Wisconsin, USA - 1anoA | ecosystem: Environmental > Aquatic > Freshwater > Lake > Hypolimnion/Profundal zone | place: USA: Wisconsin... | reverse complement strand
GCGCCACCCTTCGCAAAGCCACCGTCGCCAATGGCGTTCTGGCGCCCCAGGCGGCGGTCAGCCGCTCTCCGACCGGGGAAGCGAGCGTCTTGGTCGTGGGGCCGAAAGGAACCGCTGAGCTACGCCAGATTGTCACCGGCCAAACGGTTGGCGATCAGTGGCTGGTGACGTCGGGCCTCAATCCTGGCGATCAGGTCATTGTCGAGGGTCTTCAGATGCTGCGTCCCGGCGCGCCTGTGAAGCCGACCCGACTTGCGTCCCCGCGATAGGGGCGAGCCAGAATGTCCCGCTTCTTTATTGACCGGCCGATTTTCGCCTGGGTCGTAGCCATCGTCATCATGTTGGCGGGTGGACTGGCGATTGCCTCCTTGCCGGTCGCCCAGTATCCCAGCATCGCGCCGCCTCAGGTCGCTGTGCAGGCAGTTTATCCCGGCGCGTCTGCCAAAACAGTGGACGACAGCGTCACCCAGGTCATCGAACAGAAGATGAAGGGGCTCGACGGGCTGCAATATATCTCGTCCACAAGCGACGGCGCGGGTGCGGCCACGGTCACCTTGACCTTCAAGGCCGGGACCAATGTCGATATTGCTCAGGTCCAGGTGCAGAATAAGCTGCAGTCCGCGACTGCGCTTTTGCCGCAGGAGGTCCAGCAGCAGGGCCTGACGGTCGTCAAGTCCACGCGGAACTTCTTGCTCGTCGTCGCGCTCTATTCGGATAACCCCAAGGATACGGGCGCCGACATGGGCGATTACATGTCGTCCGCGATCCAGGATCCCATAAGCCGGGTCGGCGGAGTGGGCGACACGCAGCTGTTCGGTTCGCAATATGCGACGCGTATCTGGCTCAATCCCGATCGGCTTGCGGGGCTCTCGCTGACGCCCGCAGACGTCATCTCCGCCGTCAAAGCCCAGAACGCGCAGGTCTCAGCAGGTCAGCTGGGGGCCTTGCCCGCCACGCGGGGAGTGGCCCTGAACGCCACCATCACGGCCCAGTCTCGACTGCGCACGGCCGCACAGTTTCAGGACATCGTTCTCAAAAGCACGACCGGCGGCGCAGCCGTGCGCCTGGGCGACGTCGCCCGCGTGGAAATGGGGGCTGAAAGCTATGGCTTTGACGCTCACTACAACGGTCACCCGGCGGCCGGCATGGCGATCAAGTTGGCGCCGGGCGGCAACGCCCTGGACGCGGCGAAGGCCGTCAAGGCGCGGATGGAGGAACTGTCGACGCGCTTTCCGCCGGGCTATCACTACGCCCTGCCGGTGGACACGACGCCGTTCGTGAAAAAGTCGATCGAGGAGGTGGTCAAGACCCTCGTTGAAGCGGTGATCCTTGTCTTCCTCGTCATGTACCTGTTTTTACAGAACTGGCGCGCGACGCTGATCCCGACCATCGCTGTGCCCGTCGTGCTTCTGGGCACGTTCGGCGTGCTGGCCGCATTCGGCTATTCGATCAACACGCTGACCATGTTCGGCCTCGTGCTCGCGATCGGCCTGTTGGTCGACGACGCGATTGTCGTGGTTGAAAATGTCGAGCGGGTGATGAGCGAGCAGGGGCTCTCGCCTGTGGAGGCGACACGAAAATCGATGGATGAAATCACCGGCGCCCTGGTCGGTGTCGCCCTGGTTTTGGCCGCGGTGTTTGTGCCGATGGCCTTTTTCGGCGGGTCGCAGGGCGTCATCTATCGCCAGTTCTCGATCACCATTGTTTCGGCGATGGGGCTATCTGTGCTGGTGGCGCTGATCCTCACGCCTGCGCTTTGCGCCACGCTTTTGAAGCCACGCCCGAAAGGGCAGGCCTTGAGCAATCGCGGATTTTTCGGCTGGTTCAACCGCAGCTTCGAGCACGCGGCCCAGGCCTATCAAAGTCGCGTTCGGCAAAGTCTGGCGAAATTCACGCGAAGCCTCTTCGTCTATGGCGCAGTCCTGATCGCGCTTTGCGTCCTATTCGTGCGTCTGCCGAACGCGTTCCTGCCAGAAGAGGATGTGGGTACGCTCTACACCCTGGTGCAGTTGCCGCCCGGGGCCACCAATGCGGAGACGCAAAAGGTCCTAAAGCGCGTGGACGACCATTTCCGGATCGACGAGGCGCGCGACGTCGACGCCGTCTTCACAGTGTCCGGCTTCAGCTTTGCCGGGGCCGGGCAAAACTCCGGCGTCGCCTTCATCCGGCTCAAGGACTTCAGCCAAAGACCTGGAGACGTCCACAAGTCGCAGACCGTCGCCAAGCGCGCCATGGGCGCCTTTTCGAAGATCCATAACGCCCTGGTCTTCGCGGTCACGCCGCCCGCGGTGCAGGAGCTGGGCAACGCCTCGGGGTTCGACTTTGAGCTGAAGGACATCGGCAATGTCGGACACGCCCAGCTGACCGCCGCAAGAAATCAGCTCTTGGGCATGGCCTCGCAGGATCCCAAATTGGCCGGCGTGCGACCCAACGGTCAAGATGACACCCCGCAGCTGAACATTCAGCTGGATGCGGCTAGGTCCGGCGCGCTCGGCCTGTCGACCGACGACATCAACGCCACGCTGCAGGCGGCGCTGGGCGGCGCCTATGTCAATGATTTCGACGATCGCGGGCGCACCAAAAAGGTCTATGTGCAGGCCGATGCGCCCTTTCGAATGAGGCCGGAAGACTTAAATCGCTGGTTCGTGCGCAACGCTCAGGGACAGATGGCTCCGTTCGATGCCTATGCGAGCACCGCCTGGACCCTAGGGTCGCCTCGGTTGGAACGCTATAACGGCCTGCCGGCGATGGAGATTCAGGGTAACCCGGCGCCGGGGGTCAGTAGCGGTGCGGCCATGGCCGAGATGCAGACGCTCGCCGGCCGGCTGCCGCCGGGGGTCGCATATGAATGGACAGGCCTGTCGCAACAGGAGCTTGAGTCGGGCGCTCAGGCGCCGGCGCTTTATGGCCTAAGCGTCGTTGTGGTGTTTCTCCTGCTCGCCGCCCTTTACGAGAGCTGGACCATTCCGATGGCCGTCATCCTGGTCATTCCACTTGGCGTGTTCGGCGCGTTGCTGGCGACGAGTCTGCGCGGCCTCTCGAACGACATCTATTTTCAGGTGGCCCTGCTCACAACCATGGGGCTGTCGGCCAAGAATGCGATTCTGATCGTGGAATTTGCGAAGGATCTTCATGACGGCGGACGGTCCCTGATCGACGCGACCCTGGAGGCCGTACGCATCCGGCTTCGGCCCATTCTGATGACGTCGCTCGCCTTTGTCTTCGGCGTGTTTCCGCTGGCGATTTCGAGCGGCGCGGGTTCTGGCAGTCAGCACGCCATCGGTACGGGCGTGATCGGCGGGATGCTAGCGGCGACCGCGCTTGGCATCTTTCTGACGCCCCTGTTCTTCTTTCTGATCCAGAGCCGATTGACCGGTCGCGGCGCCCGGGTGGCGAAGCTTCCAGCCCAAGAAAAGGCGACGTGAGATGCGCCTGAATTTTCGCCATCTCGCCGGCCTCGCGCTTTTGTTGAGCCTTGCGGACTGTTCCCTCGCGCCCACCTATCGCCGACCTGACCTGCCCATCGCCAAGGCCTGGCCGGCGGCGACATCTGAACCGGCGGATGTCGCGCCCCCAGCCTGGCGCGACATGTTTCCCGACAAAAACCTTCAGACGCTGATCACGCTCGCACTCGCTCAAAATCGAGACCTTCGCATCGCGCTTGGCGACGTCCAGAAGGCGAGGGCGCAGTACGGGGTTCAGCGTTCGGCCCTGCTTCCAAGCGTTGAACTCGCAGGAACGCAGTCCAAGGTTCGCACGCCCGCCTCGGTGTCTTTGACCGGGCGCGCGCTCACCTCCACCGAATACGCCGCGTCTGTCGGGTTCACCGCCTATGAGCTCGATCTGTTCGGGCGGGTGCGCAGCCAGGCCGACGCAGCCCGCCAAACCTATCTGGCCGTCGCTGAGGATCGCCGCACCACGCAGATCAGCCTGATCGCTCAGGTGGTCGATTTTGATCTGCAGCTGGCCGCGGACCTCGAATTGCTGTCCCTCGCCCGAGACACTTACAAGGTGCGGGAAGAGAATGTTCGAATTATCGGCTTGAGGTTCGATCACGGCGCCGTCTCTCAGCTCGACTTGTCTCAGGCGGTCGGTCTCGCCCAACAGGCCAGAAGCGATATCGCCGCCGCGAGCGCCCGAGTGGAGAAAGACCGGAACGCACTGCGATTGGTGGTGGGCGCGGATATTCCGGCCGCCCTGGAGCCCAATGCTGGCCTCGCCGCGGTTCTCATCCGCCGTGATCTTGGCGTTGGAATGCCCTCCACGGTGATCACTCAGAGGCCGGACGTCTTGTCGGCCGAGCACGCCTTGCGCGCGCAAAACGCAAATATCGGTGCGGCGCGCGCCGCGTTCCTACCGCAAATCGCGCTGACAGGGTCCGCCGGACAGGAGAGCGTGGCCCTTGGCGCACTCTTCAATGGGGCCAATCGCGCGTGGAGTTTCACGCCGAAGGTCACGCTGCCCATCTTCACCGGCGGCGCTAATCTGGCCGGTCTCGACCTTGCCAAAGCGGGCCGCAAGATCGCGGTCGCCCAATATGAAAAGGCGATTCAGACGGCGTTTCGCGAAGTCGCCGACCAACTAGCCGTGCGCGCCTCCGTTGAAGAGGAGCTCGCTGCGCAACGTGAACAGGTTCGGGCGGCTGAGGTCGCTTTGAAGCTTTCGAAAGCGCGGTTTGATCGCGGTTTGGATAGTTATCTCCAATATTTGGATGCGCAGCGCTCCCTCTATGCGGCGGAGCAAACGCTTGTCGCGACGGAATTTGCTGAGACGTCAAACCGAGTCGACCTCTACAAAGCGCTCGGTGGCGGCGGGTGACCTAGAAAATACCTGTCCAAAGTGTGGCGTGCCGCAAATGTTGCCGGAGCTTGGGGCATAGTGGGAGCTAGCCAAAACGACAATCGGAACCGCCGCGGTTCAGACTGCGGCGCCCACGCCAACGCGAAGAAGCGACCACTGGGGACATTACAGCTTTGCGGCCCGCAGTCGCAGAGCGTTGACGATGACGGAAACCGAACTCAGGGACATGGCCAGGGCCGAGATAACTGGACTGAGCACGATGCCGAAGCTCGGGTAGAGCGCGCCCGCCGCGATCGGAATGCAAATGGCGTTATAGGCGAAGGCGAAAACGAGATTCTCCCGGATATTTCCCATGGCCATCCGGCTGAGCGACCGGGCGCGGGCGACGCCCGCGAGGTCGCCCTTGACCAGGGTCACGCCGGCGCTCTGGATGGCGACGTCCGTCCCGGTCCCCATCGCGATACCCACATCGGCCTCCGCCAGTGCTGGCGCGTCATTCACGCCGTCGCCGGCCATGGCGACCACTTTGCCGCTGGAGCGGAGCGTCTTGACGATCTTGAGCTTGTCCTGCGGCAGGACGTCGGCCCTGACATCGTCTATGCCAAGCTGATCAGCGACGGACTGCGCCGTGGTCTTGTTGTCACCCGTCAGCATCACTATGGTGACGCCGTCCGCTCGGAGGCTGTCAAGCGCCGCTTTTGTGGTCGCTTTGATCGGATCGGCGATCGCGAGGATTCCGCCAGGCTTGCCAACCACAGCAATGAACAGAACGGTGGCGCCGGTCTCGCGCAGGCCATCGGCTTTGGCTGCCAGTTCGCCGATGTCGACCTTCTGGTCCGTCATCAGCGCAGCGTTGCCCAGCGCCACGGCGTGGCCGCCGACTTTGCCTGTGACCCCTTTTCCGGTGACTGAAGCGAACACCGTGGGCTCCTCGACCACGAGGTTTTTCGCCTTGGCGGCGGTGACGACCGCGGCCGCCAGAGGATGCTCGCTAGACCGCTCGAGGCTTGAGGCCAGCCGGAGGAGTTCGTCTTCACTCAATCCCGACGTAGGCACGATGGAGGTCACGCGGGGCTTGCCTTCGGTCAGAGTGCCCGTCTTGTCCACCACGAGCGTGTCGACCTTTTCCATCCGCTCGAGGCTGTCCGCCGACTTGATGAGGACGCCCGCTCCGGCGCCCTTTCCAACCGCGACCATGATGGACATGGGTGTGGCGAGACCGAGGGCGCACGGACAGGCGATGATGACCACGGAGACCGCGGCGATCAGTCCATAGGCCAGAGCCGGTGGCGGTCCCCAAAAGGCCCATGCGACGAAGGCGATGCCTGAGACGGCCAGCACCGCCGGTACGAAAACGCCTGCGACGGTGTCCGCCAGTTTCTGAATCGGCGCGCGGCTGCGCTGGGCCTCGGCCACCATGGCGACGATGCGCGATAGCATGCCCCCAGCGCCAACGGCTTCGGCGCGGATGATCAGCGACCCCACACCATTGATTGTCCCGCCGATCACCCTTTCGCCAGGCCCCTTGGGCGACGGCATGGACTCGCCTGTGACCATCGACTCGTCCACAGCGGACGTTCCGTTCAATACGACGCCGTCGACGGGCACGGCGTCGCCGGGACGGACCCTCAAGCGGTCGCCAATGAGGACCTGGTCCAATGGGATCGACTGGTCCTCGCCGTCATCCTGGAGCCGCAGTGCGGTCTTGGGCGCAAGCTTGAGCAAGGCCCGGATCGCGCCGCCGGTCTGTTCACGGGCCCGAAGTTCAAGCACTTGTCCGAGCAACACCAGCACGGTGATGACAGCCGCTGCCTCATAATAGACCGGGACCGCGCCGCTCATCATCCGGAACCCGGCGGGAAACGCCCCGGGGGCGAATGTCGCGAACAGACTGTAGAGATATGCAGCGCCGGTTCCGAGGGCGATCAGCGTAAACATATTCAGATGGCCGGACCGCATAGAGGCCGCGCCTCGTTGGAAGAAGGGCCATCCGGCCCACAGCACGACAGGTGTCGACAGGGCGAACTGGGTCCAGATGGATATCTGCTCCGGTACGAGATCGTTCAGGTGCAGCCAGGGGATATGTCCGCCCATTTCCAGAATGAAAACGGGCGACGCCAGGACGAGGCCCACCCAGAAGCGGCGTGACATGTCCGTCAATTCAACGTTTGCCGTGACCTCAGCCGTCACGGTGACGGGCTCAAGCGTCATGCCGCAAATCGGGCAAGAGCCAGGCGCCGGCTGCCTGATCTGCGCATGCATCGGACAGGTGTAACCGGCGCCGGACGTCATATGATCAACAGGCTTCACAGGACCGACCCGGCCTTTGTCGAAAGCTACGCATGAATTTCGGCGACTGGAGCAATGCTTTAAACAACATCGGTTGCAGTGGGCGTCGAGTTTCAGTCGACGATGCGCGAGCGGCTCGACCAGCGAGTCCAGACAAAAATCGGACTGCAGGTGAGCCCGATATAGAAGCCGACGTCATATTCAACCTGTGTTCCGCGAACCTCGTAGAATCGGGCGGTCCATGGGAGGAGCTTTGGCGCGACGCGGTTTGTGACTTCGAGAAGCAAGATGGCTGGTGCGATGATCCCGTGCCAGACGCCGAGCAGAAACTGCGCCAACAGCCCCCCGTCGACCGACTGACGCGCCTCGGCAGAGCCTGCAGCGCACGCGCCGAGTGTTGATGCCAAGGCCAACATGACGACGCCCCAAGCCAATGTGGCGCGTTGGCAGGACATGCCTGAGATTTGTGACTTCAAGGGCATTGTAATTTCCGTCGGAAAATCGCCCATGGCGAAGGGCCCTGTATCGCTCTTCACATCGCTCGACCGACAGCCTTGGAAACTACCTAACGCTTCGACGCATCCTAGGTCCAGCAAGGCGTCGAAGCCCACGCCCCGAGCCATAAAAACTGTATTCGGCATCCATTCTGAACCTGCTGGCGCGCGCAGTCAGGGGGTAGTTGAGCACGACGTCGAATGCCAAATTTGCCAAATCTCGTCGATTTTAGAATATGAAATTCCAAATCGACAAATGGAATTGCTCCTAATTTATAAATGAATAAAATCCGTCGTGGTCAATTTTCAAACCAAGGGCGCGCCCGCTTTCGATGTTTCCTCCGTTTCATAGAGTTGAATAAGCTCATATGTTTGGGGCGCCCGAATATTTTATCAATTCTAACTTGAACGGGATTTCTGTCGACCGACATGCTTTTTGAGGGAGAACGAAACTGCTGCGTCATTCGCCCGATGGCTTCCGCGATGACTGATGTAAGTGCTCGTTGGCCGTTCAATGGTAGCCTCCGCCCTTGAAGTAGATTGTATGATTTAATAGCTATCGCATGCCGCCGTTTGCAGGTTCGGTAACTACTCAAACGCATATCGCGTCCCTCCGGAGGGTCAATTCCGCGCTGCATTTTAATATAGTGACGAATTCGAGCCATAATATTTAGATATATGATTGATTTAAGATCGATCATTATTACTTTAATGTGGCCTGAAAAATACCAGTTGCTCGGTCGCCTTATAATAAATATCTCGCGAAGCGATAATTGGCTCTGTGTAACACGTATATTCCGAACCTGTTGGCGGGGCGGGACGGGCATAATGTGGGCAGGTCGAAACGACACCCCCCCCCAACCTTCAGAGGTCAAAATGTCAGAAGCAGCAAACACAGCCGCCGCGCAGCATCACAAAGCGGCCGCAAAGTCCCATCGTACAGCCGCTGAAATGAGCGGCAAGAAGGACGCGGCCGGTGCGGCCGATCATGCTGCAAAAGGCCTGCAGCATTCTGAGGGCGCCCATAAGGCCTCGGTGTCGGCGAGCGAAATCTCCGCCAAGGCAAACGGTAAGCACTAAATCGGTCTGGCCGGAGGGGGCGCTATTGTAAACCTTCGGTCTGCCAAAGCGACATTGCCCCTCGGCTCATGGCCGGGGGGCTTTGTTTATGCGCATCGGGTCTCAGACCACGCGCGGCTCCTCTGAGGCTACACGCACGGCCTACAGTGACAGCGCGATATGACCGCTGCGCATAAAAGCCGAGCCCGCTTTGTCCGATACAAAGCAGGCCCGACTGATGAACTTGATATCTTACGCACCCTTAAAGATATGAGGCGTCCTAGTAACGAGCGACCATGGAGACGGTCCAGTTATCGTTGTCGCCGCCGTTATGGTTGTAACTATCCCGTGTGTAGTCTGCTCGAACGCCATAGAGGCTGTTCAAGTTGTATTGTGCGCCAACACCATAATTTAGGCTCGCGAGTTCCTGGTGAAATGTGTTGGCCGGGCTGCTCACGCGAAATCGTGTTTCTCCAACGCCTAATCTTGCGAGCACGTACAGATTCGGCATCACGGGGTATTTCGCAACGCCGTATAAGGCGTATTTCTCGTTAAGCCAGATTTTGGACGTCGTGTTGAAGTAAGTGGCGGAGTCGCCAGAAACGCCCGCGCCGAATTGCCCTTCCGCCGCAATATTTGGCGTAAAGTCATAGCCGACACGGGCGTCGACCGAACCGAGATCGGCACCCTGGCGTCGAATGTCGGTATATCCGAGCGTGCCATACCAAGACGGAAACATGGTTTGGGCCGACGCGTCAGCCGCAAAGCCAAGGGCGCCGATGCACACGACAAGCGCTCCGGCCTGACGCAGATTTTGATAGATATTCATGGCGAGTGCCTTCGTATCTGTCCGCGACATGAAATATAAATTCAGCTTTGCTGAATTCTTGAAATTCCAAGGGCGTAGCAGATGAGTGCATTTAATAATATTTGGCGCGAAGCCTGAACAGACGCGGCTTATACCCACTTTGCGAGCTGATTGTATTTTTGCCACTAATGACAATATTCGAGATAATTCAAAAAATAAATGGATATATATTTATCTATAACTTCACATTATTTTGAAATATTCTCGCGGCTTCGCCTTTTCGTCTTTTAGTTTGCCGGCCCGCGTCGCAGGAGATTGGCCGAAAATCCGCACATCTGTTCTAAACCCACATGCCACGGTTTCGTCTATGGCGACCATGCCGTAGTCAATGCGTGTCGAGATACTCCGACAAGGCGTGATTGAACTGGAAGAGACCGTCCTCGAGATAGTCGCTGACCAATGGGATGCCCGCCACATATCTTGGGACGCGCGCGCGGATGATGTCTCGCGCCGCCGTTCGGGCCTCAGTCCACTGATCTAGCGTGTAATCTCCACGACCCAGCCAGATGAGCGCGATAAGGTCCCACTGTTCATCGTCGTTAAGGTCGCTGATGGCGGAGCGCAGCTCGCGCAACGTGTCATCCGCCGCGCCGAATTCCAGCGCGTCAACGCTGTTGTCATCGCTTGGATTGGAGCCGCTGTCCGGGTCCGTTTGATCGACCTTCACGTCAAACTGCCGCGCCATCAGAAGGATAGAAAAGGCGCTGTCAGGCGTAATGGTCAAAGAAGACATGCCGAGTTTCCGTTTGAAAGCTGAGCGGGCGTCGAGGCGCCGAACTCTTAAACTTTGCTGCGTCTCCAGCGGTAAGACTCGGCATCTACTCACGTCACGTCGTGCCTCAGTTTGCGCGACCGATACTTCGCACTGTGAGCGTGATTTCCGGCTGTGATTCTAAAGCCAATGATGGATCACCTGGCCCTGAGCCAAGCCATAAATGAAGCCTCGCTCATGTCGGCGGCTCTGACGGCTGCTTCGCTACTGTGTATTCCATTTGCCGTCAAAGACCACGGTGGACGATTCCAAGTTTTCCCAAAATCCTAGAAGAGCGAACGAAATATACCGTTCTTTAAAGCGGCGTAGCATTGAAGAAAATCGATCAGTGTTCATTTGCTCGCCCCGAAATATTTTAGGGTGAGCCAATTCATTAAGTCGACAAGCATGATCATAGTGCTGTTAGGTATTTTCCACCTCTCGTCAGTTCGATATTATTTAATTTATAGAGGCATGAATTCAGTAGATGGAACCCGTTAATCTGCCGCTTGATTTGCCGAGGTTGCGTCTTAATTTTCCTCGAAATCAGTGAGATTGACATGCCAACTGGACCCAATGTGACGCTAATTGTCGGCGATGGCCGCACGCGAGCGGCCGCACAACTCGGCGACCCTGACGGATCGTCGCTTTTTGCAGGAAGTCTGTCTGATTTCAGGGGTATGACCGTCGCCGAAGCGCTGCGTCTGAACGGCCTGGCGACCAGAACGCCAACGATGCCGGGTTTCGGTCTTGCGATCGAAGATCGCGGCGGCTCCATATCGCTTCTGGATATAGCCGACGCCTTCGAGGAGTTAACGGTTCAAAGCGAAGCCTGTGAAAATGGACACTCAGATTTGACAGCTCACGCGGCGCTCTCAGAACTCCGTGTGCAATTGATTCAATTCATATCTGACGGGCGCATTTACTAGCGGCGAAAGCCTGCCGATGCGTTGTGTTCGGGGCGGCTGTCCGTCGCGGAATTCAAGCTCCGGCACGCCCCAGCTTGATGGCTTCGACCGCCCGAGCTGCCGCATGAAAGCTGCAGGCGCGACGCGCCCGCAGCCCTCAAGCTTGGTTTGCGGCAGGATGACAGGTGAGCCGTGAGCTTATCTTCCTAGACACACGCCTCATCTGGGTGAAGACGTCAGGTGCGCTGCTTCACGTAGACCGTCTTCGCGCCGCGGGGGGTCATCAGCAGTCCGGCGACAAGGCCTACGACAGCTGAGATCGCGAGGGCGGTATAGGGTCGCTCCTTGATCGCCGGCGCGATGGACTGGATCGCTTTTCGAAGGTCAACGTCCACTCGCTCCAGGATATCCGTCACCGAGTGGGTCACCTTGTCGACCATTTCGGATGCCTGTTCTCCGGCCTCAGTGAGTTCCGAATGCATCTTGGCTTCCACGTCACCCATAACGTGTTGGGCTTGGTGAGCGGCGGCCTCGAGTTCTGTGGCGAGGCCCTGCGGCCCACCCTTCACAAGTTGTTCGTTCATGGTGTTTCTCCGTATCTGGGGTGATGTCTCATCGTCACCGGTGAGCGATGTCGTGGGATTGGTGGCTCCGGCGGGCGGCTGCCACGAGAGCGGCGATAATCGTCAGGACGATTTCAATAGTCAGCTCAAGCCCGGCAGGGCCAATGGACGTCATCACGTTGACGGGGCCAGGCTGTGCGGCGTTCTCGAGGAATCTCGGCGTCAAAGCCGCCAGCGCGCCAGAGGCCGCAGCAAAAGCTGTGGCCGTCCCGACGAGGGCCAGTGCCGGTGAAACATACGCCATCAGGACTGCGTCCAGGGCGAGTGCAAAGGCAATGAGCGCGATCAGCGCCGAAACGATCGCCAAGCTCGTTCCGATCAGGAATGCAGTCATCTCTCGCCCAAGAAAGGACAGCTGGGAGGGACCGGCTTCCGACATGATTTTCCTTTCCTGACTGA
>Ga0316217_10006048_pt1 | contig 12194 bp, 7 predicted proteins | sample 1anoAmetaG_FD_203633 | JGI IMG/M metagenome (GOLD analysis project Ga0316217, IMG submission 203633) | Freshwater microbial communities from Trout Bog Lake, Wisconsin, USA - 1anoA | ecosystem: Environmental > Aquatic > Freshwater > Lake > Hypolimnion/Profundal zone | place: USA: Wisconsin... | reverse complement strand
GTCGGACTCTATTCGTTTTGAGGCTAGACTGGTGCTTAGATTGGCTGGCTTTTTTGAACCTAGTCTATGTCTAAAATTGATGAGCTTTCTTCCAACTTTCCTCCAGAAGGGATGCTCTCCTGCTCAGCAATGTTGTTTTAGAGGTAGTAAGAAGATTTGATTTTGAACACTGTTTCATAGAGCTTGTCGAAGATTTCCGGCACCAGCTAAGGGTTTTTGGCACTATATTGCTCGATTTGTTAGTTGACGTTGGCTTAGAGCATTGCAAGGTTGATAACTTGGCATGAAGTCAAAAATTTGGTAAACATATTTTCTGTGATGCCGATCGTATTGTCTCTGTTCTTGACATCGCAGTAAGAAAGCAGTTGTTTGGTGATGTTGATTTTGAGAGAGTTATCGATTGTGAAAGTTGAGATGAAAGTAATCAGATCTTTGTAATTCATCCAATGCTGCTCCTTACTGAGCATGAGGAAGATGAACCCTAGTTCTTCGATTCTGTTTATTTTGAGCAGCCTATAGTTCGTTATGATTGATTTCACGATATCTCCGAGCAATAGTCCTTCTGACTTGCTTTCTTTCCATCTGTCGAATTCAACATAGACTTGAGGCTATTTCGTCAAGTGCTATTCACAAATTCGGCGAACTGTGTAGCTTTCTTCAAGGTTGAGAACTCTCACTGCTGAATAAGTGGGGTCAAATAAGCCCATTATAAGTAAGTAGATGAAGAAATCTTAGCTGTGAAGTGATTTGCAGTCTGTGAACATCATCAGCTCAATCGTCTTTAGTTTGTCTGTGTATCTTCCTGCAGCTTTTATTGCCATAAGGATAACTTTCAGGTGCTTGGTTGCTAATATTTTGACTCCGTATTTTCTGTTGATTCGATTAGAAATGATGCTGGGGAGTGAAGTGAAAAGTTTCATGGTTTCAGCAATTTTGTTTGTTTTTACGGCTTTTCTCACCACAACCAATAGTTCATTGAGGATGGGAAATAGGTTTTTCTCAATGATCGACATTGCTCCTTTTTAAGTCATAGCTAACTTATTCTAAGGAATGCTGTTGATTTCCTTCACTAACTAAAGGTATTGGTCCGAGCTATCGCTGATTTGCCCTAAACTATTCCCCATAGCATTGATGAATTCCTTATTGGCATTGACGATTTGAGAAATAAAGAATTTATGTGGCTAAGTTTTGGTCAAGATGAAAGAAGCTTATTCGGCGGTTGGTGTTTCTCCTTTTTCTTCAATGTCTTGTTGCTTGCCGAATGGACTTTTCATCTGTTCCTCCATTTACTTTTTGTAAGCTAAGTCATGCAAGTAACCACTGCTATTTTTACTGCTTTTGGTAAATTGTCTTTGAGCTCTCCTGCCTTCAAATTTTTGCTATATCTGATTTGGATCATTTGGGTCATTTTCTTATTGACAGCTTTAAATGGGATTCAAGGCTAACTTTTTCAATGATGAGCAAGGAGTCACTACACTTGATTTTTTCGCTTCTCTTTCAGTTAGTTTTGAATTTCTAAAGGGGGAATAACTCGTTTTCTTCTCAGCCCTCCTAGCTACTTTTTGGCTTTCTTGCTTTTACTAAACCATATTTATTAGCTTCTTGCACTAAGAGCAAATAAAAGTTGTCTGATCTACTTGAGGACTCAAAGCCCTATTATAAGTTGTAATCTACTACTTAGGTTTAGGGATTGGAGGAACAACCTACAAGTGGTCAGATTTGTTTTAGGATTCAAAAGAACCTTGCTAGTTTTATGTCTTGTAAATTGAAATGTCTTGCTTTTGATACGCTGGCTTTGTAACTTTGTAAAATTTATTTTAGGCTGTCTTTGAGAATTCTTAGTTGCTAGACTATTTCTCAAACACTTTGACCTATATCTATTTTGGCTCAGCTAATAGCTTTTTAGTTGGCTACTTTGTTAGTTTTGGCTCCATTTTCGTCTATCTCATGAGCTAAAGTCTTGAACCACTGGGTTTTTCAATGCTTAGCTTGTTAGCGAATCCATCGCTAGAGGTTTATTTCCCAATAAAGTTGTCGAATTCAGAGCTAGTCATGAATGAAAGTCTACTATCTTACTAAATGTGGCTATTATGACTCAAATATTGCATTTCCTCTCTCTGAGCCAAAACTTCTTTGTTATCTTACTCCACAGTTTCCAAGGCGTTTTTGTCTTTCTAGGCTTTGGGCTTATTCTTTTCTTTGCTGATGGGAGTAGGCTGTATAAGCTTAGATTTCTGCCTCTTGAGGAGCTCACTTGAATTTTCTTTACCTTTCTCTTTCTTTTTGGAGTTCTTTATGTCTTCTTTTTGCTCTTCGGTATTGAGGCCTACTTAGGGCTTATTTTCAATCTGATAGCCATAGACTATAGTTCCTATTTCTTTGATTTAAGGATTAGAGGTGCCAGCATAGGCATGAACAAGTACTGCGTTATCTGTTTGCACAAAAGCATCCAAAGGTTTAAACTCTTACCTGAAATGCTCTACTATTCTTTGGCAGGATTCTTATCCATCCTCTTCATCAGAATACTATGTTTCATTGTTTGGTTCTGTTATAAACTAAGCCTAACTTCCAAAGTCGCTTTATTCTAGTTCCGGAATGCTACCCACACCACCTTCTAACTTAGAGATCCTCTGTTTTTTCTGTTTCTTAGCTTTATTCCTTTTCTGCTTCATAACCTGTTCAATGACTTTGTCTCCAATTTTTTCAACCTAGCTCTTACTCAAAGGATCAGTGATTTCCTAAGTGACCTGTTCTTGTTTATTACGATTCTAGATAGTATAGTTGATCTTCTCTCTATAAAATTTTGATAAAGTGGAGTGCTATGGAGTTTTTATTTTTGAAATGTTTTTGTACATTTTCTTTATCCAGCCTCTTTTGTTTTTGTCGCCTATCTCTAAGTATATTGCTAAGTTTTATTACAGTAAAATTTTGAAATCCTGCTCAAGGTGGAAATTGTCAAAGACGAGATTCTTGTTTTATTCCTCCATAATCTGAGCTCTTTTCCTTAGCTTCTCCAACTCACTACTCAGTTCCTTGTTTTGTTCTTCCAGCTAGTTGACCCGATTTTTGAAATTCGAGTTTTCCTACTTGAGGCGATAAAACTCTTTCTAAGACACCATTCTCATCATCCCAAGTTCTTCTTCTAGAATCTGTTCACATTTTCTTGCTCTTTTTGAGAGGTAAAGAATGATCTCTCTGCAAATGCCCCAGGTCAGCTCCCAAATCTATTAGGCAATACGACCTTCTTCATTGCATCTACGTCCAATCAGACGAATCAGTTCTTTCATACCAATACCCATTATCATGTTTTTGTATTCAATTGTATCTTAGACGGCTGTTGGAGGTTGTTTCAATTTAGTCTTCAGCCATTACTCGAGTTATTTGACTGCTGAGCGATGACTGAGTTGATGTTCAAGTTTGCGAGGAGCGTAGTTGCTTGAACGTGAAATTTCTGGAAGATGAGTAATCACTTAATTTTTGACTTCATCGACCTTCTTTTTTATTTGTTCAGCCACTTCAAAGTTTACTTCCGGGGCTGAAAATTACGGTACCTGATACAAAACGGCACCTGCTTTAAGCTCCGTATTCGCTGTATTTGTGTCAATGGCAAACACTTTATTACTTTTTTGTTTAATGCAATCAAGCCTCATACTGGCGTTGCGTTTGAGCTATTCTTTGATATGGTCTTGCTGTTTGACCGTTTGAAAGGGAGTTATAGGCGAAGTGAGTTGGTGATACCGCTGCAACGTCTATAGTTTGGGTTGACTTTGTGAATTTGCTTTTTCCATATCGTTTTCTATTTATAATATCAATTAATCTATGAAGTATTCGCGAATCCCATCTCACCTTACATCTGCTGAAGAGGTGCAATCAGACCATGAGATAAGTGGATTTGAAACAGTTGATGAATAGATTCAGTGCTAGGATTGGAGTTAAATTGACCTTTTTCAGTTGAATTAATAGGTCAAAATGTGTTACATTTTGCAAAATGAAGAGATCTTTCCAATACCAGTCATCACATTAGCAAAGGTTTTGATATTAACAGTAGTTTAGGGAATTTCTTCTAAATAATATATTTAACAACTAACATGGGGTCAACTCCGGCTCATAGCCATTCCACTCCTTTCCTTTCAAACGCCTTTACTCCATAATCTTCGCACTTCTTCGACAAAATTTAGAGCATGAAAGTAACTTAGCTCCGATTTAGTACAACAATAGTGAGAATAAGCTTAAGAGAAAAACAGCGTAAACTCAGCTAGAAATAGCAAAAGCTCTGAATGCCATCCAACAGAATAAGTTTTTGTTCGCAGATGACTAGAAGCTATTCGTTAAGTAGTAAAATCGGCCGTAAAAGGTCAAAAGAGCCATAACTCAATCTACAATGGAATTAAAGCTGCCTCACATTGATAGCAAAAGAGGAGGCTTTCTGAAGGATGTAAACATGAAAGTCAAAAAAGTGCGTTCGTCGACTATTAATCAGCTTGTGATTAAACCAAAATAACCTTCTCGTAAAAATAGAGTGCAATTGAATGACTTTTAATGAAAGATAGCTTCAGATGGCTTGATATTAATCATCATAGTTTATTTCAAATTTGTTCAGTCTACTAACTTTTTTTATGTTTGGCTACTCGTATTTTCTTGGGACCATTACGCTTTTTAGGGGTGACTCCACGCTCTTACATCGTGACATCAGTGACCATATCATACAAAAGCAATGAAAGGCCTGATACGAGCAGTAAGATAAGTAACTTAAGCTTGAAACTGAAGCCTTCGTTCTCATTGTGATGACTTGAGTGGTTTTGTTGCCCAAGTTTTAAATACCAACGATTGGTTTTGTAAAGCTCGCTTTCTTTTTGGACTTACACGTATTTTTTCTTGTTTTAGGACTACACGTTTTTGGCTAATTGGGTCATCGTCATTTCTGACATTGAGTGATAAGACTTCAATCTTTTTGTAGTCCGAGGTAGTTAGGTTGCGGAGCTTGGAGGTTAATTCTATGTTATATGAGAACTTTCCTGCTCGTTGAAGTCAGCACTGGTAAGCTTGGAATTCTGTTTACTTGTCGGATCTTAAGTATTGAGCTAAGAAAGCTAGACTTTTCGTTACATTATGCTTGAATCACCCTTTTCAAACAAATCATTGAAATGGTTTAGCTCTTCAGGATCATTGACAGTTTAAACTTCCTAAATGATGATGCTGTAGCTAAGGACGCCTTCGTCGAATTGGAATTATTGCTACAAAGGTGAAATCTCTTGGTTGAGCTAATGGCTGAGATAATGCTAGAAGATGTTTGTGAAATCCAGCATTATATTTGTCACTAAAGGAGGGATGGTGATTTTGGAGAGGAGTTTCAGTTGGAAGGGGCAGACTATGTTTTTATTCTGGTCAACAATCATATGAAACATGAAGGGCGAAAGTGTTTCCAGCTCATACTAATTTTGCTAGCTTGAGATGACTTTTCTCTCGAAACTAAGCTATTCTCCTTCTAAATGTAAGCATCTTTACATTAGTTGTAGAGTACCAGATTAATGGAGTGGTTTCTACTTTGACTTTGAGTGAAGCTTAAACTAAGCCAATTTAATTGAATTTTAAGTTTGAGCATCTTTTATTAATTAATCAATTACAAACGAAAAATAGACAGCCTTAAATTTAGATAATTTAGTTTATTGATCTTTCCTCAGCTGATTTACCGAAAGGTTATAAATATTTGTTGTCTTAATTTCTCCTGGGTTTAAATGCTTTAATATTGTATAACTTATGCAAACGACTAAACAATCCCAATCTAGAACTCTGCAGCAGAGTGATGAGTAAATGCAAAAAACCGGAATCCAGTCAATTGACAAGTTCTTCAACTACGGGGAAAAGGTCTCAGGACCGCTCAAAATCCAGTTTGTTCCAATCATACATCAAGTCATCGACATGTTCCAGTCTGAGTACACTTAGTCTCTTCATGATCGAAAAGCAAAAGCAATAATCAAGTTCTGTGAGGAGAGATCTCAAGGATTTTTCTATGAAGAAGTTTAGGGTCTGACGAAGTTATTTGAGTATGCCAAGGCTGACCTTGATCATGGAGTTTAAGAAATGATCCCAGCTTTGCAGCAAATCCTTGCTGTAGATTGCATAGATCCGACCTCAATGTTCAATAGAAATGCTAGTTCCGATTAGCTTCGATATATTTCAAAAGTTCCCGCTTTTTTGACTTCCCTTGAGTAAATTTTTGGATATTGAGACCGTTTTTAAGGTACCAGCAATGGACTAAAGCGACCCCTGGGCTTTAAACTCTAAGAGAGACGGTTGTTGACTATTTGAGAAGATTTGCGGAGAGGCAGATTCCTGAGATTCTAAGTCGCGAAGAAGCAACATAGAATGGGGCAGTAAGTGAAGGAAACTCACCTCTGAGCATTTTGATCGCTTAAGGTACAAAACAGCTAAGGTCAATCGGTGAATCAAAAGTGCTTTAAACTATAGTTTAGCTGCTTTACGATTACCGAAACCAGGGAAGGATAATCTACAGCTTGTTCTAGCTCTTAAGCTTCATGATGATGTATTGCAAGCTAGCCCAATAACTGTGCAAGAGAGGAGCACTTCACCTAGTCATGGAGATCATGCTTGGAAGCGATGATTTCAGAAGTGGACTCATTAGAACTGGATTCTAGATCTTTTGGTCTGCTATCGAAGAAGTGGGAGTAGAATGCTTAATTGCCTTATCAAGCCAAGAGTACATCACGGGCATACAACGGCTGTTGGTCAAAGTAGTCAAGTAAGGCTACAAACTGGAAGACAAATGTTTGAGGAATGAAATAGTTATTTTGATCAACTATCTCCTTTCCATTCCTGAAGCTGTTCCTCTCTTCTTAAATAGACAGGAACTGTAAAATGGAAAGCTTGACCAATCCTTCCTATAGATACTGTTTAAATACTCTACTGTTGATTAAGCCTCATTTTATGAAAGCAAAACACGCCAAACAGAACACAAAGTTCAATTTGGGACAAATGCCGAAGATCTTGAACTCAAAAAGCTGCTTTGGTCTGGATTACTGAACGCGATTGAATCTAGAGATACTAATGTCATAATAATGGCAAAGAACACACACTTTATTCGTTATTTGCTGCTTTATATTGACTCAGCAAATACTTCATATGCTGTCACTCGTTGGTCTGGCCCACAGCTGAGAGAACTCCAGGGTCACGCACTGTCGATTCTCTCAAACGTGATTCTGCACATGAAAGATGACTTCTAAGAAAAGAAAGGCATATTCTGCCTCACCAAATTCTTATCAAACGCAAGTGATATGGAGAGAAGATACAAATGTTTGAAAGCTTTCTCGAATGCTTCTCTTTTTGAGGAAGCATACAAAATAAAGATCAGCTAATAGGGTGTAATTGACTACTTGCTTTAATTTTTGCAGGGTTAAGAGAATCCTATCTAAATAAAATAGCTTTGCTTGACCATAATAGCTAATCTCTGCAATGGCTGCAAAAAGAATAAGAAACTGTTTAGGGAAAAGCATGGAGTTGATATACTTATCACATATCTAAAGGATCCTAACATTGCCTCTTCCAATCGTTATGTGTTATTGGGACTTGCCTTGCTTAATGCTCTTTGGAATGCTGTGCTTGGAAGCCGGAGGTCTTAGTAGAGATTCCTAAGTGCTCAGGGCCTCTTTGATTTGTTAGAATTCATTGAAGTTTGCGACTATGTGCACAGAAAAATGGCCCTTTCCTGCCTATCTTTTCTGACTGAAAACGCAAAAGCTGTGACCTAGTTTTTGCAATGGAATAGTTAGAAGTCGATGGTAAATGCAACCCAACTAATGATTCGTCTCTACAGCGAATAAGATGAAAAATACGGCGTTAAATATGAGCAAGGAGTGGTTACAAACCACAAAAAACCCCTAACCCCCTAATTTGCCAAAAAGGTCTCGGCTGAACAAGCCATTTTAAAAGATCTTACTTAAGCTGGAACCTAAACATACCTTGTGAATCGGATTAGAGAAGAAGTGGAATCCTTTGACATGAGATTGATCGTCTTTTCCATTCTGTATAGAGTAGGATTCGCACGCAACGACCTCACAGCCTACGAACAGCAAAAGTTGTAGGTGATTCAGATGTACCCTCACTTCAAGATGGGAGAGATCTGGGGCTAGATCCGAAAGCAGATGTAGCAAGAAGGGGTTCAGGCAACTGACGACGACAGTCACTGGATGGCAACTTCCCTTGAGTAATTTGACTAGCAGATGAACAACTGCATTAACACGCAGAGACTCATTATGAAGGAGTTCAACAAAAACCAGGAGGCCGAACTCTCCAAATTTTACCAGGTTATCAAGCATAACAAACAAATCAAGTGATTTCATTATCTTTACAAACTACAACTCAATGAATCAGAGTTATTGTTCATTGAATGGCTGCATTGATAGAGCATGATAGTAGAATATTAATCAAGGGTGGTTCCATCCGCTTCTTAGTTGGTACAACTTACGGTTTAGCTAGTGACGCATTGAGGTTAGAAATTTAGAGTGATCTTTCAATGCACTTTCAAGATCTCTGTGACTGTTGGTTCTTTATTTGATTGGAGCACTGTTTTCCTATGAAAGCTCTTGTAAACCTGTACTCGGGTGTACTTTAATCAACTCTTTCCTTAGTTCTATCTCTTTATACTAAAATGGTCCTTTTTAGAGCTAATCCAATGCTAGTTTATCATTGAATTATGCTTTTTTGAGTAAAATTTCAAACATTCTTAGCATTTACTCATTTTCACGCATTTTCCGCACGTCTTGATTGTACTGCTTTAGAACTGCCATCCCTCCGACTCCTGAATGTTTGTTTGGACCTTGTAAGGAATTCATAACAGAGGCTAAAAACTCTTTATCCTGTTTGTATTTCAACTTTAGTTAGTTATACTCTCTTTCATACCTCAAAAACGCTTAGGTACGATATTCCAGTTAATATTTTTTAGAAAGCAGTATCAACTTCTGGTCAACATTATGCGAATCCACACACTTATACAACTACTGTTGCAATTTTAGTAGCTCATAAGTGATTGATTCCAGGGATAGCTGTCTTTTGAGTGAGTCTATCATTTGCTGCTTGTTTTAGAGGCTGAGTTCTTTCTCCTTTACCTATAACTTGGCAACGATATCTTTGTTTGTGCCTTTTGATTTGCTGCAGATATCGTTGATAAATTTCTAATTTAGGGTCGAAATCTTTTTATTCATTTCAGTTTAGTAGGACTTCGCTTTGTATTTGAGTTAGTCGTAAATAGTTTCTATCTGCATCTCGCTCCTGCGCTTGATTTCCTCATCTATCAGCTCTTTCTCTCTGGCTAGCCTATTCTCTTGCTTTTTCTTTTAGGCCTCTATTCTTAGATTGAACTCTTTTTACAACTTCTCCCTCTCCTTGGCCAGTTTGTTCTATAGCTCTAGTTCAAACAGTTGCGTCACTGCGCTCATTTACTTCTTTTTGTAGGATTAGAGCTTTAATTCGCAGACTGTTTTTATCCTTGATTTCTTGGCTGCCAGTTCAGACAAATAGCTTGTCTGGTCGAACCCTAGAACTCTTTTGGTCTCAACATACTCTCGCTATAGATCACTCTCAAGTGCTTTAAGTTTGCCATGATAGCTTTATTTCACGGCTGCCAGTTCCGAAAGAAGTGCCTCTTGCGTGGCGGCTTCGATTTCTGGGTTAGTCCCGTCTTCCAAATCTTCCCTCAATTTGGCCAGCATCTCCTCTCTTTCCTTCTTCTTCTTTTCCTTGAGTCTGTTGATCTTCTCAACATTTTCTTGGTACCTAGCCTACCTATTCTGATAGTCCTGCATCTTTTCCTGCTGGTACTTGGTCTCTTTGATGTGGTTGTCCTCCTCGTAGACTGACCTGAACTCTGCTATTTTGTGTTACTGCTCTCTTTCGTACTACCTGAGTTCTTCTTGCAAGTTTTCTTTGCTTGATTATTCCAGTCTCAGCCGAATTTTCTCTTTCTCTTGGTTCAACTTCTCCTCTATCTTTTTTTCACTCTTGTTTTGGAACAAATTAGACAGATCCGACTCATACTCCTCTTTCGCTTTTCTTAGTTTGGTCTCATATCTCTCCGTCTCATCTGCCTCGAATTCTCGCCACTATTTCTTGAGCTTCTCCTCCAACTTCTTCAGCTATTCCTCGTACTCCTCTTAAATCCTGGGGTCCAACTTCGCAGCCATGACTTCAGCACTGTTGGCACTCAGATTGTTGTTGCTTGCGATCATCCCCGAGTTGCTCAATTTGGAGCCCAGCATATTGGCGGAACCACTGCCGTAGAGATTCAAATTTTGGGCCATTCCCACAGGGCCGCTGCTTTTCATATTCATCGATTTCAAATTTTTGCGGGCCATCTTTTCCTTCTGCTGCTCGTACTTTTTGCGGTATTCGGTGTCGGTGGGGTGATCGAATGTTTTTTATTGGGTGATCCGGTGCTTGTAGTAGACCTAGCCGTTGCGGCTTTGGTAGGGAACCCAGTTGGGAGGGAGAGGCGCCTTGAGCCCCTCCCTCGCGATGTAGAGCAGTCCTTCATCCTCTGGAAAGATCATGCCGAGCACATCGATGGCATACTACTTGACCTCCTTTTCTGTGGGCTCGTAGGAGGTGTCGAACTCTTCGACGAGGGGCTCGGAATCTTCCTCTTCGTACTAGTCCTAGTAGATCTGGTTGGCTTTGCTGGGGAATTGGGAGTAGGGGTTAAATTTCTGCCCAAACATTTATTCTAAGCTATACAGTTAATTCAAACCTCAACCAACCACTGTGCCCTATACAAATGCAACGTATCAACCCCTGTCTATAAATGTGAGCTAGATCAGTATCTTCAGGATCTCTGATGCCAGTTTCTATAGTCTTTTAAGGGGTCATTTGGTCGATGCTAATCCTATCTCCCATGCACATCTGGATATGAAATCTCAATAGCATTCAAACCATTTCGAACCACACTATCTACTATCGAATTATTACTGCCAGTTTGTATAAATATTGGCATCATTCTGATGATATAGGGTACGCATGACCAAACCTCCAGCTTGCTCATACTATCAAACAGCTAAAACAACACCAGCTTGCTCAAAGCAGGTAAACACCCCCTCACTTAGTTTTGAGCTCCTACTTCAAATTCACCTCCCAAGACACCTTCCTCCTCACCACCAAATACTACAAGGCCAACATACGCCTCTCCGCTGAGACCTGGCCCACCCACCCCACGCACAGCCAGCCATCGCCATAAAACCAGCCCTAGCCCTAAAACGAGCATAAGCAAGATCTGTTGATCATGCTGGCGGCAGAGGAAGAGAGCTTCAGTGCGGACATCTATGACTTCGTTATTGCCAGGTACAACCCTGACAACTTCATACTCCTCGTCAACACCTCTCGCAAGGATGTCCAGTGGAGGGACGAGCAGATCATAACCACCCAGGTCAACAATTTCATTGAGATCGTCAAAGAGGATCTGCAGTTGCTGGCGCAGAGTCCACCCCAGAGGGCGGTCAGTGGGCTGCTGGCCGACAATTTCCAAGAGGGTTCCATTTTCAGCCTGCTTGATCTCATCTAAACCACCCAATGGTCATGCATTTAGAGAGTAGACTAGCCCAAAAAGGGCAAAAAGGAGCAGCCATTCCTGGCAGTAGAGCAATCTAACCTTCAAGCAGGCCCTCTGGTGGCAACCGAGCAGAAGCAATAAACAAGTACAACCGAGCAGAAGCAATAAACAAGTACAACCGAGCAGAAGCAATAAACAAGCACAGCCGAACAGAAGCAATAAACAAGCACAGCCGAACAGAATAAATAACCCCCTGCGCAAAAGTAATAGTAGAAGCCGCAGTAGCACCAACCCGACAGATAACTGACCGAGGAGTAGCTGGAGCAATAGATGGTCTCCTTCTAGGCCATGGTCCGCGACATGATGGCCATCAAGGAGATGGGCAGGCAGTAGGTGGCGGCAGATAGCTAGCGGAAGCAGAAGGCCGAGCAGCTGATAAATAGGCTGCTAAGTGGCAACTTGATATGATATACATAGCCATCAGATGTCCTACTCGACCAGCAGGTCCAGGTGGGTCAGCTTGCGCACCTTGTTCCAGGGCTGGTCCAAGACGGTCGCCTGCAGTCTTTGGCCCTGGCTGTTCTAGGAATGTATATCTGTAGTTGAGCCCCGCAACCACTTGTATTTCCACCTTGACCAC
>Ga0316217_10006047_pt1 | contig 12197 bp, 8 predicted proteins | sample 1anoAmetaG_FD_203633 | JGI IMG/M metagenome (GOLD analysis project Ga0316217, IMG submission 203633) | Freshwater microbial communities from Trout Bog Lake, Wisconsin, USA - 1anoA | ecosystem: Environmental > Aquatic > Freshwater > Lake > Hypolimnion/Profundal zone | place: USA: Wisconsin... | reverse complement strand
TGAAAAAATTGGACCAAACGGATGAAGGGTTGATTGAAAGAGCTAGACCGTATCTTGGTAGAACCAGACTGCAGATTTGTTTATTTGATGTGATGTAGAAAAAGGAGCCTATAACTAGCTACCCTGGCCGCAGATATTCGGCCTCATATAATGGACGGAGTCAAGATAAATGTCACTGTGTATGTGCTATTTTAGAGAGATAATAACGAGACAAATATTCCGTTGAACTCTATCTTGATGCCTAAATTCATTCGCCTCTAGGCTCTGTACTTAGGTATTTCTAAATCACATAGGTTGCAACCAAATCAGCAGCATTTAAGTCTTCTCCACCTTGAACGCTCCCAGCCTGAAAGTAATCAACTTGTGTAATCTGCTAATAAGCAAGTTCGCAATAAGCTTTGTAACATAAAAGCACTCCGAAAAGCCTATCTCCCTCTACTATAATAACTCAATTTATGTCGGGTTTTCTTAATTCAGCCGATAATCCTATTATTGAGCCTGAGTCTCTGCTAGAGGTAGATTGGAGGAATATGAAATAAATACACCTATAAATGTGAAGATAGTATAACCAAGATGGTCCAATTTGCGTCATATTGGGGAGACGAAACGCTGGATTATGAAACTGCCTGCTTCTGCCAATAATACGTTCAAACTTAGTATAATGGGTGCGAAATAGGTCTGAAGAGCAATCATAGGAGAAGAGAGGACCATATTGACCAAGTTGCCAAGAGCAAATTTCCGGATATATCAACCAGCTGAATTCATTCACATATGCTTTGAAAAACTTAGATTAATTAACCTTGGCTGCTTACTATGTTTGCATTTTGTTCCTAATTTGTATATTTGAATAGCGATGAGCCATTTATCATTAAACCAAACTTTGCAGAAATACGCAGCCGAGCGAAGAGAGCGTGAGCAAATTAGAGTAGCTTACCAGAAAAGGATCGCAGCCTTCCGGTAAACTTTGCACCCGCATTCTCTTCACAATAGTATCCAAATATAAGCAGTCCATTCTCACTCTCAACAACGCTAAAACCTCTCCGGACCCCACGTATCCTATTAGCACCCACCGCAAGGCCTACTCGGCCAACAGAAATAAAGATTGAATTCTGAGAACAATTATTAGCATAGCAACAAAAACCTAGCTACTAACACAGCAGCAGTTGATCAAAACAAAAAACATCCGTAACAAGCAGAGGTCTTCCCATAGTTGACAGATAATGAACTAAAAATCTAGGAAGAGACTGATTAAAGCGAACTCGAAATACTACTAAATTAGCACAAATAGCTTATCAATCAGGTAACCCACTTTCTATGCAGCTCGTTGATCTATAAACTGCAGAAAAGAACAGATTAACCAACTTTACAACTGTCATTCAATAAATAAGAGACAAGTATCTGGCTGAGTTCGAAAAAATGAAAACTCAAGCTGATTAGCGGACCAAAGTACTACACGAAAAAGTACCCATCTTGCTACAGATAGGTGCTGAAAATCAAACTACAAATTTAGGCTACAGGCAAAAAGAATGAGGAACTGTAAAAAGCCAACTAGGGTCTCAAATCGTAAATACTTGAGGGAAACCAGGCAATGGGCAAAGAAATGACCTAGATCAGTATATCTCTATCTATAAAGAGCAAACGTATGCTAAAAAAATAGAGGAGGTGGAAAAGATATTCGTGAGTAGCAACTAGAAGATAGAGTCTTTCTAGAAGGAGTTCAACGAAGATCAGCTGGTCGAAAATACCATTTCCAATGAGTAGTTTCTGATCAACATGGAGGCCAGTGCCAAGCAAGCATAAAAGGGTCAAGGGCTGCTGGAAGAATACAAAAACCTAGTAGGAGGCAAGAGCTAGATTTTGGACGAAAGTAATTGATGTGGGATGCAGTAAAGACAAACAACGCGATGAAGGAGGAAGAGCTGAATAAGCTGAGCGTGATTGAGAAGAAGATGAATGACCTTGCTGGCCGGCTCAAAGACGATAAGAACATGTTGGTCAAGGAGAACGAGAAGTTGGCCTTACAGCTGCAGTAGATAACGCAGCTCATGATGGTAAAACCTTGAAATCGTAGATTAAATTATTGATTGAGCTATTAGTTTAGTATCGCACTGTTTGATGCCGTCATCTTCACCAAGTTGATACAATTACGAGGACAGTAAATTTGCTTGATTTTAGCTGACTCTATAGCTTTTATGTATATCTACAGGTTTTGGGTGTTAGAATTAAAATTAAATGAAGAAAATTAATAAGAATCGACTAAAAACAATATTATTGCGTGTTTTCGGCACGATGGTTTATTGAAGCCATAAATTGCCTAAATATGACATTTCTATAAGAACTTGCCCTTAGTTACAGCAAAATCACAAGGCTTTGGATATTGAGATCTTTATGTAAAATTCAATACCTTCATAAAAATTTTATTAGCTCAAATTTTGATGTATCTTCGTCAGTCCATCAGATACAGTCACTGCATGGGTTTTGATTATTCATTTCTCAGGAAACCAAAAAGGAGTCAGAGTACTTTGATATTGGCTAATAAATATTTGCATTGATTGATTATTATTATATTATTTTCCCGATGGTAGTCTTTGAGGATAATCCTTATTACTTCGCGGCAGCTGGCGGAGTGCTGCTGGGGACCGCAACCTCCCTGAATTATTGCTTGAGGGGCAAAGTTACAGGCATGAGTGGCATTGTCTACGGTATATTTTCCCTTCACAAGTGTATATTATCTTACGATTTAGAAGAGATGCCGTAGAAGATAAGCATTATTGGAGGCATGTTACTTGTTTCAGGAATCTTCTTCAATATATTTTAATACGGTACTTATAACAACTTTACTCCTTTCGGTCCACCCTCATAGATCACTACTTCTACCTCTTATATTGGTTATGGGGTAGCAGGGTTGCTTGTTGGTTTCGGAACTAAGATGGCGAATGGATGTACAAGCGGACATGGGCTCTGTGGAGTTCCAAGATTGAGTAAAAGGTCCATAGTGGCAGTAATCATTTTTGTTACATGTGGATTGGGTATATCGACCATCCGCTATCATTTCAGCCTAAGTATACTCAGCGATTAGCATCTCAATCCTCAGATTGGCTACAATCACTTAGCTTCCGCAAACGTGTGCATCGTGCTGGGATTACTATTACCCTTCCTAGGAGGATACATCAGGAAAGGTTCAATTCAGCATCGGATGAATTTCTGGGAGATTTTAGTTGACCAGGGTATAACCTTTGTTACTGGCTTACTTTTCGGGTTGGGGCTATTAGTTTCTGGGATGGTGCGGAGATCAAATATTATTGGGTTCTTAGGTTTGGGTCTAAACTGGAATCCTTCTCTCCTGTTTGTGTTGGGCTGTGGAGTACTTGTGAATCTCTTGACATTTAACTACATGCTAAGAGTGAAGTAAGATATCTTTTACTTAGGAAATATTCTTGCTTAGGTTATGAGCTATTCAATCCTTCGAATTCGATTATAGATTGGAAATTGGTATTGGGGTCTAGTTGCTTCGGCCTTGGGTGGGGGATAGGCGGATTGTGTCCTGGCCCAGCTATCATGCAAATCTCAATTTTCACCGTCCCAATCCATGTGATCTGGCTTGGTTTTTTGGCGATTGGGATGCTGATAGCTTGGCGATTGGAGCACTACCTAACATAAAAAGATAAGAAAGCTAATGAATAGAAGGAGAGGGTTGAGATTACAGCAAAACTTAATCATCCTCATATGCATAACTTACATCACAGACATCGTGTTCATTTGGATCCGATCTTAAGGTAGCCAGGCCTACCAAATTCGGAGCAGAACTCTGGCTGCAAAATCAAATTAGAGAAAGAATAAGGCCATCATGGAGCCTTTGAAGTTGTAAAGGGGTTTTAAAATTAAGTTATTGTCAGAAATGGATAGCAGAGAAGAGATCATTTGCCACCCATCGAATCTAGCTCTATCTAGCACGTCTTTTTGGAAAAGAAATCATCAGGCTTTGATCTCACTACACATAAATGATGATAACTTTGGTTAGTATTATTCTAAAACATCTTCATCGTTTAGAAGTTATTATTTGTGCTATGCCTTGATTGCACTTACTGAAAAGTTGAGTTAAATCCTAGAATAGTTACTATTTCTTACTTTCTTTAATTCTCTTTAACTTAATTTAGAATTTAGTTTCACATTTTATATAACTTCGTATGAAAAGATAGACTCCCTTTAAACTCGCAGCCAAAAGTACTCTCAGGGTCACTGAAAGAGACGTAAAGCAAGATAGAAATTTACTCAATACTTTTCAAGGAGCCAGCAACTTGCATCGATAGCTCACACGCACCTTTAATAACAAAGAAAAAACAGGAACTTTCAATAATAGTGCAAATTTAAAAAAGACAAACATTTCACAATAGCAGAGATCGGAAGAGTAAGCACTAGCTTTGTAAGTGGCAGCATTGGACAATTTCAAAATAGTGCCGGGCAAATAAAAAACAAGAGATTTGATTGAGAATATTAAGTTGAGGCGAAGAAACAAGCACCTCTAAGCCTACGGGACTTTCAAATAAGACCTAGAGTAATACAAAGAAAACCTTTACTTTGTTTATAACTCTCTTGAAAATGATCTCCACCAGGTACTAACTATCAAAGAGAACCAGCTCAACGACTACTTCACATCTTTATCCGACCGCTACCTTCTGGAAAGAGATGACAGGTAACTTCTCAATGAGGTCAAAAAAGAAGTCACTGATTTTTAAACATCAGTGAAAGAAAAACTCAAGGCCAGCTTGGATGAAATCGAGCGTATCCGAAACGATAGAAAGGGACTTGTAGAATAGCGCTGCAATTACTTATTCAATGAATTGCTGGAAATCGCATTCGTGCTTGAAGACGAAGCTCGTTCTATAAGCGATAATTAAAAAAGGTAAATGGAAAAATTGGAAACCGATGTCTATACTAAGATTAAGGCGAAGCTGGAATAAATCCAGGAGAACAAGAAACAACTTTTCTAAACCATGCTCAACAAATCCAATGAACTCCAATAGAAGTGGAAGACATTGAACTAGAACAAACAAATCAACGACTATTTGGCTGAGACCGATACTTCTGACCTAAGGTGGCCTGAGAAAAGAGCGCAACTCTATTAGCGGTTACTCAACACCCAGCTTACAAATTCTGAACGAAAGCGAAGGCTAATAACCAATCTTGCCAAATAGCACCCAGATGCTTTCAACAAAGCTAATATCGATAAATGGAATGAGCATCTAAAAATTATAAACGAATCGTTTGGTAAATAACTTGACGAGCTTATAAAGCAGCTGATGTAAGAAGCAGACTTTACCGAACGTGTCAATAATGAAAGGTACTAACAGTTAAGGCAAAGACTTAATTATATACAAAAAAGATCTCCTGAGGAAGTTTAAAATCTGATCAAATAAAAATGCTAAAGCCATTTGGTTAAAAATAATACTGAAGCCAAATAGCTTTTAAAGCAAGCCATAAACTACGTATAAACGGCTGACGAAAAGTAAAACAAAAGTTTTGAAAAGCTCTACAATTTTATAAGTGAAGTTGCTACCCGATCTGACGATTTCTCTAAAAAGTGGACATCTCTGAATCAATAATACTAGGTGTAAAAGGCAAAGATCCTAGACCATGATGATTAAGTTGTTTAGCAACTAACGACGGAACTCAACAATCTTAAGCAGCAGCTTCGCTAGGCTTTGCATCATATTAAGCTCTAGTAAGTACAAAAAGCTTGCTTCTAAAAGATAGACTAGCTTGAAAAAGCCTACAGGAACACACACCAGAACAATAAAAATCTAGCTGCCAAACGCCCTTAGACTATTTCCAAATTTATGGATGGCTTTTAGGCCAAAATTGCCGAAGCCTTTTCTTTGTATGATCAATCAAAAAGAAATTAATTGATTGAAATGGCTAAGAAATAGTGTTAATAAAAGGCTACGAAGAGATGGGAAGAGTAATAGAAGAAAAAACAGGAGTAATAATTAATAGCGATTGAAGAAAGCAAAAAGAAAGGCGGCAAAGCACCAGCAACCAAACCGAAAGATCCAAAAAAGGCCCAGGCTGAAATGTAGTAGAGAAAGAAAGTGTTGATGCAGTAAATCGGTCTTCGAAAGATTGAGTAAGTAAAGGCAGGAGAAGGGGCTGTTTGGCTCGCATTTCGTAGTTTAACCTAGATCTGTTCTGAATTCTACAAAGGAGAGTCAAAAGACGGAGGAGACATTTTAAGTGAATAAATCAAAAATTACAAAGGAGTTTCTTTAGTCACTCAAAAAGCCCTTATTCCGGCAAAGTAGCTTTCCGCTCAGCTATAAATCATAAGAAATAACTTATTCTAATCTTTAAGTTCTAAGAGAGGTAAGCTGCTAAAAGATTCTGAGTTGATTGATGGATTATTTATTGATGAATCTCTTGCCCGCCTTGATGGAAGACTAAGATAACATTATCCATTAAAAGGCAAACTTGAAGCAGAAATAGGAGTTGTTCGATCTGGTGAAATTACAGGTCACAAGAAAGAGTATGAGAAGTATGTAAGGCAAGTGAAATAGAAGATGGACCTGCAGACTTAAAAGTTTAACTACCTGCTCTAAAAATGCCTCTCTTTGTTTAAGGATCATAATACTAATCAAAAAACAGCCAGATAGAATCTTTCCAAAGGTAAAACTCTGGCTGACTTTCAGAGTTGTCAGAGGAAAGCACAGGAAAACCACAAATTTATCACTCGCGAAATGCATTAAATAGGTAAAGAACTGAATAGGCTGGCGACTGTCGAGGTTTAAACGATTATCAACAGTAATTAATAATTTTTGAAGAAAAGCAAACTGTTAGCTGATGGTGGCGAGTTTTCAAATTCAGAGTTATAGTGGTATCGCAAGATGATGGAAGAAATCAATACTCAGATTTCACAGCAGAAGGAAAAGAGAACCTAAAAGAGCAAATAAATTCAAGAGCAAAGCTAAAAAAGAAGTAAGTAACTAATTGAACAATTCGACAAAGATTACAACAACTACATTGAAGATCTCTCAGCAAAAGAGGGAACTGGTAAAAAGTACGGCAAGCCGAAAAGAATAGCTCAAGAAAAGTTGCGCTTATAAATGAATAAATGCTAGCAAGCACAAATCAGCATCGATAAACAAATTGCGCAGATATAGTAAATTTACAGCAAAGGTTATAGGACTTATCCTGAAAAACCGTCCATTTTAAATTGGAGACAAAGGTTAATGACCCTTCAGAGCTGTATCGTAAGGTATGCTAAGCACATTGAAGCAATCGTACCAACTTGTAAAGCAAGGCTAATGCCTAGAGTTACTCGCAAGTTAGGAGTTTCAGATGCGTTATTGACCCCTGAAGAAGAGTAAGAAGATAAGAAAAAACTTGCTGATGAGCTGCTCGAACTAGGACCACTTGGCGACCAGAAGGATGAAAAAGTTTTCATAAAATACTTGGATGATATTTAGAAAATTATCGGAGATGAAGCTAGAACAATCTATGTTGGAGATAAAGCCAAATATATAACAGGAAACGACAAAATTCCTGACTTTTTGAGATTATATATACAAAATATGAGAAAAAATGCTGAGCAGTTTAGGGAGGAGTCCATTAGAAATTTAAGAGAAAGTTGTATAAAGCTTTCTTAAACGTCTTCTTTTATATCAGATTTGTTCTTTGGATCGATCCAAAGCTATTTTGGAGGAAACCAGTCAAGTCTTAGCGATAAAAGCAGAAACAAAATAATTCAAATTGTCTAGCAAAATTAAAAAATGAGATAATAACATTTAAAAAAGCTTAGACCTAATCTAATCCATCCTGATTGTCAAAAAGAATTGAAAGAGTTAGATGAAAAATAGCAAAAAAGACAAAAATAATTCAGTAGTTAACTCCAGCAGCAGAGAACAATTTTCGAAAACTAGCTGTTTGCCAATGCAAGTGAGCTCTTAAACTACACTCTCAATAACTACGAGATGTTGATTTTGTTGTTTGATTCCTTTTATCTTCGAGAGGACTTTATAAAAGTGTCAGGAGGTAAATCTTTGGTTATTTAGATGATGTTTAACAGAAGATTCACTTGGATCAAAAAAGACTACTCTTGATGAAGCAAAAAGGAATTGCGATTGACGCTAATAGCTAAAGAAATATCAAAAAGAAATGGGAAGGCGCTAACTGTACGTTATTTAATTTTGGAGATAAAAAGTTCACTAATGTTATTAAGCCTCCTGAAGAAAACAAGGAAAAAGACAAAAAGGCCTCCAAAAAAGATACCAAAGCCAAAGTTGAGGAAGTGCCGCCAGTAAGCAATGACATTAGCAAAGTGATAGAAACATTCAAAACTTGGCGGCAGAAATGCGCATTTAGGGGGAGAGAAGAAGCTTTAAGTGCATTCAAAAGGTAATATGACATGAAATTGAATGAGCTAACTAGATAAGTTGAGAGCAGTTTGAAAGAGAACGAATCCTTCAAGTTAAAATGGGAAGCTATTGCAAAGACCTTGTATATTTCATGATTTATAGATAACTTATAGCATTATTTATATTGGTCTGAGTACTTTGCTGAATACCTAAATTATTCATATCTTTAATGGATCTTACAAAAGGCAAACTACAAAGTAATCCATGTGTTTTTGTCTGGCTGCACCATGGATATGTATTGTAATGAGTTTGTGGTATGAAGTGAAGAGTTATGGATGATAAGCTAAGTATTGACAGTAAAATTTGAGGAAATCAAGAAAATGCCTCATGATGGGTAGATTTCAACTAATTCTTCTTATCTATTTTCAATTGGTTGGCAGTATCGTTGGGCTCAATTTGTTCGAAGTTATTGTTGTTGACTAGGTTTTCAGCCGGCACAACTTCCTTCTCAATTATCTGGTTCTTGCGGCTGCGCATCTTTATCACGATCACGACCACTAATACGATTACAACAACTGCAACTGGAATGGCGATTCCCAGCAGGAGGGGAAGGTTAAGAGTGGTAGTGGTAGTTGTGGTGGTGTTAGTAGTTGGGTTTGAAGTATAGCTGGTAGATAACAGACTGAATTAACCCCATCCTGCTGAATTAGTTATCGTAGCAGCAGCATTAGTGACGTCAGTTGCATTCTGTGTAGCGCTGAGTTAAATTTTTCCATCCACTAGTATGGATCCTGACTTTACGGTCTTAAAAACAATTTTATTGGGATCCTTAGTGTAGTCACTACCAAGTTTTCCGGCAATACTCTGTCTGATTTCCTAGATGATGATGTTGAAATTGAAGTATTCTTGAGTGCTGTTGGCAGTGATAGTTGAGCTGAAAGTGTAGCTGAAACCGATTGAGTTGTTGGATTAGCATCTAGAAACCACCAAATTGTATCCGGTATTGCAGCTGGTGCAGAATGAGGCGCTGGTTCGGCAGGTGGCACAGTTAGAACTGCAGTTAATGCATTTTCCAGTGGGCAGGTTATTCAGGAGCTGCATAAATGTGCCGCCCACGCATTGAGTGCAGATTTGTGAGCTTTGGCATGATGAGCATGGCCAAACACAGCTGACACAAGTGCTGTTCGTTGTCTCAAGATAATATGAACTGCTGCACTGAGAACAAGCGGCAGGATTGGTGGGATCGCAGCGTTGGCAGCTGCTAGATGTGCATTGTACACAAGTGCTGGAGGAACTGAGTGAGTAACCAAGAGGGCATGCTGTACATGAGCTATTAGATGAACATGAGACACTAGCAGTGCAGCTTGCGTTGGCGAAGTTGTACCCGCCATAGCAGGAGAGGCAGTTGTTGCTGTAATCACAGGTCGCGCAGGGGAAAGGACAGGCAGTAATACAGTTGTAGCTTTGTAGCTGGTAGCCTTGACTGCAAGACAGGCAAGTAGTACTTGTGTTGCATGTTAAGCACCCTGTGGGGCAGATCGTGCAAACGTTGTTGGAGTTGAGATAGGTTCCTGAGAGGCAGCTGAGGCAGACGCTGATGTTGGTGGAACTACAAGAAGCACAGCCGGAAAGACACATTGTGCAAACATCAGCTCTAACTCTAGTGAATCCTGGGTTGCACATTCCCGTATCGCAGAAATAGGGTCCGGTAGTATCGCATTGTTGGCAGTTGTTGGCGCAAGTGAGGCAAGATCCATTTTGGGCGGTATACCCTGGCCTACATTTGATGCAGTATTGGTAGTTACTTTGGCAATTTACACATAGAGAGTCGGAGCAGGACAGGCATTTGCCTGAGTAGAGGTTGAGGCCAGGTGAGCAACTTGTGCATTCATTTGGACTTGACGTGGAGCAGCTGGCACAAGATTTATCGCACTGGATGCAAGAACTACCTTGGAGTACGAAAGCTTGCATGCAAGAAGAACAAACAGTAGAAGATGAGCAGGCTGAGCAGCCGACAGGGCAGATAATGGGGGTGCCTCCAACGACACTTGTGGCGATGTTTACGGAAGGACTATTCACGCAACTGCTGGTTGAACTGAGGGAGTATCCGGTAGAACATTGTGTGCAAGTTGAGCTACTGCTGCAGGTAATACAGTTATCAGAGCAGGCTGAGCAGGCTCCATAACTGAGATAATATTTGTTGGAGCATGAAGTGCATGCAGTAGCGGAAGTGCAGGCTAAGCAGTTTGAGGAGCAAGCGACGCAAGCGCTTCCGTTGTTGTAATACCCATTATCGCATTTGCAGGTAGAGCCATCGAAGATCTGTCCAGTTTGTGGGCAAGAAGTTGGCGGGGTGCAGGTCTTAGAGTCACTAGAAAGGGTGAAATAAGTGTTGCAGGTGGCACAGAGGGAGCTGTTTGTAGTATTGCAAGCATAGCAGTTGGAGATAGTGCAGGATGGCTGGGCAGTACAGGTGAACCCACTGTTGACATAGTACCCAAGCGCACACTGCGTGCATTTTGCTTGGTTGTTGCAAAGATAGCAATTAGCATCTATGGTGGTGCAGGCTTTACAGGAAATTCCATCGGCTGTGTAGTATTTGATCGCGCAGGTGTTGCAAGTGGCACCTCCAGAGTAGTTGGGAGTACATGAAGCACAGTTAGAGATGAAAGAGCTGCATGTTTGGCAATTGCTGACGTTGTTGGGGAAATAGCCTGTGGTGCATTGAGTGCAGTTTATGTTATAGCCGTTGAGCTGAGAGCAGTTGGCACAGTTGGTGACCACAGAGGAGCAGCTAACGCAGGCAGTATTGTTGGGAGCGAAGAAAGTAGGATTACAGATTAAGCATACAGAGTTTCGAATGCCCGCCTAGTCGCAGTCGTAGCAGTTCGCTATTTTTGAGCTGCATAAGGTGCAGGTATGGTCGTCACTGGCGTAGTAGCTGGTCGAACAATTGATGCATCTAGCCCCACCGAAGGCATCTTGAGTGCAGTTGGCACAGTTAGGCACTCCTGTCCCGCACATACTGCAGACGGTAGCAGAGGTTAAGTAGTAGCTAGAAATGCACGATGTGCAGGTAGGGACTGTGTTGTTGATCATGCAGTTGACGCAGTTGGCGTTGATGTTGGAGCAGGCTAGACATTGAGATCCGCTGAGATAGCTGACGTTGGTGCAGCTCAAGGCAATTGTGTTTGACTGGCAAGTCACAAAGAAAGGATTGGCACTTGAGCAGGTGCTGCAGTTGCCGTTATTGACATAATATCCACTTGCGCAGGCTGAGGCTGAGGTATTATTGGAACACTGGGACCAGGGAGGGGAAACTGAGCTGCATGCGGTGCAGTTGGTTCCGTTGAGGTAGTAGCCAGTTGCACAGGTTTGAGCAACCGTAGAGCTAGCACAAGTCACCCAAGAGCTGTAGACTGATGAACAAAGTAGACAAGCTCCATTGCTGAGATAATAATTCGAGGCACAAGAAAGCGCCCAAGTTGAATTGCTACAGGTTACCCAATAAGTTCGGACGTTCGTACAAGAGACACATGTATTCGAGTCAAGATAGTAAGTCGAAGCACAAGATAATGCCATCGTTGAGTTTGAACATGTAACCCAGCTGGTACTTACTGAGGTGCATTGAGAGCATATAGATCCATTCAAGAAGTAGCCTGAACTGCAGCTCAGGGCCACTGTGCTCGAGGAACAAGTCACCCAATAAGACTGCACAGTGGTGCAGGCAGTACATTGGTTGGTGTTGCTGTTGAGGTAGGCTCCCGAGGCGCAGGCAGTGTGAACGGTGGCCGAGGTGCAGTTTACGGCGTATTGGTTGGCGGCGCTGCAGAGCGAGCAGTTTGTTCC
>Ga0316217_10006046_pt1 | contig 12199 bp, 10 predicted proteins | sample 1anoAmetaG_FD_203633 | JGI IMG/M metagenome (GOLD analysis project Ga0316217, IMG submission 203633) | Freshwater microbial communities from Trout Bog Lake, Wisconsin, USA - 1anoA | ecosystem: Environmental > Aquatic > Freshwater > Lake > Hypolimnion/Profundal zone | place: USA: Wisconsin... | reverse complement strand
TGGCTAACGGTATTATGATTGAGAAAGCTACTCCGGTAAAGTAACCGACAACTTTTCCTTCTCCTGCGTGGCCCGGCTAATAACCGGGCCATTTTTTTATTGCGCCTTAAGGGTATCCGAAATTCTTTAAATTTACCCTCAACAGGTGAGGTGCTACCATGAAATTAAGCAAGCGACAAGGTAAATTTTTGCAAAGAGTAATTAATCAGTGGCACCTCGATGGCACCTTAAGCGAAGCGGAGGCCGAAAGACTGAACAATAGTTTCACTATCCAGAGTTTTGATTGGAAAAAAGTCGCTAAATATTCTTTTTGGATAGCTATCGTTTGTGGACTTATATCTGTTGGTGCCGCAGTATACGATGATTACATCATCCATTTAATAGCCAGCATTTTCCAATCTTCGAATGTGGCCTTGTGTGTTGCATCGGGCCTGTTTGCAACATTGTTTTATTACCTGGGCTGGAGGGGCAGAAAAAAACGGCCTGAAAGTGTTTTTAGCAATGAGGCGCTCATTTTTGTAGGTGTGTTGTTTACTGCCGGGTCGATAACCTACCTGGGCATGGAACTGGACAACGGCAACAAACATTTTTCCATCCTGTTTTTGTTGGCCACTTTCATTTATGGTGCTTTGGGCTTATGGTTTCCATCGCGAATGGTCTGGGTGTTTACCCTGCTATCCCTGGGGGCTTGGTATGGGACGGAGATAGGTTACCAATCGGGTTGGGAGGAATATTTTTTAGGAATGAACTACCCGCTCACATTTGTGTTTTTCGGAGCTGCACTGGTGGGTTTAGCATTTGTTTTTAAATTCTGGACCCGTTTTTCACATTTCTATAAGGCAACACTGCGAACGGGTTTATTGTATCTGTTTATTGCGCTATGGATATTATCCATTTTCGGAAACTATGGCGATATGGATAAATGGTATAGCGTAAAGCAACCTCAATTATTTGGTTGGGCCTTGTTGTTTGGTGCTGTTGCCCTCGCTTTTGTTGTTTTTGGCATAAAAACGGAGGACCCCATCACCCGGGGATTCGGCGTGACTTTTCTGTTTATCAATCTTTACACCCGCTATTTTGAATACTTCTGGAATGGTATGCACAAGGCTGTTTTCTTTTTTATTCTTGCAGTGTCGTTTGGTTTTATAGGCCGCTGGGCTGAAAAAATCTGGAACGTAGGCGCTGCACAAAAAATCGGGGAGACTTCTATACCCGAAGAAATTCTGGAAGAAGAATAACTATGTTGAACAGGCTATTTTTGCTCTTTTTATCGCTCATTTTTTGGGGGGCCTGCTATGGTCAATATAAGGTGCGGCCATTGGAAGATTTAACTGCGCCGGGCGACACCGGTTGGATGATTGTTCAGGATTGGGTTAAATCTGCCACTAATACAACTGAGGTTTTGCCTTGCGATACAGGCAGGGCCGGTGATGCTCTTTACCGGGTGCAGGTTACTACCCGGTCGATTATGGGGGCAGTAATTTATAAAACCGGCGGCATTTTAGTTGACCACGGCTGGATAAGAATTTTAGGGTCGGGCAGCAACCGTTTAAACAGATGTATGCCCGACTGGAACCGGGGCAAAACTTTTAAAGAGTATGGTGAACATACGCCTTACTACCTGATTGCCGATGACGTTTTGGGTGGTTTTTTTGCCATAAACGGCGGAGCCCTGGGCGAGGACGTTGGTAAGATTTATTATCTCTCGCCCGATAATTTAAAATGGGAACTCATGAATTATACGTACTCGGAATTTTTACGCTTTTGCCTGACAGGTAAACTGGACCAATTTTACAAAGGCTTTAGATGGAGTGGTTGGGAGGCTGACTTAGACACGCTTTCAGGAAGTATGGGGTACTCGTTTTATCCTTTTTTATGGACTAAAGAAGGTGCTGATATCAGCAAAGACAAGAGACAAGCCGTTCCGGAGGAGGAGTTATATAAAGCGGCTTTGTCGGGTCGCAAATTGTTGGGCTTAGAAACTGAAAACCCCAAAAAATAGGCCAGGAAAAGATGATTAATCCAAAATAACCGCCGCAACGCTTGGCACCTATTACAAAAGGTTTGGCATCAAAGATAGCCGCTGGGTTATTTTATTATTTTCACTTCTATAATTCTCAACTATGTCATACTTCGATAATAAAGTGGTTTGGATAACCGGGGCATCCTCGGGTATTGGTGAGGCATTGGCTTATACCTTCGCCAAATACCCTGTAAAACTTATTTTGTCGGCGCGGCGGGCTAACGAATTGGAACGTGTAAAGGCTGCCTGCCATTTGCCGGAAGATGATGTGCTTATTTTGCCTCTGGACGTATCGGAGCATAGTTTAAGCGAGGCTGCCGCGCAAAAAGCTCTTGCCCGATTTGGCAGGATCGATATACTGGTCAATAACGCCGGTGTTAGTCACTGGTCGAAGATAAAGGACCTCAATATGGAGGTTATTAAGATTATTATGAATGTCAATTTTTTGGGTTCAGTAAGTTTAACCAAGGCGGTTTTGCCCGATATGCTGAAAAGAAAGAGTGGCAACATTGTAGTTATCTCCAGCATTCTGGGCAAAATTGTTACTCCCAAACAAGCTGCTTATAATGCCAGCAAGCATGCGTTGATGGGATTTTTCGATACCCTTCGGGCTGAAACAAAGGGCGATGGAATTAAGGTTTTGCTAGTCTGCCCTGGCTTTGTGCACACCAATGTGGCCAAAAACTCATTAAGCAAAGATGGAACGCCTATCAACAAGGATAATAAGATGATTGAAAATGGCCTTGACCCCTTATACGTTAGCGAACTGGTGCTAAAGGCCATTGAAAAAAATAAGGAAGAGATAATCATCGCCGGTCCGAAGGAAAAATTTGCGGTATGGATTAAACGCTTTGCTCCGGGTATTTTTTCGAAATTTATAAGCAACAATAAAATAGTTTAATTACAGTCTTTTAGCAATGAGCTTTGGACGCATGGCTCAAAGCTCATTCCTTATTGCAAAAATATAATCATGTCCGACAAATTTTATTCAAAAGACAACCTTCGGTTTCTGTTACACGAGGTGTTTCCAATTAGTGAGTTGTGCAAGCGCGAGAGGTTTAAAGAGCATACAACTGAAAGCCTGGATATGGTGCTGGAGGCTGCCGATAGCCTGAGCACCAACCATCTTCGGCCTATTTTGGTGGAGATGGATAACAAGCCACCTTACCTCGAAAACGGAAGGATTAAGGTACATCCTAAAATGAAGGAGTTGATGAAAAAGTTTGGGGAAGATGGCTGGATTTCGATGGCGGCCCCTACAGAATTTGGCGGACAACAAATGCCATTTACCATTTTAGAAGCTTCCGCTTTTATGATGGGCGCGGCCAACTACTCGCCCATGGCGTACGCCTTTTTAACAACCGGAGCAGCGCACCTGATTGAGGCTTTTGGAAATAAAGAGTTGCAGGAAACTTACATTCCTAAAATGTTTGCCGGCGAGTGGCAGGGCACCATGGCCCTTACCGAACCCGGGGCGGGAAGTTCGCTTTCGGATATTGTGAGTACTGCTTACCCCACCGATAAGGGTTATTACCTGGTGAAGGGCCAAAAGATTTTTATTAGTTGTGGCGACCACGATGGCTGCGAAAACTTTGTTCATTTAATGCTGGCGCGTATTGACGGCGCACCGGCCGGCACTAAAGGTATTTCGCTGTTTGTTGTTCCGCGCATGCGGCCGGAAATTGATGGCAGCCTCACTTTTAATGATGTTAATACGGCAGGGGTATTTCATAAAATGGGGTACCATGGTGCCCCGATTGCGCACCTTATTATGGGTGAAGCCAATGATTGCAGGGCCTGGCTGGTAGGCGAACCCCACAAAGGCTTGAGTTATATGTTCCAGATGATGAATGAGGCGAGGATAGGAGTGGGGGCCAATGCGGTTTCCATTGCTTCAGCGGCTTATTATAACTCGCTGGATTACGCCCATGTAAGAACCCAGGGAAGGAAAATAACTGAAAAGGACCCTACAAAACCGCAAATACCTATTATTGAACATGCGGATGTAAAGCGCCTGCTGTTGTTTCAAAAAGCCGTTGTTGAAGGGGCCTTGTCACTGGTTTTTGAAGCCACTACCTGTTTAGATAATTACGCAACCATGGAGGGAGAGGAGAAGGAAACCAATTTCCTGATTCTTGAATTACTTACGCCTATTGTTAAATCCTATCCTGCTGAAATGAGTATACAAACTACCAGCGCTGCCTTGCAGTGCTTTGGCGGTTATGGCTATACCAGGGAGTATATGGCTGAATTGTTTTTCCGTGAAACCCGCATTCACACATTACACGAGGGCACTACGGCAATTCATGGAATGGACTTGCTGGGCAGAAAGGTAATGATGAAGGATGGCAAAGCCACCATACTGTTAATGCAGCGAATTATGGGTGATATACAGGCGGCTCAAAAATACGATTCATTGAAGCTTTACAGCAATATGCTGGCGCAGAAAATAATGAAGTTGCAGGAGGTAACCATGCATTTAATAAGTGTGGCGCAAAGCCAGGGGCCTGAGGTATATTTGTCTGACGCCACGCTATACCTTGAGCTGTTCGGTATTCTCGCTATTGGCTGGCAATGGATAAAGCAAGGGATAAAGGTGGAAGAGTTAAAGTTAAGCGGAACCAAAGCTTATAGTGCTGAGTTCATGCAATCTAAATTATATGCCTTGCAGTACTTTTTTGAATATGAGATGCCAAAAACGGAGGGGCTGATAATGCGATTGAAGAGCGATAACCATGTAACGGTTGCGGTAAAGGCCGAGGAAATAGTGTAGTTTCCGGCTCTATTAAAAAAAGTGAAATTCACTCTGTTAACCCTTGCTTTGCATAACTTTGCGGCCTAATTTTTTGAAGCCGTGCGTGTTTGTAAATCCTTCCCGCTTATTGCAGAGATTTTTTTGTTTGCTTTTTTCAATGCCGGTGTTACCCACGCGGCCTCACCCGGTAATCCTGAAGCCGGTAAGTTGCTGGGGTATACCTTAGTAAAAAGCTTTCCTTATCCTGAGTTGAAAACTTTTTTTAAGAAGCAACACATACCTAAAGTGGTGCTACCGGTTAACACAGGCCTCAATATTTACGAGGTTATCTATTCAACCACCTACGCTGATAATAGCAACGTGAAAGCATCGGGCCTGGTTTACGTACCGATGAGCGAGGATAAGGAAGAGCCCCTCATGATTTACAACCACGGCACCGAAATAACCCGCGTTTATAACAAGGACTTTACCGGGGAGCAGACCATTTGCCTGGCCTTTGCGGCCGATGGATACGTGGTAATGACTCCTGATTATATGGGTCTGGGAAAAGGTGAAAGAACACAACTCTTTCTCAACTCAAGTGCCGAGTCGCATGCTTCGGTGGATATGCTGATTGCTGTAAAGGAACTGTTGCCTGAACTGAAAGTAAAAACCAGTGGACAGCTTTTTGTTACTGGTTATTCACAAGGCGGGCATGCATCTATGGCTACAACCCGGTTGCTTCAACAAGAATATTCAGACCGGTTTCCGGTAACGGCTTCAGCGCCTATGTCGGGGCCGTATAATATTTCGCAAACGGTTTGGGATGGCAGAAAAGGACCTTATGGTTACCCGGTTTTCTTTTTCCTGCTGCTGCAATCATATTATCAAAGCATCGGACATCCGGAGCGCATGGGTGAAGCGCTTAACAAGCCTTATGACACCCTGATACCGCCTTTAATGGATGGCTACCATTCTATTGAATATATTGATTCGCTGCTACCTGATACCATTTTTAAAACCGCTAAACCGGAGTTTATGCATCGGTTTGAAACTGATTCTAACTTTTTCTTCAGGGTTTATTTAAAGCAGAATGATGTTTATGACTGGGTTCCGAAAATGCCGATGCAGCTTTGTTATTGCGATGCTGATGAAGAAGTAACTTATCAAAACTCCATTACCGCGTATAACACTATGAAAAAGAACGGTAGCACCTCGGTTGAGTTGTGGCGCGCCGGTAAAAAATTCGGGCACGAAAACTGTGCGCTGTTTGCTGTTATTTACACTAAAATGTTTTTCGACGGGTTTAGAGACGGGCACCCAGGTAAGCATGGGCCGGCGTTTAAGCGATTGTTGCTCACTATTGGCAAACTGGGCGTAAAACCACGGGGTTAAAAATTTGACAACTTTTTAAAAGTTGTCAAATCTGCGCATCTAAAAAAACGTTACCATTTCTTTGGGCAAGTGGCTGTAGTTATTGAAATATTGCAAGGTTATCTTGTTATCATTAAACAACAAGCAGGTTACCGATGTATTGGCAATAATGGTGTTTAAACCTGCCAGCCTGCTTTGCGGTAAATCAAGAATATGCGCCACCAGCAGCGAAATAACCCCGCCGCTGCTAACAGCTACAACCTCTTTATGCTTTTCCTTCCGGGCATTACCAATTATTTGATGTAGCGCATCCAGCACTCTTGCTTTAAAATGAACAAACGATTCAATATATGAACTGGTACCCTCTTCCAGCATCCATTTGTTCATGGCCAGGTCAAATTCATCTTCCACAAATTTTTTGGGGTTGCTTTGGCTCATTACCAGGGCTATGGCTTTATCCCGGTCGGCAATTTCGGGCCGGTGAACACTTAACACATTTTCATGGTTAAACTCGTTAAGCCCACCCAGGATATTGGACTGCATTTGGCTAAAGCTATGGGCAACGGTTTGTAATTGCCTTTGCATATTACCACTATAAAGAGCGTCAATACCAGGTGTTGGTGTGTTTCCGAAATGATTCAGAATATAGGGAGATTGTTTGTATCCCAGTTCCGAAAGCTGGTCGTAGTTTTCGTGACCGAAAGATGCCTGTGCATGTCGCACCAAATATAATCTTGCCATGTTGTTTGAATATTAGAATCGAGAAGTTAGAGCCAGGAAACAGGGGCCGAAACTAAGGGGAATTTTGGAGTGATTTAGAAAAATTTACCAATAAGGTACTAAGGTCACTAAGTTTCACTAAGAGGTAATTTCAAATAAAATAACAAAGAATTGAAGTAACTGAGCATTACTTTATGCTTATAATGGCTCACTTAGTGCCCCTTCGTGTTCTTCGTGTCTTAGTGGTTAATTTCTCTGATTTCTTAGCTAATGTATTCTGTGGTACGTATATTGCCAGCCTATAAACCAACTCCCTTTCATGAAATCATGCTGTAGTATTTTCATCGCACTGTTTTGCTGTGCCCAGTCATTTGCTTATACCCATATCATTTCGTGTCAGCTTTATAAAACGGTAACCGCCGATGAGTTTAAGGCCAGCATGAAAAAGAGGCATTTGCCCAAAGCCATGATACCGGCGCATTACACAGTAGATATTTATGATATTATTTATGAGACGAAATGGCACGATGGCAGTAATATTAAAGCCAGCGGACTCTATTTTGTTCCGCGCAATGCCAAAAAGCCTATGCCCGAGTTGATTTACCACCACGGCACCCGTATGAATAAAGGACGCAGCACCAAATTAGGCGGAGAGGAAACGATTTCAGTGGGACTGGCTATGGATGGTTATGCCGTTATTTTTCCCGATTATGTTGGCTTAGGGCATGGCGACCAGTTTCACTTGTACCAGGAGGCTGAAAGTATGGGCCAGGCGGCGGTAGATATGCTTATTGCCACCCGCGAGTTTAATGATTCAATGAAGCTTAAAACCAACGGCATGCTTTTTTTAACGGGTTACTCGGAAGGCGGTTACGGCGCACTGGCTACTGAAAAACTGATACAGGATAAATATGCCGGTAAAATTAAGGTAACTGCCACCTCGGGTATGAGCGGGGCCTATGATATGTGCGGGGTGCAGGGCGAAGTGATGTTTAAGGAATATTCGCGGCCGCATTATTTGCCTTACCTGCTAAGAGGCTACAATGAGGTATATAATTTTATGCCCGACATTAATGTGATTTACAAGCACCCTTACGATTCAATCATTTCGGCTTATTTTGATGGCAAGCACAGCATGGACCAGATAGATAATGTACTTCCGCATATTCCCAGCCAAATGATGAAAGACACTTTTGTGAATCTGTATGTGCACGACCCTAATTTTCCATTAAACAAGGCGTTAAGGGAAAACAGCCTTTGCGATTGGAAGCCCGATGCACCAACGCAGCTTTGTTATTGCGACAGCGATGAGCAGGTTACGCCAAAAAATGCTAAGGTTGCCTACAAAACCATGCTGGCTAACGGTGCCAAATACGTAACCCTGCGGAGGGCCGGCGTAAGTTTCAACCATACCCGCTGCGCCATGATTTCTATTCTTTATACCAAAATGTATTTCGATACGTTTTTGCACGGCAGCAAACACGGGGGCAAAGGCTCAGCCGGCCAGCTCTTTATGGCCGATATTGCCAAACTGGTGGTAAAGAAAATGGGCAAGCACAAACATAGTGGCGAGGGACACCATGAAGAGGGGCACAGAGAGCACCAGGGATAAGAAATACAATAGAAATTCATCGCTGTTACTACGGAACTAAATTTCAATTTTTGGTTATATTTTCTGCCAAACGGTCGCCCCGGCGGGGCATTCACCTGTGTTTGGGCCAACTACAAGTTTGTAAAGCAGTAATAGTCAGGCCAATTCATATTACTGCAAAATAAATTAGGCAAATAGTTGTTTGAAAAGGCAAATATTTTGTTTATAAACTAAATATGATTATCTTAGCCAGATAAATGAACTAAAGCGATTGGTGTTTATACCATTTCCCGTTTTAGCCATGTTTTTATTTATTGAAAAAAAGGGTTGGAAAAATGAAATTGGAAGGAAGTCTGTATAGCGGTGTTCTTATCAAATCAACATTCACGAGGCGCAAGTGGGATATGAATGATTGCCGATTGCTGCTGGTGGATGTCGTTTTAAGGACAAAAGGTGTAATTTTTGAGGCTGCGGCGGAGTTGACAGCAATGGTCATTTTTTAACAATTCGATACCTCGACGGATTCAAAACAGGTATCTATAAGTATCGATTGGTATCGATTTGTACCGCTTGGTATCGATTTCGAATCCTTGTGTCCGCCGTTGGATAGCTTGAAAAACTGAAATAAAAATCCACATTTACGTTCTATTTATAGTCTTACCGTGAACCCGCGTTTTCTTAAATTCTTAAAATGGTTTTTACTCTCTGCAGCAACCTGCTTTTTGTTGTTTCTGCTGTTTAATAAACTATTTCCGCTGCCCGATAATATACCATATTCTACTATTATGTTAGACAGTAAGGGCGAGGTCATTCACGCTTTTTTAACCGGTGACCAAAAGTGGAGAATGAAAACGGAGCTGAATGAAATTTCGCCTACACTCAAAAAAACGCTGCTTTATAAAGAGGACAAATATTTTTATCACCACCCGGGTATCAATCCTTTTGCTATTGCCCGTGCAGCGGTTATGAATACTTTGCACCTGAAGCGAACTTCCGGTGCATCAACCATCACCATGCAGGTGGCGCGTATGCTGGAGCCCAAGGGAAGAACCTATTTTAATAAGCTTTGGGAAATTTTCAGGGCCTTTCAGTTGGAGTGGAAATACAGCAAGGATGAGATATTGCAATTGTATTTTAACCTGGTGCCCTACGGCAGCAATGTTGAAGGAGTAAAAAGCGCTTCCATCCTTTATTTCAAAAAGAACCCCGACCATCTATCGCTGGCCGAGGTAACGGCTTTATCTATTGTGCCCAACCGGCCATCGTCGTTAAGGCTTGGTTACAACAACGATAAAATAGTTCAGCAACGCAATAAGTGGCTTAGGCGGTTTGCGGGCGACAAACTTTTTAAACAAAAGGAGATTAATGATGCTTTGTTGGAACCGCTGGATGCTAAAAGAAGTGACGCCCCCAATCTTGTTCCACACCTCGCCAATAAGTTAAAGCGCACCGCCCACCAGGATATTATCCGCACGCATTTGCAAATGAATACCCAAATGAAGCTGGAAAACCTGGTGAGAGAATATGCCCGTGGGCTCAATGCGTACAACATTCACAACGCAGCGGTAATTGTAATTGATAATAAAACCCATCATGTAATCAGCTACATCGGCTCAGCCGATTTTAATGATAAAACAGACGGCGGCCAGGTAAATGGCGCTGATGCTGTTCGTCAACCGGGTAGTGCATTAAAGCCGTTGATGTATGGACTTTGCATAGATAACGGGGTGCTTACCCCCAAATCGATTATTACTGACGTGCCAATTAACATTAACGGTTTTCAGCCCGAAAACTACGACCAGCAGTTCAACGGTTTTGTAACCATGGAATACGCACTTGAAAACTCATTAAACATACCCGCTGTAAAATCACTGAACGAATTGGGTACTGATAAGTTGGTAAGGACCCTAATCAACTGCGATTTTAGCCAGATTAAAAAGGATGAGAAGAAGCTTGGCCTGTCGATGATATTGGGCGGTTGCGGAGTCACTTTGGAGCAGATGACCGGTATGTATAGTGCACTTGCAAATGGAGGGATATATGTAAGGCCTGATTATTATGATAAGCCGTTTCGAACCGCAGAGCCGAATAATTATTCGCCCCGGCAGGACAAGCAAATCCTTTCCCCATCAGCCGATTTTATGATTACGGAAATCCTTTCAAAAATTACCCGGCCCGATTTGCCGGTTAGCTGGGAGTCGAGCATGCACCTGCCGCGTATTGCCTGGAAAACCGGTACCAGTTACGGCAAGCGCGATGCCTGGAGCATTGGTTATAATGTTAAGTATACGGTAGGTGTTTGGGTGGGAAATTTTTCGGGCCTGGGGGTGCCTGAACTGAGTGGCGCCAATGTGGCAACACCGCTGCTGTTTAAAATTTTCAACACCATTGACTATAACAGCAGCAACGAGTGGTTTAGCATGCCCAAAGAATGCGGTATAAGGATGGTATGCTCAGAAACCGGGAAAGTACCCAACGATTTTTGCACCAACACGGTGATGGATTACTTTATACCGCTGGTATCAAATTCAGAAAAATGTATGAATATGCGGGAGGTTGATATTTCGGCCGACGAAAAAATATCGTACTGCAAAAATTGTTTACCTGATGCCGGTTACAAAAAAAAGATGTATAAAGTGATACCCCCGGATATGCAAACATATTTTGATGAGAACAGGATTGCCTATGAAAAAATACCGCCGCATAACCCCGAGTGTGACCGGATTTCGACTGAGGGTGGTCCCGCTATAAGATTGCCTAAAAACGGAACGGAGTATTTTATTGATAAAAAGGACCCGCAACCGCTACAGTTAAGCTGCGAGGTGAGCAGCGATGTAAAATCGGTGTACTGGTATATTAACAACAGGTTTTACAAAAAGAGCGATGCCCATAAGAAGGAGTTTTTTAACCCGGAAGACGTGCGGGTTAAGATATCATGTACCGATGACAAAGGAAGGAACTGTGATATCTTTATAAAAGTGAAATATGTGAATATGTAAATTTGCCACAAAGACAACAAGAGCACTAATAAACAGATATACCAATACAATTTCTTAATTTGAACTTTGTGCCCTTAGTATCTTTGCGGCGAAACCTTTTTGAAACTATTGTGTTGTTTTTGCTGTTATTTTTGGAACCATAACTGAAGGAAGAAATGAAGTACGCAACTATAAATCCGGTGAATAACGAAACGGTGAAGGAATTTGAATTTGATAGCTTTCCGGATTTGGATATTTCCTTGAAAGCCTACAACCAGTGGCGGAAGCTAACCGCAACCGAGCGTGGAGCCCAAATGCAAAAAGTGGCCGATATATTGGAGCGGGGGAAGAAAAAGTACGCTGAGCTGATTACCCTGGAAATGGGGAAACCTATTGGCGAGGCCGAATATGAAATCAGCAAGGTGCTTTCGGGGTTTGATTATTACATCAAAAATGCGCCGGTTTTTTTGCAAGATGAAAGAGTGCAAACCAATGCCTCGAAAAGTTATATCAGGTTCGACCCTATGGGTATCATCTTTTCCATTATGCCGTGGAATTTTCCGTTTTGGCAGGTTTTTCGTTTTGCAATACCCACGCTTATGGCCGGCAATGTTTCTATATTAAAGCATTCGCCTAATGTGCCGCAATGCGCTAAAGCCATTGGTGATATTTTTACAGAAGCAGGATTACCTGATGGCGTTTTCAAAAACTACTTTCTGACGAATGAGGACGCAGGCAGAATAATAGCCGACCCGCGGGTGAGGGGTATGAGTTTTACC
>Ga0316217_10006045_pt1 | contig 12200 bp, 10 predicted proteins | sample 1anoAmetaG_FD_203633 | JGI IMG/M metagenome (GOLD analysis project Ga0316217, IMG submission 203633) | Freshwater microbial communities from Trout Bog Lake, Wisconsin, USA - 1anoA | ecosystem: Environmental > Aquatic > Freshwater > Lake > Hypolimnion/Profundal zone | place: USA: Wisconsin... | reverse complement strand
GGACTCGGGCGCGTCGCCTGCGGCGGCGGTTGCCTGCAGAATGACGTGCTCGCCCGGGCGTTGCGGCGCGAACTGGGCGCGCGCGGCCTCGTCATGCTCGAGGCGGCGGCCGTGCCGCCGAACGACGGGGCGATCAGCCTCGGCCAGTGCTGGATCGCGCAACGCGCGCAGGGGGAATGACATGTGCCTCGCAGTTCCGGCCCGGATCGTCAGCCTCGAGGCCGACGAACAGGCGGTCATCGATGTCGGCGGCATCCGCAAGCGCGTCTCCGTCGCGCTGGTCGAGGGCGTCGCCCCGGGCGACTACGTGATCGTGCACGTGGGCTACGCGCTGGCGCGGCTGGACCCGCAGGCCGCGGCGGAGACGCTGGCGGCGATGGCGGCGGCCGGGCTCGAACCGGGAGCGCTGGCATGAAGTACGTCGACGAGTTCCGCGACCGGGAGCTCGGGCGCGGGCTCGCCGCGGCGATCGCGCGCGAGGCCGTGGCTTCGCGCCGCTACCATTTCATGGAGTTCTGCGGCGGCCACACGCACGCGATCTCCCGCTACGGCGTCACCGACCTGCTGCCGCCGAACGTGCGGATGATCCATGGTCCGGGCTGCCCGGTCTGCGTGCTGCCCATCGGCCGGATCGACCTGGCGATCGAGCTGGCGCTGGAGCGCGGCGTGATCCTGTGCAGCTACGGCGACACGCTGCGGGTGCCCGCCTCCAACGGTCGCTCGCTGCTGCGGGCCAAGGCCGAGGGGGGTGACGTGCGCATGGTGTACTCCGCCGCGGATGCACTGCGCATCGCGCGCGAGAACCCGGCCCGCGAGGTCGTGTTCCTCGCGATCGGCTTCGAGACCACCACGCCGCCGACGGCGCTGGTCATCCGCGAGGCCCACGCCATGGGCGTGGCCAACTTCAGCGTGCTGTGCAACCACGTGCTGACGCCCGCGGCGATCGTCAACATCCTGCAGTCGCCCGAGGTGCGCACGCTGGGCACCGTGCCGCTGGACGGGTTCGTCGGGCCGGCGCACGTCAGCAGCATCATCGGCACGCAGCCGTACGAGTTCTTCGCCGAGGAGTTCCGCAAGCCCGTCGTCATCGCCGGCTTCGAGCCGCTGGACGTCATGCAGGCGATCCTGATGCTGGTGCGGCAGGTCAACGAGGGCCGGGCGGAGGTCGAGAACCAGTTCCACCGGGTCGTCGACCGCGGCGGCAACCAGAAGGCGCAGGCGCTGGTCGCCGAGGTGTTCGAGCTGCGCCGCGAGTTCGAGTGGCGTGGCCTCGGCAGCGTCCCCTACAGCGCGCTGGCTATCCGCCCCGCCTTCGCCGCCCACGACGCCGAGCGCCGCTTCGGCCTGGCGTACCGGGCCGTCCCCGACAACAAGGCCTGCGAGTGCGGTGCGATCCTGCGCGGGCTCAAGCGGCCGGTCGACTGCCGCCTGTTCGGTGGCGCCTGCACGCCGGAGACGCCGATGGGCTCCTGCATGGTCTCGTCGGAGGGCGCGTGCGCCGCGCACTATTCCTACGGCCGGTTCCGCGACCGGCCGGCCGCGCGCGATGCCGCGGAGGTCGCATGAGCGCGGCACCCCGTCCGCTGTACCAGCGGCCGCTGGACTTCAGGCGCGGCCGGGTCGAGCTCGCGCACGGCGCCGGCGGCCGGGCGACCGCGCAGCTGGTGGAGGAGCTGTTCCTCGCGGCCTTCGACAACGAATGGCTGCGCACGCAGAACGACGCCGCGGCGCTGCCGCGGCCCGCCGGGCGGGTGGTCATGGCGACCGACAGCCACGTCGTCTCGCCGCTGTTCTTCCCGGGCGGCGACATCGGCTCGCTGTCGGTGCACGGCACGATCAACGACGTCGCGATGGCCGGCGGCCGTCCGCTGTACCTGGCGGCGGGGTTCGTGCTGGAGGAGGGCTTCCCGCTCGCCGACCTGCGCCGCATCGTGCAGTCGATGGCGGCGGCCGCCAGCGCCGCGGGCGTGCCGATCGTCACCGGCGACACCAAGGTCGTGGAGCAGGGCAAGGGCGACGGCGTCTACATCACCACGACGGGCGTCGGCGTCGTGCCGGAGGGCATCGTGCTGGACGGCGCGGCCGCCCGCGAGGGCGATGCGATCTTCGTCTCCGGCACGATCGGCGACCACGGCGTCGCGATCATGTCCCGGCGCGAGAACCTGGAGTTCGACACCGCGATCCTCTCCGACAGCGCCGCGCTGCACGGCCTGGTGGCCGCGCTGCTGGCGGCGTGTCCGCGGATGCGCGTGCTGCGCGATCCGACGCGCGGCGGCCTGGCGACGACGCTCAACGAGATCGCACGGCAGTCCGGCGTCGGCATGGTCCTCGAGGAGCGCGCGATCCCGGTGAAGCCGGCGGTGGCCGCGGCGTGCGAGTTCCTCGGGTTGGACCCGCTGTACGTCGCCAACGAGGGCAAGCTGGTGGCGATCGCGCCGGCGGACGCCGCCGACGCCGTGCTCGCCACGCTGCGCGGGCATCCGCAGGGGCGCGACGCGGCGCTGATCGGCCACGTGACGCGCGATCCCGACCACTTCGTGCAGATGACCACCGCCCTCGGCGGCCGCCGCGTCGTCGACTGGCTCACGGGCGACCAGCTGCCGCGGATCTGCTGACCGGCGCATGCGCATCCTGCTGCTCGCGCATGCGTTCAACAGCCTGACGCAGCGGTTGTGGTGCACGCTCGGCGAGCTCGGCCACGCGCTCAGCCTGGAGCTGGACATCAACGACGCCGTCACGCGCGAGGCCGTCGCGCTGCACGCGCCGGAGCTGGTGATCGCGCCGTTCCTCAAGCGGCGCATCCCCGAGGACGTCTGGCGGGCGGTGCCGTGCCTGATCGTGCATCCCGGCGTCCCCGGCGATCGCGGCCCGGCGGCGCTCGACTGGGCGATCCTGGAGGAGCAGTCGCACTGGGGCGTCACGGTGCTGCAGGCCGAGTCGGAGTTCGACGCCGGGCCGGTGTGGGCGAGCGTCGCGTTCCCGATGCGCGCCGCCGCGAAGGCCAGCCTGTATCGCGACGAGGTCGCCGACGCCGCGGTGCGGGCGGTGCTCGCGGCGCTCGAGCGCCGCGCGCGCGGGGCGCCGCCGCTGGCCGCCGCGGAACTCGCCGCGCTGCCGGCCGGCCGGCCGCATCCGGCGCTCGCGCAGTCGGCGCGGGCCATCGACTGGGAGCGCACCGGCACGGCGGAGGTCCTGCGCCGGCTGCGCGCCGCGGACTCCGCGCCGGGCGTGCTGGACGAGGTCGTCGGCGTGCCGGCCTTCCTCTACGACGCCCACCCGGGACCGGCCGTCGCCGGGGCGCGCCCCGGCCAGTGGCTGCATCGCGACGGCCAGGCGCTGCGGCGGGCGACGTGCGACGGCAGCGTGTGGATCGGCCATGCGCGCCGCGCGACCGCCGGGGCTTTCAAGCTGCCGGCGCTGCGCGCCTGTCCGGAGGCGGCCTCGCTCGCCGCGCTGCCGGCTTCGGCGGCGCTGCGCGCCGGTGCGCCGCGGCCGATCGGCTACCGCGAGGCCGGCGAGGTCGGTTTCCTGCGCTTCGACTTCTACAACGGCGCGATGGGCACGGACGACTGCCGCCAGCTGCTGGCCGCGCTCGAGGCGGCCGCCGCGCGGCCGACGCGCGTGCTCGTGCTGGAGGGCGGCCGCGACTTCTGGTCGAACGGCATCCACCTGAACCTGATCGAGGCGGCCGACTCCGCCGCCGACGAGTCGTGGCGCAACATCGAGGCGATCGACGACGTTGCCGAGTGCCTGGTGCGGATGGCCGGCAAGCTCACCGTCGCCGCGCTGGCCGGCAATGCCGGGGCGGGCGGCGCGTTCCTCGCGCTCGCCGCCGACACCGTCTGGGCCCGGCCGGGCGTCGTGCTGAACCTGCACTACCGCAACATGGGCAACCTGTACGGCTCGGAGCTGTGGACCTACACGCTGCCGCGCCGCGTCGGGGCGGCGGCCGACCGGATCATCGCTGCGCGCCAGCCGTTGCTGGGACGCCAGGCGGTCGGGCTGGGGCTGGCGGATGCGGCGTTCGGCGCGACGGCCGCGGATTTCGCGGCGGAGGTCGCCGGGCGTGCCGCCGCGCTCGCCGCCGCCGCGGACTATGCCGAGCGACTGCAGGCGAAGGCCGCGGCCCGGGCCGCGGACGAGGCGCGGCTGCCGCTGGCGTCGTACCGGCAGGCGGAGCTGGCGCAGATGCGCCGCAGCTTCTACGGCTTCGACACGAGCTACCACATCGCCCGGCACCGCTTCGTGCACAAGGCGCCGCACTCGTGGACACCGCGGCACCTGGCCAGGCACCGCGGGGTGGCGGCCGGCCGCTGACGGCCGGCCGGGCGTCCGTCAGTCGTGGTGGTGCCCGCCCGGGCCGTGGACGTGCCCGTGCGAGAGTTCCTCGGCGCTGGCGGCGCGGACCTCGGTCACCTCGACCGCGAAGTGCAGCGCCTGGCCGGCCAGCGGGTGGTTGCCGTCGACGGTGACCATGTCGCCCGCGACGCGGGTCACGACCACCTGGCGCGGGCCGTGCTCGGTCTGGGCGGTGAAGCGCATGCCGGGCTTCACGTCGGTGCCGGTCTGGAAGGCACGGCGCGGGACCTGCTGGATCAGCGACGGCTCGTGGGCCCCGTAGGCCTTCTCCGCCGGGATCGAGACCTCCAGCTTGTCGCCGGCCTGCTTGCCCTCGAGGGCTTCCTCGAGGCCGCTGATGATGTTGCCGCCGCCGTGGATGTAGGCCAGCGGGTCGGCGCCGGCGGAGCTGTCGAGCACCTCGCCTGCGTCGTTCTTGAGCGTGTAGTGGATGACGACAACGGCGTCGCGGGCGACTTGCATGGCAGGGGTCTCTGGGAAACGGGGCGGAAAGTGTAGCGCGTCGCCGCCGGGGCGGCTCGCCCGGATGGGCAAGCGCCGCGCCGCCGGGCAGAATCGGCCCAGGAGGACCCCGTGAACTACCGCACCCCCGACCTGCTCGACACCCACCCTGCGCTGGAGGCCTGCGAGGCGGGCCTCGTCCACTTCGGCGGCGTGCGGCGCTTCGCCGGTCCTGCCGTCACGCTCCGGGCGTTCGAGGACAACAGCCTGGTCCGCGAGCTGGTGCGCACCCCGGGGGAGGGTCGGGTGCTGGTGGTCGATGCCGGCGGCTCGCGCCGCTGCGCGATGCTGGGGGACCTGCTGGCCGAGAGCGCGCAGGCCAGCGGCTGGGCGGGCGTCATCGTCGCCGGCTGCATCCGCGACTCGGTCGCCATCGCGGCCATGCACCTCGGCGTCATGGCGCTGGGCGTCCAGCCGCGGCGCAGCGAGAAGCACGGCCAGGGCGTGCGCGACGTGCCCGTCGAGATCCTCGGGGCGCGCGTCGCGCCCGGCGACTGGGTGTACGCCGACGAGGACGGGGTGGTGTTCGCCAAGGGGCCGATCGTCCTGTAGCGCCGCCGCCGGCGGCGCCGGCAGACCCCTGCGTCCCGCCCCCGGGGGCGGGGCGGGCATGGATTGCCGACGACAGGGGCCCGCCGTCAGTCACAATGGGCCATGAAGACGCCCAGCGCCCTGCAGCCGCTGATCGACGAAGGCATCGTCGACCAGGTCGTTCGCCAGCTCAAGAGCGGCAAGGAAGCCTCGGTCTACGTCGTCGCCTGCGGCGACGTGCTGCGCTGCGCGAAGGTCTACAAGGACGCCCAGCACCGCGGCTTCCACAAGCTCGCCCAGTACCAGGAGGGCCGCAAGTCCCGCGGCAGCCGCGACGCGCGCGCCAAGCACCGCCGCGGCCGCCACGGCCGCGAGGTCGAGGAGGCGGAATGGAAGAACGCCGAGGTCGACGCGCTCTACCGGCTCGCCAACGCCGGCGTGCGCGTGCCGGTGCCGCACGGCGTCCACGAGGGCGTGCTGCTGATGGAGCTGGTCTGCGACGCGCAGGGCCGCCCCGCGCCGCGGATCAACGAGGTGGAGATGACCGCGGAGCAGGCCGTCCGCTGGCATGCGTTCATGATCCTGCAGATCGTCCGCGCGCTGTGCGTGGGTCTGATCCACGGCGACCTGTCCGAATACAACGTGCTGGTCGACGGCGACGGGCCGGTGATCATCGACCTGCCGCAGGCGGTCAGCGCCGCCGGCAACAACAACGCCTTCGCCATGTTCGAGCGCGACGTCAACAACATGCGCGCGACCTTCGCGCGCGTCGCGCCCGAGCTCGCCCAGACCGAGTACGCGCGCGAGATCTGGGCGCTGTACGAGGCCAACGAGCTGACGCCCGAGCGCGTGCTCACCGGGCGCTTCGTCGACGAGTCGGGGCCGGCGGACGTCGCCGCGGTGCTCGCCCAGATCGAGGACGAGCGGCGCGAGGCCGAGGCCCGCGCGCGGTACCGGCAGGACGCCGACGGCTAGCGGCGAGGCGGCGCCGCCCGGCGCGACGGCGCTACTTGTCGTGGCGGTGGCGGTGCTCGACCAGCTCCGTGACCACGGACGGATCCGCCAGCGTCGAGGTGTCGCCCAGCTGGTCGGCCTCGTCCGCCGCGATCTTGCGCAGGATCCGCCGCATGATCTTGCCGCTGCGGGTCTTCGGCAGGCCCGGCGCCCACTGGATCACGTCCGGCAGGGCGATCGCGCCGATCTGCTCGCGCACGGTCTGGCGCAGTTCCGCCAGCAGTGCATCCGACGGCTCGAGCCCTGCCTTCAGCGTCACGTACGCGTAGATGCCCTGCCCCTTGATGTCGTGCGGGAAGCCGACCACCGCGGCCTCGGCCACGGCGTGGTGCGCCACCAGCGCGCTCTCGACCTCGGCAGTGCCCATGCGGTGGCCGGAGACGTTGATCACGTCGTCGACGCGGCCGGTGATCCAGTAGTAGCCGTCCTCGTCGCGGCGGGCGCCGTCACCGGTGAAGTACGTCCCCGGGAACGTGCGGAAGTAGGTGTCGATGAACCGCTGGTGGTCGCCGTAGACCGTGCGCATCTGGCCCGGCCACGAGTCGAGCAGCACGAGATTGCCCTCGCAGGCGCCATGCTGCTCCTTGCCGGAGCCGTCGACGATCGCCGGCCGCACGCCGAAGAACGGCTTCGTCGCGGAGCCCGGCTTCAGACGCGTCGCGCCCGGCAGCGGGGAAATCAGGATGCCGCCGGTCTCGGTCTGCCACCAGGTGTCGACGATCGGGCAGCGATGGTCGCCGACCACGCGGTGGTACCACTCCCATGCCTCCGGGTTGATCGGCTCGCCGACGCTGCCCAGCAGCCGCAGGCTGCCGCGGTCATGGCGCCGGACCCAGCCCTCGCCCTCGCGCATCAGCGCGCGGATCGCCGTCGGCGCCGTGTAGAAGATGGTCACGCCGTGGCGGTCGATCACCTCCCAGCAGCGGCCGGGATCGGGGTAGTTCGGCACGCCCTCGAACATCAGCGTCGTGGCGCCCGCGGCGAGCGGCCCGTAGACGACGTAGCTGTGGCCCGTGACCCAGCCCACGTCGGCCGTGCACCAGAACAGGTCGCCGTCGCGGTAGTCGAACACGGTCTCGAACGTGTACGCGGCGTAGGCGAGGTAGCCGCCGGTCGTGTGCAGCACGCCCTTCGGCTTGCCCGTGGAGCCGGACGTGTAGAGGATGAACAGCGGATCCTCGGCGCCGACCGCGGTCGGCGGACAGTCGGCGCTGGCCGCGTCGAGCAGCGCCTCGTAGCCGACGTCGCGCGGGCTCTGCCAGGCGACCGTGGCGCCGGTGCGGCGGACGACGACGACATGCTCGACGCTCGGCAGCGGATGGTGGGCGAGTGCCGCGTCGACGTTGGCCTTCAGTGGGATCTTGCGGCCGCCCCGCCGGCCCTCGTCGGCCGTGATCACCAGCTTGGAGCTGCAGTCCTCTATGCGGCTGGCCAGCGACTCGGGCGAGAAGCCGCCGAACACGATCGAGTGGATGGCGCCGATGCGGGCGCAGGCCAGCATCGCGACGGCCGCCTCCGGGATCATCGGCATGTAGAGGGTGACCCGGTCGCCCTTGCCCACGCCGAGTTCCTTCATGGCGTTGGCGAAGCGGCAGACGTCGCGGTGCAGCTCGCGGTAGCTGATGCGGCGGCTGTCGCCGGGCTCGTCGCCCTCGAAGACGATCGCGGTCTGGTCGCCGCGCGTGGCGAGGTGGCGGTCCAGGCAATTGGCGGCGACGTTCAGCTCGCCGTCCGCGTACCAGCGGATGCGGAAGTCCTTGACGTCGTAGCAGACGTCCTTGACCTCGGTGAACGGCTTGATCCAGTCCAGCCGCCGGCCGACCTCGCCCCAGAACGCCTCCGGATCGGCGACGCTGCGGGCGTAGTCGGCCTCGTAGCGGGCCAGGTCGACGCGCGCGTCGCGCGCGAAATCCGCCGGAACTTCGTAAACGTTGCTCATCAATGGTCCCCCCCTTGCCTGGCGCGGCCGCGCTCGCCGCACCACCGATCGACTGCATCTCGCCGCTGCCCCGCGCGTGCCGTGCATCCTGGTCCCGGACGGGCCTGCCTGCGACCAGAGGCTAACTTACCGCGCGCCGGCCTGGCGCGCAGCATCGGCGCATTCTGGCGGGATCCGCGCGGAAAGACACCCCGGCCCAGGGCCGGCACCTGCGCCGCGACCGGGCGGGGATGCCGACCGTCCGGCGGTCCACCCAGGCCGGTCGCGCGCGCCGTCGCGGCGCGCTCGTGCCGGCGCCGACACGGTTTCCGCTGGCACGTGAATCTGTTCTACTCGGCCTTCGCCATGCGCGACGTTGCGGCGTGACGGCAGCGGCAGACACGACGGGGCGAGCGGAGCGGGCATTCCCCCGCCAGGCGTCGACCGAGCGGTGAAATGCGCGCCCTGACACAAGACTGAAACAAAAGAACGCTAATAGATTTGCCTTGAAGGGGGACAGACCATGGCAACGCCAGGACCGATCGACTGGGCGGCGGTCATCGCCGATCCGCGCTTCCAGACACTGCATCGCAGGAAATCGCGGTTCCTCTGGGGGCTGATGGCCTTCTCGGTCGCCTATTACTTCGCGCTGCCGATCGGCGCGGCGTACTTCCAGGACCTCTTCAAGATCAAGGTCTGGGGCGTCCTCAACGTCGGCCTGCTGTTCGCGCTCAGCGAATTCCTCGTGGCCTGGGCCATCGCGCTGTACTACTCGCACGTGGCGAACACCGAGTTCGACCGGCTGGCCAGCGCGATCGCCGCCGACTACGTCAATCCGCCGGAGGCCTGACACCGTGACCACACTCATCAAGCAGGGCGTCAGGGTCGCCGGCCTCGCCGCGCTCGCGTTCGCGGCGCTCCCCGCTCACGCCGAGGCCAGCGCCGCCGGCCAGTACCGCTGGCTGACCTTCAGCGTCTTTGCCGCCGTCATCCTGATGACGATGTACATCACCTTCCTGGCGGCCAGGAGGGTGAAGTCGGCAGCGGACTTCTACACTGCCGGCGGCGGGATCTCCGGGCTGCAGAACGGCTGGGCGATCGCGGGAGACTACCTGTCGGCGGCCTCCTTTCTCGGGATCGCGGGCCTCATCTCCCTCTACGGCTACGACGGCTTCATGTACTCGGTCGGCTGGCTGGTGGCGTACATCACCGTCCTGCTGCTGATCGCCGAGCCGTGCCGCAACATCGGCAAGTACACGCTGGCCGACATCCTCGCCTACCGCAACGACCCGCGGAAGACGCGGGTCGTCGGGGCGCTCTCGGTGATCACCGTCTCGACGTTCTACCTCACCGCGCAGATGGTCGGCGGCGGCGTGCTGGTCAAGACGCTCATCGGCATCGACTACGAGGTGTCGGTCGTCGCGGTCGGCGTGCTGATGCTCGGCTACGTGCTGTTCGGCGGGATGGTCGCGACCACCTGGGTGCAGATCATCAAGGCCGTCCTGCTGGTCGCGGCCTCCGTCGTGATCGTCATGCTCGTGTGGACCCCGTACGGGTTCTCGCTGCCGGCGTTCATGGCCGACGTCGTCGGCGACGCCAAGGTCCAGGCGCAGGTCGCCAAGCTGCTCGGTGACCCGGCCAAGGCGATGTCGGCGGCCGAGCTCGGCCAGCGCTTCCTCGAGCCGGGCCTGTATTTCAAGGCGCCCGTCGACCAGATCTCGCTGGGCATGGCGCTGGTGTTCGGTACCGCGGGGCTGCCCCACATCCTGATGCGCTTCTTCACCGTGCCGACCGCCCAGCAGGCGCGCAAGTCGGTCGTCTGGGCCATGGCGATCATCGGCGGCTTCTACGTGCTGACGCTGTTCCTAGGCTTCGGCGCGGCCAAGCTGGTCGGCCCGGCCAACATCGCGGCGGTCGATGCCGGCGGCAACATGGCCGGCCCGCTGCTGGCGCAGTACATCGGCGGCGGCGCGGACTCCTTTGCCGGCAACTTCATGCTGGCGTTCGTGTCTGCCGTGGCGTTCGCGACCATCGTCGCCGTGGTGGCCGGCCTCGTGCTGGCGGCGGCGTCGGCCATGGCGCACGACCTGTGGGTCGGCGTCGTGCACGGCGGCGAGACCGTGCCGCCGCGCGAGCAGGTCCGTGCGGCGCGCATCGCCACGGTGCTGGTCGGCGCGACCGCGATCGTGATCGGCATCGCCGCCAAGGGGCAGAACGTCGCCGTGCTGGTCGCGCTCGCGTTCGCGGTGGCGGCCAGCGCGAACTTCCCGTGCGTGCTGCTGACCCTCTACTGGAAGCGCTGCAACACGACCGGCATCGTCGCCGGCATGATCGTCGGCACGACGGTCGCCGTCGGCCTCACGCTCGTCTCGCCCAACCTCACCTATCCGCAGCTCGTGCGCGCGGCCTCCGCCAAGGTGCTCGCCGCGGAGCCGGCGAAGCGTGCGGCCATCGCCGACGCGCTCGCCTCGGGCGACGCGGCGCGCATCGCCAAGGCGACCAAGGAGGCGACGGCCCTCGACAAGGCGGTCAAGAAGGCGGCGGACGACGTGCAGAAGGTGGCGGGCAAGGAGACCTCGTTCGTGGGCCTGGAGAAGCCGCTGTTCGAGCTCAAGAATCCGGGTATCTTCTCGATCCCGCTCGGTTTCCTGGCCGTGATCCTCGGTTCGCTGCTCGGCCGCGACAAGCGCTCCGAGGACATGTGGGACGAGGTCTATGCGCGCCAGAACACCGGCATTCTCGCGTCCAAGTCGACGGCGCACTGAGGCCGCGCCCGCGGGCGGCTGATGTCCGCACCCCCCCTGATCGTCGACGCGACCGTGCGCCTGCTCAGGGCGTACGAACCCTTCGCCAGGATGGCCCGGCCGGACCTCGAGTTCCTCGCCGGCCGGGCGCGCCTTGCCTACTTCGCGGTCGGCACGGTCATCGTCGACGCGCGCGCCAGCGGCAGCCCGCTGCACATCATCCAGAGCGGCCACGTGCGGGCCGGCGATCCCGCGCTCGCCGGCACCAGTTCGGTCCTCGGGCCGGGCGAGAGCTTCCCGCTCGCGCCTGGCGGCGGCGAGCTGCTGCCGGCCGTCGCCTACGTCGCCAGCGAGGATGTGTTCTGCTACGTGCTGGCGGACGCGGACGCCGCCGCGCTGCGCGCCGCGTCCCCGCCGTTCGCCGACTTCTGCTCGCAGTCGCTGGCGGCGCTGATGCGCCAGTCGCTCGGCCGGGTCAGGCACCAGTTCAGCGCGCGCGCCATCGACCAGCAGACGCTGCTGCGGCCGGTCGCCGAGCTGCTGCGGCGCAAGCCGGTCTGGTGCCGTGCCGAGACCGCGATCCGCGCGGCGCTCGAGTCGATGAGCGCCGCGGGGGTCGGCACGATCGCGATCGTCGACGCGGCCGACCGGCCCACCGGCGTCTTCACCCTCACCGACCTGATGGAGCGCGTCGTGCTGCGCGGCGTCGACCTGCAGGCGGCGGTGTCGTCGGTGATGACGCCGTCGCCGGGCGCGATCGACGCGGCGCAGACCGCGCAGCAGGCGCTGGCGGTCATGGCGCAGGAGCGCTACCACCAGCTGGTCGTCACCGAGCACGGCCGGCTGGTGGGCGTCGTCTCGGAGCGCGACCTGTTCGCGCTGCAGCGCGTGTCGATGCAGCACGTGATGGAAGCGATCCGCGCGGCGGCGGACGTTGCCGCGCTGCGGCAGGTCGCCGCGGACATCCAGACGCTGTCCGACAACCTGCTCGCGCAGGGTGCCGCGGTCGAATCTCTGACGCACACGATCGGTGCGCTGCACGACGCGATGACGGCGCGGCTGCTGGGCCTGGTCGCGGCGACCCATCCGCTCGAGGGCCTCGGCTGGTGCTGGCTGTCGCTGGGCAGCGAGGG
>Ga0316217_10006044_pt1 | contig 12204 bp, 5 predicted proteins | sample 1anoAmetaG_FD_203633 | JGI IMG/M metagenome (GOLD analysis project Ga0316217, IMG submission 203633) | Freshwater microbial communities from Trout Bog Lake, Wisconsin, USA - 1anoA | ecosystem: Environmental > Aquatic > Freshwater > Lake > Hypolimnion/Profundal zone | place: USA: Wisconsin... | reverse complement strand
GAGGAATGTGATGACTCAAATGCAGTTGACGGAGACGGGTGTTCCGCTTCTTGCAAATTTGAATAATACTTCGTCTGTGTCAACAGTCCTTCGGAATGTACCCTGTTTATAAATATCTCGGTCATCTGTGTGGTGAAAGTTGAAGGTTGCAACTAGTTTACTGTAACTCTTTAGCTCAACCCTCAAGGGGTGAGTATCTATAAAACTCTTAACTGGACCCTAGGCTTCGATTCTTCTTACTCCTCTAACGTCATTTAGGCCGACTATGACCAATCTGATTATCGACTCAGAGTAACATACTCATACAACCAATCAATTCAAGACCTGACAAATGTGTTGAATATCTATCCTAGTCAAATTTCAACTAAATTGGTTTCTTTCGCCAACACAAGCATTCTGTTGCCTCAGAATACCTAAAACAACCAATCTATGGAACTGTTTAGTGACAGTTAGTATGCTCTCGCAAAAGCAGTCAAATACCTCGCTTATGCCATCTCTGCTCTCTCTCTAATTTTGTACTTTGTCGGCTATTTCGGAGGCAAGCTGATTGCTATTGAGTGCCTCGCTGTTGTGCAGCTGAGCGGAATGTTGCTTTTGGCCTTGAAAAATATGAAACCAGCCATGGCAGCCTTGTACCCACTTGCAGTTTCCATGGGTCTCATTCCTCTCTCAACAGGCTACATCTACGAAATATCAGATCTCCACCCAAATCTCAAACTTCTCTTCGTCTAAAAGCAGCTCTTCAAAGGTCAAAATGTCTTTCTACTGCTAGTCGTCATCCCAATCCTGACCGCTCTGATCCTTAAGCTGCTATCTGACTCCAAATTCAAAGATAAGCCTATCCTGAAGCTAGCCTGGAAGAATAGTCTAGGAACCTTCACTTTCTATGGGATACTAATGGTCGCCTACGGCCAATTCTGCTACTTGTTCACAAACATCAAGTACTTCTCAGCACCCTTCGTGGTGAGTCTAGTCATTTGCGTGCTTTTCACAGTCCTGACTGCTGTCTACATCGTTGCCTTAATAAAGCTGCCGCGATGGTTTGGCTCCTTCAAAAACAAGTTTCTTAAATTCGATATTTCTGGGTACTTGTATGTCTTTTCCACCGTTGAGAGGCTGCTAACGCCTGCTATCCTTGTGCTTCTGGGGCCATTCAATTTCGCGCCCTTAATCGTGGGCGTCATTTTAGGTTTAGAGGCTATCTTCATAGGGTGCAAACATGCTTATTTACTCAACACCTGGAAAAGACCCATGGTTAACAAGATTTTGGCAGTGATAATTTGCATCCTCACCACTTGCGCCGGAGTCTTCTAATCATCGACAGTAGTACAAATGCTAGTGCCTATAGTGATAGAGTTGATACTTATAGCAATACTAACTTACAGCACATACTTTGTAATAAAGCAGTGCCCTTCCCACTACGAAGAGGTCAAACTAAGGACCTAAAACGCCGCAACTGCGATGTAGCTGAAATAGTGCCAAAAGAAGCAAATTTAGGACTTCGCAGTGAAGATGCTTCCTGAGGAGTACTGGCCGAGTTAGCAAATAAGTGCTGACACAACCACAATCTCGCAGAGCAACTTCAAGTGGTATTGGGAAAACTACTGCAGATTGTATAGTGTGAGCATTCTTGAGACTTCCAACATCGTCAAGAAAAAGCCCAAAGATAAAGAGAATGGCCAGGAATTGAAAGAAATTAGAAAGAGCTAGAGCTTTTTGGAGAGTTCTTTGTGAATTAATGTATATATGCTTATTTTCAGTGGTTTGTTGAACTTTGATTGAGTAATGAGTTGATACCTTTCCAGGACATAATCTCAAATATCCTAGATATTTGATTTGATAGGAGATTAGCTCAAATATCAAAAAACTGAAGAATCATCATCTAAAAGTAGATAGTGAGCAACAGATTCAAAATAAATTGATAGAAAAAATGGTATTTAATGGCAAATTGGAGACATTTATTTAACACATGTAAATACTATATTTTTAAATTCTATATTCATTAATATTCATCCTAAGTCTAAAAATGTTTCAATTCCTACATAAAACTTTCTCACTCATAATCAATCTGATATTCCTAGCCGATTCCTATTTTAGCTGCACATTGCCTCAATTTTGCCCTATGATTTCCCTCGCATTTCATAAAGCAGTAAAAGTTCATCGCAGTCAGTATGAAACAATTCAGACAGAGTGTGATCCAGAAGAGGCTGCTTACTATGAGGCAAAGTAGTGCACTTACCCCCCAAAAAGCACAACCCAACAACAAAGATCCCCAAAAGATAGATTCATTGGTTTTGTCGATAGAGTAGCCTCTATTCGAGTGGAAAATCCATTGCTAATTGCCATTGACTCGAACCTCCATCCACCAAATCATTCCCACCAACTACCTTCCACTGATATTCTTGGTGGTCCAGAAATCAACACATGCAGAAATAAGTACAAGAGTGAATCCCAAAACTTTGCTTCCACTGGCCACGAAAAATCTGGATAGATGAGTAGGTACAATAGAATGGGAAGTATCTTGAGTAAGGCTGTTATGATGCAGAACCATATATTGAGCGGCTTGCTCTGCTGCACCTCGATGTGGTTAATGAAAACAGGCTTCTCACACTAGCTAATGTTGATGCTGCTGGGGGCCTCAACTAACTAGTTCAATTTCTGGTCGCGTGTACTTCCATCCATCATGCTTGATATAGCTTGATCATATTATAAAATGAGTGAAGCCAAGTGCAGAAATGAAAATTGTTGCAAAGTTGTTCATTTTGTGTGATGGCTTGCCAACGCATGCAAAAGGAAGAAATTGTTTCAGATATATTCTGGCATACCTTTGATTCTAATAATTGCCATCCCGTGCAGCAGTATAATCATTAGAAGAATGATATACTCTCCCAATAAAAGGCATGGTCACTCCAGATCCTACAGCTAGGCCTAAGTCACAACTTTGCGCCCACTAATCCATAGGGACAAACTGTCCGCCTAGCAGATCAATAAAACCAAGTCCAAAATCTAGCAACTCAAAAAGATCAACTGCGAACTGCAGAAATAGTAAGTAAACTTATATCTAACCAGCACTCAGAACTGAGGAGTTAGGTGCAAGAGAGTGAGCTGGACATTATTGAGCTCCAAAAAGAAGTCACCCTCAGCCATGAAGAATACTTGCTGAGAAGACAGCAAATCTAATGGCTTTAAGGAATAAGATCAAGACTGCAGCATTATGGGGAGCAGTCAGAGTAAAGGCTCAAAATTATGGTATCCTAAAAAGAAAAACTATATCTAAACTTTGTTGCCAAACAGTAATAACTCCTAACTGCAGAAGTTTAGATAACTAACTCCAATAAAGAACTAGAAAGGCAAAGACTTACCAAGGATGAGGTTGTGGCTGCTAGGGTAGAGGTAGCTGAAAAATGGCAGCAGTTTAGAAATCTAGAGAAAGACTGTCAACAAGAAAAAGATGCACTCTTCCAAAAAACGATTGTTTAAAGGCTAGAAAGACTGAGGCTTTAGAAATAGTTCGACTTAGTTCAGAGGTAACTCTAAAAGTATGGATATCTCAAGCAAAATAGCTAAATGTTACAAACCTACTTTGAAGAAATGGCCAAACAAGCCCAGAACTAAGCACTGCTTGCAACAGAAACTTAGCAAGACGAGAAACTACAGCAATAAATCGGAGTACCTCTAATCTAAGTTTTGTAATCAGTGGCTAACCAAGGCCAAAAAGTATAGAAATAAAGGCTATCCTGTCAATAAAAGATAAAGTAACTCATGACCAGAATTAACGATGAGCAGGAGAAAAAATGTAAACTTTAGTAAAGAATAGCCGTTGCTAGAGTTAACCTTCGGTCGTTTAAGGAAAAAAATGAGCATGTAAATATCTGCTAACTCAGTTGAAAGCCAAAATGAATGCTATTTTCAAGAATGATGCCCAACTGATTAAAAACATTGCTTCCAAGAAATTTTACGCTCACTTGAGAGGGGAGAGTGTATAAGCTGTCAAAAAAAATTCAGCTGAGGTTGTGGAAAAGAAGTAAAATCAAATTGATTGTGACTCAAAACAGCAAAAAGCAGAAGGGCAAATCGACGCTCGTTTCCCCAGCAATACAAATAGAGCCCTATGATTCATCATTACTCACTTCTTCATTATAATACAAAGCTAAGTTTGTTGGTAGCAAACCGATCAATACCCATCCCTCGGACCACTCAAAAATCGAAATTTTTCTCCTCGGTTTTTGAAGTGCATTTTGCATTTGGCGAGTTCCATTCGAGCAAAATGCTCATTTTTGAAAAATATTTATATGACCTTGTTTAGGATTTGAGTGGTTCAAAGGCTCATTGAAAAGCCAAAACTCACTCAACATCCTTATTGCCACTAAAATAAGTTAGGTATGTTGTCCCAACTTGTTTATTTGCATTATCTGAATCATATGTATGACATACAAAATCATGATGAATTTCATAACTCCACCGATAGTTCCTAACGCAGCCTTTTCAAATTATACCCCTCCAAGTTCATAAACTACATTTTGCTAATATACTCTATTTGCTTCCTCAACACAGTTTTGAGAACGGCTAATCTCTAATTGTCCCCGATACTCACTGCGTAGATCTCTCCCGCTTTTATCACCATCCGCAGGAAGTTGTAGTACAGTTCCAGACCTCTGCTTTCTTGCAAAATTCTGAACACAGTCACATACAGCGAACCAGAGCCATCCAAATCCACACGTATGATGGAGCACACCGCAATAAACTATCTTAGTCGCAACTCATCCCTCTGCATGATTAGGCCAAACAGTTGCCTATATGACCCGATGAGCTAAAACAGGATGTGATAGGCCTTTTGAAGCAGTCTAGGCAATCCGCGAGAGGTGAGAGTTTACCTAGCCTAGGGTACCATTGCATTCTAGTTAGCTTTCATAGATTATTAATTGGCTGTGATGTCTAATTCTTAAGTTTCCTCTTAGTAGCTCCACTATAAACCTTCTATTTCAGCCCTGAGCGCATCCTCCTTAGAGATTTTGCTTTTGGCCAAGTAATAGCTGATGCAAACGGCCAGCAATTAGTTGAAAGCACCTATATAATGATTGCAAAGCTAAGTTAGCTTATAGGCGAATCTAAGCTGTGCCCCATACCTATTCCTGTAGAGTTCAACAGTAGATAGCACAATCCTCTCAAACTCTTACTTCTACATCAAGCCTCTGAGCCCAACCCAGTCAAAGGTATCCAGCGCGTCAACTGAAAGCACAGTGGCTGCTACATTTTGGATCTGTTCTAGTTCTGGCAGCAGTTGAATGTAGTAGATGTACTCAGTCTTTCGCTCAGTGATCAGGTAGTTAATGTAGTTGAGAAGATGCTAGACCAAGGCCTTCTTGTGGGAGGCGTCAGTGATGGTGCCTGGGAAGCCGGCTGTAACAATCAGGAAGTGAAGGTAGTCTTACCTGCTCATGAGATAGTTCGGTCCCATCTTCAGCAGAGAATCATAATCCTGCAAATATAAGATATTCTGCAGAACCTACTCATTCGGAATGCTATCCCGATACTTCCTCACAATATTATCCCTCACCTCTCTAAAGCTTCTGATCTCAAAAGGAAAAACGCCAAGAGTACGGACCGTCATGAGCACCAGTTCTAACCCAGAAGGATTGGCTACATCTGATTTCGGAAACCGATATTGCCCAGTAATACAGGACACGAATTGCTGGTAAAATATGTCAAGGATGTTGTAGCGGGGAGTGAAAGACCTCTTCACTACCGTGCCAGCCGCGATTTCTTTCTAAGACTGCTAGTAAAGCTGGATTAGCTATCTATGGTCTCGCTTGTCAGAGCTCAGCAGTTTTTTGACTCTGTTGGTCTGGCCTGCGCAGTAGGCAACCCAAACCTTGGGCCACAACAAAGTTGTCCTTTCAATGTATTTGCTGTAGTTTTTGGTGAGGTATTGTGCGTTGACATAGCGGTCAAAATCTTTTCCATGGAGTTTTCTCTAAAACTCCCGATGAATGAGCTTGAGGGAGGCGAGGAGCATGACAGAAGTGTTTTACTATAAACTATTTTCGCGCCTGTAGTCTTTAAGCTGGCAGCCGATGACCTCCCAGAGTGAGTTGTGTTCAGCATTCTGAAATTTAGATTTGAACTATTGTAACATTTGCTTTGATATATGGATTGCTTCTTTTTGAGTGCTCACAACTTTTTTGGTTATTTCAAGATAACTATCCCTCTCCTCAGGCGTGCCCTGCCGCTAGATGGAACAAAAAGTTGTGGTACCCTCCTCCAAAATGCGCTCCATAAATTTGTAAATCTATTTCTTGGGCCTCTGCGATTTACTCATGATGTATTGCATCAAATTCAAACTCGCATACTACTCTGCTTTGGATAAATACTCTTCTATTGGCCGCTAGTTCAAATCTACTTGAAACTGGCTGAGCTATGCTTTACCCGCCTTCTCAATACTCGCCTTTTTCCCGAGCTCGCTTATCTTTGCAACCAACGGCTGCAAATTGATGCCTTTTCCTTACAGCCACTAACGGCCTCTTTCGACTTCTGCAGTTGTGTGAGATTATGGTCGATTGGCTTTGGATTTCAACAAAGCGCTCAGTTGGTGAATGGTACGGGGTCGTCTGAGGCCGTCTTGATTTGCTGAGCCATTGAAAGATCTGATAAGTCGAAGATCTAGGCCGAAGCTTTCTCGAGTTTTTTGAGCCTGCTTTTTGATCATTGTGGCTATTAATATTATAATGGTGGTTATTCTCAAACATTGGTGAGGGTTTATGAAAAGGTACTAATCGCTATAAAAATACCGAAAATTACCTAAAGTTGCTCTATCAGTCAACCCTCAAATAATTCAATTCTAAGTTAGTTTCATTTCTGATTGACTGTCCTGCAAATTCATTTGATATCGAATCAATTAACAATAGGTTCAGTGTTTTAAGTAACAAATAGACTATCATTTGTGAAACTGGCTGAACATCTTTAGGACCTCGTTCAGATTGTTTGTAGCTTCATCGAAGTGCAGCTTGTTCTTTGTTTTGAATCTCAGCGTCTTTCTGTCGAATTGCTCTTTCGAAAATTAATCACATGTGTAAAAGCCTGGGTATTCTTCTCTTTTTGCAGGTTTCTTAGCTGATTAGCCTTGCCCTAAATCTTCAGTAGCTTTGCGCTATGACTGTTGGCCAGTCGCACTATTTTATGGAGCGGACATACCTTCCTATAAATCAATGATATCAAATCGTAAAATATTCTCAATCAATCCTTTCTAAAGCTTTAGATTAGTGCAAAAATGTTAAAATTATGTTAGTTCATAAAAATCAAAGACACGTCAACTATGTTTGCTTTTTGCATATTTGTTGTAAGTTTTGGGTAGCATTTCTAGCATGAAAAGATCATAGTCAATGTACTCATCTAACTACTTTTTACCCATCCTTCGCCAAAGGGTCAGCAACTCAGAGCTGTTCAGCTTCTATGCGTTTACTTGGCGACAACATACTTCAAGATCTGTGGGAGATATTTTTCTTTTCTGCTCGGCATCAATCAAGCTAAAAACATCTCTTAAATTTATATCATTCTCTTCAAACAAAAGCTTTTGCTTTTCTATCTTATACTCAAGAGAAATCTGCTTTAGTAGAATAGTAAGGAACTGCTTTCTGTCGAATAAAGAAAGATTAGTTCCCTTTTTAAGTGTTTTGGTGGTTAGAGTATAACTTTGTGTAAAAATGTTCAAAAATTGTTTTCTGGTGATTTTTCCTGTGAGCGGATTGGCATATCTCCTAAAAAGAGGATAGCATTGGCTAGGCTAGATCAGAATAGCTGCTTTTTCAAGATAATTCTTAAGCTAGGAAGGAATAAGTTCATCATTTTGTGTTATTTCTTGAAAGAGTTCCAAAAGAGACTAATTTGCTATCTCGCCTTGCTGCAGTTTGACACTTTCTATCTAAGCAGCTATTTTTATGATTTTGCCAAGACTCTTAAAAAAGATGAGCATCTTTTGCGATGTCATCTCGCTAAATTCGCTGATTCTTGTTTTGATTGTTTTTGAACTTGGCAGCTTCTTGTTTCTATTAATATGGTTTTAGACTGACAAACGCTATCTGTAAGAATAGGGGATCTATTCTGTAGATTTCTGCTTGTGTCTTTTCAACTTTTTATACTATTTGTGGACTAAAGGATTACTCACGCGATGCTTTTGCTTTGAGATTTGATCGTTGAAAGCACTATCTTTTTTCTTTAGGAAACTTTTAACTAGATTGCTGTTTTGAGGAATGAAGAGATAAAGTAAGTCATCAAAAGACAATTAACATTTTACTTTGTTCTTTTTTAGATATCTAAGAGCCAATTCAAGTGAAATATGAGGGCAAAAATTCTGTTTTTTTGTCTAGTTTAGTGAAGCCTGTTTATCAAGTTCTTTCTTAAGCAACTATCGGTCAATCTGCTAATCTTTATTGAACTTAAGTAATGTACCTAGCTCTCTGTTGCTATTCCTTTTTCTAGCATTTACTAAATAGATATGAATCTCCAATTCAATAAACCACAGTTTTTTCAAATAGCTGACAATAAACTAAGGAAACTGTGTTTCAGTTTCTTAGCGTTCCCTAACAAGCTTAGCTAGAAGCTGATCTTCTCGACTAACAATCATGAGTTTAAATTGCTAAAAGTCAAGGCTAAGTTGTGCGTCTATTACTTAAGGTCGTTGTTGCTATAAAATTTTAGCACATTTTACAATGCTATTTGATTGTGTTCCTTCCCCAGCAACTTTTCTAGATTGTTTATGGTTATTCTTGAGTGCTCAGTATCCCCCAAAAGATAATTAAAGGCATCTGTGAGATTGAATGCGACTTACTCACATAGCAGTTGACGTATGTTTTCCAGTTAGAATTCTTGGTGGGCGATAAAGTTCAAAATCTCGAATAGTTATTTTTCCATTTATAACACTCTATTTAAATTTTGATAGATATAATGCTGATTTATTAACATAAAAAAGTAAAAATATAATAAAAGTTTTCCTTACTTTAAGATTGATGAAACATCCGGCTTTTTGAAGTCATTTGTGCTTTGAGAGATCTTTCTTTAAATGAATTTTGCTGTATTTAATAGAAATATCAAAGGAGGCAACTATTCAACTGTTTGATATTGGTTGAGATTTAGTTATTGTTGAGTAAGGATTTTAGTAAAAGTCCATTTTGGAACTTTAAAACTTTAAAAATTCTTAAAAAAACCAAATGTTTGTTTTAGTTGCTTGGCATTAAGAAATTCATAGGCCTCTTTTGTAAAGTAATTAAAGCCAGGAGCATGAATCTTTAAACTATTTTTGGCTTTGGATCCAGAAATAAACCAATAGTTATCACAGCTTTAGTAAGATAATTGAAAGCTATTTTCCGATCGTAAATTGTACTACATTTAACCGATGGATTTGTGATATTCGCATAATCTTAACATGAACAAAAGCCAAACTGTAGTGATTGCCACCGCATTGATATTGCTCTCAGCTTTCGTTTTCATCAACACTGACAACTCCCAGACCAATCTTCAAAAAGACCCGCCCAAGACTGTTCCTTACGTCTAGATCTCACGCTACTTGGGAGGCTGGTATGAACAGGCTGTTATTCCTTACTATTTTGAAAGGAATTGCGAAAGAACCGTTGCCAACTACTCACTTAACCAAGATGGCACTATTAGGGTTGACAACGTTTGCTACAGAAATGGAGTCAAGCATGAATCAGTTGGAAAAGCTTTCCCCGACCCTCAAGATACGGAAAAGAGCAACGCCAAGCTGAAAGTTGAGTTCATTACAACTTTGGACATTGAGGCCAATTACTGGATCGTAAGATTGGATGAAGGCTACAGCTACTCAGTTGTTAGCAGCCCTAATTATAACTTCCTTTGGATCCTTTATCGTTCTCCCAAGATGCCTGAGGATCTTTACCAAAGTATCTATAATGATCTCAAGAACGATGGTTTCCCAGTCGAAAGGCTTAGAAGAACAGTGCAATGATCTCTAATTATTCAGCTGTGAAACCATTACCATCAAATATAACTCTCAGCAATAAATTCCCCTGTAATTCGATAGCTTCGGCCTGTTTGAAGAGCTGTGGACAGCCCACTTTATTCAAGGATTGTTTGCTCATTCGATTTTATTTATGATTTTAGTTTATTATCCGCATAGCTATTCTTCTTTTGGGCTAAAAGTCAAAGAATCTTTTCTAAATTTGACTATTCTCTTGTTCATATGCTTAGATCATTCATTAAGGTATGAGAGGAGATAATGAGTAATTGACGAAAAGTGCAGTGATTTTGTAATTGGGTTATGAATAAACAGAAAAAGGTAATAAGCTTTTCAAAAAAGTAAATTGCCTCAGAATAATTCTCGAAAAACTAGTCAAACCTAGATAATATATCATACTAAGTGTCATATAATTAAGGTAATAACGTTCGACTATGAAGAGAGACCATTAAAGAAAACGTTAATTCAGTGCTACAAGGCTTTCGTATTCCAGAAATCTTACTGACAAAAAACCAAACACCAACTTTTCTCCTTCACAAGCACAAAAGCATCATAAAGATCATTCATTCACTTTTATGTGTAATAACTGCTATAATAAGCAACTCTCAAAAGACAAAGCCTCTAAGCATATAACACATGTCGAAAATAATCAGGAAGACTAATGGGGACCTTTTAAAAACTCCGAAAAAAATGCTTAAAACTATCAGAAATAAGTGAAAAAAATTAATGAGTACAATATGCAGAAAATACAATAACATCAACGCTAAAAGTCTCAGCTGAAAAATGAAAAAAATGGCATTTCAGCTGCAGACTTTTTCGGAGGCAAACATCAGGATGCATTTCAAACAAACTATAACAAAAGATTAGAGCTTAAAAGAGAGCTTTAGAGCCAAATAACTGCTGGAAAGTAACGTAGATAGAGATAAAAGCAGTAGTTGCAAGATTATACGGCCAATTTTTTAGTGGATTAAGAGAATACAAAGAAAAGCAGAAAAAAATTTCTGGAAGAGTATAAATTGAGCCTTCTCTAGCAAATTAATTAAAACAAAAACAAAAGACTTCGCTAATAATAGCTATAAAAGAAAGATGTAACCTTCTTCTAGTTGCCTTTTTTCAAAGAATATTAAGAAAAATGGGAACTTAATGCCAAAGTAAGGAATACTCTTAAGGAAGATTTAACAGAGTAACTAAGAAAGAAAAAGCAGAACTAACAAAATTTACGTGCTAACCAAAACAAAACGAGGGATTTTAAAGCAAAAACAAGACTTTAGAGCGAAAGGCAGCTGAGGTAGGAAAAACAAAAAGCTGATGAAAAACGTAAAAATATGATAAATGGTTACTTAGAAGAATTAAGAAAGCAGATTCAAGAGAATCAAGCGAAAAGATAAAAATATTTCAAAAAAAGAAACTAAAGCAACATGACTAGCTTTATGACAGGTGAAAATAAAAGTAATCCTGGGTCTAATAATGAACCTTGTGCATGTTGTTTCAAATAGTTTCCCAAAAACTACCTTTCTCCCTATGTTCCAGCAGAATAAAAGTTGTTGTGATTGATTATATTATGTATTACTTTAGCTAACCTAAGGATATTAAATGTGAAAGAGCTATTAAAGACAGATAAAGCAAAGATGTTTGATCTGACTCGAAAAAGCTTCACTCCAGTGATTTGAACCGAAATGTTGAAATTAGTTTTATATACTTGTTCAAAGTGGTCTTAGATAAGACCTTTTTACCTTCTTTTCAGTTGATCAAAAATTTGAGCATTTTTTTCGAGACTTAGTCAAACTAACTAAAAAAAAAATATCTTGAAGCAAAAAAAGCTCAAATGAAAATTTAAGGGCTGATTGCTTTAGTTTTTTGAAATGCAAATTTTACCGTTTCAAAATGACAAAAATTGCTGTCAAAAACTTTCACTATCAATAAATCTTAAAGCACTAAAAACTGTCTTAGCTTTTGTTTCATCTGTAGATTAGAATGTTTTGCCTTTTTTTCAGGAAATTTATGCAGATTTCACAAAAATTTTATTTCTACAGATTTTCTAACTGAGTCGAAAATAAGCCAAAAACAAATCCTTTGAGGATGTAGATGAATCAAAAGACTAACTGCTTGAAAATAATCATTGCAAAGAAGAGCTAAAGTGATAAATTCTATGGAAAACAGAGAATAAACATATTTAAAATCAGGTCACAAGCCCTTTACGCTCGAGAAAACACGAACAA
>Ga0316217_10006043_pt1 | contig 12207 bp, 16 predicted proteins | sample 1anoAmetaG_FD_203633 | JGI IMG/M metagenome (GOLD analysis project Ga0316217, IMG submission 203633) | Freshwater microbial communities from Trout Bog Lake, Wisconsin, USA - 1anoA | ecosystem: Environmental > Aquatic > Freshwater > Lake > Hypolimnion/Profundal zone | place: USA: Wisconsin... | reverse complement strand
TGCGGACCGCCTCGGGATAGTGGTCGTACCCCAGGATCATCACATTGGCGGCTTCGGCCTGACGCATGCGCTTGCGCACGATCTGCGTGCAGCGCAGGTTGTACGGCGCGGCGTAGATCTGCACCCCGCCGGATTCGATCAGGTCGCTGACGGCGGGCGTGTCGCCGGACACGCCGACATACCGCAGACGCTTCGCCTGGCGGGCCGCCTCCACCGTCATGAAGAACGAGGCGCCCAGCTCCCCCGGCAGAGGATCGTCGACGATCAGATAGTCGATCCACCGAAGGCCTGTATTGCGCAGGGCGTCCTGAAGCTTTCGGATCAGCGCCTCGCGGCTGAGGTCCCTTGGATAGCGCGGATCCCCCGCCCCGATGCTGAGCCCGGCGATGACCATGGAGCGCTCGACGGTGGAGAGGGTGCGGCCGAGGGCCTGGATCGCCTCCAAGTCGTCCATGCGCGCCTCGAAGGCGTTGACGCCAAGGTTCAGACAGCCGGAGAGAAAGGCCTCGGAAATCGACCCGCTCTCATTGCTGTCCACCGCGGCCAGGACCGTGGAAATCGACTGACCGCCCTCTCCAAAGGATCTGTATCTCATCTTCAGTCCCCGGGCGCCGCAGTTTCAAGCGCCAGGGCGTGCAGTTCGCCGCCCATGCGCCCCTTGAGCGCCGCATAAACAAGTTGGTGCTGTCGAACGCGGGACAAGCCTTTGAACGCTGAAGACACCACCTTTGCGCGATAGTGATCGCCGTCTCCCGCCAGATCGACAATCTCGATCTGCGAATCGGCAAACGCTGCGCGCAGGTAGGACTGGAGTTCATCCGCACTCATCGGCAATGGCGCATCTCCCAAAGGATTCGACCACCTTAACCTAGTTCGCCTGAGAAGGGAGCTTGGAAAGTTCAGCGGGCCCCTTCCGTCGCTACTTCATCCTGAAAAAGATGAAAACGGTGATAATCGATCACTCTTTGGCCATTGTCGCCAATGGAAAGCACGTCTGCAAACTGTCGGTCCCAGACGATCTCGCTTGGCAAGTAGGAGTGCCTTGCGTGAATGCGCTGGGCGAATGTTTCATCTACACCTGCCAGCACCACCAGCACCTCGACCTTGTCTGCGGTTAGACTGGCCCTGTCCGCGCCGAAAAGTGGGGAATTTTCGTCGATAGGATGCATCACCATCCAGGTCAGGGCGAACAGGGAGGAACGGGAACGGACGACATTCAGGTCATGGATGCGCCGCACGGTGTACCCCTCCTGGGTGACGGTCTGCCGCGCGGCGCTGACCGTGATCTCCGCCTCGAGGATCTGGTTGGCGCGCTCGTTGGCGCAGCGGAAGATCAGCATCCGCCGCCCGTCGAAATCGGTGATGACCGCCCGGCTCGAGAACATCACCCGCGCGGTGGGGCGCGAGACGCGGGCGAAGATCAGCCCCGTCGCCACGGCGACCGAGAACAGGCCCACAAAGCTCTCCGCAGTGACCACGAGGTTCGCATAGAGGTCCCGCGGCGCCATGGCCCCGTAACCAATGGTGCCGAAGGTCTGGACGCTGAAGAAAAAGGCGTCCGCAAGCGTACCTTCCTTAAGGCCCTGCACGCCGCCGGGGTCCACCCAGAAGGCGAGGGCGAACAGGCCGTTCAGAACCAGGAACGCCGCCAGCGACAGGCCGAAGAACAGCGGCCAGCTTGCCTTGAGGAGCTGGTGATAGAGGTCGTCCATCCCGCCGTCCCGGCGCCCCCTGACCTCAACCGCGCCGCGGCCGGCGTTGATGATCCTGGGATAGGCCGCATCTTCGGCGGGTTTGGACGGAGCGGCGTCTTGAGACATTGGGGCCGGGGACTCAGATGGGGCGAAGAGACAAGCTTAGCAGCGCCCTCAAATCACCGCGCTGAAAAATCGAAATCGGCAGGAACCGTCGGCAGTGTTTGCGAAGGGGCGGGCTTTGCGATAGAGGTTCAGGTTCAATTTAAGACGACTGGCCATTGAGTCGGCTCCCCGCGCGCAGGACGTTTCATTTGCGCGCGTTTTTCGTTTTGATGGCGTCGTCGACCGGAGTGATGGATGACTCGTCGCAAGAAGATCTATGAGGGCAAGGCCAAGATCCTTTATGAGGGGCCAGAGCCCGGCACCCTGATCCAGTACTTCAAGGACGACGCCACCGCCTTTGACGCCACGAAAAAGGCGGTGCTGGAAGGCAAGGGCGTCATCAACAACCGCATCAGCGAATTTGTGATGCTGAAGCTCGCCAATATCGGCGTGCAGAACCACTTCATCCGCCGCCTCAATCACCGGGAGCAGTTGATCCGGGAGGTGGAGATCATCCCCCTGGAAGTCGTCTGCCGCAATATCGCGGCCGGCTCCATCTCGACCCGCCTCGGCATTCCCGAAGGCACGGCCCTGCCGCGCTCGATCATCGAGTTCTTTTACAAAAAGGACGAGCTGCACGACCCTCTCGTGACCGAAGAGCACATCACCGCGTTCAACTGGGCCGCGACGCAGGAGATTGACGACATCCTGGCCATGACCCTGCGGGTCAACGACTTCCTGACCGGCATGTTTTCCGCTGTCGGCATTACCCTCGTCGACTTCAAGATCGAGTTCGGGCGCCTCTACGAGGGCGATTTCAGCCGCGTGATCCTGGCTGACGAGATCAGCCCCGACAGCTGCCGCCTGTGGGATTCGACCACGCAGGAAAAGCTCGACAAGGACCGCTTCCGCCGCGACCTTGGCAATGTGATCGAAAGCTACACCGAGGTGGCGCGGCGCCTTGGCATCATGAAGGACATGCCGACCGTCATTCAGGGCGGCATTACGGGGGCGCAGCCATGAAGGTGCGTGTCGAGGTCTTCTTAAAACCCGGCGTGCTGGACGTGCAGGGCAAGGCGACGGAGGCGGCGCTGACCGGCCTGGGCTTTTCGGGCGTCAGCGAGGTTCGGGTGGGCCGGGTGATCGCCTTCGACTATGCGGGGGACGACCGCGCCGCCGCAGAACAGGAGGCGAAGGCCATGGCCGACCGGCTGCTCGCCAACGCCGTGATCGAAAGCTACCGGATCGAGGTCGGCTGATGCCCGCGGGCGCCGATCGCCTCGCCCCTTTTCACCTTGCGCCATTTCACCTCGCTCAGGTCAATATCGGCTCGTTTCTGGCGCCGCCGGGCCATCCGGACAACGCGCCCTTCTTTGACGCGCTTGACCAGATCAACGCCCTCGCCGACGCCGCGCCGGGGTTTGTCTGGCGTCTGGTGGGCGACGGGAGCGACGCCACCGATATTCGCGTATTCGACGACCCCAATGTGCTCATCAATATGAGCGTGTGGACCGACCTTGCGTCCCTCAGCGCGTTTGTCTACCGCAGCGGGCATGTCGAGGTGATGCGACGCCGGCACGAGTGGTTCGCCAGCCTGTCCGACTATCTCGCCCTCTGGTGGATCCCGGCGGGGACCCTGCCCGACATTGCGGACGCCAAACGCGCGCTGAACCTTTTGGCCGCGCACGGCCCGACACTAGCCGCCTTCACCTTCCGTCATCCCTTTCCCGCGCCTGTCGCGCCCTGAAAAGGCCACCCCCATGCTGAAGTCCGCCGTCATCGTCTTTCCAGGATCCAACTGTGACCGCGACTGCGCCGTGGCCATCGAACGCTCCACCGGATCGAAGGCGTCGATGGTGTGGCATCAGGAGACGAGGCTCGCCGACGACCTCGACCTGATCGTGCTGCCCGGCGGGTTCTCCTATGGCGATTACTTGCGCTGCGGGGCCATGGCGGCCCTCTCGCCGGTGATGAGCGAGGTGCGGCGCCTTGCCGACAAGGGCTGCGCGGTGGTGGGGATCTGCAACGGCTTTCAGGTGCTGTGCGAGGCGCAGATGCTTCCTGGCGCGCTCTTGCGCAACGCCGGGCTCAAATATGTCTGCAAGCCGGTGGCGCTGGACATCGTCAACAGCCAGACCCGCTTCACCCGCGCCTATGGCGAACAGCGCCAGGCGGTGATGACCGTCGGCAATGGCGAGGGCGCCTTCTTCGCGGACGAGGCGACGCTTGACCGGCTGGAGGGCGAGGGGCGCGTCGTGTTCAAGTATCGCGACAATCCCAACGGCTCGGCCCGCGCCATCGCCGGGATCGTCAATGCGGCGGGGAATGTGCTGGGCATCATGCCGCACCCCGACCGCGCCTTTGAGGCGGAACTCGGCTCTGCGGACGGCGCCATGTTGTTCCAAAGCGTGGCGCAGAGCGCAGCTCAGATCGCCTGATTATCCCAAGAGGGTCAGGACCGGCTGGGCGGCTTTGGCGAACCCGATCAGCGCCGCCGTCAGGCCGGGGGACTGCAGGGTTTCGCGATCAAGCGCCCGCCGGACTACCAGCGACTTGAACTTCAGCGCATCTTCGATGTCCGGCGCAATATGGGTCGGATAGCCCCTGGGCGGGCGGGTCAGGGCGTGGGACCTGTCAAACGCCAGCCCATGTCGGCCAAGGCTTGTGGTCACAGCGCGCCAGCGGCCTGGATTTTCGACCATGCCCTGTCGCAGGCGGGCGAGACGATCCTTGTCCGGATCATAAAAGCCGCACGCGACGAAGCCATCGTCTGCTGACAGATGAATATAGAGAATGCCGCCCTCCGCGCTTGCGTCCGCCCGCAGCACCGCGCCGGCATTGGTCTTGTAGGGGCGCTTGTCCTTCGAGAAGCGCACGTCCCGGTGAATGCGGAACATGGCTGATTTCGGATCCCCCCGGAACGGAAGGCCGGCCTCCGCTGCGGCGGCGGACAGATCCGCGACCAGGGACGAAAACGGCCCGCGCACGCCCATCTCGTAGCGGGACCGGTTGGCCTCGAACCAGTCCTTGGTCTGATGCTGAGCCAGCTCTGCGAAAAAGGCGAAGGCGTCGGCGGGAAAGCCGTCGAACGGCGGCAGGGGAAGGTCGCCAAGATCCTTTGCGGACGGTTTTTTCGCCATGCTCGCCTGCCTATTTGATGAGCCACCAGTTGCGGGAGCGGATCATGCCCTGCTGGGCGCCGAACCACCAGTCGCCCAGCCAGTTGGTCGAGACATTCTTGCGTTCGCGAAGGGCGAACTCGTCCACCGCCCGTTTCACGCCGAAGGACAACAGTCCCTGCCCGAAATTGATCTGCTGGACCGGCAGCGCGCCGTAATCGTCGCCGGCGAACAGCCCGCCGGGCTTGAGCTTTGGCCACCAGGCGGCAATGTCGTCCCGCACGGCCTCATAGGAATGATCCGCATCCAGATAGACGAAGTCGAGGCTTTCGGGCGCAAACCGCGCCGCCGCCTCCACGGAAAAGGCGCGCACCACCTCATAGCGATCCGGAAAGGCGCGCATCCGGTTCAAGGTCGCAAACAGGTTCTGGTCGTGGGTGTGGTGGGTTTCCTCATAGGCCTCGTGGTCGGTCCAGGCGTCGACCAGCCAGAGCTTTCTTCCCTGCCAGTGGGTGAGGATGTGCGCCGAGAACTCCCCCCGCCGGACGCCGACCTCCACCCCTTCGCCCAGAAGGCCGTAGGCGTTCAGGATGTCGGGCAGGATCGTGCGGTGGACCTCATAGGGCGAGTTCGATTCCGGCTGATCCTGGGGTCCCATGTGTTCAATCCTTGACTGCTCAGGTCTGACAAGACCCAGACGCTGAAAACCTCAGGCCGCGCCCTTGGGGCGCGCGCTGGCGTTGCGAAGCGCGATCTCGTCCAGCGCCGCGTCCTCGCGCTTTTGCAGGTCGCGGGCCTCCTGCCGGGCGGCAAGCTCGGCCACATGCTCGATCTTCTTCAATTCCTCGAAGGCGGAGGCCAGCGCATCGCGGGCGCCTTCCGCCTCCATCTCCACGGCCGCAAGATCGGCCGTCAGCCGCTCCCGCCGCAGCTTCCAGGCGCGGACATAGTCCGGATGGCACCAGGCGATAGACGCATCCGTCCGAGCGCGGAGTTTTTCTTCCTCCGCCTCCAGATCAAGTGAATCGAGAGTCTTCAGTATGCTGTCGTATCGGTCGAGGATCTCCTTCAAGCGCTTCTGCAGCGTCTCCACCTCATAGGTGGCGATCCTTATCAGAGACTCCCGCCAGCTCATGCGTTAGCGCCTTGTTCCAGGATCGCGTTCAGTTGCGCAAAGGACTGGTCCAGCGGCGTGGCCTCATCCTTCTTCTGGGTCAGGAAGGCTTCCAGCGCCGGGTTGAGGGCGATGGCCCGGTCGACAAGGGCGTCCGCCCCCCGGCGATAGGCGCCGATGCGGATCAGCTCCTCCATATTGGCATAGGCGGCCAGCACCTCCCGCGCGGAGCGGACCACCCCCTGCTCGAACGGGGTCTGGCAGCCCGGCATGGTCCGGCTGATGGATTTCAGCACATTGATCGCCGGGAACCGTCCGCGTTCGGCGATCGCGCGCTCCATCACGATGTGGCCGTCCAAAATACCGCGCACGGCGTCGGCGATGGGCTCGTTGTGATCGTCTCCGTCGACCAGAACGGTGAAGAGCGCCGTGATCGGCCCCGCCACCGTCCCGTCGCCGCGCACCGGGCCCGGCCCCGCCCGCTCCAAAAGCTTGGGGAGTTCGGAGAAGACGGTGGGGGTATAGCCCTTGGTGGTCGGCGGCTCCCCCGCGGCGAGGCCGATCTCGCGCTGGGCCATCGCAAAGCGGGTGACGCTGTCCATCATGCACAGGACCTCAAGATCCTGATCGCGGAAGAACTCGGCCAGGGTCAAGGTGGCGTAGGCGGCCTGGCGGCGGGTCAGCGCCGGCTCGTCGGAGGTGGCGACCACCACCACGGCGCGGCGCAGGCCCTCTTCGCCCAGGGTTTCCTCGATGAATTCGCGCACCTCGCGGCCCCGTTCGCCGATCAGGCCGACGACGACCACGTCGCACTCGGCCTCCTTGGCCAGCATGGACAGGAGCACGGACTTGCCGACGCCGGAGCCCGCGAACACGCCCAGGCGCTGGCCCCGGCAGCAGGTGGTGAAGACGTCCATGGCGCGGACGCGCAGGTCCAGCCGCGCCCCCACCCGTCCTCTGGCGTGGGCCGGCGGCGGCGGATGGCGCAGCGCGTAGGGAACCGGGCCCTGCGGCAGCGGGCCCTTGCCGTCGATGGGCTCGCCAAAGGCGTTGACGATGCGGCCGCGCCAGCCAAGGGTCGGGCGTAGCGCCCCGCCGCCGGACTGAAAGCGGATCTCGGCGCCCGGCGCCACGCCCTCCACCGCGCCGAAGGGCATGAGCAGGGCGCGGGCCTCGCGAAAGCCCACCACCTCGGCGGCGAGGGGGGGCGCGCCCCTGCGGTCGATCTCCACCCGCGCGCCGACGGACAGGCGCGACAGCCCGCCGCGGGCCTCGATCAACAGGCCGTGCACGGCGGCCACGCGCCCTGACACGATCAGGGGATCCACCCGTTCGACCGCGGCGATCAGACTGCGCAAGGAAACACCCGTTCTTCGAAAAGGCACGCCGTCGCCAGGATCCAGCGACGGCGTTAAGCAAGCCCTAATAGGCGTCCGATTCGGTTAACGCCCAACCCCTTCCGTCAAAGAACGCCGAGCATGCTGGCCACCAGCGGATGGCGGACAATATCCTGATCCTTCAGGCGCACGACGGAGATGTCGGAGAGCGCCTCCAGCCGGCTTGCGACATCGCCAAGACCGGACACGCCCGGCAGAAGGTCCGACTGGTTCGGATCCCCCGTGATGACCATGGTCGAGTGCCAGCCCAGCCGGGTCAGCAGCATCTTCAGCTGCACATAGGTGCAGTTCTGCGCCTCGTCGATCACCACAAAGGCGTTGTTCAGGGTGCGGCCGCGCATGAAGCCCACAGGGGCGATCTCGATCAGCCCTTCGGCCATCAGGGCGCGGACGCGCTTCATCGACAGCCGGTCGGAGAGGGCGTCGTAAAGGGGGCGAAGATAGGGGGCGAGCTTGTCCTCCATCTCTCCGGGCAGGAAGCCGATGGACTCCCCCGCCTCCACCGCCGGGCGGGACAGGACGATGCGGCCGACCCGGCCCGCCTCCAGCGCCTCGACGGCCTTGGCGATGGCCAGATAGGTCTTGCCCGTGCCCGCGGGCCCCAGCGCCAGAACCAGATTGCGCGCATCGATAGCCTCGATCAGGGCCGCCTGACCGTCGGACTTGGCCTTGATCGTCTTCATATATCCCTGATCGCGCTCCGCATCGGGGCCCGCGTTCTGGCCATGGCCCTGCCCGCGCAGAGGCGACCAGCTGCGGTCCACGGGAAGCCTTCGCACCTTGGCGTCGTCCTGGAACTCGGCCGTATTGAATTCGCCTTCACGCGCCAGACGCTTGAGAGCACGTTTGGTCATACGAACCTCCTGATGCGGGACGCAAAGGTGCGCGCCCATGGGAAAGGACCTGTGAGGGGAAGGGGTGCATCGTGCGGAACAGTGGTCGCCGGTTTTCCGAAAACATGATGCGCCAACCAAAGACGCGGCCGGAGAACAACCAAGATTTCGGCCAAAAAAAACGGGCGAGCCGGAAAGGGCGCGCCCGCAATGCGGAACAGGATGGAGATCGTCACCGAGACGACGGAGGCGGACCAGCCGGGCGGCGGACCGCCGGGCGGAAACCCGTATCCAGAGCGCAGCCGACCCGGCCGCCGGAGGAACGCAAGCGTCACCTGTAACTCCAGTCCGACCCGACCCGGCGCCACCTGACACCGTTCGAATCGCCGTTTACAGTGTCATGCTAGACATCTTTCCAATCGGTTAAACACAAGTTTTTCTTGAAAGGTCGTGTACGGATGAAAGCGTCGGAACATGTGTATCGCCTGGGAACGTCTTCGCCGACCTTTCCTCCGCCCGGCGAATACTGGGTGGCGCCCAATGCTGTTGTGTTAGGCAATGTCACATTAAAGTCAAACGCAAGTGTCTGGTTCGGGGCGACCCTGCGCGGCGACAATGATCCGATCACGATCGGCGAGAATTCGAACATCCAGGACGGCTCGGTCCTGCACACCGATATCGGCTATCCCTTAAGCGTCGGCAAGAACGTGACCGTCGGCCACATGGTCATGCTGCACGGCTGCACCATCGGCGACAACAGCCTGATCGGCATCGGCGCGGTGATCCTGAACGGCGCGAAGATCGGCAGGAACTGCCTGATCGGCGCCAAGGCCCTCATTACAGAGGGCAAGGAGATCCCCGACAATTCCGTGGTCATGGGCGCGCCGGGCAAGGTGGTGCGCGAGATGGACGAGCGCGGCGCGCAGATGCTCACCGCCTCCGCCCTGCATTATGTGGAGAACTGGAAGCGTTACGCGCGGGATCTGAAAGGGATCTGAAAGGAAGGAGGGCGTTGAATCGTACACCGCGAGAGGCGCCCGCAGTGCCATGCCTCATCGCCCTCCCTCGAACGCCTGTGATCAATACGTGCTATTTGTTGCTCGATATTGTCTTCATTTCGAGTATTTAATTGTCAAGAAGGTGGAAAGGGTGTTGTACGGATAATTGATCGACGTATCTTGGGCTGTAAAGCTCTGGGCGTATCCATTGCTCAACCAATAGCCGACATTCCAAACATATCGGAATCCGACAACTGTGTAGCCGGACGGGCAATTAATCGTGTAACTGCCTCCAACGAGACAGACGGGGTTAAAGGCGACTTGCTGTGCGCTGGTCAGAAGGGCACCGCCCTGCTTGGCGATCTCACCTCGACCATACCCTATTTCCCAAACATAGGCGTAAACTTGGGATCCCTTATGCGTGATATTGGTGGCGAACTGACCGTTAGATATCGTGTCGCAGCCCTGTGTGGAGCAGACATTTAAGACTTGGAGGAACGTCAGGCCCGGAGCCGGGGCCTTGCCGGTCGGCGAAGCGGACGCCTGACCCTTGCCCTGCATAGATTGGATCTTGTCAAACAATGAGGCGGGTATGGTTGCTGTAGCGCCATTCTCTATTACGGTCTGCCGATCGTAGGATTGAGAATTGGAAGGCGCGGCGCTAGAAATATACAATCCTAAGGCGAGTATTGGGGCAAATTTTTTGACTATGTTGCGCATGGTTTGTGTCCTTTCCGTGGGTTGAAACTGGAATGAGTTGTCCAAGGTGGTTTCCTAGACCTTCTTGGCCTTGGGATCCGACGCATCCTTCGTCGACGCGGCGGCCAAGCTCTTCATCATGGCGTCGAAATAGTGCGACCCTTGCGTGTCGCCGCGAGATCGAGCGCCATCGGCGGCGTCTTGAAACATTTTGACGAAGTCATGTTTTGTCGGATCCGACATCAAGGTCTGGTGGAACGCAGCCTGCCCAGCAGGACTCAAATCAACGGGGCAATAGTCGAGTGTGAACGATAGCTCGACGTCGCGCAGGTGATGCGTCTTCGCATAGTCCAGCATTTCCTGATTGGTCATATTGTGAACGTCGGCATTGCCGGTCGCCGTCGTCGGGGGGGCGGTCTCGACGTCGGCTTTTTGCGCGTCGGCCGTCCGTGTATCCGCCGTCTGGGCCGAAATCAGCGTCTTCAAGGTATCTGACGCTATCAGCGGCAGCCGCCGCACGGGATGGTCGGTCGTTTGCGCCAGTGCGCCAGACGCCTTTGAGGATCGGATTGGCGGGGGCGGGATCAGATCTTGCGGACCTCCCGCAGGATCCGCCGCACGGGTCTTGTCCCAAGCGCCGCCGCAACGGCCTCGGTCGCTTATGGCCATCATCGCTGTCATCGACATCCAACACGCTCCCGAGTTTCGGGGGAGGCGTGACTCCTGAAAGCCACCCCGAATTGCAATTGAGAAGTTCGTATGCAATCTTGGTGCCAAAGCGGGACGCCTTACTCTTTGGACCGGAACCCCTACAATTTGCTGGTTGCGCGACGCTTCGCGTCGACGATGACCCTGCCTTTCGATCACACACTCGGAGATGGCGGGAAGCTTGTTCCCAAAGGCCGGCCACTTTTGCCGCCCCGCCAAGCCAAATGCGCGTAGAGTTTTCGCCAAACCCAGTCGAGCGCTACCCAAAGTTGTATAGCTATTGGATTGTCAATCGACGGTCAAGGGGGCTATCGCCCCTTCTTTACCCTGGCCGGCGGGGGCAGGCAGGCGCGGGCGTGGGCGGCGATCAGCGCGCCTTTGAGCGTGTCGGGGTCGGCGGCGACGAGCAGAACGCGGGTCGCGCCGTTCTTGCCCCAGCCGCCGGGGACGGGGGCGAAGGCGTCCGGCGCCTGCTCGCAGTAGAAGGCCTGAAGCTCTGGATCGAACATCAGATTAAGATCGGCGCCGTCGGCGGAGAGGGTGGCGAAGATGCGCCTCGGCGTGCGGAAGGCCGTGCGGTCGAAATGCGGGACCGCGCTCGCTCCCTCAAGACTGAGCGCCAGCTCCCGCGCCTGATCCGCCGTCACGGCCATGGCCCTCTGCGCCCCCTTAGAGCAAAATCCGATCAAATTGGATCGGACTTTACTCATAACCCTATATATTTAGAGTATTTTCTTCGGGCGAACCGGTATCCGCTTCGCCTGCAAAATACTCTATTCCGCTTCAGGCTCCCACAGCTCGATCGGGTTGCCTTCAGGGTCGTGGATGCGGGCGAAGCGGCCGACGCCGGGCATGGTCCACTCCGGCTTGGTGATCACCTCGATCCCGGCGGCGGCGAGGGCGGCCATCAGGGCGTCGAGATCTGCGACGCGGAAGTTCATCATCCACTGCCGGTCGGCGGGGAAATAGTCGGTATCGTGCTTGAAGGGCTGGAAGACGGTTGGGCCGGCCGCCTGTTCCCAAGGGTCATAGCCCTTCATCGCCACGCCGAGGTGCTGGCCATACCAGGCGTTCAGCGCGTCGGGGTCCTTTGCGCGGAAGAAGACGCCGCCAATCCCTGTAACGGGCATGTGATCCTCCGTATCGCGACCGTGTTTTACCTCTGCACCGCCTCGTTCAGCGCGTCCAGCTCCCAGCGCTGGAACGCGGGGTCTGCGAGGAGGGCGTCGAAATAAGCGCTCGCCGCACCGTCGTCCCCGTGGGCGGCGAGGTCAAGGCCATAGCTGCGGATACGGGTGGCGACGGGGGTTAAGAAGGCGTCGGCGATGCTCCATGGGCCGACGAGCCAGGGGCCGTTCGCGCCGAACCTTGCGCGACAGCTGCGCACCAGCTCGACCATCCGGCGCAGGTCCTGCGAGGTGGCCGCATCGGGCGCCTGAACCTTGCGCAGGGCCAGATCCATCGGGCAGGTCTCGCGCAGGGCGGAAAAGCCGGAATGCATCTCGGCCGCCGCGGCTCTGGCGATGGCGCGGGCGGCGGG
>Ga0316217_10006042_pt1 | contig 12208 bp, 7 predicted proteins | sample 1anoAmetaG_FD_203633 | JGI IMG/M metagenome (GOLD analysis project Ga0316217, IMG submission 203633) | Freshwater microbial communities from Trout Bog Lake, Wisconsin, USA - 1anoA | ecosystem: Environmental > Aquatic > Freshwater > Lake > Hypolimnion/Profundal zone | place: USA: Wisconsin... | reverse complement strand
ACGGCGGCCTCATCGGATAACGCCGAGTTGATTGCGCAGGCCACTCGGGCATGGAGTTCGAACGTCTTATCCGCTCGCACACCGCGCTTCTTCTCATGCAATCCACCTTTTGCTGGCATGACTTTGGACCAAAGCCGTTTTGACTTCGGAACCACCGTTTCATCATGCGTCTTCATCCAATTCGCGATCGAAACATGCACATTCGCTTCGCCTGACCACGGCTGGTTATCCACAGCTTCGATAATGGTGCCGTCTTTGACAACATGATCCAGCCCGCCAACGCGCGATTGGTTATTGCGGATGTTCTGTGTACCGACCAACCCGGCACGACCGGCGAAAGGATCGGCCTTGGTACAAGCGGGCAGATGATCATGGGCGCGGCGAATCCAATAGACGCAGTAATCGGCCATGCCCGGCACTTCGGGATAAAGCTTGCGGACGGCGTTGACATAATCGGCTCCGCGCTCGGGCTTGAGACGTTTGGCACCCATGAAGGGCGGATTGCCGATGATTACCTCAGCCGGTGGCCAAGGGGTTTGGATTGCGCCGCCGTCGGCGGTCTTGGTAATCAGCGCATCCACGCAATGGAAATTGGCGTCCAGATTGTCCAGCGGCAAATCGGCCTCATCGGCGATGTGCAATTCATCAATGGCCAATTTGCGCCCAAGCATCATGGTCACCTTGGCCAGTTCGATGGCGAAGGGGTTGATATCCAGGCCGAAGAATTGGCGGGCGTTGACGTGCGAAAGGGTGGCTTGGGTGGCGGGGAATTCGCTTAAAAGGCGGATGCGGATGCGGGTTTCCAGGCGTTTCATTTCACGGTAGGCCAAGTAAAGAAAATTGCCGCTGCCGCAGGCGGGGTCGAGAACGCGCAGAGTGGTGAGGCGCTCAAGCAGTTGCAACAAAGCCGGGCCGCTGCGGGCGCGGTCAATTGCCGCCGTCCAGGGATCGACAATCGTGGGGTGGACGATTTTGAGAATGTCAATCTGGCTGGTGTAGTGCGCGCCGAAAGCGTGGCGCTGCTCCTTGCCCATGGAATGTTCAAACAGGGTGCCGAAGATTTCCGGGGAGACTTTGGACCAATCGCTGTGGGCCGATTGGCGCAGTTGGTTGAGTTCATCGTCGTAAAGTTCGACGCGGGCGGGAATGGCGAAGATGCCGCCGTTGAAATAGCGCACGCCTTTGTAGCGGCCACCGGGATTGCCTTCGGGGCGGTTCATGGCCTCGAATAAGCCGCCCAGCAAATCGTAGCTGTCAGCGGGATTTTTGCAGTCTTCCAGCAGCTTGGCAAAGGTGTAGCGTTCCAGCAGGCCGATGTCTTCGGCGAATAGCGTGACCAGGCATTGGAGGATGAAACGCTGGCGCAAGTCGGGATCGACTTTGCGGACTTCCAGCTTGGTGTAGCAAGTGGCCAGACGGTCGGCGGCTTCGCGGGTGACTTTTTCGCGGTCGTTGCCGAAGGTTGGTTTTTCCTGGGTGGGAAAAAGAAACGCCAGCGGGCCGAAACGTTCGGGTAAATCCTTGAGGGGGACGATATCAACCGGTTCATCAACCTGGCGGTCAAAATCGTAAATGTGGAATTCGTCGAAATTGCACAGGACGACATAGCGCGGCCGGCCGGGGACCAGGCGCGTCCAATATTCAAAAGCCTGGCGATGATGGCGGCGGAGATCGACGCCGCGTTTTTTCATCTCGATCAGGACGATGGGTTTCCAGACGTAATCGGCGAAGGTGGTGGCGGCGCCATCTTCCCGCGCCTTCTTAATACGCATCTCGGGCTTGCCGCCGACGTCGAGTGCCCCTTTTTGGCCGAAAGCCCGGAAGAGGCGATCAAGAAAAATCTGCGCTTCGCCCTTTTCGTCGCCGGTGATATTGGCGGCGACCCAAGCGACGAAATCCGCGAGGCTTTTTTTCCGGCCCTCATTCACGGCAATATTTATAACGCATGGGCGGGAGAAAACCAAAGATGGCTTGGCTTCTTACGCACCCTCTGACGCCCCGCCCGTCTTGGCTTTCACACCTTCGCACCTTCGCACCTTCGCACCGAATTTTATATACTGTTGTCCGATGACTTTGCCGGATGATCCCAAGCTCAAGCCCCCCTGCTTCTACGATGATGCCGTCAGCGTGGTTTGCGCGCTGCGGCAAGCCGGGCATGTGGCCTATTTCGCCGGCGGTTGCGTGCGCGACACGCTGCTGGGATTGACGCCCAAGGATTATGACGTGGCCACCGACGCCCCGCCGCAAAAGGTGCGGAAGATTTTCGCCAACACGCAAGCGGTGGGCGCGGCTTTCGGCGTGATCCTGGTGCGGATGGGGCCAAGCGTGGTCGAAGTCGCCACCTTTCGTAGCGACGGTAATTATAGCGATGGCCGCCGGCCTGATTCGGTGCGCTACACCACCGCCGAGGAAGACGCCCAGCGGCGGGATTTCACCATCAACGGGCTGTTTCTCGACCCGATTGAAAATAAAGTGCTCGATTATGTCGGCGGGCAGGATGATCTGAAAAAACATTGCCTGCGGGCCATCGGCGATGCGCGGGCACGGTTTGCCGAAGATCATTTGCGGCTGCTGCGGGCAGTGCGGTTTGCCAGCCGGTTTGGATTCGCCATCGAAGCGCAAACCGCCGCGGCCATTGGGGAAAACGCCACGCGCTTGAAAGGCGTCAGCCCGGAAAGGATCGGCGACGAACTGCGGCAGATGCTGCCGCCACCCACGCGCGCCGAGGCTTGGAAATTGTTATGGCAGTTTGGCCTGGCACGCGAACTGTTCCGCTTCCTGCCGATCCGGCCGGATCAGCCGATGCGCTTTGACGGCTCCATTTTCCTGGCGCTGTCGCCTGGCCAGACTGTGCCGTTTGCCTTGGCATTGGCTGCCGGCACACTTTGCACACTGCGGCAAAGCACGCCGGCTGCCGATCCTGATTACCACGACATTCGGCCGTGGCTTTCCAAACGCGCTATCCACACGCAAGTCCACGCCTTGCGGCAAGCCCTGCGCATCAGCAATGAGGAATCGGATTGTCTATCGGCCACGCTGGCCGGCTTGGAACCGTTGCTGACCGACACGCCCTCCACGCTGGCGACCAAGCTGCGTTTCCTGGGCCAACACACGGTCAATTTATCGCGGCAACTTTTGTGCGCCATCCAATCCTGCGGATTGCACACCGCGCGGATCGCCGAACTATTTGCGGCGTTCACCGAACTTGCCGCCTGGCCGATCAACCCCCCGCCGCTGATTACCGGCGACGATCTCACCGCCGCCGGCCTGCAACCCGGCCCCAGATTCAAGCAAATCCTCAACACCGTTTACGACGCCCAACTGGAAAAACGCATTGCCACGCATCAACAAGCGCTAGCCATGGCCATGAACGCGGCAAAATGACGCTGCCGGTGAAAAAACAGGCGGCATTTTGCGACTTTGCGTCCATCGTTTACGCCAAACCACACTTGCAACCAGTCGCATTATGGCGTATATTTGTCGCAACTCAAAAGACTTCATATTTCATTATCTCACAGGAATTGCCGTATTTTCAGATTCATGTCAATAATAATAATATGTTACAGGCCAGGTAAAACCTCTTGACTTAGCTTCCCAGTGTGGTATATTTTACACGTTGATTCATTTGCCGGAGGCGAATTATGGCTCGTAAAAATCGGCTCATTTGGATTCCAGGCATTCTTGGTACGAGCGGGTGGGTTGGTTTGGTTTCGCCCGCTCACGCCGGTTATTATACCGCTTATTCCATCGATAAACCCTGGGGACCGGCCATACAGAATGCCGTCATACCACTCAGTTTTCAGACTTTCGACACGTCGCTGGGAGTCCTCACCGGCGTTAGCATTGGCGGCAATACTTCGATGACCGCCGAACTGGCCATTTTGAATTTCAATGCCTATCCCTTGAATATCACCAATGGTTTCGTCAGTGAACCGGTTCAGGTCACCAACGGCAATGGAACCAATTTTGCCGAAACCGTCAACCAAACCGTCACCGCCGGAAATTTGTCTGGTATCGCCAGCGCGGCCGTGTCGCCCGCACCGGTTAGTGTCACCGATTTTCCTGGTAACACCACCAACGTGGCCTTTTCGCCTGCGGTGATCGGTTCGGCGGAATTCGCGACGTTTGAGTCGCCGGGCGGTAACACCGTCATCACCATCAACGTCAATACCGGCAGCGCCAGCGAAGGATGCAATGTCGGCAACGGTGTTTCCGCCCATACCTGGAGCTCCGGCGCTGAAGTAACGGTTTTAGGCGACGTGGCCGTGACCTACACCTATTTCGTCCCCGAGCCAGGCAGCCTGGGCCTGATCATCCTCGGTGGTTCCATAACCATGTCGCGTCGGCGGCGTAGCAAGCGTTATCAAAAAAAGCTTCTAACCAGTCTTTAGGTTTTGGCCCAATCAGACAATAGCAGTTTGCGACAACAACGCAGCTTTTTGCGTCTAGAATCATTGGTGTGGCCGCATTACAAGCAGTCGATGTCGTAAAGCGTCACTGCCATCTTGTGGCTCAATCGACGATCAATCGTCTTTTAGCCCGTTTTGTCATGAAAAATAATATTTGTTTTGGCCACATCATCCACTTGACATTAGCGTCCAATAATGGTTATTATACCATGCGTAAAGGTAGTCTAGATAGAATTGGTTTGGCGAGGTCAATTATGAAACGCCGAAATAAATTTAGTTTCGTTCCAAATGTTCTTGGCTTTCAAGGCATATTGGGCTTGGGAATATTGGCTGCGCTAGTTGCGCCAGTGCAGGCGGATTCAACTGAAGTGTATACGCAGACTTGGAGTGATTTAGGATCATCCTCCAGCGTGGCTTTAACCTTCAATAAATTCGACGCAAGCTTGGGCTCGCTTGATTCGGTGACCATTGGCGGCGATATTACCATCACCGGCGAACTAGACATTTTGAACCTGGTATCTTCCCCGGAACTTTTCACCAACGGTTTTCTCGAAGAACCGGTCTCCGTCAGCGGCCCGTTTACGGAGACCATCAATCAAGTGGCGGCGGTCACCAATATTTCGGGTATGGCTAATGCCGGCCCCTTCGTATTTTCTGATTTTCCCGGCTGCACCAACACGGCAGCATTGAACCAGGCATCAATCACCGCCAATGAGCTTCCGACGTTTGAGTTGTTGCCTAATAGCCGAACCTTTACCGTTATCATCAATGTTGGCACCGGCAGTGCCACCGAGGGCGCCACATTCCCCAATGCCCCGGCGGATGTCAGTCTTTATGGCTTTACCTTTCCCGCCATGTCGTCCAGCGGTTCGGCAACACTCAGCGGCGATGTCTCCATCACCTACACGTATTCCAACGGTCCGCAGCCTGGATTCGGACTCGGCCAAGGGGCAGGACCCAGAGCGCTTCACCGCCCCCGCCCCGGAGCCGGCTACCGCAGCCGTGGTTATCATCGGTGGTGTCCTCGGCGCCGCGGACATGCTTCGTCGCCGTCACCGCGCCAAACAAATTTGAGAATTCATGCACCTTTTCTGCCAGCACCATCGGCGTGAAGGTGTTTTTTTGTCATCGGCTCATTCTCTGCCGTTCGCTTGGACCGCGCTGAAATAGCCACATGCCACAAGGCCGCCAAATCTTCGCAGGCCGCTTAAATTTCTAGCGCAACTGCCCAAGAAAAGAATCCCCGCCCGCCACGCTCAATGGAGTCAATAAACTGCGGGTGGGTCAGATCCGCTGCTGGGAACGGTGAGCGATTTCCTCCGCGATCCTCCCGGGCCTGATCATCCTTGATGATTCCATGATCCATATCATGTCGCGTTGGCGGCGTAGCAAGCGCCACCCAAAAAAGTCTGTAACCAGTCGTGAGGTTTTGGCTCAAGCAGCGGACGGCAGTTTGCGACAACAATGGCAATATTTGCGTCTAAAACTATTGGCATGGCCGCATTACAAGCAGTCGATGTCGCAAAGAGTCACTGTCACTTTGTGGCTCAATCGACGATTAATCGTCTTTTAGCCCGTTTTGTCATGAAAAAAAATATTTGTTTTGCCCACCTTTTTTACTTGACATCGGTACGCCATACTGGTTATTATGAGGCGTCAAGAGAATATTTTCTCTTCTGAATTGATGAGGGAGGTCGATTATGAAACGCAGAAATAGGTTGAGTGCCGTTCCAAGTGTTCTTGGCTTTCATAGCATCTTGGGCTTGGGAACATTGGCGGCGCTGGTTGCGCCAGCGCAGGCAGATTCAACTGAAGTGTATACGCAGACGTGGAATGATTTAGGATCATCCTCCAGCGTCGCTTTAACCTTCAATAAATTCGACGCGGCCCAGGGCACGCTTGAGTCGGTGACCATTGGTGGTGCTATTACCATCACCGGCGAGCTAGACATCTTGAACCTGGTTGCTTCCCCGGAATCTTTCACCAACGGTTTTCTCGAAGAACCGATCTCCGTCAGCGGTCCGTTTACGGAAACCATCAATCAATTGGCGTCGGTCACCAATATTTCGGGTATGGCTAACGCCGGCCCCTTTGTATTTACTGATTTTCCTGGCTACACGAATACCACAGCGTTGAACCAGGCATCGATCGCTAACGATGAGCTCCCGACGTTTGAGTTATTGCCCGGCAGCCGAACCTTTACCGTTATCATCAATGTTGGCACCGGCAGCGCCACCGAGGGCGCCACATTCCCCGATGCCCCGGCGGATGTCAGCCTTTATGGCGCGACGTTTCCCGCCATGTCGTCCAGCGGTTCGGCAACACTTAGCGGCGATGTCTCCGTAACGTACACATACAATACTCCGTCGAATAATGACCCTCCTGGCCCTATCCCAGACCCGCCGGCCGCCCCCGAACCGGCCACCGCAAGCGTGGTTATCGTTGGTGGCGCTATTGGTGCCGCCGCCATGCTGCGTCGTCGTCGTCGCGCCAAACAATTTTGAGAATGCACCCACCTTCCTGCTGGTGCCGCCAGCGGGAAGGTGTTTTTTTGTCATCGCCCCATTCCCTACTGTTCGCCTGGCTGGCTGCTAAAATAGACATACCCCATCCTGCCGGGCAGCATCTTCCGACTGAAAAATACCCCAGCAATCAATCGCCACCTCCGAAGTCGCCTTTTTCGACGGCCACTGCTTGCTACACCGTTTTACGACACAATATTGACGATTAACGTTTAATTTAAGACTAGATAGTCGTATTTTATACGCTTATTGTCGCATAACAAAACCATTGTTTTCACGCAGAATCGCCAATAGTGGTGAATAGTCCGCCGGAAACCAGTCGAAAAAAATATTGATTTGACCATGATTTTCTTCTTGACTTCTTCTCTTAACTAGGTATACTTTAACCAATCCGAGACAAGTATTCTCGGTGAATCACATTCTTTTCGGAGGTTTGTTATGGCTCGGAGAAATCGTTTGTTCTTGGTTCCAAGTATTCTTGGACTCGGTGGCGTGGCGGGTTTTATGACATCGGGGCATGCGGCTACCATTCCTTATACCCAGAGCTTCCCGCTCTCAAACGGCAATTGGAATGGTAACTTCACCATTCCGCAATTCAATTCGGCGCTTGGGAATTTAACGGAAGTGGACTTTACGATGGATGGATCGGTAGTGGGTAATGTCACCGCCACCAATACGGACGTGGCGCCCGAGGACATCACGACCAACATCGCCGCCAACTTGTATCTGAAAAATCCGGGTGGGGCTACCACCATCGTGCTTTCAGCGCCCGATTGGACCACCACCGACACGGCCGTCCCCGTGGGCGGCAATGTGACGCATAATAATGAAAACGCTGTGGACCCGGAAACCAATTCCTATTTCCCGGCCAATGGCACCAAGTTCACGCAGTTCATCGGTGCTGGCAGCATCTCGCTCCCGGTGAATGCCCAGGATGCGACCTCGGCAAGTGCCGGTGGGAATGTGGATGCCTCGCTCGCCAGCGAATCATCGGCGGATGTCGAGGTGGATTACCAGTACACCCCGGCAGTTCCGGAACCGGCCACTTTGGGCTTGGTCTTGATCGGTGGATCACTGGCGATGTCGCGTCGTCGCCGCCCGTCGCGGACGCAACGCTGATCCGGCAAGCGGATCGACCTGCCTCTGAGCACTATCCTGCGGGCATGGCAATACCAGCAGGATGGTGCTTTTTTATTTACGGACAGGCCATCACACCGCCGCGATGTGTTGCATAGTATTGCTAAACGCTTGATAAAATCGACGTGCAAAAAAAAATGCAATCCCTCTTGCATTCCTGGATGAATCGGGTATAGTGTGTGGGATGCCTTCATTGAAAGGATATTGTTCATGAAGAAAATATTGGTCAAACGATTATTGTGCTTGTCAGCCTTGGGCGTCGGTGGGTTGATGGTTGCGGCCGGGACTGCCCGGGCCAACTCCGTCACCTATACCGATAATTTTGGCCTGATGAATGGCAATTGGTATGGCAACTTTACCTTGCCGCAATTCAATTCGTCACTTGGGACTTTGACTGAAGTTGACTTCTCGGTGGATGGCTCGGTGTTGGGAAATGCCACGGTCACCAACACTCAGGGCGCCCCGGAAGATATCACGACCAATATTGCCGCCAACCTGTACCTGAAGAATCCAGGCGGGAGTTCAAACATCGTGCTGTCATCGCCTGACTGGACCACCACGGACTCTGCTGTTGGGGCTGGCGACAGTGTGACGCATAGCTATGAAGCCGCATCTGATACTGAGACCAACAGCTATACATCCAGTAATGGCACGAAGTTCACGCAGTTCATCGGTGTGGGGAACATCACCCTGCCCGTAACTGCAAAAAATGCGACTGGTGCCAGTGCCACCGGTGGCGGCGTGAATGCCAGTCTTTCGAGCCAATCCGCGGCGGATGTGGTTGTCACCTATGACTACACGCCCGCTACCCCGGTCGTACCCGAGCCAGCCACCATGGGCGCGGTTCTGGCAGCCGGAGCCATCGGACTCGGCTCGCTGCTTCGTCGCCGCCGCACTGTGTAAATTCGGCCGTCCAACTGGCCCGGATCATTTGGAAAATTCACCCACCTTCCCGCCAACGGGAAGGTGTTTTTTTGGGCGTGTAGTTGGATCATCGCCAAAGCAATCCCGTTTGCCCAACCTGGGAATGACGCCTGATCACGGCATACGAGCCGGCCGGTCGTATCTGCCAGGCGGTGGGCCGGAACGCCGGCCCTGGGCCGCGATCCCCAACATCTTCGCAGGCTGCGTAAATTTCAGAGGCCACCGCCACGGAAAGGAATCACCGCCTGCTCCGCTCAAGCGGCACAGAGAACCGCGGAGAAGTCAGATCCGCTGCTGGAGAATAGGAGCGATTTCCTCCGCGATCCTCCGCTTCAAAGTGCAATGTAAAGATGACACCGCGAAGAAACGATGACGCGAAGAAGAACCCGTCAATCGATTGGTTTTGGTAAGGATCAGGCTGGGAAGGAAAGACCAGTTGCCGAGGAATTCAACGCCCACAGCGCAGTTCTTACAACTCATGCACGGCGGGCAGCAGGCTGCGGCATTGTTGACGCCAAGCGTTATAGCACGCGACAGCGACGCGCGAATTGAATCACGCCAAGACCAGCCGCCAAGGCGACACCGCCCAAGATGGATGGTTCCGGAGCCACCGGGCCGGATTCGGTCAACGTCAGCGGGGCATAACCCACGTACGGATCAGCACCGTTGGGAGCCTCAGTCGAACTGGTCACCCCGACCGTCTTTTGCCCCGCCGTCGTATCCACCTTTATCGAGCCGCTAGCGCTGGTGTTCCAAGATGCAATCAATGTATCAGACGCCGCACTGCCAGCAGTGAAGCTACCGGTGAGAAGTTGGGTCGCAGAAGTTCCCCCAAGATAATTACTTATACCTGCCCCAACTTCAATGCCAGATATCTTGTTTCCTGACGCGTTTCCTGCTGATTGCCCTGTGTGTTGATTCCAAGCGGAATTCAAGATAGGGACGGCCAATGTCGCACTGGCGGCGGTTTCGGTCAAGTTCAATGAGAGCGAATTAATTCCATCTGTAACAGCAATTTGTGGTTGTACCAGGGTGTAAGGATGGGTACTGTTGTACACGGCTGTCGCCGCCAATTCCCCCATGACCTCGTAGTAAACCTTCTCGCCCGCCGTAACAGTCAAACTGCTCGACCAATCCGAACCATTATCGGTGGTGCTCCCCATGATCCACACAGTGGCGAAAGAACCAGCGTTTACCGCCGTTCCCATGCAAGCCACGGCAGCCGCAGACAATAAGGCCGTTTTCAATTTAGACTTCATAGACAATCCATCCACCACATAGTTTATCGGCTAGAGTCTGGTTGTCAACTACAAAATCCAGAAATTTTGCCAAAACAGTTTCGCTATCGGCAAACCGGCTCACCACCGCTGCCGTTCATAGCATGAAAACGCCATTACAACTGAACCGTATCGATGCCGATCACCGTTCCGTCGCCGAAGAGCATACATAGCGTATTGTAGTCCTGCACGTCCAGTTTGCCATCGCTGTTGGTATCACCATCGGCCCATTGCCAATTATTCGCGGCACCATTGTCAAAGTCGGCGCAAAAGATGTTGTAATCGCCGACATTAACCGTGCCCTGTAGGGTGAAATCCCCAGTGTAGGTGTACTTCACAATGATGTCGTTGGCGTTAAGCGTTTCGCTGGACGCTCCGACCGTCCAAGTATTGTATGGAACCCACTCCTCGCTGTTGAGCACCACGCCAAGCTGAGTAGTTTCCACACCATCGTAATAGTCTTGGGTGTATGCCGCCGAACTGGTAAGGCCATTGCCGTCCCAGTTGCCGTTGTCGCGACCAACCTCCGCCAGCGCTTGCAACATCGCCCAATTGTCCAAACCGCCGGTTGAATCGCTGTTGGCGGTATGCAAAACCAAGTCGTTGTCTTCCATATCCAGTTTGCTGTCGTGGATGAGATCAATGCAGAAAATCGGGTTGCTGGCCTCACCGGTCGTGCCGATCACCAGCACTTCATGCTCGTCCGCATGGTTCGGGGACGCCTGGTTGGTGCCTTCATAATTGCCATCACCATCGAGCGACGCAACATCTACAGTCGCACCGTTGATTATCGTCAGGTTGCCAAAGTGGACGTACAAGGTGCCACTGGCGTTGGGGTTGTCCGCCACCTGGGTGTCAATCTTCAAATGTGCCGATAGGCCGTTGACGACCACCGTAGGCAGGACGCCGGAAGCGGCCGGGTCGGCGATCAGGGTGACATTGCCGGTGACGGTCAGGGTTTGGGTGGCGGAATTCCACGTGCCGCCGCTGCCGCCGATGACCAGCCAGCTTGGATTGGTGACGGTGAGCGTGGTGGTGGAAACGGCACTGATGGTGCCGACCGCGTCGGTGGCCACGGCATAATACGTGTAGGTTCCGGCAGCCAGACCGGCGGTGGAAGCGGACAGCGTCCAATTGCTGCCGCTATGCGTGCCGGCGCCCAGCAGGGTATCGGAGCCAATTTGCAGGCCAGTATTGCCGTTGCTCTCGAGATAGAACTTGACGTTGCTGATGGTGCCACCGGTTTCGGTCACATTGCCGGCGGTAAGCGTCGTCGAAGTTCCCGTGACCACCGATGTCGGGCTAAGGCTAAAAGAGGCGATGATTGGAATCCCGGTAACGGTTAAGGTCGTGGAGGCAACCGGACTGGCCGTGCCAATCGTGTCGGTGGCCACTGCGTAATAGGTGTACGCGCCGGCGGCGAAGCCGCTGGTGGAAGTGGACAAAGTCCAATTGCTGCCGCTTTGCGTGCCGGTGCCAAGCAGGGCATCGGAGCCGATTTGCAGGCCGGTGTTGCCGTTGCTTTCGCGGTAGAACTTGACATTGCTGATGGTTCCGCCGGCTTCAGTCACGTTGCCGGCAGTTAGTGTCGCGGAGGTTCCGGTGACCACCGACGTCGGGCTGACGCTAAACGAGCCAATGGCGGGGATGCCGGTAACGGTCAGCGTCGTGGACGAAACCGGACTGGCCGTGCCAATCGTATCGGTGGCCACCGCGTAATATGTGTACGTGCCGGCGGCAAAGCCGCTGGTGGAAGTGGACAAAGTCCAATTGCCACCGCTTTGCGTGCCGGTGCCCAGCAGCGTATCCGAACCGATTTGCAGGCCGGTGTTGCCGTTGCTTTCGCGGTAGAACTTGACATTGCTGATGGTTCCGCCGGCTTCAGTCACGTTGCCGGCAGTTAGTGTCGCGGAGGTTCCGGTGACCACCGACGTCGGGC
>Ga0316217_10006041_pt1 | contig 12214 bp, 6 predicted proteins | sample 1anoAmetaG_FD_203633 | JGI IMG/M metagenome (GOLD analysis project Ga0316217, IMG submission 203633) | Freshwater microbial communities from Trout Bog Lake, Wisconsin, USA - 1anoA | ecosystem: Environmental > Aquatic > Freshwater > Lake > Hypolimnion/Profundal zone | place: USA: Wisconsin... | reverse complement strand
CCCTACGTGCGTCCCTGGGCCTCTGGCCCCCCCTTGAGGCTGGCCATGCCCCGGTTACCGTTCCATGCCATCGCTCTCTCCATGATCCTGACGGCCCTCCTTCCGGCCCAGCAGACGATCAAGGTCATCAATCCTCCGATGGCCGGGAATGGTGGCCCCGGTGGCTGGAAGGTGGATCCAGGCCGGGGCGATCTGTCGTTCTCCATTCCCATCGGGACGATCCCGGGAGAACTCCCGATCCCGGTGGCTTTCAGCATGAACGGGACCTTCATGTCGAACTGCGTCTGGGTCCTCTTTCTGCCGAGAGGCATGTTCTCGTTATGGAGGGACTTCGGCGTCCACGGGACCCTGGGCTTCGGGCATATCGGATGGGGCCGGCAGAACGGAGTGCCGGAAAACAAGATGGTCGTCCTCGAGGATGGACGGACCTATGCGGAGACGGATTTCACCGCGAGTTCCGGTGGAGCGTCGGACACCAGTTTGTTCGGGGTCGACCTCCTGCCGGCCTATGGGATAGACGGCCTCTCCACCCCGATGCGCATCAGCTCCGACGGCAGCCTGGCCTGGGCGAAGATCCCCACGGCGGATTTCCGGGCGAAGTTCTCGCCCTTGCTAGGCAGCCATCTGCCGGCAGGTTACGGCGCCACCACCAGCTACGACCTGGTGATGGACAAGGAGCGCATCCGGGTTTTCGCCGAGGTCGAAGCGATCTGTCCCCCGTACCTCTCCGCGCTTCACCCCGCCAGGCAGAACCCGAACGCGCCCATCGGCCTGCCCATCTACTGGGCGGACCGGTTCGGCCATTTCGTCACCTTCCAGTGGACCAAAAGCACTTCCTGCCTCCCCGCCGGGATCTCCTCGCTGGTGCGGGTGGACGCCCTCAACCAGCGGAACCAGGGGGTGACGGTCCGGTACGCGGATTGGAACGACAACACCTCCCCCCAGGACCTGCTTCGCGCGGATTTTGTTGGATGTGAAGGTCCCAGCGTGTTCATGCACGGCTACTCGGGCACGGCGGTGAAACAGCCGGTGGGCTATTCCAACCTTTATCTGCAGAACGCGTTCCTGAAGGATTTCCCGCTGCCCATCTATCTCGGCGGCATGGTGGCCCGCCCCACCACCATTCTGCTGGGAGACCCGAATACCTTGGAGGAGCCCAGTTGGAACAACTCCGGTTCGTTCCCGGCCACGCCGCCGGCGCTGCCCGCCACGAACAGCGGATGCGCCACCCGGGCCTGGGCCCTGGGCTATGATGCCAACCTCGCCGCCCTCACCTCCATCACCAGCCCGGCCCTGGTCCAGACGCGGTTTTCCGAGCACAAGCGCTACACCCTGGTCGAGGGTCCAGGAGGCACCTATCCCGCCCTGCTCTGGGGAGTGACCAGGGCGGAGGAGGCGGACACCAGCGGCAGGAGTGCGTATACCCATACGGTGACCTGGGACCGCACCATCCCCCACCCAATCGGCAAGGCCTGGCCCCACCCCAACTGGATCGTCACCAGCCAGGACTGGTGGAACCACGGGGGCAGCACCCCGTCCGATCGCACTGCAACCTATACCTTCGCTTCCCCTGCTGCCAGCCTGCTCGACTATCGGAACATGTTCCTCGAGTCGTACCGGCTCACGGACGGCGCCAGCAGCATGGCCACCTCCACCGTGAGCACGACCCGGAACAACCGGGGCGGCGGGCTGGACGGCAACCTCACCCTCCCGCAAACCATCACGACCGTCCGGAGCGGGGAGAACGGCCGGCAGGTGGACTATGCCTACACCGACGGCACCGGTCTCCAGGTCGAAAGCATCACCGACCTGGCCAGCTACGAAGGTACCTATTTCCCGATCCAGGTCCGTAGATTCACTTACAACAATCAAAGCCGGTTGCTGGAAAGCCATCAGGTGAAACAGGTCCGGACGACCCGCTACCGGATGGGCGTCGAGTGCCAGCCAATGGCCACCACCACCAACGTCTGGGATCCTGCCAACCCGCTGCAACTGAGCAAGACCTTCAAGGTCGCCGACGCCTGGCAGCATGGCCAGACCTTCACCTACGACGGGGAAGGCAGGCTTGCCGAGCAGGGCGTCCACCACGTTGAAGGCAATATCGTCCTGGCCTCGCCCACGACCGTGACGATAGCCTATGATCCCGGCACCGGCCAGCCCGCGACCTGGACGACCTCGTACCTGGAGGTGCCGACCGGAACCGGTTCCATCGTCAGGTCCGCGGGCGATTTCGATGGCGGCAACCGGCCCACCCTCCTGACCGATGAGAACCGGGTGCAGACCCGGCTGGCCTACGATCTGTATGGCCGCGTCACCTATTCCGCCACCCAGGGCACTTTGCCGACCGTGACCGGGTATCCGGACCCCTGGACCGTGGTGAAGACCCAGGGCGCCATGACCACGACGACCCATCTGGACGGGTTCGGCCGCCGCATCGGCGAAGACCTCCCGGACGGGATCCGCCTCGCCTATTCCTACGGTCCCCACGGCCTGCTGGAAAGCGCCGCAAAGACCAGCCCCGCGGGCCATGTCCTCCGCTGTTCCACCAGCTATGATCTTCTGGATCGGCCGACGTTCCGCAAGGATTTCGACGGAACCACCATCGCCTTCACCTATGCGGCAGCCAGGGACGCCCTCGATCGGGTGACCCGGACCCAGGGCGGCGCGCAGCCCTCCTCCACCTTGACCGACCCCTTCGGCCAGGTCGTCGAGGCAAGGGCCCCCAACGGGGATGTCACCACGAACCGCTACGACGGCCTGGGCCACCTCGTGGGAAGTAGGATCGACCCGGGTGCCGGTGGCAACGCGCAGACCCGGGTCTTCAGCTACGACGGGTTGGAGCGGATGCTCTGGGCATCCGAGCCGGAGACCGGAGTCCGGCTGTTTTCGGCGTTCAATGCCCTGAACCTTCCCACCACCATCACCGAAGCCGCCACCCGCACCCGGACACTGGCGCATGACGGCCTGGGCCGCCTTCGAAGCCGGAGCGCCAACGTTGGCGGGGTCACCGCCACCGAATCCTTCACCTATGCCGGCAGCCTCCTCACCGATGCCTCCAGCACCGTCACCGGGGCCGAGCCGGTTTCCCAGCATTTCGAATACGATCCCCCGGAACAGGGCGGCCGCCTGCGGGTGGAAACCACCGCCCAGGCCGGGCTGACAACCTCGGTCGGGTATGCCTACACCGGACTCGGCGCCGTGGGGTCCATCAGCTACCCGGATGGGCGGATCGTGACCTACGGATTCGATGGTCTTGGCCGACCGACCAGCGTCGCCTCCAGCCTGAACGGATCCAGTCAGGACATCATCCCCGCTCCTCCCGCCGCCCCCTTTGACGAATGGGGAAACCGCAGCGCCACGGTCTTCCATTCCGGTGCCAAGGACCAGTGGAGCGTGGATGCGACCGGAGCCCGCCCAGGCAGCGCCCTGATCGTGCCCAAGACCGGCAATCCCCTGGGCTGGACCTACCAGTACGACCAGGACACGGGATGGCTCACCGGCACCGGCGAGTGGAGCCTCCAGAACGACAGCCTCGGCCGGCTGACCCGGGCCGCCCAGAACTGGTCCCTGGCCCAGGACGCCCAGGGGGCCACCGTCACCCAGGCGGCCAACCTCCTCACCATCACCCTGGAACACGACGCCTACGGCAACAACACCCGGGCCTCCGGCATCACCGCCGGGACCCCGCCACCCGCCTTGAACGACTTCAACTACATGGCACTTCCCACCAACCGGCTGCCAATCGCCACGGCCGCGCCCGCAAACGGGGTGATCAATGCGGCCTACGCCCCGACCGGCGAACTGCTGTCGGTTGCAACGGGGGTCAGTTCCAACCAGGTGCTCAGCATGGCCTGGACGCCCCTGGAGCGCCTTGCCGCCGCGAATCATTCCCGGACCGGCGCCACGGCGGCCTATCGTTACACCGCTTCGGGACTGCGGGTGAACCGCACCGAATCCAAGGACCCGGCCTTGAACCGGTTCTACGTCTACACCTCCAATGGCCGCTTGCTGAGCGAATACTCGAACGGCGGCGTATGGGGCCGCGACGTGGTCTACCTGGACGACCGCGTCATCGCCGAGATAGATGGGAATGGGGTGCACGAGTTGCACAGCGACCACCTGCGCACGCCGCGGATCATCACCAGCGCTGAGACCGGCGCTATGGAGGGCACCCAGACCTACGGATCCTATGGGGAATTGATCGGTGCATGGGGCTACCAGCCCCTGACGGGGTACACCGGGCACCTACAGACAGAGCCCAATGGAATGATTTACATGAAGGGTCGGTTCTACAGTCCGGCTTGGCACTGTTTCCTGAATAGCAACCAGGGTGCGGACAAGAACCAGATCAACCAGTACGCATATTGCAGCGGTAACCCTTTCAGGGGGTCCGATCCAAGTGGTATGGATGTAGGCTTCTTACCGGATTGGGCAACTGCCGCCAGAAATCCTGGTTGGGGAATAGCTGGAGGTTCCTCGACCGTGACCATAGGGAATTTTCTCTATCAAAGGGGGATCGGGGCATCTTTGGGGTGGGGCGGGTGGACCCAAATGAGTTTGGAATCGCTTTTTGGTTATGCTTATTCCATGTTTAGGAATGGCGGTAATCGTCATGCAGGAGTGGATGCAAAGCAATTCGGTGAAAACCTGAATCGATCATCATCAACCACTGACTCATGGCGATCAAATAACAATGGCCTGTTATTTCCTGTTTTGATGTGGAATGATACGAATGACCTGATCCCTCATACGTTCCTCCAAACACCCAACATGACAAGAGGATATTATCCGGTAAAGGACTGGCATTTTGCCGCCATGTTTGTCACGAGCCCCGGTGAAATTAGGGACGATTCCAACCATCAGCATGATAGCTTGCCAGCCAGAACCTTCCTGGTAGATGCTGCGACCCTTGAAAAAGTGGAGCAAGGCATGAAATGGAACCCTGGGTTTTATGAACTCAATAATGGGATATGGAATCATGCGTTTAATTGCACGGGGTGGGCGAATCGAGTGCTTGCGGCTGCTGGATTGGATGCCAATTGGAGTGGAATTGGAGCAAATCCATGGATCAATTGACCGGCATTTTGGCTGCTGTCTTGGATGGGTTGAAGCAATGCTCATTTTTTATGATGGACATTAGTCGTATTTGTAATAAGTGCGTTAAATTTTTAATGAAAAATATTTTAATTTTTTACATAATATCTGGTATCAGCTGTGCTCCTAGAATGGAAGAATATCAGCATGGTGTAATAGCAAAACCAATGAAGTTTGGTATACGAAACCTTACGGTTGTGGAAATAATTCCTGGCAATAATAAGGTCAATATTGACTGGAAAGGGTACGGCACCTTGACTGGAAACGTTTTTAGAATTGGATACGAAAAATTAGTCGTTTCCGATTCAGTGACGACTTTTCTTGTTACCGATAAGGGTTGTGGAAACAACCAGCTTGTCGTTAATGGTGTTAGATATTCGTTTGATGGTGACGGACAACATTTGGTTATCCAACTTGGTGTTGGAATTAAGGTAGCAAATGGAGTAAATTATGCAATGGCTAGGCATGTGTACGAAAAAAACTTGTTTTCAATTCAATAAATTTGAAATTTAAAGGTGCAAAATAATAAAAAATTAATGTTTACTTCGGTCGTCCCGTCGACATGCTGACCCACCCATCGGAGGCACCGACCGGTTCGCCATCGGCAAAGGCCGCACCTCCGTCTACCCTGGTGCGCTCTTTGCAGCAGTTTTGGGTATATCTCGGCTGAGCGGGGCGGTTGAATCCGCCGCTCGCGGCTACTCGATGGGCAGCCGCCCCTGGGTCATGCGGATGATGGCCGGCACGTGCAGATCGTCGGCCAGGGTGGACAGCTCGCCGCTGGGGGTGGGGGCCTGGGGCAGCAGCCGGGTGGGGGTCAGGGGCTGGTCGCCGCCCTGCTGGCCCTGGGGCGCGTCGCCGTAGATCCGGCCGTTGTCGCCGCCGGAGCGCATGGACTCGGCGTGGGCCGGGGGCGCTTCCACCGGGGGCTGGGCGGTCGCGTCGTCGCCGCCTTCGGCGAAGCCCGAAGCGAGCACCGTCACCAGCGCCCGGTCGTCCAGTTCGGGGGCGTCCACCTGGCAGAGCTTGATGTCCGCGTGGCCGTGGTAGTGCCGGCTGAGGTAGCCCATGGCGGTCTCCACGGCGGAGAGCTCCACCCGGTCCCAGTCGGCCATGATCGAGACGATGACCTGGCTGGCCACGCCGGTGTTCTCCCGCTCCAGCAGGGGGCAGTCCAGGGCCCGGGTGAGGGCGTCCAGGATGGCCTCGTCGCCCCGGCCCGCGCCGGTGCCGATGAGCGCTTCCCGGCCGTTGCGCAGGACCGCCTCGACGTCGGCGAAGTCGCCGTTGAGGGAGCCCGGACGCAGGATCAGGTCGGTGATGCCGCGCACGCCCTGGATCAGCACGCCGTCGGCGACCCGGTAGGCCTCCTTGACCTTCACGCCCTTTTCGCAGAGGGTCAGCAGCTTCTCGTTGGAGACGACGATCACGGTGTCGGCGGTGTTGCGCAGGTTGTCCAGGCCCAGGGCGGCCTTGTCGGCCTTGTTGACGCCTTCCCAGCGGAACGGGGTGAGCACGACGGCCACGGTGAGCGCGCCGAACTCCCGGGCGCAGCTGGCCACGATGGGGGCCGCGCCGGTGCCGGTGCCGCCGCCCATGCCGCCGGTGATGAAGACCATGTCCGCGCCCTGGAGCTGGGCCAGGATCTCCTCCCGGCTCTCCTCGGCCGCCACCGCGGCCCGCTCGGCGTTGCCGCCGGCGCCGAGGCCGCGCATGCTGATGGGTCCGAGCGGGATCTTCACGTGGGCCTTGCTCTGGGCGAGGCTCTGTTGATCGGTGTTCATGGCGATGAACTGGACGCCGGTCACGCCGCTCTGGATCATCCGGTCAATGGCGTTGCAGCCCGCGCCGCCCACGCCGACGACCTTGATGTTGGCGCCGGGCAGGGTGATGGGGCTCGGAAGGAATGGGATATCGGACATGAAATCTCCGTGGGGCATGCTTAGATCCATCGCTTGATTTTCTCCAGGAAACCGGTGCCGCGGCTGGTCTTGGTGTGGGTTTCATTGAGACCGCGGTAGAGCGCTTTCACCGCGCCCAGGGCGTTGGTGTAAAGCGGATTGGCGATGACCTGGGACAGGCCCTGGACCCCGGTCACCCGGCCCAGCACCACCCGGGGCCGGCCCAGGATGTTCTGGGCGAGGATGGGCATGTGCGGCAGGAGGGCGCCGCCGCCCACCAGGTGCACCCCGCCGTGGATCTCGTGGATGAGCCCGGAGCGGCCGATCTCGGCCAGCACCATGTTGAGCAGTTCCACCGCGCGGGCATGCAGCACTTCGGCCAGCTCCCGGCGCGGCACCTGCCGGCCCTCCTCCTCCAGCTCGATGTGCTCCTCGGCCGGGACCTGCATGGGCAGGGCGGTGCCGTAGACCCGCTTGATCCGCTCGGCCATGGCGATCCCGCCCAGGTGCTTGGTGATCTCCAGGTCCTTGGTGAAATGCATGCCGCCGATGGGGATCACCGCGCTGTGGAACAGGGTGCCGCGCAGGAACACGCCCAGGTGGGTGAGCTGGTCGCCGATGTCGACGACGACGGCGCCGTTCTCGGCGTCCTCCCGGCTCAGCACCGCTTCCGCCGACGCCAGGGGCGAGTACATCAGGGTCGCCCCCTGCAGGCTGGACAGGTGCATGGCGCGGTTGATGTTCTCCAGCACCGAGCCGGGGGCCACGATGATCCGCACCTCGGCCTCGAGGGTGTCGCCGATCATGTTCACCGGGTTGCGGATGTCCCGCTGGCCCTTGATGTGGAACATCTGCGGGATCCGGTGCAGGACCGTCTCCTCCTTGGCCAGCTTGCAGCCGTTGGTGGCCTGCTCCAGCACCCGGTCGCGGTCGGCCGTGGTGATGATCCGGTCGGGCGAAGCGATGGTGATGGAATCCCGCAGGTTCTCGCCCTTGAACTGGATGCCGTCCACCGAGACCCGGATCCCGTCCAGCCGGGTCTGGCCGGCGGTGTGCATGGCGTCTTCGACCGCCCGGTTCACGGCGTTGACCGTCAGGTTGATGTCGGTGATCTCGCCGCGCAGGATCCCCCCCTCGGGGTTGGCCAGACTGGCGCCGGTGACGTTCAGGGCGCCACCTTCCTCCTGCACTGCAACAACTGCAACGATTTTACTAGCTCCGAGATCCAAACCGAGGAGAACGGCAGGTTGCACCATGAGTATACCTATTTCCTTGGTGCCAATGATAACCGCATCCGGCGCGGAATTTCAGCATTGAAAAACATGATTTTTGCTGCCACGGGCGTGCCCTAGCGTGGCTGCGCCTGGGTTCTGGGCGGCGCCGTGGCCAGGGGTTCGCCCACCGCGATTTCCTCGTCCCAGCGCAGATCCACATAGCGTAGTTGCGCGATATCGGGCCGCTTGGACAGTTCATTCAGGAACAGCATCTGAAAATTGGGAATATTCTTGGTTGCGTCCTGGCGCGAGAGGTAGATGGGCGCGTCAAGCCCTTCCAGGTATGCCACCGGCCCGCGGTCGCTCCAGCGCAGCTCGGTGAGGCGGTCGTAAAATTCTTTCTGTTTGTTCCGGAGGCTAGTGGCTGCGCGGATCAACTGGACCATGGGGCCGTTCTCCTGGCTTTTCGGGTCGGCCACCACCGGAATGGGCATTAAATCCACTTGATTGAGCCGATCCAGCACGATGCCATCGTCCGAGATCAGGAACACGCCCTGGGGCCGGGCCAGCCAGAGCACCGGTTTGCGCTCGTCCACCACCAGGCTCAGCCGGTCGGGCGGGTCGCGCCGGATGAGCAGGTCCTTGACCCAGCGCTGGGCCTCCAGGGACGTGCGCAGCTTCTCGGCGTCGAACCAGAACAGCGGCTTGCCCAGGCAGAGCTTGTTGGCGATGGCCTGGGCCTGGTCCAGCCGCTGGCCCCGGCAGCCAGAGATGGTGACCTGCTCGATGGTCAGCTTCTGCAGGCCCAGGTAGCGGTGGCCCAGCTCCAGGGCGCCGTAGCCGGCGCCGCTGACCAGGAGCGCGACCAGACCGACCCTCGCCCAGGGGATCCAGGAGCGGCGGGGGCGATTGCGGAGCGAGGGGGCCATGGGATGCCAGATTATCCGGTTATCAGCTCAGGCGGTCTGCCAGATCTCCACTTCAGGTTCCAGATCGATCCCGTGGACCTCCTGCACCCGGGTCCGCACCAGCGCCATCAGCTCGGCGAACTGGGCGGAGGTGGCGCCGCCGTGGTTGACCAGGAAGTTGCCGTGGTCGGGGCTGACTTCCGCATCCCCCACCCGGAGTCCCTTGAGTCCGGCCTGGTCGATGAGCCGGCCGGCGCTCTGGCCGGGAGGGTTCTTGAAGATGCAGCCGGCGTTGCGTTTGCCCAGAGGCTGGCTGGTGCCGCGCCGGGCGCGGTAGTCCGCCACCATGGCCCGGATCCGCTCCGGATCACCCTCGGCCAGGCGCAGGGTGAGGCCGAGGGCCACCCGGCCGCCGCCCAGGACGCTCCACCGGTAGCTGAATTCCCCGGGCTCCGGGGCCTTCTCCACCCGTTCGCCTTCGGCCGTGAGGAACCGGTAGCGGGCCAGGACGTCCACCAGTTCCCGGCCGTAGGCGCCGGCGTTCATGTGCATGGCGCCGCCCACCGAGCCGGGGATGCCGGAGGCGTACTCCAGGCCGGAAAGCCCCATGGCCGCCGTGTCCTGGCTGAGCCGGATGTGGCCGTAGCTGGCCGGGGCGCTGACTTCCAGTCCTTCCCGCCGGGGCGGTTCCGGGAACCGCAGGCGCATGGCCAGCTGCACGTCGCCCAGCACCACCAGGTTGCTGCCGCCGCCCAGCATCCGCCAGGGCAGGGCCTCCCGGGCGCAGGCCCGGACGAAGGCCTGGGCCTGGTCTTCGTCGACCGGCTCGAACAGCCAGCGGCAGAGGCCCCCCACCCCCAGGGTGGTGAGCCGGGCGAAGGGCACGTCCCGGCGGTGCGGGATGGGCAGGAGGGCATCCGGGAAGGGCAACGGCATGCCCCATTATGGCCGACCGTCCCGCTATGATGGGACCCATGCGTTGGATGGCTCTCGATCACGGCACCAGGAACATCGGCATCGCCTTCTCCGACGAGATGGAGATCCTGGCCACCCCGTTCGCGGTCTGGCCGAACCAGGGCGGGCCCTCCCTGGCCAGGCTGGCCCGGCTGGCCGCGGAGGAAGGGGCCCAGGCGCTGGTGGTGGGACTGCCCCGGCACAAGGACGGAACCGAGAGCGCCACCGCCGGCCTGGCCCGGGCCTTCGGGGAGGCGCTCCGGGACCTGTCCGGGCTGCCGCTGGTGTTCTGGGACGAGCACCTCACCAGCGCGGAGGCCGACCGGTTGCTCGCCCAACGCGGGGTGAAGGCCAAGGACCGCAAAGCGCGCTTGGATTCGGCCGCCGCTGCCGTTATCCTGCAGGACCTGATGGAAACGAGACGATCTAAAGGCTTATCTTACAAACAATTATAAATAATAATCCCATCTCCCTACCTCCGCCAAGCTGGCCGGGATGTCTGCCCGGGAGGACTTTTTGAATTTCCCATTTCTGATCGCTTTTTTCATGGGCGCAGCCATGCTTGCCACTCGAGCCCGGTCGGGCACCGTTTCCGCGGAGCTCGGGGAACTGCGGATCCAGCCTCTCTCGCCCACCCTGGTCCGGCTGGAGGTGAAGGGGCCGCACGGCTTCGAGGACCGGCCCAGCTTCCATGCGGTGGAGCGCGACTGGCCCGGGACTCCGCTCCAGCGGGTCGACTCCGGCGCCGGGGTGGCGCTCCGGAGCGCGCGCTGGAGCGTGTGGGTGCCGGCCCGGGCCCGGGATCTCCGGGGCCTGCGGATCAGGGACGCCGCCGGCGCCACCCTGTGGGCCTGGGATGGCCTCGCCGCCACCCGCGCCCTGCCGGCGCCGGGGGAGAAGCCGCTGGCCTGGGCCGTGGCCGACACCCCGCGCATCATCCCGCCGCCCTGGGGCGCCACCCCGGCGCCGGCGGGCGCCCCGCTGGCCGGGACCAGCGGCTGGGACCTGGGCAACGACGCCCCGGATCTGTACGTGTTCCTTCCCGGCGGCGACTACGCCACGCTGCGCGCCGACCTGCTGCGGCTCACCGGGCCCACCGAGCTGCCGCCCCTGTACCTGTTCGGCGGCTTCCACAGCCGCTACCACCCCTACACCGACCGGGGCGTCCTGGGCCTGATCCGGGAATACCGCGAGCGGGAATTCCCGCTGGACGTCTTCATGGTGGACACCGATTGGCGGGTGAGCGCCAGCTTCGGCTACGACGAGAACCTGAAGCTGTTCCCGGACATGGGCGAGTTCCTGGACAAGGCGCACCAGCTGGGGGTCCGGCTGGGCTTCAACGACCATCCCAAGCCGGTGGCCGACCTGGCCCTGGACCCCGCGGAGATGCGGTTCCGCTTCGACAACCTGGGCCGCTGGCTCAGGCTGGGGGTGGATTTCTGGTGGTTCGACCGGAACTGGGAGGTGAGCCTGGCCGAGCCCCTGCCCGGGCTGCGCAAGGAGGTGTGGGGGATGCAGGTGTTCCACGACACCACCCTGGCCTTCCATCCGGACCGGCGGCCGCTGATCATGGCCAACGTCGACGGGGTGGACAACGGCCACCTGAACCGGCCGGCGGACCTGGCCGCCCACCGGTTCCCGTTCCAGTGGACCGGGGACACCCTGATGGGCTGGGGCACGGTCCGGGAAGGGCTGGCGAACGCCGTGAAGCTGGGCGTCCATTCCCTGGTGCCCTACGTCAGCGAGGACCTGGGCGGCCACGAAGGGATCCCGTCGCCGGAGCTGTACCTGCGCTCCTACCAGTTTGGCGCCCTGTCCGCGGTGGTCCGCCCGCACTGCTCCAACAGCCCCTATTTCGTCCGGGAGCCCTGGGCCCTGGGGCCCGAGGTGGAGGCCATCGCCCGGGACTACCTGCGCATGCGCTACCGGCTGCTGCCGCACCTCTACGCGGCGGCCAGGCGCAACTACGACACCGGCGAACCGCTGCTCCGGCGCCTGGACCTGGCCTTCCCGGACCGCCCGGAAGCGGCGGCCAGCGACCAGTACCTGCTGGGCGACGGGCTCCTGGTGGCGCCCATCACCGACGGCGGGCCCTGCCTCCAGCCGGTGCCGCCCGGCTGGATGCGGACCGCCGGCGGACAGC
>Ga0316217_10006040_pt1 | contig 12214 bp, 16 predicted proteins | sample 1anoAmetaG_FD_203633 | JGI IMG/M metagenome (GOLD analysis project Ga0316217, IMG submission 203633) | Freshwater microbial communities from Trout Bog Lake, Wisconsin, USA - 1anoA | ecosystem: Environmental > Aquatic > Freshwater > Lake > Hypolimnion/Profundal zone | place: USA: Wisconsin... | reverse complement strand
GGCATTCTTGCCAGATCCGTCATCCTGTCACAAATCAATCTAAATATTGGATCAATCATGATAATCAATATGCCATATCAGTCCTCTCCTTCCTTCTTCAAAGACGACTCGTAGGAGAACAGACTCTGTCCGCTCTATTCAGCACTGCCCTTCTTCCGACCATTATCTTGGCCCATAAATGAACTGGGCTCCCTCACCAGCCTTATCTCCTCTTTGACATCCTGCACCTGCAACCCTGGCTCTTCCTCATCTCTTATTTTGTCATAGGTCAGCACAACTGTAATGAACACATCTTAGAGTGAGCTTTCGGTGACGGAGATGTTGGTTATGTTCAAATCGCGTTAGATTTTGTGGATTTCGGAGAAAATGGTCGAGATTTTGAAGCTGGCTGGTATTTTGAATAGGAGGGAGGAGCCCAATAATCGCATTTTTACTGCACCCGGGAACTGCCTCGCCAGATATTCCTCCACCACTCTTATCCCTTGGTCAATATTAGTCTTTTCCTGCAGGTGGACCTGTTCTACCATATAATTGATCGATTTCCTCAAATTTTATTCTTAGACCTACTACTTGCTTTAAGGTATATCGCCTTAACGGTAGACGTTCAGAGTTTATGGCGAAACCAAGACCTTTTATCTCGTTAGGAGAGACAGACTCAATCGGTAGCCTTGGCCGTAGGTCTTCTTTAGTTTCAACTGGCTACCCAATGTTCGAAGGGTGCCATGGGTTATAATACCGATGCGGTGGCATAGAGCCTATGCTTATTACATCATGTGGGTTGTTAGAAAGAGGGCTCTTTTCTATTGGCATTTAGCTAAGACTTCCCAAATCTGTCTGCGGTTGTCAGGGTCGAGTCCGGTAGTAGGTTCATCCAAAAACACGATTTTAGGATCGCCAACTAAACTTATGGCTATGGACAGTCTTCGTTTCATACCTCCTGATAGTTGAGATGCTAAAAATGACTTGAATTTGGTTAGATTCACTTCTTCGATAGCCTATTCGATCTTTTTTTATAGCTGCCACTGAGGAATCCCTTTGAGCCTTGCATAGAAGCGCAGATGCTACTCAACTGTGAGTTGAGGCCATACTAAATCAAACTGCGGACAGACACCCATTTCCAGCTGTGCTTTGGCAATATTCCCGTTTATATCAAAGCCTCCAATCCAAGCGTTTCCATAGTTGGGAGTTATCATTCCTGTGAGCATTGATATGAGGGTTGTTTTGCCTGCTCCGTTAGGTCCGAGCAAGCCGAAGGTTTCTTTCGGCTCTATCTTTAGATTCAAACTCTTGACTGCTGCATAGTCTCCAACGATTCCTTGCTTCTTGTATAATTTTCTCAAATTATTGATGATCAAAGGTGAGTCATCAATGTCATTCATCTTTGATACTTTGTCTCGCTCTGCCCGAGATAGGGGATCTTATTCATTTTCATTCAGATACAGCTTTAGTTCTTTATCCTTCTAAGGGCGATTAAAGCTGATTTTGTCCTTGCCAGTTACGAAGGCATAAAACTCGATGAAAGGGAAGAAGACGTTTCGACTGACTCCAAATTATTGAGGCAATACTTCCAAAAGATAGGCTCCTAAAACCAGCAGGACAAGTCCTCCGACATATAGCGAAACTATGCAATTCTTCATTTAAGAGTTGATTTAGCTGATGCTGTTATAGCAATCTGCATCTGAACAGTTGGATAGCATCAAGTAGAACAGTCTGTTAAAGGCGCAAGGAGGGAGAGCTTGGAGCCATCCAGGGAAATGCGAAGGTGTTTGATACACTCCCACACTCAAAGTTGAAGAAATCATCATCGTCCAAATAGCTATGACATAGCCAATGATGTTAGCTGAGCGCGCCTTGCTGAGGAAAGTCTGGAAGAAGGCAGCCAACCCAATTTGAGAAAACGACCACCCAACAGCAACCAGAATGAGCAGGAAAGGAGAGGTCGACAGGAAGAACTAAGTCTTAAGCGCAAAGGCTCCAAGCAAAAAGAAGACGATGTTGGTGATAGTGCAAAGAATGAAGTTGAAAATGAAGTAAACCAGCCAGTAATTCGATATCTTCATACCATTCATCTTCATCATCTGGACCAGCTTCTCCTCCTTTTACAAAACCAGCCCGTAAAGCATCACGGGAAACAAGAGGCTCAAGGCTATTGGGAAGATGAGGGCCGAAATCGTGTTAATAATGTTATCAACAAATCCTTTTGAAGTCTAGGTGTCGCGGGTGAAGATGAAACCGCTCTGGTAATTCAAAGCCGCGCCAGCCGCGCCAGCCGTAATCTTGCTAAGTATGTAACCATAGGCGTGGCTGATAAGATCTTGCAGTCTTAGCATACCATAAGGCGTAATGATATCTTTGATACCTCCTTGCCAAACTGGCAGTCCCAGCAACTTGTGAGACTAGATGAGATTAGAAACTCCATTGTTACGGTGCATCTAGAGATCTCTGATGTCGTTGATGCGGAGAGTCACGTTCAATTTGTTCAGGCTGATCTCATGGAATGAGATACCTCCATCTGGAATTGAATCAAGGCCATCCCTACCTGACTTGACCGTTTTGTAGTCGCTGTTTTATGAGGTTTAAACTCTGTTGAAGATCTCAGCTGTAAGAGAGGGAGTAGGAATGAAGAAAGGAATAAAACGGTTGCTGAGTGCTGTTGAATCGTTGTAGTAATTCAATGCGATATTTGGTATCCAGCTTTGGTTGGATTTTTCATTGATTATGGAACCGAAAATGGTTTTTCCATCAGAATTGTTTTGATTTACTAATCCATCATAAGTACCAAGCAAACTATTACCTTTTTAGCAGCTATCCACGCATTCGTAGAGATACCATTGTAGAGGATTGCTTCTTGTAGGTCTTCCAGGGATCGGTAAAAAGTTAGATGAGTTTACTTTGAGGCTGTAGGTATCAACAAGAGAAAAGTCATTAAAGACATAAGGATATGCTGTATCTTCATAGAGAGTGCCGTTGGGAAGCTGGTCAGTTGCTATCTTTTTGATGAGGTAAGTGAAGATGAGGCAGATGACTGGCGTCAAAATTTGGCAGACATTCGTACAGGGCTGTTTGCTTTGGAGTTGAGCGTTCTTCAGAAAGAGCGCCTTGAACTGAGAATCCTCTTTTTGGATAGGAGGCGGCGACTAATCGATTTAGTTGGAAAGCATTGATGATTTATAAGATGCTTTTGCTAATTAGTAGATTAAAATCAAACTAATTAAAGGCATATTCATCTTCCATTGATTTTCATACAAAATAAATCTCTCCTCACTGCTAAGCAAATTTACTGTTAAGATAGTCAAGTTGGGGTTGAACAGAATAAAAAAATCATTGCAGCAAGACTGATATCGAGCTGTAAAAGAACTATGCCCGTTCTTCGCAATATTATTTAGACAAGGTTTACAAAACCGCACAGATTTTGATGATTAGATGCAGTTTCTACTCACTAACTCTATTTTTTAGCATCTTTTAGGCATTTTGTAGGAAATATGTCTTTTATTGGATCTTCCTTGAAAAATGCTCCTGCAAACTCATCTGAGAGTTATCAAAGTTATTTTAGTCGCATTTCTGTTAATGCCTTACAAGTTAGCTCACATCTTTTGCTCCTAAAAGCAACCAAATCAACACATACAGCATAGACTAAATATCGTCCAATTTTTGGCCTCTAAATCCTTTCAACTTCCTCAATGAGCAGAATCTTATATTTCCTTTAAAAACCCTATCATTTCTATGGCTGTATTCCATCGTACCTTATTCTTCGGATAATCCAAAGTCAACGAAAAATACTTAGCTCCTTTTCTATTTCAATCCAAAAAGAATATTTGCCGGTTTGATATCATTATGAACGATATTTTTGGAATGCAACACCTTGAGCTTGTTTAATAGCTGATTCCCTATGTTTTTGATAGTGTTGTGACTGATATTGCCATGTCTCATCGTCAAAAACTCATCCAGTGATATGCCCAACTTTTCCATGACCATGATCGATGTTTGAACGGGCACACTTGTATTAGGGTGGGTTCCCAAATCCATTTTTCCCACGTAGTAGAGCTAAATAGTCTAAAAATTACCTTGGGGAAGAGATTGGTTGAGTCCAACGTTGACAGAATATCGGCTTATTTCAATAACTGCTAATTGTTTGCTTTTGCCACTTTTACGACCAGCTTGGGATCGTACCTCACTGAATACACTATGTTATAGGTTCCTTCGCCTAAATATGAATCCAAGTGCTATAGATGCATCTTATTGGCTTTATTTATATAATTTCTATAATTTAAACAACCCAACTCTTAGATGAGAACAACTCAGGAAAAATAAGTTTTTCTATACTAGTTCTAAAGATTGCAATCAATATCATTCAACCATTTCTCTTCCTTTTTTGGTTAATTATTTACTTTGGACCCAGTTTCCCTATATTCTAAGGATTTTTGGCTGTTTTACAGAGAATGACCATATTCAACTTAGAAAAACATTGAATTTTAGGTATTCTTTACTTTTCTGCTCTATATTGCAATCCACAGCAGCATTCAATTAGTATTAATATGCTGAACTACCTTTCAGCACCCTTGAAATACTCGAACTCTATTCCTTTTATTTCTGATTTTTATCAATTCTATTTTTGAAGCAAATCTAATTTCTTCTACACTCAAATGTATGTAAACCGAAACATCTTTAATCTTATTGCAGGAATGTTTTTTTACCATCTTATTTTCATCTTGTTCCTAAGATTTTTCTTTTCTTAGCAATAGAAACAAAAAAGAGAGCTAAGTGTAGGATCCTAATTTTCAGGCAACTTTTTCTATTGTTTTCTTTCTTTTCTTCTTTTAACATCACCCTCTTAAATGTTTTTCTATGATTGATTACCTTCATATCTCAGCACTAATGAAAACTCTCTTATTCCTTTTCCTTTTTTTATTTGCTTTATCCCACTTTTGGATAACAAATTTTCTCTTGAAGCTAGATTAAAGTATCTCAAGGCTCAAGATATTTACATTATTGACGCATCGAGATTGTAATACCTAACTCCAGACTAATTACTACTAAAGGGAGTAGATAGCATTACTTCGGTTTAAACTCGGCAAGGCATTGAAGACTACGAATTCATTTTTCCCAACCCATAATTATAATAAGCTTATTTGTCAAGGTTTATAAACCTAACGAGACATAAATATAAGCATCCCAAAGCACAAGATCAACGATCAATCAGTGATGTTGTTGTCGTCGGATTGCAATAACACATAATAGTAGAACACCTTAACCTTCACTTACATAGAAGGCTGAGGATATATACTAATAACAATCTATCAGCTAGAGCCCCGTTCATTGTTTTTGCTTCTTTTTGGTCAATCATATTCTAAAAGTAGCTGCATCATCTAATTCAGTTTTATTAGATTGTATACAAATTCATGGACAAACCAAATCACGCACCCCATCTTTTGTAATAGTTGGAAGGAACGAAAGGCATCTTCTTTAATGTTAGGCTAAATCTTTTTCCTCTTTGCTAAGCAAATAATTCTGTCTCTTCAGCTGATACGCTTTGGTCAACGTATGCCATTCCAATTGACTTTTTAAGACTAGGAGAAGGACCTCCAGATGTTGTTTCCCCAACTTACTTCCCTTCTTTGGTAAAAACTTTGCAGTGCTATCTCACCACACCACTGTCATTCAAGATAAAGCCCACTCTCTTTTTTATGGAGATAGCTTTATTCTTAACATCAGCCTGCTGCTTAGAAAGGACTTCTTCTCCTATGAACTTCAATCTTTGGTCCCCTGCCTTTCTCTTATGAACTGTCCACATAAGAGCAGCCTACAAAGGTGTGATAGTTTCTGAAATATCATGACCATGAAGACATAAGCCAGCCTCCAATCTTAAAGAATCTCTACTTCCCAGCCCTGCAAGCGAGGCTAAAGGATTTCTAAGAATAGCTTCAGTAATGGCTACAACGTTAGGACCAGTAGAACTAATCTCAAAACCATCTTCTCCAGTATAGCCAGAGCGAGTGATCGTAAAATCTTGACCCTGGAATTTAGCATTGAACTGAGTCATAAACGGAACATCCGAAAGGGTAACTCCTTGCACCAAATTTTGCAGCACTTAGGCACTTTTAGGCCCTTGGAGTGCTACCAAGCCGTAATCTTCAAGGTGTTCCAGCTTTACATCGTAGTTCTAAGCCTTGATAACACTGTTCAAATGGTTTACAACTGTGTATTTGTTCGCCCCGTTAACAACTATACGAATGTATTGCCCAACTTCATAATTAGAAGCAATAGCGTCATCAATAATCCCTGCCTTCTAGTTGAGGAACATTGTTAGGTAGCATTAGCTCATTCCGTTTTTGCTTGCACCTTTATCAGTTTATATCTACGGTTAGTGTTGCCCACAGTGGTGCGTTGGAGAAGTTTCAATCTGTCAGGTCCAGTGATTATCAGCTGTCCCATGTGGCTCACGTCGAAGAGGGCAGCATTCGTACGGCAGTGAAGATGCTCTTTGATTATACCTTTCCCTGTGTAGAGAACGGGCAAGTTGTAACCTTCATCAGAATAGAGCTACCTGCAAACTCCACGATTTTGCCTTGGTTGAGGATATGCAAATTTTTGAGGCAGGTGTCCTTTGCTGTAGAAAAACGACTGAAAGATCTATAAACCAACATGTAATAATTAGATATATTTTTAATATTATTCCCATTCTTTCTTGATTGGTTAGTAGGAGAAAAGATAGTCAATTTCATCAAAATTTGCTTAATTTTTTGGTTTTGAGGATTCTTTCTTATACTTTTTATCTAATATAAAGTTAGGACCAAATTTGGCATCTTTTTCACTTGTAAGCTGATTCATTAATAGGCTATAATGCAGTTGGCAAATACCTAAATCTATAAACCACGTAAATATTGAGTGATCTGTTAGCAGACCTTTTCCTATTCCTCATCACTTTCAAGACTTCTTTTTGGAAAGTGCTGCAAATCTGTCTAGTTCCATTAATAACCATTAACTTTTTCTGTAAAAACTAGCAAGCTTGACGCATTCTACAATAATTAATTTTTAAGATGCAGTCCTAACCTACTACATAAATATTTCTATTTTTCCTAATTTTTAACGGTTATACTAAAACAGCCTTGAGAGAAACATGTAAGTAAGTTAGAGTGACTTTTTAAATCGAAAAAACTGAAAGATTCAGAAAGAGATCTTTTTACTGGAACAAACAATTGAGCAAGATCATATCAGATCGGTCATTTTTTAGAGGTATAGCCTCTTGCTCATTGTTCTATTTCGATTAAAAAGAAGAAAGCTTGGAAAAAGTTTATTGCTTCCTGAAAAGAAAACTTCAGTAGCAACTCTTTTATTAAAGCTCAGTTCGACTTTCAAGAAAATACATTTGTTGACCTTTCAAACAACCTACTATAATCTCATTCCTACATAAACCTAAAAAAGTAAATCGGTTTTGACAGATTTTAACGTGATAGTATAGAGTTAAACTATAATACTTTTTTAAATAATCAAACTTTTCTAAAGAAATGGGAAACTCTTTGAACGGTCCAAATGGCAAGAAAAAAAGAACCATCAACAACAAGTATCCAAATAGCTTAGAGTAAAAAGAGAACATGACTCAGCCCTATATGCCTAGACCCTGCCCAAACATGTAAGTTTTTCGCTTATTTAGAAAGCAACTAGTACCTGGGAAATAGTACTCCTTTTGCAGCTGTGGGCTTTCCAAGAGCCAACCTTTTTGTGATGGAGCTCATGAAGGCACTAAATTTTAACCTATAAAATTTGTCCCCACGACTAAAACTAACATTCTTTGCGATTGCAAAAAGAGCAAAAAATTACCGTTTTGCGACAATTAGCACAAAAAATACATGAATCTTGATTTTTGAAAGTTTACTATTGTTTTTCCTTCGAATTAGGTAACACCAAGACCTCAAATCCCAAATTCTTGGACGTTAGTAAATTAGAATAATCCCTAAAAAATTCGACATTTCTAGAATCAAACCTCCAACTCAAAAAAAGTTTATTTTATTGCTTAATTCAGTAATTTGGTTTTTAAAGTAATTTGGCTGTCCGTTTTATTTGGTTTTAATTCACTAAAGCCAACTGGTTCTTTTACTTTCTAACTTAAATCTTATCGGCGAGTAATCCAACAAGTTGACTTAGAAAGGTGTAAACTCTGCTCTTATTCTGCAAGTGATTACTAATTGCCAAAGCTTTTGTCTGACGTTGAAATGCTGGCTCCAAAATAAGAATAATAAGAAAGTAACGATATAACGATGGTTTTAATATTTTGGTGAATTCAAGATGTTCGGATCAAAAGGGGAAGGCTGCATCAACGCAAATTCCGCAAGTGTTTCCAGAAGCAAGGCGAATATAGCCGTCTTCTCCCCAACTGGTTCCCCAACTGTTCTTGATCAGCCAGTGCTCGTCGCCCTTAATTCCGACCAAAAGCACACCATGGTTCAATGAAGTCCCGCAGTTTGAAAGAACACCGTTCTTGTAACTTGACCACCTTGAAGCATCAACAGCTACTGAAATCGGCCTTTCATTCAAAGCATTGGCAAGATAGTCGCAGCCAGCAACATTGATAAATCCAAAAATTTTGAATTCACCGCCATCAACTTTGCAAGCTTGATCGATAGCCTTATAAGGATACTTATCTGAGGTCGTAATACCCTTATCTCTGATATATTTGAAAGCAGAGGTCATGTAGCCTCCGTTGCAGCCCTGGTTTCCATATGACCATGAGCAATCATTTAGCTGCTGTTCGGAGAGATCAACGGATTAGGCTTATTAGTCTTTGATCAACAGGGCGCTTTCAAGGGAAGCAGTAGCTGAAAAAGCCCAGCATGAGCCACAAGCTCCTTGGTTCTTGACACCTGTCACTTTTTTCTTCTCAACCCAGTTCACATCACCAACGATAGGATTCACAGATTATCCCACGATGTTAACATTCTGCTTGGACACCTTGAGAGTTAAGTAAATAGCTTCAAACTCAGCATCAGCAAGATCAGTGAATTGGTTGACTCCCATTTCATAAGTCTTTTTAGGGTCAGCATTGTGCTCAGCAATCCTCGCCATATTTCTCAGGAAGATGGCTTTCCGATATTATTCCTACCCTGATCTAAGATAGCTCTTTTGATATTCAGCCTTGTACTGCTCAAAGGAGTAAGGCTGTTGGGTGGTTTGGTAGCTGAAGAGGGCCCAAGCAGCTACAGCAGCAAGGAGGACAGTGACGAGGTACTGTTTATTCATGAAAGAAATTATAAATCTACAAACTAGTGGCCAGAAATCAAATATCCATCGTAAAATAATTACTAAGCTATTAAATAAAAAAGTAATCTTTGTAAATTTTAAAAACTTCTTTACGCTTCATTAGAACTTAGATGCAATTTAACTAGTTAGAGCTATTGATTAATCGCAACCAAGAAGAGATTTTTTATGTAGAAACGAGTATTAAGCCAGTATTTGCAACTACTTATCAATAAAACTTGAGTGAAAATCCTCCATTTAAGTCTTTGTACTTATTGTAAAGTCTTTCGATTTCCTGTACATATTCACTGTGAATTTCGTTGATTTACTCCTTTGTTGGCGATTCTTTGTTTGCACTTTGTTTTCGACTAATCAACTTTCCAGTAATAACTGTAATGTTCATATTGCTCGGCATAAAGATCCCAGTGTACTTGTTCCAAAATATAACCCCTGGAATCTTTATTCTATTGAAAATTAGTCTGAGACTTTCGAGAGCCTAAAAAGTCCAGAAACCTTGATGCTATCCCAAAACGATTGTCGGGCAAATCTTGTAATCATGCTCTAAAGCATATTTGATAAACCCCTTTCTTTGCGTGACCCAGCATCTCATTTGTTTTGGAGACGTGATTGTAGCTTATTAAAAACCTCCTGGCAGAACACCAATATTTTTCCCTTCATTCATCAGTTTCTTCACGTTGGAGTTGGAAGCAGAACCAACTCCCCAGATTCTCAATAATGTTCCAAGAATAGGAGTATTCAAAGCAAAGTTCGAAGAAAGGACCTACATGTTTCCAAAGTAAGACTTTCCTGGATAGTTGTTCGACCCTAAGATTCCCATCCCGAAGATGCTGTGAGGATGGAAAGCGAAGATGCATTTCTAGAGAGGGGGAGTATTTGAATCCTATTTTACCTCGAAGCTGCTGAAATAAAAAGCAGGATGATTGTATTTTTTGATTAAGTTGACCAACATTTCTATTCTGCCAATAGGAAACTGCAAAACCATGATTATTAGTAAGGCAGTTAGCAGATACGTGTTCAAAGTAAGTAATGCATAGGCGCAGAGAAATACAGAAAAGAATGAAATAAGCTGCATGATCACCATAAAAGCAAAGGCTCTTCTTTTCTAGTTTTTATCCAGCAGAAACTGTTCCATTGGCCCAAATAACTACACGATTATTATAGATTCGGAACAAAGGAATTAGCAAGTTCTACAATCAAAGGGTTAGCTCAGAAAAATTACAAGAAAGCAATACTCAGGAGAGAGTAAAAAATAGGCGAAGAAGCTGAATCAATCAAATTTGGATAAAATATGGAAGGAAAAAAAGCAACTCAATCATTAACTTCAGCAGCATCCAAACTACCAAAATCAAAACTTAAAACACATCAATAAACCAACGATTAACCCTCTTTTAGCCAAACAGCTCAGCGAAAGCTGACCATCAAACAAACACGATAATCTAAGAATTGAAGTTTAATGTATTGTTAAATAAGATGATTAGATCGTTTCAAGATCATAATTGGGGATATGATGGGTAGCTGCAGATGGCGCAGGTGTTTCCTCTTTTGAGTCTGATGTATCCAGTTTCTCCCCAACTTGTTCCCCAACTGTTCTTGATCTTCCAGTAGTCATCAGTGACTCCCACCAAGAGGACACCGTGGTTGATATTGGTTCCACAGTTAGAAAGAATTCCGGATTTGTATGAAGACCAAACTGAAGCATCTACAGCGACTGAGATGGGTTGTGTGCTAAGGGCGTTGAGAAGAGAATCACATCCTGAGACATCAACGTATCCAACAATTGTGGTTAAGCCTCTAGCAGCAGGCTTTTTGCAAGCTTGATCTCTGGCTACGTAAGGATAGTCACTAGTTACAGCAATTCCGTTGGCCTTGACATAATCAAAAGCAGAGTCCATCCACCCACCATTGCAGCCTTGGTTTCCGTATGATGTTGAACAATCAACGAGTTATTGTTCAGCATAATTGTTTTTGGAGCCATCCTTAATCATTTTAGCGCTTTCTAGGGCAGCAGTTGCTGAGAAAGCCCAGCATGATCCACAAGATGCTTGGTTTTTGACATCGGTGACCATTCCAGTAGCAACCCAATCAATATCTCCAACAATAGGAGTAACTTTTTCATTCAAAGATTCAACTCTAATGTTCTTCTTAGGAACTTGGAGGGTGAGGTAGATGGCGGTGAATTCAACTTCAGTGAGATCGGTGAATTGGTTGACTCCCTTCTCATAGGTCTTTTCGGGGTTGGCGTTGTGCTCAGCAATCTTGATCATGTTTCTCAAGAAGACGCTCTTTCTGTATTATTCTTCCCCATTCTTAAGGTAGCTTTTGTGGAAGTCGGTCTTGTATTGCTCAAAGGAGTAAGACTCTTGAGTGGTTTGGTAGCTGAAGAGGGCCCAAGCAGCTACAGCAGCAAGGAGGACAGTGACGAGGTACTGTTTGTTCATGAAAAGATTATAAATCTACATAATCAAACATCGTTAATATAGCTATAACTACGTATTTAAAAACTTAGTGACGAAAAAAATAGGAATCTACCGAATTTCTAGATTGGATCAACTAGCACCAAACAATTAAACAACTCTAAAGCATCTTCCTGCGTTTTGCTTTGATGAAGTCAATCTAATTGCTATATATCTTAGACGTTTTGAAAAAATACGATATTCGTTCTAAGAAACCTCTTGGATCGTACTCAATTTTGCTAACTCTTTTAGAAACCAATAGTTACTCCACTTTGACCTCCTTTCCAGCAAAATCGCTGATTTCTCAAAATCGATTATTTAAAAGTTAGTTGCAGATGAAAGCATATTTACCTTATTTCAAGAAAACGGACAAAAGTTTTTTTGCATGAGCATCACAAGCAAATTACATAAAATCTTTGATACATGAATAAAGATATTTTTTGAATGGTTTCACACTAAATGTTTAGGCCATTGCAGACAAAGAATCTTTGATTAATTGATAACTACTA
>Ga0316217_10006039_pt1 | contig 12216 bp, 9 predicted proteins | sample 1anoAmetaG_FD_203633 | JGI IMG/M metagenome (GOLD analysis project Ga0316217, IMG submission 203633) | Freshwater microbial communities from Trout Bog Lake, Wisconsin, USA - 1anoA | ecosystem: Environmental > Aquatic > Freshwater > Lake > Hypolimnion/Profundal zone | place: USA: Wisconsin... | reverse complement strand
GCTTGGCCAATCAGGTAACCTTCCAAGGGGCGGTCCCGCATGCGCGGGTTCTCGATTTCTATGAACGGGCGCATGTGTTGGTGCTGGCCTCCCAAAGCGAAGGCTGGCCCAAAGCCATCGCCGAGGCGATGGCGTTTGGGTTGGTGTGCATTGGTTCCAACCGCGGGTTTGTGCCCCAAATGCTGGCCAACCGCAGAGGTTTGCTGGTTGAGCCCCGCGATGCTGATGCCTTGGCCGAGAAGCTCGGCGGCGTAATCGCCAACCCGGGGGAAGCCGCGAAGATTTCCGAAACCGCGGCAGCCTGGTCGCGCAAATTTACCTTGGAAGGGCTTCGGCACGCCCTGAATGAATTATTGCGAGAAAGATGGAAAGCCATTGCTTCATAGCACGGAATGATCTCGGTACTACAGGTGGTAGATACGCTGAAGCTAGCCGGGCTGGAATCCGTCGCGGCGAATTATGCCAACCTGCTCTCCGAACGCGGGGTGCGGAGTTATCTCTGTTCCACTCGCGCCAGCGGTCCGCTTGCGGCCAAACTGGCCCGAGGTGTGCAGCACCTCGATTTGCGGCGCAAGGGGATTATTGATCTGAAGGCTTTGAAGCGTTTTGTCGAGCTTGTAAGACGGGAGCACATTGACATTATTCACGCCCATGGCACCGCACTTTTCTTCAGCGCGCTAGCCACTTGCTTTGCACGGTCCCCTCGCTTGTTGTGGCATGATCATTTTGGACGCTATCTCACGGAGCAGCGACCGGTAGGTTTGTACCGGCTGGGGACAAGCCGCGCCGCCGGAATTATTGCCGTCAATGAACCCTTGGCAAAATGGGCGCGTGAATCGCTCAAGATGCCGGCGGATCGGGTGTGGTTCCTGCCGAATTTTGTGCTGGAGCCGTCGTCAAAACCCGCAGTGCCAGAATTGCCCGGCACCCCGGGCAGGCGGATTGTCTGCGTGGCCAATTTGCGTCCAGAAAAAGACCATCTGACCCTCATCGAAGCCATGGCACATGTGCATCAACGGGATTCGCTGGCCAGCTTGCTGCTGGTGGGCGACCACGCCAATGAGATACAGGCAGCCAAGGTGAAAGAACGCGTGTGCCAGCACGGCCTGCAGGAAAATGTGTTTTTCCTGGGCAGCCGGAACGATGTCGGAGGCATTCTGCGCGGGTGTGACATCGGCGTCTTGTCCTCCGCCTCGGAGGGCATGCCCCTGGCCCTTTTGGAATACGGCGTGGCCAGGCTGCCGGTAATCGCCACGGCCGTGGGACAAGTGCCCGAGGTTTTGGCGGGCGGACGCGCCGGCTTGATGGTGTTTCCTGGACAGCCGACCGAACTGGCCGCCGGCTTGCTCAAGCTGCTCGAATCCACACAACTCCGCCACACTCTGGGGCGGGACTTGAACCAGCGCGTCAGCACGACTTACAGCGCAACCGAACTGACGGACCGCTTGCTGCGCATTTATGGCGTGGTGACTGGGTCGGGCGTCTTCCGAACATGAAGTTTGCCTTCCAACTGCGGCCGCTAGGTCGGAAAAACCTTGGACCTGGCGCCGACTTGCGCGCACCGGGGTTTGCCGATATGCCCCCGGGAGCAAACCGCCCGGTTTCCGGCCTCCACCGGGCACCACGGCTTCATGGCGCAAAAAAAATGGCCGCCTCACCAACGCGTGCCGAATTGCCGTGGGGATGGTTCTGGGGCTTGCTCTTGCTGCATGTGGTTCTGGCTGGTGTGATGAAACGGCTGCCCTGGCTCGCTTCCCTGCATGCGGCGTTGACCTTTCTGGTCGCCCTCACATGTGCGCTCCGGAACACCGCCCCGGCAAAGCTCGTTGCCATAATGGCCTACCTGGTCGGTTCCGAAGTTCTATGGCGCATGACGCAGGCATCCGTTCCTTGGGAATTTGGAAAGTACGCCCTCGCGCTGGTGGCCCTGGTGGCCATGGCCCGCCGGGGAATTGAAAGCACCAAGTGGCTGCCGCTCGTATATTTTTCCATGCTGATTCCTGCCGTCTTCCTGACGCTGGGCAGCGGAGATTTTCACGAAGTGCGCCAGGAAATCAGCTTCAACCTCTCCGGCCCTTTCAGCTTGGCGGTACTTATGTTCTATTGGTCTGGCGTCCGATTGAAAATCCCGGAATTGGGGCGGGTTTTCCAATGCCTGCTCCTGCCCATCGCCGGAGTCTTTAGCATTGCGGCGTTTACGGTGTTGACTGATAACAGCCTGGTCTTTGATGACCGTTCAAATAATTTTGCCAGTGGCGGAGCGGCGGCCAATCAAGTTTCCGCCATTCTGGGCTTGGGCGTTTTTGTCTCCTTGCTCTATAGCCTCGCGCCTGGTCAGACCAAAAGGAAACGCCTTTGGCTGCTGGGACTCATGGTGCTCTTTGTCGCTCAGAGTGCGATGACTTTTTCTCGAACGGGAATCTATCTGGCGGGCATTTCCATGCTGGCGGTGATCCTCATGGTGTCCCGCGACATCAAGCGTTTGTTCGCCGCATTGGGCGGCGTCTGTCTGTTGACCGTGGTGGTGGCTTTCCTGGTCTGGCCGGCCTTGAACCACTTCACAGGAGGCGCTTTGGCGAAACGCTTTGAAAAGACGACTTCGACCGGCCGCGATCAAATTGTGATGGGCGACCTCCGGCTCTTTCTGGATCATCCCTTGCTGGGAATTGGCGTGGGGCGCGCGCGGGAGGAGCGCAGCCAGTTCATCGGCCATGAAACCAACGCCCACACCGAGTTCTCCCGCCTGCTGGCGGAACACGGCTGCCTTGGCCTGCTGGCCTTGCTGCTGTTGCTTTTCATGGCGGGCGCAAATATCTGGCGTGAGCGATTCAGCTATCGCGGCGCGGTGATTGCGGGGGTTGTGGTTTGGAGTTTGCTCTTCATGCTGGTGAGCGGCATGAGGCTGGCCGCGCCCTCTTTTCTAATAGGCCTGTCGTGTGTCCGCCGGGTCCATTCGCAGCCGCCCACCAGGCGGCCGAGAGCCCTCCGGCCAATATTGAAAAGTAGTGCTGGCAACCACCTTGCCTGCCCGGCGGATGCCAGACAATAAACAGGTTTCCACCCCCAAACCAAGAGCCGATTTGAAGCTGGCATTGTTCACCAACCAGTTCCCGGGCAAAGTTAGCACCTTTTTTGCCCGCGACGTGCGCGGATTGCAGGAGGCGGGAATTGAAGTAGATGTTTTTTCGCTGTACCCGCTGGACGGCAACCTCTGGAAATGGGTGCCCGAAGTGTTGAACGAGAAGGTCTTTCCCCGTAGCCGGGTTCATCACGCCTCCCTAAAGGAATGCTTGCTGTCGTTGGGAACTCGAACTTGGTTTCGTCTTCCCCAGTTCGCCGCCGATACCGCGGCCGTCCTTTTCTCGGCATTGCCGTTTGGCCCAACAGCAGTCGCTAAAAGCCTTTATGCGTGTCTATTGGCGCGGCGGTGGTGCCTGCGGTTCGCAGGTCAGTACGACCAAGTCCTGGCGTACTGGGGCAACTATCCGGCAACTTGCGCCTGGATGTTTCATCGCCTGGCCGGGAGCAGATCCCCCTTCTCGATAATGTTGCACGCGGGGACGGATCTCTACCGCAATCAGGTGTTCCTGCGCCAGAAGCTCCTTTATGCCGCCAATATCTTTGTGGTTTGCGAGTTTAATCGCGCCTTTATTCGCGAAAAGTTCGCGGACATCTTCCCCCGGATTGAATCCAAGATTCACCTCCATCACCTGGGGTTGGATTTCTCGGAGTTCCCTTACGCCTCGCAAGCAAAACCTGCCGGCTGGGTGGTGGGGATCGGCAGGTTTGACAAGCTGAAGGGATTTGACTATCTGCTGCGGGCCATTGGCGAGCTTTCCAAGCGAGGGGTGGACGTTTGGCTTGAGTTGGTCGGAGACGGGCCGGAGGCGGCCGCGTTACGCCAGCTTTGCGCCGAGCTCGGGCTGACTGACCGGGTGACATTTCGGGGGTGGTGCGATTTTTCGGAAGTCAGAGAAGCGATCCGCAAGGCGACCATCCTGGTGCATCCCTCGATAACTATCGGCGATGCGGTGCCAACCGTCATCAAGGAAGCCATGGCTTTGGGCACGCCGGTGATTGGATCCCGCGTGGCGGGCATTCCCGAACTTTTGGATGATGGCCGCTGCGGAACCTTGGTGCCGCCCAAGGATGTAGAGGCATTGGCCAACGCCATGGAAGCAATGCTCGCAATACCTGCAGCGCGCGAACAGTTCGCAAGGAATGCTCGAACCCGTGCGGAAATAATGCTGGATCTGTGGCGGAACACGAGACAATTGGCTGGCGTTCTCTCCGACTCGTTCCCGGGAATAGCCGCCAAGTCCAACCAGGCGGGTTCCTAGGCGAGTTTGCTTTCGCGGACCATCCCCAGAATCAATCACGTTTCGACCGCCTTATGCAAGGGACTTCACCCATCAGATCGCGCAGCTTCCTGATCGCCACGGATATTGGGCAGATGGCTGTGCGGGGACATTTTGTCGAGTTGGGCCAGGAACTGCAAAGACGGGGACATCGGGTGGCCCTCGTGAGCAGCATCTCCGGAAAAGCGTCCGCGGCGAAAGCCGGGTTGCAGGTTTATTTTTGGCCCGGTCCGCGTCCGGTAAAATTCAGGGATTTTCGTTTCTTGATGAGGATCATCTCGCAGCACAAGCCCGACTGCGCCATTGCCAATTTTGGGGCGGTGAACGTGTTTGCCCTTGCCAATTGGATCAGGCGCGTGCCGGTGCGAATGGTTTGGTATCACACCCTCAGCACACAGATCGATCTGGATTCAGTGTTGTCCAAGTCGCGGATGCGGCTGTTGCGATGGAGGAAATCCCTGGTTTATGCGACGGCGACACATATTGTGGCCAACTCACGCGCCGCTTCCGAAGATTTGCAACGCACCTTTCATGTCCCCGCCGGTAAATGCGCCGTCCACACCCTATCACTCACTGATCCGCTGGCGGGTCAGACAATCCGCCCGCTTGGCCGTGGTGCCTTGCAAGTTATTTGTGTCGGGCGCTTTTCGCCTTCCAAGGGACAGGCCACGCTGGTGCGAGCCTTGGCCAAGCTGAAAGACCAAACGAATTGGACCGCAGTGCTGGTGGGCGATGGTCCGGAAAAGTCAGCCGTTGAGAAGCTGGCTCAAGAACTGGGGGTGGCCAACCGGTGCGGCTTCGCCGGGGTGTGTTCGCATGGTGAAGTGCTGAATCAAATGCGAAACTCAGCCATCAGCGTGGTTCCCAGCTTGGTCGAGGCCTATGGCTATGTGGCTCTGGAATCAATGGCGATCGGGCTGCCGGTAATCGCGTCCAATACCGGCGGCTTGGCCGAGACGGTTCGCGATGGAATAGACGGCTTCTTGGTGCCGCCGGCCCAAGCCGAGGCGCTATCCGGGAAACTCGCGTTGCTCTTGCAGGATTCAGCCTTGCGCGCCAGGATGGGGGCTAATGCGCGGGAAAGATTCCTCGCGAAATTTGAGCGATCCCACGTCATCACCAAACAGGCCGACCTGTTGGAAAGACTAACTCGACAAAACTGATGGGTTCACCGCTTGAGCGATTATATGCGCTGGCGCCGGTTTGGGCTCAGAACCTTGGGGTTTCGCTTTATGGCGTCGCGTGGCGGCACGAGCGGCTGGGCGGACGGTTTCGAGAATACGTCCATGCCTTTCGCGAACGGGAAACTTGGGAGGCGGAGCGGTTTCAGCATTATCTTGGCACTGAATTGCGGAAATTCCTCCAAAACGCCTTCCTTGAGGTTCCCTATTACAGGCGGGCGTGGAGCGCGGCCGGATTCACCGCGGAGAATCTCGCCAAGCTGACGGTGGCCGATTTGGGGCGCCTGCCGATCACGACCAAAGCGGCGTTGCGAGCGCAACCGGAGGAATTCGTATCGCGCTCCGTCGCTGGCCAACGATTGCACCGGTACCACAGCAGTGGCACCACCGGCACGCCCATCACCGCCATTTGCACTGCGGACGGGCATCGCCGATTTACTGCCGCCCGCGAAGCGAGATCGTTCGGTTGGGCAGGCACCAGCCTCCGCAAACCCCGCTCGATGATCGGAGGCCGGATGATCTTGCCCCGAGGTTGCTCCGGGCCACCGTTCCACCGGTATAATTGGGCGGAAAAGCAGGTTTATTTTTCTGCCTACCATATTTCGCCCGCAACTGCGCCGCACTACGTTTCGGCGCTAAACCAACACCGGCCAAGCGTTTTTACCGGATACGCCTACTCCCATTACTTGTTGGCGAAAATGATGTTGGCGCAGGACCTCCGCCTCGACTACGAACCGGATGCATTGGTCTTGAGCAGTGAGCAACTGACGCTGGAAATGAAGTCCGTGCTCCGCCAGGCCTTTCAAGCAAGAGCCTTTGAGGAGTATGGCTGCGTCGAGAATTGCGTGCTCGCAACCGAGTGCGAACACGGGCGGCTGCATGTGAGCCCCGATTTTGGCATCCTGGAAATTGTGGATGCGCACGGGCAGTCGGTTCCGACCGGAGTTGAAGGCAGGATATTATGCACCTCACTTTTAAATGAGGCCCAGCCTTTGATCCGCTATGAAATTGGTGATTTGGGCATTTGGTCGGCCGAGGATTGCCCGTGCGGCCGAAAGCATTTACCAGTATTGGAGCAGGTCGTGGGGCGTTTGGAGGATTTGGTTAAAGGCCCCGACGGGCGCCAACTGGTCCGCTTCCACGGCATCTTCGTCAATATACCGACCGTGGTTGAGGGTCAAGTCATCCAGGAAACTTTGGACAGATTTTGCGTGAAGCTCGTGGTCACCAGCGGATTTGGCGACCGGGAGGACCAAATCATCCGCCACCGATTTGAAGAGCGATTGGGCAAAGTCCATGTGACAATCCAGTTGGTGCAGGAGATTCCGCGCACGGAGCGAGGCAAATTCCGCGCCGTCATCTCCCATCTCCAAGGAAACTCCAAATAAGCCTCAGCAGCATGCTCCCGCCCATGCCAGAAACCCCGTTCGTCAGCGTCATTGTCCCGTGCCGCAACGAGGCAGGTCACATTGCGACCTGCCTGGCAGGATTACTGGCCTTGGAAGCTCCAGTCGGCGGCTTTGAAGTGGTGGTGGCAGACGGCATGTCCACCGATGGGACCCGTGAAATCCTGGCCCGATTGGAACAATCGGCAAGACAGCAGCGGCCGGAAGCCGGCGGGGCCAGCCTCCGGCTAATAGAGAACCTCGGACAAACGGCGCCGTGTGGTCTAAACGCCGCCATTCGCGCCGCCCGAGGTGGAATCATTGTGCGCGCGGACGCGCACACAACCTATGCCCCGGATTATCTTAAAAAATGCCTGGAAACACTTCAGCAGACGACTGCCGATAATGTGGGCGGTCCAGCCCGAACCACGGCGGTCGGATACCGCCAGCGCGCCGTTGCCGCAGCTTACCACTCGCCGTTTTCCGTCGGCGGCGCCCGGTTTCACGATATTGGTTTTGACGGCTATGTGGACACAGTGACCTACGGTTGTTGGCCGCGGACCACTTTCGAGAAATTCGGCCTGTTTGACGAACAGTTGGTCCGCAATCAGGATGACGAGCACAATCTGCGCATCATCCGTGGCGGCGGGAGGGTTTATCAATCATCCAAAATAAAAAGTTGGTACCAGCCGCGGGGAGAATTGATGGCGTTGTTCAAACAGTACAGGCAGTATGGCTATTGGAAAGTCCGGGTGATCCAGAAGCACAAACTCCCCGCCTCCTGGCGCCACCTCGTCCCCGGCACCTTCGCCTTGACTTTGCTGGTGTTGATACTGCTTTTTACCTGCTCCTTTCTGCTTTCGCGCTATGCGGCATCTTTTGATGCCAGGGCTGCTGGACCGTGGTCAGCGGTTCAATCCGTATCCAGTTTCTGCTCTCGGAGTTCAGCTTTCATCTTCAGCTTGATCTGCTTCGCTTACTTTCTGGCCGTATTCGCAGCCTCGGTCCTGACCGCTGCGAAAACAGAGTGGAAGTTGCTGCCGCTATTGCCAGCGGTTTTCGGTTGCTACCATTTGGGCTACGGGTTCGGCTTTCTGCGTGGCATTCTGGATTTCGCCATTCTGCGGCGCAAACCGCCGGCGTCCTTTGCCAATCTGACGCGCGAGCCTTTGGCCGCGAAATCCGCCGCCCGCGGAGCGCTGCACTCTGATCTCTGACTACTTGCATGGCCTTTCTCTACAGCCTGTTCCTGAAGCTGCTCTATCCGACTTCGCTATGTGCGTTGCTGCTGATGGCGGCAGCGGTGTTTCGGAAGCGCCAGAAGTTGAGCCGGGTTTGTTTTTGGGCGGCCTTCGCAATCCTGATGATTTGCGGCAACGGCTGGGTGGTGGATGCCCTGACCAAGAACCTTGAATGGCGTTATGCTCCGCTTAAGCCGACGTCCACAGCCGATGCTATTCTGGTCCTCAGCGGCGGGCTTCGGGACCAGGTGCCGCCGCGCCAAACGATCGAAGTGGACGCATCCGGGAGCCGGGTGATTTATGCCGCCCTGCTTTATCAGCAACATCGCGCCAGCGTGGTGATCTGTACAGGTGGGATCGCCACCGGCGGGATGGCCAACCGACCGGCAGCGGAGGTCATGGCGGAATTTCTGGCCACACTCGGGGTGCCAAAGGAAGCCGTCGTGACGGAAGGCGCTTCCAGCAACACCCATGAACACTCCCAAAATCTGCCCGCGATTTTTGCCGCGCACAAAATCAGTCGTGTGCTTCTGGTGACTTCCGCCATGCACATGCCGCGGGCCCTGGGGGTTTTCCGCAAACAACTTCCCGCGATCCAATTCACGCCAGCGCCCACGGATTATCATGCCACCTACCAAAGGACCCCCGCCCCGTGGTATCGCGAATTGCCGGCTCTCGTTCCCACGCCCAGCCATCTCCAGGCGTTTTCCGAGGTGATGCACGAATACCTTGGCATCGCCTATTATCGAATGAGAGGTTGGATGTGAAGGCGGAGCCACAAAGCGCAACATTGACAAAGCCGCCTCGAAGGTTAACCATGACTCAACGCATGTGCCATTGGCTGCCCCCGCTTGACAAATGATATGACGAAAATTCCCTTCTACAAACCGAGCATAGGCGTCGAGGAAATTGACGAAGTGGTCGCCACTTTGAAGAGTGGCTGGCTCACCACGGGGCCGAAAACGAAGCAGTTCGAGCGGGAGTTTGGCGACTATCTGAAGCACAAACACGCCGTGGCCGTCAATTCCTGCACGGCGGCGATGCACCTGGCGCTGGAAGCCGTCGGCCTCAAGGCTGGGCAGGGGGTGATTGTGCCGACGCTGACTTTTGCCGCCACGGCAGAAGTGGTCCGGTACTTCGGCGCGCGGCCGATCTTGGTCGATTGCCGGAGTAATGATTTCAATCTCGATGTTGCGGACGCCGAACGCAAAATCCAGGCGGCGCTGGCTGCCGGCGAGTCCGTTGCCGCCATCATACCGATGCACTACGGCGGACAAATCGGGGATGTGGCCGGGGTGCGGGCATTGGCGCAACGCTATCAGCTCAAGGTCGTGGAGGACGCCGCGCATTGTTGTCCGGCGTTCTACCAGGCAGAGGGCAGCGGTCCGAGGTCCGAAATCGGAAATCAGAATTTGGAAATCGGGGATTCCAACGCCTCCGGTGTTGCAGCAGCAGCCCACAATTCCCAACCCGTAGCGCCTCACTCCGAAGCGAGCCGTTGGCTGCCAGTTGGCACCGACGCGGATATTAGTTGCTATTCGTTCTACGCGAACAAAACCATCACCACGGGCGAGGGCGGCATGGCCTGCACGGCGAGCGACGAATATGCGGAACGGATGCGGATCATGTCCCTGCACGGTATTTCGCGCGATGCTTGGAAACGTTACACGGCGGAAGGTTCCTGGTATTACGAGATCATTGCCCCGGGATTCAAATACAATCTCACGGACATCGCGGCAGCCCTCGGCATCCATCAGTTGCGCAAAGCAGATCGGTTTCATCGGCGGCGGACGGAAGTGGCCGGGCTTTATCAAGCAACCCTGAAGGAGGTGGAAGAACTCACCCTCCCACAAGTCCAGCCAAACCGCATTCACTCCTGGCATCTCTTCACCATCCGGTTGCAGCTCGAACGGTTAGAGATTGATCGGGCGGAGTTCATCACCGCATTGCAGCAACGTGGCATCGGGACTTCGGTCCATTGGCTGCCGTTGCACATGCACCCCTATTACCGTGAAACCTATGGCTTTGCGCCGCAGGACTTGCCGGCCGCCTGTGCTTTGTACCCCCGAATCATCACCTTGCCGATTTATCCGGATATGACCGAGGAGGACGTGTTGTATGTGTGCGGCTCGATCAAGGATATTGTTGCCGCCCACCGCAAGTTTTGCAAAAGATAGATCTGCGATCTTTGACCGGGACGGGAGGGAAGATCAAATAGTTCATCCAATACAATGAATGCTGGCGAACCAGTCTGGATTTATCCGGGACATAAACGAGCCTTCGACATCACTTGTGCCGGGCTCGGACTTCTGGCCCTGTGGCCAGCGGGCTTCCTCATTGCCCTGCTGATCAAGCTCACGGACCGGGGGCCGGTCTTTTACGGACAGACCCGGATTGGCCAGTTTGGGAAGCCCTTTCGCATCTGGAAATTTCGGTCCATGGTGATCAACGCCGACAAACTGGGGGTGCCATTGACCCAGGAGGCGGACCCGCGCATCACTTGGATCGGCCGCTGGCTGCGCAAAACCAAGCTGGATGAACTGCCGCAGCTCTGGAATGTGCTGCTGGGCGACATGGGCTTTGTCGGGCCGCGGCCGGAGGTCGAAAAGTACGTGGCGTACTATACGCCAGAACAGCGCGAGATTCTGAAATTCAAGCCGGGCATAACGGACATGTCCACGATGCTGTTCCGCAACGAAGAAGTGCTCTTGCGCGGCGCCGAGGATGTGGAGGCCTTTTATCTGCGCTATTGCCTGCCCCGGAAGATTGAGCTGAACCTGCAGTATGCCCAACGCGCCAATTTGCTCCGGGATCTTTGGATCATCATCCAAACGTTGTGTCCCTATTGGCTTGGGGTCTTGATCGTTTACACCCTCACGCTGGTGACCAGCTTCTGGCTCGCTTACGAGCTGCGCTCCGACTTTGGCACCACCCGCCAGGACTTTGAACAATTCCGCCGCTACCTGCCTTGGATTATTTTCCCCCAACTGATGCTTTTGTTTTGGCGGGGGCAGTTGCGCGGCATGATCAGCTACTTCAGCATTTCCGAAATGCGGCGAACGGCCACCGCCCTTGGCCTGGCCTTTCTGCTTCAATTCGGGTTGTCCAAGTTCTCCCAAGGCCACCTGGATCCGGCCCTGAGCCTCCTCTTAATTGATTGCCTGCTTTCCCTCTGTTTGTTGTGCGGAGTGCGCTTGTCCTGCCGCTGGCTGCGTGAAAACTCAAGCAACTCCAAATCCGCCAACCCGCAAGCACTGCGGCGGGTGGCCATCATCGGCACCGGCAAACAGGCAACGAACCTGGCCCTGGATTTTACCACGAGCAAATCCATCCCTTGGCGGGTGGTCGCTTTCTTTGACGATGATCCGCATACTTGGAACCAACGGCCCTACGACATTCCGGTCCTGGGCATGCCGGAATGCCTGCTCAGCGCGGAATGGCAATCGGAAATTGACGAGGTGATTGTGGCCCTGCCGGAAGCCAGTCCGGCGCGGCTCCAAGAAATTCGCGAGATGCTGAAAAACGTGCCGGTGAGCGTCACGTTTGCGTCCGCCTGGCCGCGGTTGGAAACCTAGACGATCCGAATCGTGCGCCTTGGATCTGTTCCTTTATGAAAAAGTTTCACTTAAACTTTTCGCCGCCCCAGCGCCTGGTGCTGTTGCTCTTTTTGTATTCCGCGGAGCTCACTGCCAGCCTGTGGATGGCCTACGACTTGCGCTTTGATTTCGTGGTGGATCCCGCCTCCTGTCAGGAAAGATATTTCGTCCTGATCTGGCTGGTCCCCTTGCAGTTGGTGCTGCTGGGAATTTTCTACCAATTGCGGCCGTTGCTCGCCTATTTCAGCACTCCGGATCTGCGGCGTATGTTTCACGCCCTGTTTTTCAGTTTGATTGTTTCCTTGGTTGTCTGGATGGTATGGGGAGAGGGTTTCGCCCCGCCGCGAGGGGTGTTGGCGATGGACTTCATATTCAGCCTGATGGGTTTGGCCGGGATCCGCCTGGCCATGCGCAATTTTCAAGAATCCTCCACGGTCAGAAGAAAAGGCCCTGGC